>Ga0126314_10000517_pt1 | contig 18517 bp, 18 predicted proteins | sample Plot105B_FD_92535 | JGI IMG/M metagenome (GOLD analysis project Ga0126314, IMG submission 92535) | Serpentine soil microbial communities from UC McLaughlin Reserve, CA, USA - Plot105B | ecosystem: Environmental > Terrestrial > Soil > Grasslands | place: USA: UC McLaughlin Reserve, Lake County... | reverse complement strand
GACGCGGTAGGGACGGACTTCGTGCTCATGGTCGACGTGGCCTATGGCTTCCCGGACGCCGAGCGAGCCGTAGCGACGCTCAAGAGTTGGGACGACTTCGACCTGTATTTCGTCGAGACGCCGCTGCCTTCCGACGACCTCGAAGGCTACGCGCGGGTGGCCACCGAGCAGCCGATTCCTATCGCGGCCGGCGAGTGGCTGACGACCCGATTCGAGTTCGAGGACGTTATGGACCGAGGCGAGATCCGCGTAGCCCAGCCGGACGTGGGTCGGGTCGGTGGCCTCACGGAGGCAAAGAGGGTCAGCCAGATGGCACAGGAGAGGGGCCTGACTGTAGTCCCCCACCTGTGGAAGACGGGCATCTCCGTAGCCGCTGCGGCACACCTGGCGGCGTCCTCTCCCAACTGTCCCTACATCGAGTTTTTGCCCCCCGAGTTCTCCGAGTCCGCCCTAAGGCGCCACCTGCTGCTCGACGGTCCGGAGATGGAAGGGGACTCGATCCGCTTCCCAGATAAACCGGGTCTAGGCATAGATCTCAACCGGGACGCGTTACGGGAGTTCGAGGGAGCCGCCCAACGGGCATACGCTTAAAGAGAGGGGTTAGCACGTGGAGAGCCGCATGGAGGACCGAGTGATCGTCGTAACCGGGGGAGGCTCCGGCATAGGCAAGGCGACAGCCCTGCTCTGCGCCGAAAAGCTCGGCGCACGGTTGGCGATACTGGACATCAATGAAATTGCCGCAAGGGACGTGGCGGACGAAGCTCTCTCTAGCGGCGCGCCGCGCGCCCTCGGGGTAAGGTGCAACGTTACGAGGGAGAACGAGGTCGAAGAGGCGTTCGAGCTGTGCAAAGCGGAGCTCGGAGCCCCCGACGGGCTCTTCGCGAACGCGGGGATCGACATCGGTGGGCTCGAGCACGAACTGCCCTACGAAACCTGGAACCAGGTGCTTTCGACCAACCTCTCCGGGGTCTTCCTGGCGTGCAAACACGCCTTACGCGCCATGCTCGGGGCAGGGAAAGGGGGATCCATAGTCTGCACCTCCTCGCCGGCGGCCTCTGTAGCCCTCGCCGCCGGCGGCACGGGCGCGTACTCTGCTTCAAAGGGCGGGGTATCGGCGCTGGTAAGGTGCCTCGCCATCGACTACGCGCGCCACGGCGTGCGGGTTAACGCGGTGGTGCCGGGCGCCACGGAGACGCCTCTGATGTGGGCCAACGTCTCGGAGGACGAGAGAGAAAGGATGCGCGAGCAGATTAACGGCGAGGTCCCACTGGGGCGGTTGGCCGACCCCACGGAGATCGGACAAGCCGTCGTGTGGTTGCTCTCGGATGCTTCCGCATACGTGACGGGCTCTGACCTCGTGTGCGATGGCGGCATCCTGGCAAAGGGCTCTATAAGCGTTTGAATCCTCCCCAGATCTCTTGTGGGCGCCTCCCATACTTCTGAACTAGGGATCTTTCGACCTAAACGCCCAACAACCTTTCTCCCGCAGCGTACTTCGCCACCGCGTCGAGGTTCAGCTCTAACCCCAGCCCCGGCTTATGGGGGATGGCGAGCATCCCGTCGCCGTCCAACTTCCACTCCTCAAGGGCTATCTCGTCTATGTAAGCGGAGCCTGTCTTGTACTCGACGAGATCGGTACCGGCGAACGCCGAGGCCAGTTGCAGATCGGCCGCCAGGCCGACCGCCGTATTCCAGCCATGAGGTATGAAACGGACACTGTGCTCTTGGGCCATCCACCCTATCCGCCTCTCCTCGCTAATGCCCCCAACCTTGGTCACGTCGGGCTGCACCACGTCGAAGGCACCAGCCTCCAAGAAGGGCGAAAAGGCCTGGCGCCGCGTCAGGACCTCCCCACCGGCGATCGGGACGGGTGCCACCCGCCTAAGGGCAACGTAGTCCTCCAGGGCGTCGGGTTTGAGCGGCTCCTCGAACCATGCTACGTCGTAGACGGCGAGCATGTGGGCCGTGCGCAGGGCCCACTTGTAGTCCCCCCTCCAGAAGGCGTCGCTCCCGCCGGCGTCGACCATGAGCGTCGCTTCCTCACCGATGGTCTCCCGCGCGGCTCTCACGATCGTTTCGTCGGTTGCTCCGTCTTGACGTCCGAAGGGACCCCACCCGATCTTGAACGCCTGGAAGCCCTGCTCCTTGAGACTTAGCAGATGGTCGGCGAGCCGGCCAGGCTCCTCCATCAAGAGGGAGGCGTACGGCCTCACCTGCTCGCGATACCTTCCACCCAGTAGGCGGCCTATCGGCTGTCCGGTCGCCTTCCCAAGCACGTCCCACAAGGCGATGTCCACCCCACTGATAGCGTGGGTAACAGCTCCGCCTCGTCCGAGCCAGAAGGTGTTCTGGTGCAGCTTCTCGCTGACCCTCTCCGGCTCCAAAGCGTTCTCGCCCTCTAGAAGAGGACTAAGCACCGACAGCGCGCCGCGGACCAACTCGTCGCTCGTGAACACGCTCCCGTAGCCCACCAACCCCTCGTCCGTGCGCACCGCCACCAACGTGTGCACCACGTCGTCCGGTCGCAGTTCGTTGCTCCATCCTCCCTCAGGCGTCGCCCCCCGCAACCCCGCGATTCTGATGTCTCTTATCTTCACGCTCACCCCCGACTATACGGCTACGTCCATTCTAGGCAAATGGTCGATTGTTTACACTCGATCAGGGCATAGAATAAAAGCTATGTGGCTTCTGTCGTTACGTAGGAGTACTGGCAAATTGTTACTCCTGTGGACAGCGGGGAGAGGAGTATCGAATGTCTTTGGATGCATTGCCGCGGATCTCCGACGACTTTCGCCGCACCGAATAGGCGTGGCGCTGCGGGAAGAGACCGTAACATAGCGAAGCAGCGCGAGACAGGAGGTGCAGACATGGTAGATCTCTGGGGGAATCGGTACGGTCGCGCCGACTTACTGCGCAGAATAGGCTGCCTGGAGCAGATCGCCGGCGTACGTCTTGTCACTCTTGGCGATGGTGTGGAGCGCGGCGTACGCATCCTTGAGTTCCGCACCGGTACAGGCTTCGCCTTCGACGTAGTAGTGGACCGGGCCTTCGATATCGGGCGTTGCGAGGTGGGTGGCCGATCCCTCGGCTGGCTCTCGGGCGTCGGCTACGCTGGGCCATGGTTCTACGAGCCGGAGGGGCTGGGCTTCCTTCGTACCTGGGGCGGCGGCTTGCTCACCACCGGCGGCCTGGAACACACGCTCTTCATGGCCGAGGATACCGCCGAGCAATACCACTACCCCGCGAAGAGAACCGAAACCTTCGGGCTGCACGGTCGGGTCTCCAACCGCCCGGCGCGCCTCGTCGGATACGGCGAGCGCTGGCAAGGAGACGATTGCGTCCTCTGGGCCGAGGGCGAGGTTCTGCAGGCGGCTGTCTTTGGGGAGCGCCTCCTCCTGAGACGCCGCATCGAAGCCCGGCTCGGGGAGTCGCGGCTCAGGATCCACGACGAGGTGGAGAACGTGGGGCACGACGAGACCCCGCACATGTACCTATATCATGTCAACGTAGGCTTCCCCGTGGTCGACGAGGGCTCGGAGCTGCTGCTTCCGGCGTCGTCATTGCCCTCGGACGACAGCTCGAGAATAGACTATCGTCGGCTCGTAGCCCCGGAGGCAAACTTCGTTGAGCAAGACTTCGAACACGACCTCGCGGCAGAGGAAGGTGGTATTGTGCCCGTGGCGATCGTCAATCGCGAACTCGGGCTCGGCGTCTATCAGCTCTTCGATAGGGCGCAGTTCCCGCACCACTTCGTCTGGCGAATGCTCGGAGAAGGCACTTACGTGGTAGGGATCGAGCCGAGCACTAACCGTTTGGCGGGCAGGTTGGATGCGAGGAAACGAGGCGAGCTGATCCACCTGAGGCCGGGCGACAGGCGCACCTACGACCTGGAGTTAGGCGTACTAGAAGACGAGCCGCAAATAGAGCGCTTCGCGTCGCGCGTGGCTGCCCTGGCAGGTTGAGCCTGGATTATTCTTAAACCATCTCGCAGGGTTTGCTCCTTTCATGGAAAGGGAGTTCGTCTCTGGCAAAACCGAGCCCCCGATGACTTCTTCGACCTACGAGACAAGAGCAGTGTACCCAAGCATCCTCAGTTTCTCGTCCTTTTAGTGAGCACCACATTCGTGGCAGACGCCAAGCGAAGGGTGAAGTCTTCGACGGCGAGAACCTCATCTCATGCACTGCCGAAGCGCCTGAAGACACCTTCGATGCGAACGCTGCTCTCGTGCTTGCCCGTCCGTTTTGTGTTGGCGTCCCGGGGCGTTGGAGTTGACTCTTGCGAGAAAGTCATTCCGCTATGTGGGCTCGAAGATGACGGCTACGGCGGATCCCGCTGTGGCGTACCCGTAAGCCAGGTGGATCGCTACCACCCCGTCGATCGGCGAGGTCAGAGTCTCGACGACCCGTCCGGTTTGTTCGCGGATCTCGGAGACCACCTCTCCCGCGCTGACATTGTCGCCCAGGAGGCGACTCTGTCGAACGATGCCTTCCTGAGTAGTGCGTAGCCAGTGTCGGCGCACATCAAGGGCAGGAGTCACGGACGTCGATCCCTCTCCCTCAACGATCCCGAGCCAGTAGGCTGCCCCGCCGATGGCGGTGGCGGCGACGGCTTCTCCCTCTGCGGTGGTGGTGCCCAAGCCACCGACCTCCAGCTCGACGGCCGGCACGCCCCTAGCCACTGCGGCGGCCGGGAGCAGACCCGGTTCCCACATAAAGGCCTCGACATAGGCCACCCCCAACGATCGCGCCAGTTTCGCGCTGCGCTCTACGGCGCTCGCTGGTCCCGTCGCCGGGCGCTCTACGTAAGGGACCGTGGCTCCGGTACGGCTCCAGGAGTGCAGGGTCAGCAGCGCATCGACCCCGTCTAGGAGCTCCGCGAAGAGTGACGCGGCGAGGCGCTGGGTCGGACTCCCGGATGCATCCCCAGGGAAGACCCGATTAAGATCGGCGCCTTCTCTTCCCAACCGCGTGCCCGCGTGGAGTGCCGCCGGGTGGGCCACGGGGCACGCTAGCACGCGGCCCGAGACTAGCTCAGCGCTGAAAAGCCAGTCCCAGAGACCGCCCAGACAGGCGACTTCGTCGCCGTGAACACCGGCTACCACCGCCAGGGTTGGACCAGGTCGTGATGCGTCCAACTCGATTATGGCGATCGTCGAACCGTCGGCGGCGCTCAATGTCCGCTCCGTGCGGGTAGTTTCAACCACGAGACGCCCCTTCTCGTTTGGAGAGTCTCCGATACATCAACATATGTGCGTACTCCCGCGCTGGCGAGACCAACGTGCTAGATGCGATCGACGCTCCATGCGCTTTGGAGCCGACGCCCTTGCCGGCGGCGCTGTCATTAGCCACTACCCTTAAATTCGGCACGCGCTTCCTTCCACTCGTCGACGCTGTATCGATCGAGCACATCGGGGTTCAACTCGACGCCCAGCTCACTTTGTCTGACACTATTACCCCTCCCTCTTACATCGGCAACACACCGGACGTAAGGTCCCATCGTAACCCGGACTCACTCAATTCCGAGGGAAAGAACTCTACGAAGACTGCCTCGTGGAATTCAACAACGTCCTCACGGGTGCTACCTAACCCGAAGTGGCCGTCGAGACGCCCCAGAGCGAACCTACAACAGACCATCGAGCAGGGCGGCTAAGCTTCACTCTGAGTCGGCCAGCCTCCCTTCGCACATCAGGCAGAGGGCTGTAGATCGGACGCAAGAGGTGATCGAAGATGCTAGACACCTTAAGCCTCTGCTTCAGGTTAACTTTAAGCCTCTGCTTCAGGTTCACTTCAAAAATACAGTATGTGGGGCTGACAACACCCGAGGCGGATAGCTATAGTAGATAGCTACATAAATATCATATACCACATCGATCAGGGACATCTGATGGGGGAGAAGGGGGAAGCTGGATGACGACCGTGATCGAGCATACCGAAGGACATTACGAAGTGCAAAGGACATCATACGGGGAGGCTTACGTCTGGTGCCCTGAGTGTGTCGTGGTGGAGTGCGACTGTGGGGAGAGACCGGTTCTTACTGCCGCCGAAACCGTCTGCCACTGCGGAACAGACCATGCGACTCTCATCAGGGATGAGTTGGGTTCGTCGGAGGGTGCACTACACCCTTGGGAGGCCGAGTACCAAGAGTGGCGCAAGAAGCAGGATGCATTCCTGCGTTCGGAGTCTCACGACTGGCTGGAGTGGAGACTCATCGAGTAACGGGGAGAAGAGAAGACTAGAGGAGGCGTTCTGGTTTCCAGGAAAGTTGCGCAGGTGATCAGGGGCGCTCTACATCCTGATGGAGGTTCTGATCTCCATTCTTCGGTTGACGGCGGGAGCTTTCCGAGGCTGGTGCGCAAACTTCGGGACGATCAACCCCTTCTGCGAGGCTCTCACCCCAGAGGAGGTAGTAGGCAACAATGCTAAAGGATAATGGAGCCAAGCGATGGTACTGGCTCATCACCAAGCACCTCGTCAGCAGGATGGACGTCCTCACCATCTGTCTAGGCGATGACGGGGAGGCTTCGGCGATCTTCAGCTTCGAGGAAGAAGCTCAGATGTACCTTCACTGCCACCCCAGAGCCTCAGAAGAGGGATGGAGGGCAAGGCAAACCTCGGTAGGGGAGCTAGTCTCCGTGCTCTACGGACCCTGCTCGGATACAAAGAAGGTGGTGCTAGACCCGCTGCCCAGGATAGGCAAGAAAGAGCTAGTCGGGCTTCTTAGGATGCACCGGAGCGCTTTCTTGCGGTTCCTGCTAAGACAGGAAGCACCCTCGCACTTACACTTCGTGCCATCCCGGAGCCACGGGCCCCGGAAGGTGGTGAGCCATGTGCACGTCGCATAATCCTACCCCCACGGTGGCGATGAAATGGTCTTGAGCGTCTCCCGCCAGAAGAGGGTTCGAACTCTACAGGTACAAACCACACGGGCTACTTGGAAGAGTTGTTGCGGTAGATAAATAGGACCATCATGCCTAATGGTAGCGGCTCATGTTACTGTTAGTGTGAAGGGTGATTTAGGTTGAGAGGGCCAGACGCAAAATGAAGATTGCCGAGGTTGAGGCGATATATTTGCGCCTTCCTGAAGTGGATGCCACAAGGGCTGATGGGACGCAGGACACGCTAGTCGTTCGCATCCACACGGACGAAGGCATAACGGGAGTCGGGGAAGTGGATTCTGTTCCCCTCGTCGCGAAGTCGGCCATTGAGGCGCCTCCTTCCCATGCCATCGCCACAGGATTGCGAAGCTTGCTCATTGGTGAGAACCCGACGGAAATCGAGAAGCTGTGGGAAAAGATGTACCGGGGCACGATCTACTTCGGCCGCGCTGGCCCCGCCATACATGCCATGAGCGGGGTGGATATCGCCTTGTGGGACATCTTCGGGAAAGCAACGGGTCGGTCCGTTAGCGAGCTGCTGGGTGGGATGTTCCACAATAAACTGATGGCCTACGCCAGCGACCTTATGCCTGAAACCCCCAGAGAGGCGGGGAAATTGGCGGAGACCTACGCGAGCCGGGGATACAAAGCTATGAAATTCGGCTGGGGGCCCATTGGACGTGACCCCAAGCTAGATGAAGCCTTGGTGAAGGCTATCCGGTCCGCGGTGGGGGACGATGTCGATGTGATGATAGACGCAGGCCTCGCATGGGACCTTAAAGGTGCCCTGAGGATGGCCTACGTCTACGAGGAATATGGCGTATTCTGGCTAGAAGAACCCCTCCACTCTAACGATATCCAAGGTTACCGGGCGCTGGCGGACCGCACCAGTATCTACATCGCGGGCGGTGAACAGGAAAGCGGCAGATCAGCCTTCCAAAGGCTGCTCGACGAAGGACACCTAGACATCATTCAGCCGGACCTGGGTCGTTGCGGCGGGTTAACGGAGGGAAAGAAGATCGCTTATATGGCCTACGATCGCCACAAGAGGGTGGTACCCCACGCGTTCAAGACGGGCATCCTGGTAGCCGCCAGCACGCACTTCGCCGCTTCGATCCCCAATGGGTTCATGATAGAGCACACCGTCTCCACATCCCCGCTGGCGCGAGACCTGGTGCACACCCCCGTAGAGTTCAAGGACGGTTACGTGAGCGTGCCAGGAGACCGCCCGGGCCTAGGCGTGGAGATCGACGAAACCGTCTTGGAAAAGTACCGCGTGCGGTAGGCAGGAGGACAGCATGAGAGCCTTGGTCTATGAAGGCCCCCGCAAGATGGAGGTGCGCGAGCTCGACGCGCCGACTCCTGAGGATAATGAGGTTCTTATCCGGGTCGCCTATTCGGGCATCTGCGGCTCTGAACTGAGCGGCTATCTCGGTCAGAATGCTTTGAGGAAGCCCCCGTTGGTCTTCGGCCACGAGTTCTCAGGCACCGTTGCTGGGCTTGGGGAACGGGCGGCCTCGACCGGGGATTTATCCGTGGGTCAGCATGTGACCGCCAACCCGTTGATCACGTGCGGATACTGCGAGAGATGCCTGGAGGGCCGACAGCAATTGTGCATCCGGCGCCAGCTCTTGAGTGCGTCCTTGCCGGGCAGCAACGCGGATTATGTCAAGGTACCGGCCAGGTTCGTCTATCCTTTGCCGGATGGGGTGAGTTTGGAGCAGGGTGCGCTCGTCGAGCCGATCGCCTGTGCGGTGAGGGTTGCGGAGTTGGCGTCGGTAGAGCCATCGCACACCGTCTTGGTCATAGGCGCAGGACCGATCGGCCTGTTCGTAATACAGGCCATGCAAGTACACGGCGCAAGGGACATAATCGCCGTGGATCTGAACCGGGAGCGTCTGGGAACGGCCGCGCGGTTGGGCGCGACAACCCTCTCTCCGGAGGAGTCGGATACCGTCGAGGAGGTTCATCGCATAACGGGTGGAAAGGGGGTTGACGTCGCCGTCGACGCCGTCGGAGCGAGCGTAACCCGGAACCAGTGCATCCAAAGCGCGGCATCCGGGGGAACCGTCGTCTTTTCGGGACTGCACGAGGCGGACTCTCCGTTGCCTGTTAACATGATGATACGCAGCGAGATCACGTGTCTCGGCTCTTTCGCGTACTCTGCTTTGAACTTCGAGACGGCTTTGCGGTGGTTGGCCGAGGGAAGGATGGGGTTGGCGGATGGGATAGTCAAATCTCCTCTAGAGTCGGGCGCCCGCTGGTTCGAGCGCTTACTGGGAGATCAGGGTAAGGTGACAAAGGTACTGTTCTACCCGCGCGAGGGGTGAGGCAATTCCGCTGGTGGCTCTCCAAGGGGTTAGCGTCCGCTAGCGGGCTCCGACTTTACCGGATCGTTGATGAAAGCGACCAAGCCCATGATATAGCCGGTGGCGACGGTGTGGCCTCTATGTCCCCAAGGTGTGCCGTCTATCATGGTGGGGATGTGGTCGTCGATGATGAACCCGTCAAAACCTACTTCCTTTGGCGTCCGTCTCGCCTCGACCACGCCCACGTTGCCCTCGCCTAGAAAACGCTCCTCGAACCTAGGTATCGTTCCTTTCGCATCGCGGAAGTGAACGTGGACAACATTGTCGCGGGAACCGAAGTGGCAGGTCACTGAACTGCCCGATGTCTACCCGCATGGTGTCTTCCATAGCTCCCTTTCTTGCCTGGGCGCCCTCGCGCGCGTCCCCACGATCATGTAGGTCCCCCTCTCGCCAAAGAGCTCCAGGATCTGGAGTGTGGCGCGTGGAACACGTGTTCATTATCATGCCGTGTATCCGGAGTTTGGGTGATAGAGACGGGGCCGCATGGGCAACTCCATCGAGGCTCGGCCAGAGTGAGGGTATGACGCTACTTAAGGATCGCATAGCTGTCGTAACCGGCGCGGGTCGTGGTATCGGGTTCGGCATCGCTAAGGCTTTCTGCCGCGCCGGCGCACGCGTGGTTATAGGCGAGCTCGTGGAGGAGCAAGGACAGAAAGCGGCCGGGCAGCTCGAAGCGGAAGGATATGACGCCGAGTTCGTCCCACTTGATGTCACGGTAAGCAAGTCCTGCGCGGGACTGGTCGAGAAGGTAATGGCACGGCGCGGTCGGATCGATGTGCTGGTGAACAACGCCGGGATCGCCCGCCTCCACAAGTCCGAAGAGATGCCGGAAGCCGATTGGCGCCTCCAGATCGACGTGATGCTCACCGGGGTATTCCTGTGCACGCAGGCAGTCGCTCGCGTGATGATAGAGCGCCGAAGGGGCAGCGTCGTGAACATCGCCTCTATCGGGGGCATGGGCGGCTGGCCAATGCGTTCGGCGTACAACGCGGCGAAGGCTGGTGTGATCGCCCTGACCGAGGTGCTGGCCGCGGAGTGGGCTCAGCACAACATCCGGCTCAACTGTGTCTCTTCCGGGGTGACGCGCACCGAGATGGTGGCCTCTGCCATCGCCAAGGGCCACGCAAGCGCCGATCAATACACCAACCGTATCCCACTCGGGCGGTTGGCAGAGGTCCGGGAGATCGCGGACGCCGCGCTCTTTCTCGCGAGCGACAGGGCGAGCTACGTAACGGGGCAGAATCTCCGGGTCGATGGCGGTTGGGTACCGTACGGCAATCTGCACGCTACCGGCTTCCCCGAGGATGAGCTCGATGGCTGACGCCCTCTTTGCGGGAAAGACGGTGGTCATCGCGGGTAGCGGACGTGGGTTGGCGTTGGGCATGGCCCGGCGCTTCGGGCGGGCTGGAGCGCACCTCGTCGTCGCCGACACCGACGCCCGAGCCGGGCGAGATGTCGTCCAAGTACTCCTCGAAGAAGGACACTCGGCATCCTACGAGGTGTTTGAGCCGAGAGACCCGGAACGAGTCGCGGCGTTGGTGGAGAGGATTGGCGAGGGTGGCGGGCGAATAGACGTGTGGGTAAACAACCTGTTCATAGAACACAAAGGAGCCGCGGAGACGCTAGCGCACGAGGCCTGGCGGGAGAGCATCGATTTGATACTCTCCGGGGCTTTCTACTGCTCTCAGGCCGCCGGAAGGCATATGCTGAGGCAAGGATGGGGAACCATCATCAACGTGACCTCGATCGATGGCTACCAGGCCGTAGAGGGCAACGTGGCACCCTGCGCTGCCCATGCCGGGCTCGTCATGCTCACCCAGGCGCTCGGCGTCGAGTGGGCCTGTCGGGGGATAAGGGTGGTCGGAGTCGCACCGGGCACGATAACAACCGATTTCCCGCGGAAGGCCGCAGGTGCGGACCCCGATCAGAGAAGGATGTACGAACACCGTACCCCCTTGAGACGGCTGGGGACCGTCGAGGAGGTCGCCGAAACGGTGTTGTAGCTCGCCAGCGAAGAAGCGTCGTACGTAACCGCGGAGACCATGAAAGTGGACGGTGGTTGGACGGCTTATCAGATGTTCTAGGGGAACGGCATGAAGGTTATCGGGGTACACCACACCAGCTACACGATCTCTAACCTGGAACGCTCACTCGAGTTCTATGTCGGGCTTCTGGGGTGCGAGCTGCTCTGGCAACGCGAGATTAGCGACAAGTACTTCTGCGACATAGTAGGGTTTCCAGAATGCACCGTGAGGGCCGCCCACCTGAGCATACCGGGGTCCGAGCACGTAATAGAGTTGTTCGAGTACGTCTCTCCAGAGGGGAAGCCCATGGACCTGCAGCCGAATAACCCTGGAAGCTCGCATCTAGCCTTCGTTGTAGAGGATCTTAGTGTCGTCTATGAGCAGCTAAAGGCTAAAGGTGTGAACTTCCGAACCCCACCGGTGACCATCGATGCCGGGGTGAACAAGGGAGGATACGGGGTCTACATACTCGACCCGGATGGCATAACGATGGAGCTTTTCCAGCCGCCAAAAGGAGACGACAAATGAACTATCAGAACGTCGAGCGTTTCAACGCACACCTACAATCACTTGGTATCGGGGCCGCGCTACTATCCAGCCCTTTTACCCTCACCTGGCTCACAGGCTACGCACCGCCGATACAAACTGGACCGAGTCCATTCGAGGGAGGGCCTGCGATAGGGTGGTGGCGCGGGGGCGAGCTGACTGTGGTGCTCTCCGATGAGGAGGCCGAGGCAGCTCAGGACCTTGGGGTGGACGTCCGCGACTACGTCGGTTTCAGCGTCGAAGAACCGCTCGATACCACGGAGCGGCAAGCTTCTGTTCTGCGCGAGTTGCTAGAGCAAAGAGGTAAACCTCGGGGAAGGATAGGGGCGGAGCTGAACTTTCTCTCCGCTGCTCTGGCGCGGGTCTTCTACGATTCCTTCCCCGCGGGGTCCGTGCAACCGCTCGACGGTCGCATCGAGGGCCTGCGAGCCATCAAGAGTGCTGAGGAGATCGATAAGATCTTCGCGGCGCTCGGACTCTGCGATCTCGGGCAAACATACATCCGGGAGAATTGCCGCGCCGGGGTAAGCGAGCTCGAGCTCTGGGGGGAGATGAAGGCTCGCCTAGAGGTCGATGCCGGGACACGCCTTCCGATGCTAGCCGATCTTGTCGCCGGGGCCCGCACGGCCGAGATCGGTGGTGATCCCGGCCACTATGTCCTCGGGGATGGCGATCCGGTCATCGTCGATCTGGTGCCCCGCCTCAACGGTTATTGGGGGGACAACGCCGCAACGTACTTTGCTGGTGAACCGTCCTCCGAGATGGCTAAGGCTTACAGCGTCGTTCATGACGCACTACACACCGGTGTCGAAAGCGTGCGTCCCGGCGTTCGCGCCCGCGATCTCGATGAGATGCTGCGAGATGCGGTTCGCGGGGCAGGATACGAGCCCTACCCGCACCATTCGGGACACGGGATAGGAACTTCTTACCACGAAGAGCCGCGCATCGTACCCTACAACGAAACCGTGCTGGAGGCTGGCATGATCATCGCCCTCGAGCCCGGCGTCTATGTACCGGACGTGGGCGGTGTACGCCTGGAGCATGTCGTCTTGGTCACCTCGGATGGTTGCCGGGTGCTCACCGAGCATCTGGCCTCCAACCAGGTAGGATGAACAGAATGTAAGATACTGTAGTGGAGAGGTGAGAAGTAAAAGGGGTAGGGCGTATTAGGAAGTTATGGGTTAGCACACGTCTCTCGGGATCAATCCATCACGAGACCGTTCACTCGTTTTCGCGGAGGTGTCTATGAGGCATATACAGGACCACCGAATCTCGCGTCGCGACTTCCTGAGGTTATCGGGGACGGGGCTTGCAGCCGCCGGGCTCGGTTCTTTAGTGGGAGCCTGCGGCGGCGGCAGCCAGCAAGAGCTCGAAATGTGGTGGTGGGGTGAGCAGGAGGCCAAGGGCCTGAAGGGTTGGCTCGAGCAGAGCATCAGCATGTACCGTAAGAAGAACGGCGTCAACGTTACGACGAATCTTCAGGACACAGGCGATGTAATCCCTGGGTTTCAGAGGGCTTCGGCGGCGAATAGAGCCCCCGACATCCAGTTCTTCTGGAACGGGATATACCACATGGAGAGCGTGTGGCAGGGCTACGTCGAGCCGCTCAACGGGTTGGTTCCCGCGGAGCTGCGCAAATCCTCTAATGCCACCGTACTAAGCGTATACAACGGCAAGCAGTACAGGCTGGGCTGGTACGCGGTACCGCTGATGTGGATGTACAACAAGGAGATGTTCGACAAGGCGGGTCTCAACGCCGACGCACCGCCAAAGACGTGGGACAGCATGCTAGACGCTTGCGATTCGCTGAAGAGCAAAGGCATCACGCCTATCACAGGGGGCCTCAAGGATGGATACTGGGGCGAGTGGTGGATGGGACACGGGCTCGGCCAGAACCTCGACGCGCCGGCAGATGCGGCTAGGCTGTTTACCGGTGATCTCAGTTGGACGGAGCCGAGGTACTACGATCACTGGAGCAGGTTAGAGCAGATGTGGAAGTCCAACTACATCAACGAGAACATGAACTCGATCGACCTTTATCCTGGTATAGACCTCTTCAACACAGAAAAGGGTGCTATGACCCAGGTCGTCGGGCCGCTGGTCCCCCAGACGCTCTCGACCCTCGGAACCGAGAAGGTGGGGTTAATGGTGTTCCCTGTGTTTGGCGAGGGAAAGATGGCTGGTAGGCCCATCGCCGACGCCCAGGGCCTCGGTATCTCCTCACAGAGCGCTAACAAAGAGGGTGCGGCCAAATTCCTCGAGTTCTTGCATACAGACGAGCGCGTCCAGGCCCTCTGGAAACAAGTGCATCAGTTGCCCGCGGACTCCACCTGGGATGGCAGCGTCGTTTCCGATCCCGTCATCAAAGAAATCTGGCAGAGGTGGATGCATGGAGACAATGTCGCCTACATCTCGAACCTGATACCGACGCTGTTCTGGAACGACGCTATGTTCGTCAACTCCCAGAAGATCGTCTCGGGTGATTTTACGGGCGAACAAGCCGGTGAGAAGGCCGAGAGCATCGCGGAGAAGTGGCGGAAGGAGAACCCCGACTTTGTAAAGCGCTACAACAAGTGGATCAACGACCTGACGCTTTAGCTCCATATCGCGCACAGGTAGGTCTCGCAAACACGGCGGGGTAAGCGTTCCGTAGAGAGGTAGGCGTGAATGGCGCGTGAGTTGCTCAAAGGCCGAGTGGCCATAATAACCGGTGCAGGGCAGGGCCTGGGTTACGCGATAGCCAAAGAGTACGCTGCGGAGGGGGCGACTGTCGCGCTTATCGAGCGCGATCAGGATGCTTTAGAACGCGCTCAGGATGATATTGGGAATGCACTCGCGTACGAGCTTGACGTCACCGATTACGAGACTTATGGTCGGGCGATCGCCGATGTAGCCGAGAAGGCCGGGCACATCGACATTCTTGTGAACAACGCCGCCATCGCGTTCTATGGCACCATCCTCGAGGACACCCTAGACAGTTGGCGTAAGCAGCTTTCCGTCAACTTGGAGGCCGTATACATGGGGACGAAGATGACCGTGCCCTACATGGTCGATCAGAACTTCGGGCGCATCATAAGCATCGCTTCCATACAGGGTTTCGCCTCTAGCGGGGAGTGCGGCCCGTACAACGCGGCCAAGGGCGGTATCATCGCCTTCACCAAATCGCTTGCCGTCGAATTGGCGCCGTACAACATCGCGGCAAATGCCATAGCCCCAGGTTTCATGCGCACGCAGATGTCGATAATCGACGGCGTGGACGAGACACAGACCGAGGAGTTCAGGACCTGGTACGTCGAAAAACGACACGTACCGATGGCCCGCACCGGCTACCCCGAGGACGTTTCTGGTACAGCGGTTTTCCTGGCCTCTGACTACTGTCGCTATATGACCGGACAGCTGCTGGTGGTGGACGGCGGCCTAACCAGCACCTTCTGAGGGTGGCACTCATCTTGTATTACGGGACACGCTACTGTGAAGGAAAACTGTCGATAGACCTCGCGCGGAGTACAGCGGATCGCCACTCGCCAGCTCGGCGGCTTACAGCAAGGTGTCTCTGCGGCTCGCGGTCGATCCGAAGGGGAGATGAAAGTGTTTTATAATCGTCGCCTTACGCCGTATCTTTACCTCCTGCCAATGCTGGTGCTGCTGCTGATCGTATTCGGCTACCCTCTGGTGTCGATCTTCAACTACAGCTTGCGCAGGATACGGGTCAATACCGGCCCCTTTATCGGTCTTGAGAACTACAAGACTGTACTTAGCGACAGCGTGTTCCGCGAGGCGGCCACACACAATATTCTCCTGTTGCTGAGCGTGCCGATTCTCCTCGTGCTCTCTCTCTTCATAGCGGTGATGCTCTACGAACGGGTATCTGGCTGGTATATCTATCGGTCGGTGCTCTTCGTTCCGTACATTATTGCCGTACCAATAGCCGGTGTAGTGTTCAGCAACCTGTTCCAACGCAGTGGAGCAATCAACCAGATACTGAACTCGGTAGGTCTCGACTTCTTGGCTTTGGACTGGCTCGGTAACGAGAAGCTTGCCTTGTGGACGGTGATGATGGTGATCGTCTGGCACGAGGTCGGGTTCGGAATCGTGCTGTTCCTCGCTCGGTTGCTGAGCCTCGACGAATCCTTGCAAGAAGCCGCCATGGTGGACGGCGCCCGCTGGTGGCAACGCCTGTGGTACGTCACCATTCCCCAGCTCAGGAGCATCATCGAGTTCTACGTGACGATCACCGTGATCACCATAATGGCCTGGGTGTTCGCCTACGTGTACGTGATGACCCGTGGCGGGCCCGGTACCGCTACTCAGATCCTCGAACTCTACATCTACAACTACGCTTTCCGTAACGGCTTGCCAGGCATCGCCTCGGCCGTTGCCGTGATGCTGTTCCTGGTAACGCTTCTGCTGATAATCCCGCTGTTCCGTTTCCGCAGCCAGACCGAGACAGGAGGAGGGGTCGATGAGCGATAGGGTTGATCCCAACGGCGAGACCGGTACTGCTGCCACCAAGGATATAGCGAGACCAACGGGACCTAAGCCGTCGCGCGGAAAGCCGACCTCCGTCCTGACGCACGCCATTCTGCTCGTTTCGGTGTTTTGCCTGATGTTGCCACTGTACTTTGTGATTAGCACCGCGTTAAAAACGCGCGACGACTACTCTGCCGATAAGATTGGCCTTCCCGACACTCTGTTTACCGGCAATTTCACTACCGCGCTACGGGGTGGGACGTTCTTCCTGTGGTTGGGCAATAGCGTGATCCTAACGGTCGGAGCGGTTGTGCTTTCACTCGTAGTGTCATCCCTCGCGGCTTTCGCCTTCGCGCGTATGCGCTTTTTTGGCAGCAACACGCTGCTGGCGGCTGTTACCGCGCTGATGGTGATTCCACCCATCGTGATGTTGGTGCCGCTTTTCCTCATGCTGGCCCGCGTTTACCTGATCGGCACCTATCCGGGCGCTATATTGGTCTATGCGGGGTTGGTCACGCCGTTCTCGGTATACTTTCTCACCAACTTCTTCCGGAGCATACCGCACGAGATCGTCGAAGCCGCGTTCATCGATGGCGCCACTTCGTTAGGGGTGCTGCTACGGATCTTGCTCCCACTCTCAGGCCCTGCGCTTGCGACATTGGTAGTCGTTAACTCCGTCTACGTTTGGAACGACCTGCTCGTCGCGCTCGTGCTTCTTCCGGAAGAGGAAAAGTATCCGCTGATGATCGGCATCACAATCTTTGGCTCGCGCTACAACACCGACGTCCCCGTGGCGATGGCGGGAATGCTGCTGGCAAGCATCCCTATGCTTCTACTGTACTTGGCGGGCCAGCGGCTCTTCATCCGCGGCATAGTCGCCGGCGCGCTCAAGGGCTGAGGAGCAGTGCTCACCGCGGGTGAGATCAATGGCCACCGAACGCTGTGGTTGGAGAATGACCTTATCAAGGTCGCCGTGCTCCCAGAGAAGGGAGCGGAGATTCACGAATTCCTACACAAACCGAGTGGGGTGGATTTCCTTCTGAAGACTCCAGCGGGCTTGCAGCCACCTGGCACGACGTCGGATATAGATTTCCTCGACAACTACGGAGGCGGATGGCAGGAGCTCTTCCCCAACGCCGGCGATCCGTGCGAACACAACGGCACCTCGTTCCGATTCCATGGTGAGGTGGCGCTGCTGAGCTGGTCACACGTTGTCGAGCGCGACGACGATGAACTGACCTCTGTCGTCTTCTCCGTACGGTGCGAGAAGACCCAAACCCTGCTGCACCGACGGATGACGTTGCGCCAAGGGCAGTCATCGCTCGAAATAGAAGGGACGGTGATCAACGAGTCCGCTACTCCAGTCCGGTTCGTGTGGGGGCACCACATCGTTCTGGGGGGCGACTTCCTCGAAGACGGCTGCCGATTGGATGTCCCGGCTCGGACCGTGATAACACCCGAAGAGCTGTACGAGCCCGCCACTGCCAGGCTTGCCCCCGGGCAGAGGGAGGCCTGGCCTATGGCGCGAGGCCGCAACCCCGGCGAGCGGATCGACCTGCGCCATATACCCGGGCTGGAAGCGCACAGCCACGATGATGCATTCGTGACGGATCTGGACTACGGTCGCTTGTCGGTTATGAACCCACGCCTAGCGTTGGAGTTCATCCTCGAGTGGCAGACCGAGTTGTTCCGCTACATTACGCTATGGCAGCCGTACGGAGGCGCTGATCTCCCACCGCTCACCGGGATCTACGGCGTGGGAATCGAACCTTGGGTGTCGCGTTTCAACCTCGAGCGGGCCAGCCGGCACGGAGAGGCGATAAGGCTTGGGCCAAACCAGACCTTGACTACGGTGCTGCGGGCGAGCATCACGGGCGGCTCCTAAAGCCATGGCCTGTTCGCTGGGTTTCCAAATTGTCGACGCAAGTAGGCTCGCCTTACCAGAAGACTGAGGAGATGAGGAGCCCATGAAGATCACGCGCATCGACTGCCACGTTCTGCTAGACCCCGACTACGACATCGGGGCCACGAGCTCTGCCCAAGACGACATAGTCGCAGAGATCCACACCGACGAAGGCCTCTCCGGCGTGGGCGAGACCGACGTCAACCCCTGGATCGCCCGGGCCTGCATAGAGGCCCCGGGTACCCACACCATGGGTCTGGGGCTAACCGAGATGCTCCTGGGGCAGGACCCGCTCGACGTCGAGGGCTTGTGGGAGCGCCTCTACGTGGG
>Ga0126314_10000516_pt1 | contig 18597 bp, 15 predicted proteins | sample Plot105B_FD_92535 | JGI IMG/M metagenome (GOLD analysis project Ga0126314, IMG submission 92535) | Serpentine soil microbial communities from UC McLaughlin Reserve, CA, USA - Plot105B | ecosystem: Environmental > Terrestrial > Soil > Grasslands | place: USA: UC McLaughlin Reserve, Lake County... | reverse complement strand
TTCAACTCCTCTTATTTCTTTGAAGAACTTGAAAAAGAACTGTTAACTAGAGGTATTAACGATGTCGACCTTTATACAGGCAATAGAGCTCTCATTATTTTAGGCGACTTCTTTTATGACGACTACACTGCTAGAGAATATGAACGTGGTCTAGTGATAAAAGGACGTAGAGAATTTGTAGGAAAGACCATTGTTTTGTCAAGAAATCGGATAAACCATCTTCTTACAGCAACATGTTCAATCTCTGGACTTGGAGTTTTTAGAGTGGCATATTCCCTGTCTTGGACTGGAACGGCAGAGCACGAAGAGATAGAAAGATTGTTGTCAGAGAAAAGGGTTAACCCTCATAGTTTCTCGGTGGATGTAAAGTTATGCAGGTTACTCAAGTCTCAACAAATCTGGAAATTCACGATAGCCGATCTAGAAAAGACGATAGAAGATAGCGATATTTTATTAGGTTAGGTTAGGTTAGGTGAGGTTGTTAACGCCTTTAATTCCCAAGCTTCCCTTATCGCTCTATGTTTTCTTTGTTTTGCATCCAACCTTAGCATAGACCTACAACATGGACACATGTTAAACTCGTTCCTAGTTTGAATATACACAGAACATACAGAACAGAAACGTACACCTTCGGTAGAATAAGGACTCTGTCGCATTTTTCTATCAACTGATTTGACTACCCTAAATTCTGAACGCTCGCATATTCCTTTACAAAGCATCAACTTATAGTAGAACCTCGGTTACCTTCTTCTTCTTCCTTTGCGCCTCTGCCGCCATCCCATACATTGACAGGGAAACTTAACAATTAAACTTTACGTTAAATGTGGTTAAAAATGAAAAAAAGAAAAAAAGTGTGGGGGGAGCTTTTAAACTCTTAAGTGCTCACACCAGTTATGTCACGAATTCTTGTGCCGTCGATGATTTTCACACTGTTCCAGTCACGAGTTATGTAGGCATCTATACCCTTACCCTCGATCCTGTATTGCGCTGTCCTTGTTGGACCTTGCATCAACAGTACTGCAGACTTGTCATAGACAGTTGCCAGCGTGTTTGTCTTCAAGTTGTCAATATACCACGTGAATCCTGCGAGGGTTGGTATGTTATTGGCAATGAATGTGCCGAAGCGTTGATCCTGTTGTCCTCCAAAGCCTACTGGTCCTAATGCAGTGTTAGTCACAAAGTCGTTGAATGGACGGCTGTGTGAAGCTATCGTATTGGGGACACCACCGTTTGCTTCAATCACCGCTGCTGCTGTGTAAACGTCTCTTGCTGCATTCCTTGCCCTGTGGGTTTCAGTTGTACCAGCTACAGGACCCCATGCCAACCAGTCACCTGCTGCAATGTCGGTTGCTGTTTCAAGTTCGACTGCAATCTTCTGAGCCTTGAGCCTTCTCATGTCTTGCACTGCGTGTCTTACGTGTTGTGCAAATACGTCTCTGTCAGCTCTCATCTGAGCTTCGTCAGTTATTGCAACATGGGCTACGTCCTTCTTCAGCACGTATTCCTGTCTTGCAAATAGACCCTTCTTAGTCAGTGCTTCTACGCCTTCGCCTACATCAGCTGATGCTGAAAAGCCTGACCATGTATCTACACTCAGAGACATGTTTGGAGTTGCTGCGCTTGTGACTGCTTGCTCTAGCACATAGTTTCTGTTGTCTTGTCCCAGAATTTCGCCCAGTATCTGAATTACGTTGATAGCTGGTGAGTCGCCCATGGTTATTACACCACTTGCAGACCTAAATGGAGAGTTTATGTATGATTTACCATACTTGAGCTCTTCTTCTCTGATCTTTGCGGCTTCTTCCCATTCTGTTGAAAGCCAAGGTGAATATAGTGCTTGGTCCTTGTTTAGCCTTCCTTGTCTGTACGCTTCTTTTGCTGCTTTGTAGCGAGCTACATCAAAGACACCTTCGTCCCAAGTCGGTGTTTCGTTCTTCTCACCGATGTAGATTGTCTGCGGTCTGATAAGCTGCCCGTCTGGTCCTTTTTCGTAACTTTCAGCTGGGTTGTACCAGGCTGATGGAGTTTCAAGTTTCTTGATAAAATAATACTCTTCTGCCCAGTGCCTATTGCTGTTGCCGTTTGCTCCTGTTCCTACTGTGTTGCTGTTGTTGTTGATTATTTGACTCATTTCTCTAATTACCTCGACTAGAAGCCTCCGCCGCCTAAGCCTAGCTTAATCCAAATTGGATCGCCATCAGCTGCTGCTGGAATTGTTGTGCCGTCTCTTTCGTTGCCTTCTGCTTTGCCGACGTATGTTCCGACTATGGTAGTTGCTGCGTCTGTTGCTTCTACTGCTTCAGCGACACGACCTGTTGTAGTACCTACCTTGACACGGTTGCTTGGTGCAATTGCACCTTGTGCCTTTACAACTACGTGTCCTGATACGGCTACTCTAAGCTTCTTGACTGCTGCTGTTGCTGCTGATGCTTCGACTGCTACACCGAATCTCTTCAGTGTCATACCAGTCGTTGCAGCCTTGAATGTGTCAGTTGCTGGGTCTAAGAACACCACATCGCCAGCTGCGTATGTATCAGCTGCTGCCACTGGGACTTGGTTGATTTCTGCGTCTGTATGGAAGGAACCTGGAATCATTGCTGCTGTTTGTAAAACCATTTTTCTACTCTATGCCTCCGTTTTTCTTGAACATCGCATTAGCCAAGCCAATGTAGTACGGTACTTCTTCGGCGTTTGGTTGGTCTTGTTGCGATGCGTTTCGTACTTCTACGGTGTTGCCAGTTCGTCCACCCAATGAAAGCCTGGGGGTATAACTTGCAGACCTGTTGATACCAAATGATGCCTTTTGCACCGATGCGTTCAAAGGCTCGATTATGTTGCGGATTTCGTCCACCGACATCGAACCCTTCACGAATGTCTCAACTTGCTGTCCTCGCTCTTGTGGAGTGAGAAGCTTGTAAGCTGGTGCTGAATTGACAAAATTGGTTATCTCATGAGTACGAGTGATACGTCTTTCTTCTTCTCTTTCCTGCTCTAGTTTGGCTAGCCTATCATTGAACTGAGCATTAACTGAATGCAACGTAGCATTGTCAGCCTTTGCAGTTTGGAGTTGTAGTTCTAGCTCTTTCTTTTGTGTTGAAAGCCTTTGAATTGCTTCTAAAAGCTCTTGAGCGCTTGAGCCCTGTCTTCCAGGATTATCTGCGCCCCTGTTTTCTCCTCTGTCGTCTCGATTATCGCCACGCTCTTCAGCATTTTCTGAACGTCTGATTTGTTTTTTTCGTAATTCTTCGTTGACCTGTTCTACAGTTTTTGTTTCGCCTTGAGGTTGTATTTGGTCTTGTTCTTGTCTTGGTAATTGTTGTTGTGGTTGCTGCTGTTGAGTGTTTTGAGTATCATTAGACTGAGGTTGTTGATTTTTCTCAGTATTATCTGAACTCATTATATTGTTTCCAATTTGTAATTGTTGGCTACTCGTTAATTGGGAACTAACGCCAATAATCTTCTGTTGGATATTTTTAGCAGCTTTGTAGGTACAAAAGCCACATCCAACTTTTCCACCATTTGCATCTATGGAAGCCTTCCTTAACTGAAGTAAGCAGGTGTTAGAGTCTCCAGAACAATGTCCACCGATGTAAGCTTTAGCTGTACCAAAGGCTGGACGGTCTACAATCGCTGAATGCATAAAAGACCAGTCAGATAGTTTCTGTTCATTTTGGAGGGGGTTTAGTAATCGAATAGTCGGAGAGACATAGAAGGGTATTGTGGGGTCTTCTCTTATTGCTTGCTTTACACCTTCATCTGTTACCTCGGCTATCCCCCACCATTCACTGGGCTTTGTTTTGGATTCAAAGACGTCGATATAAGTAGCGACTCTGTAAAGGTCTTGGAAAGCGAGAGCGTGGTCCAAGTCTTCTGAGTGTGCTGTTAGGGGTGGGTGGTCCCATTCTCCCTGTGGAGTCTTATACATGACTACTGGCTTGCCGATAGCAGAGTTGATGTTTCTCCTAATGGAACGAGGGTCAACGCCCCAGTCGTTCATGTTTACGGAGCCATCAATTAGAAATATCTTGAGAAAGAGCCTGCCATTGTCTTGATAACTGAGAACTTTCTTTTTTTCTTGATTTGATTTAGCTCGGTCAAGTGCTGCTGCAGCGTTGTAACTCTTACCTTCGAGTCTCTGCTGCATTTCACCGCATATTCGTCGGGCGCTTTCGTCGTCATGTCCCTTCATTTTCTGCGCTTGAACGCATTGACCAAAGTCTTCGTAAGGACCTAATGGAATGTTATAGTGTCACTTCCTAAGTGACAGAAGTCTGTCATTTAGACATGGGAAGTATCTCTTGTTCTTGTTCTCTTTCTTGTTCTTCTTCCTCAAACACAGCAGGATTGTACCGTTTGCCACATTCCAGACAATGATATGTGTTTCGATGTGGCTTTTTGTACCTCACACACTGCTCACCTACGCTTATCTTGCGCTTACAAGCTTTGCATTGCCTAGTTAGCGATATAGATAGATTCGCTATTATAACCTGAGTTGTTTTGTTTTTCTTCTTCTTCTTCTCTTTCTTCTCGTTCTCTATCAAAGACTTTGATACATTTCCATAAAGAATGTGTCGTAGTTATTGCTTGTGGTTGTAGTATCAGACATTGACATAGACGGAGCCATTGCATCAGCTGGTAAGTTGGTGGTAAGGTTTAGTGTGCTGCCTAACTGGGTTGTACCATTACCATCTAATATCCTAATTCTACAGTTAGATGCAGATGTAAACATGATTTCATATTGTCTTACAGCTGTGGATTTGGGTACAGCTGTATTAACTACTGAAGGCGTTGAAGATGCTGTTGTAGTACCAGAGTTTATGAATACTTGAATGTTTGTGTCTGTTGAGCGCCATCCCACTAACACGCCGCTATCGTTACTATCCATTGGGCTGTCAGTTGCTGGGACTTGTGGTTCAAACATCATTCCAACATACTGTCTTGTGTTAGCCGTGGTTGTGGCTACTCTAGTCTTGCATCTAAAGTAGGGAAGCCATTCCTTTAGTATCCATCTGGCTGGGATACGAAGACCTGTTGGAGTGTTTGCTGTTGTTCCAGTAGCATAACGCCAATAACTACCAAAAGTAACATCCTGTCCTCTTGTTGGAACTGTAGGCATATCTATAAAACCGTTCAACAATCCAGTACCTACACCACCACCTGTAGTAGCACCACAGGGAATCATACCCGTCTTTTTTACTGATGGGAAAGTATCAAAGCCTAGCATGGTATTGTCCCATGCGGTCATGGTTTTGTTGGTGAGAGTAGCAGTAGAGTTATCGGTGAGAATGGTGGCACTTGTAGAGCCCGTAGGATTTGGTACGTAAAGGTCGGTGTTGGCGTTTATGGTGCCTGTTCTCATAGTAACAGAAACAGCACCGTTTTTGAACTTGAGTCTAGAATCTCTAAAGAAGGTGTTTGAGTCGATATCCACAGTATCTACGTTAGCCACTGCTGTGAGGTATCTCGATATCTTTGCCATATCGAAGCCGCCATAGTGCGTACTGTCACCAACGTCTGAAGTTCCGAGTACTCGCCAGCTCATTACGCTAGTGTTTCACCTGATACTTGTAACTGGAAATTGTTATTGGTGTAAGCTGAAGCGCCTGCCTGAACTACTCTTCTTACCCACATTGCTTTCTTTGAAGTTGCTGGAATATCACCAATAGTTAAAGCAGTACCAGAAGATGAAGGTCTGGTTCCTGGGATTGAAATGCCTGCAGGAGTTGAGGAACCAGTTGAAGTATCTGTAACTGTAACAGCAGTGTTTGAACCTATTGCTACTGGGTCTAGCGCTATATCAATCTCATCGTTTGCTGATGTGGTATCTTGAGCTATCCAGATTTTGGCGTTTGTTAGGGTAAGGGTAGCATGGTTATTGTGGATGTATATACATCTCCAATGAGTGGCTCCAGCTGTTGACTGAGGACCTGTTACATCTGGGAATAGATTGTTTAGTACATCGTCTGTTATGATACCACCTGATACAGTGGACATGTTGCCACCTAGCGAAGCGGTTGCGACGGTGTTAGACGCACCGCCTGAATATCTAAATAAGATGTCGGATGATGCAATTGGCAATTAACTTCTCTCTATCTCTTTTCAATAAACTAGAAACTGAAAGGATGAAGTAAGAAGTATCAACGTGTTTATATGTCTAGAGGGGGAAAACAAATTAAATTCCTTCTGCTTTGGGCAGAAAATTGTGTCTAAACTCATATAACAAGCTATGAGTAATAGGATATTGCGTGTATCACTCTCTCTCTCTCTTTCTCATGTAAAAAAACATAGTCGGTGCTCCAACGACTTTGTTTTTGTATGTGAGAATGTATGGGGGATGATGTGATATATGTCGACGACATAGAGTGAGAAAAAATACAACAAACACACATACACGCATGCATACGCACTGCTGTGCTAGTGGCATAGAATAGTAGTAGCGCACACTGTAAGTAGAGTAGTAGTGAACGCAAAAAAGACGATGTGGTTTCATCAACCGTGGGTAGGTGTCAATACAACTTTCATCCCCTACCCATGGCTGTAATATATATTTTTTATTCTTGTTCTTGTTCTTGTTGTTCTAATTTCGGTAATTGTTCTTGTTCGTAAAATTGCCTTCTCTCTTCTCTATCTTCAGTCCTGTATGAATGGCTATGCCATATCTGCATGTTTTGAAGAACGAAAAGCGGTGCAAATTGCTGAGATGGATCAAAGAGTTTTTCATGTTTATCGTTCTCGTCTCTTGTTACTCTGAAAAAGGAGTGTTTTGTATACATCATATCCTGTGGACGATACCATAGCCGTGGTCTTGATGCTGCATTAATCACATATCCTAAATGGTCAAGGTCCACACATTTGATTTGATAGACATTTGAAACACGTGGGATTATTTTCATCATCTTATATTTCTCTGCTGCTAGCACCTTTTCTCTATCAACCCATACATCTTGTATCATCTTCAACTCATCTAAAAAATCGGGTACACTTTTGCATTCTATATGTTCATCTGAATCTAAGATAAGGAGAAATGGTATTTGTTGTTTGGCTGCAATGTCCACATATTTCTGACGCTTGAAGCGTTCATGTAGATTAGGGAAATCAAAGAGCTCGATAGCGTTAGGGGGATACTGTTGCTCCTTAAACTCTTGGATGACCTCACGGCTACCATCTTCAGATAAGTCGTTCTTTGCTGGGTATCCCTTATACTTGCCGTCTATGGCTATTATTTTGATATAATCTTTAAGCTCTAATAGTGAAGCTAGACAACGCACTAAACTGTTAGCGTCTTCATAAAATGACAGTCCTATTGCAATGAGAGGAGGAGGAATGGACAACACAATAATACTCTATGCAAAATCAGTAGCAGAGTGTACTATTTACCAAGTAAAAGTAAGTAAGTAAATAAATAAAAATGACTCTGTGCTAGCGAAGTGCGCTGACTGCTCCCATCCTGCGGAAATACTTGCGCTTTGCTGCTCTTATCTCTTCTCTAGGTTCTGTTGCTGCTGTTTTCTTTTTCTCTTCCTCAAGCTTTTTTACTTTCTCTGTTGTTGTTGTTGGATGTCCATTGTTCTGTCTATTTTCTTTCTGTTTCCTCTCCTGAATTTCCTTTAGCATCCTTGCCATTCGTGCATACCTAACCATCTTAGCGGGATCAATAGCTGACATACTTGATTACGATATTGGTTATAGTAATGACTGAGAACTAAGTAAACAACATAGCCACCCATCAACACAAGGATAGAGAACATTATTGGGAGAAAGATATGGTTGAACCAACATATCCCTCCCAATCCAATCCTAAAGATGGTTTGACACGAATGATACTCTAAGGATATATGTGTCGTCATTCCAACTGGATGTCCCTGCTGGGACTATCCTCTTAATCCAGAATGAGCGATATCCAGATGGTGGTATGTCTCCCAAGTCTACAGCGCTATCTTCGTCAGGTGCTGTTGAAAATGTGACAGCTGTTGGTGCTGTAGTCTCTGCTGCTAGAGGACCTTGCTCCTGTGCAGAGATTGCAGCACTTCCTTTTCCTATCTCTACTGAGTCGCCAGCTGGAGTGTTTGAATCTATCCACATTTGTACGCTATATGCTGTCAGTGTAGCATCTGAATTGAGAAGATAAAAGCATCGATACTCAGTTCTTCCAGCTGATGACTCGGCAGTCAGCACATCATCCCATGCTGCGTTTAATGTGTTGTTTGTTACTTCTACACTGGATATGGCTCCACCCCTAGAAGACGTGTTAACTGAATTGGCAGCACCGCCTGAGAAACGTAACTTAATGGAGGTAGCTGTAAGTGTAACGATAGGAGTTGCGATCACCTTATTGACTGCTTCTGTAATCCTCTCAGTCTCTGGAGTTGTGGCTGGGAAACGCACCCTTCCTAGTGCTTTAAGTGGTGATTCTGTAATCCTCTCAGTCTCTGTGGTTGGGATCCTTACCTTTCCTAACGCTTTAAGTGGTGCTTCAGTTATAGCCTCAGTTTCTACAGCGGGGGACCTTCTCTTACCTAGAATTGCATTGACAGCCTCCGTAACCCCAACAGTCTCGTTTGCTACCTTTACTACAGCGTTTAGTTCTCCAACAGTGACATAGAGGTGCTGTCTTTGAACGGTATCAGCTGGAATCCAAGCGAGAGTAAAACCACCTGAATCAAACGATGTTAGCTGAGCTGTAGATGTAACGTCTCCAATTGTAGAACCAGCAGCTGTTCTAATAACATCTGTGAGTAAGTTACCTCTCCATGATACAGGTACAGCAGTTAGGTTATCACCCACACCACCGTAAAGAGCGAATTGAGGTTCTGGGGCTGTAGCCGTACCATCTGAAGCACCCATCGACCATCTCTCATGTGTACTGACAGCATTATTGAACGAAGTTTCCTGTTGATTACTTCTAAAAATGACACCTTTAGGTGCGTATCCTAAACCTGTGACAGAGACATTTGTTGATGTGGTAGGCTGTAATGTAGAACCAACACTCCAGTTTCCACCCTTTATTGCTAGATAAAATACCGTGCTAGTAGCACTTGCTGATGGTGCTAAGATGTTAATTCTAAAGCCGCCTGTTCCTGTGGCTACAGTTCCAACATATTCGGCTTCACAGTCCATCGTCGTGCTAGTAGAGCCAGATGTAAAGTGAGCGATAGACCTTGCTGTATGCTGATAACGAGCGGCATCTGTTGTAGAAACACCATCAACAGACGAAAAAGCAATAACATTTTCATTTGATGCATCTTTAGCAGCACCGAAGAACCAGCTTGAATGAGTTGCATTTGAGCTAGTTGCTGCAGCTGCAGAAGCTGTATCAGCTCCAATGAAAAAGACGATATCAGGTTGAAATCCAACATCGTCAATATCTTGAGTTCCTGATACGGTGTTTAGAGTAAACTCACCTGCCTTTACGTTGGTGATGGTGGTCCCACCTAGAGCGGCATAATAAATTCGACGAGTGTTAGTATCATTATTTCCGACATATCTTACAGTGGCACCATCAGAAGTGAAAGACTGTATCTTAATTTCAGGGGTATCCCCAGCAGAATTTAGAGCATAGAACGTGTTATTTTTAGCTCGCCTAGATGAAGTAGTTGGGATGACGTTTGAAGTATTCCATCCTATGGAGTAGTTGGCTGAAGTACCAGCACCTCCGCCAGTATCAACACTAAATCCTATTGTGGGACGGTTGATTGTGGTAGGTGAGGTGTCAGATCCCAAAGCCCAAAATATGAAAGCCTTGGGTTGGAATCCCAAACCTGTGATAGATGTTGTATCATCTATAGGATAGCCTGTAGTTGTTCCGTTTTTGGCAAATGTCCCTGTCTTAAATGAAACTGGCATTTGCTATCAAGCACTTGTCTCCAGTAACCAATACCATGTATCTAGAACTTTGGCAACTGCTTCAGCTGTTTCTATCTGTATAACTGGTATCAATGTAGCAGTTGCTGCAGGGATATTGGTCGTTTCTGTGCCAGTGGTACCATTCAAGTTCCATGCCCATGTTGTACCGCCATCTGTTGTCTTTAGCTCTACAGTGTTAACAGATGTGTTTCTTGCTATCGCTGTATCAGTTGTTACGTTAGGTCCAGAAGCATCATTATGTGCGAACAGATAATTAGTTCCAGCTGAGTTTAAGATAAGCGATACATTAGCAACACCTGAAGCATAACCGTCACCTGTCAAAAGACCTGTAGTTGCAGACTGTACTAATCCAATCCAACATCTCACAACTGCGTTTGAGGATAGAGCTGCATTTCCAAACCTAAACTTGCATTTGAAGCGAGCATTTTGGTCTCCTCTAACCTGCATTATCGGGTTGGTAGTAGCATCTGTGTTTAGGTTAAAACCTGCATCATTACCTGATACAGCACCTGAGGTCTGTCTTGTGTATCTACCATTAGCATCTGAGAGGTAGGTTGCTGCACCAGTCGTTGTAGCAGCGGTATATCCAGATAGAGAACCCTCCAGCGTACCAGCTGCCAAGGTGGCGCCAGCTGTGTATATACCACCGTAATAGCCACCTATCTTCTTTGATTCTGGTGGTAATGTTGGTGATGGTAAGTTGGTGAGTGTGTTATTAGAACCTGATATTGTCTTGTTAGTAAATGTGTCAGTACTGCTAGGAGTTACAAAGCCAGTAAAGGTATTACTACCAAATGCCATTGTCTTATTTGTGAGAGTTTGGGTATGTGCCTCTGCTACAACGACATCATCACCTGTTAACAGGGGAAGAGTTAGGTTACGGTCAGCTCCTATCGCTGAACCTACAAAAGTGTAATAGAATGTGTTAGCAGGATTTGCATGCCTAGTCTTTGAAGAGCGAAAGGTCCATTGAGTGTTAATATCGACTGGGTCCGTCGACGTTTGGTCAGTCCCAGTTAGTAAAGCGTTTATCTTGTCAATATCGTCAGCACCAAATGTAGATGCATCACCAGGTGAGGACTTGTTTAGAATCTTACGGGTCAATGAAGATTAACAGAGAGACTTTGCTATCTGGGGGTTATTAGAAGAACAGCGAACTAATACCACATCCTGCCCATTTCTTAGACATCATCTTCTTCTTCAGCGCTGCTGCTACAATATCTAAGTCTTTTTTATAGACAAAGCGTCTGCGGGCTTCACCCATCAACTTTCCAAATGGAGTATCTTTAGGATATTCAGATAGGAGTTTATCTAGTCCTTCGTCTAGTTCTTCGTCGGATATCACTCGAAGACCTAAACTTTTGATTATCTGTTCAACTGTAACATGATGAGGATCATCATCATCTTCATCATTCTTCTTCTTCCCAGTCGTCGTCATCGTCTTCCTCCTCCCCACGTCCCATAAGCAATAACTCTGTATTAGCCGTTGCTACCTCTAGAAAGTCCCTCATCTCCACCAACTCCTGGTATTCTTTGGAGTCTGCTATGTCGTAACCACAGGTGAGTGGTGAGCTGGTGACAGTTGTATAGCGGTTGTATAGCAGTCTTCCAGAACGTCTACTCGTCTCTTCAAGTGTGTTGTATTTTATCGTAAGTGGAGCAGATGTTACCTCTTGTGCATGTTTGTAGACTGTTTCGAGCTTAGCTGAAACCACATCCTTTATTAGTATGACATCGTTTCTTTTAGTCTCAATTTGTTTCGTTTGAGGAGGAATAGTTCTAGCCCGAAGTACAGATGGTACACTCGGGAGGACTTTATCATGTTGATATTGGCTGTGACTGTCTTCTATCTCATGGGGATAGCGACTGGTACGAAGCTGGCTCACTAACGCCTTTGCTGCTAATTGTTCAGCTGATAAGACATTACCAATGTTGTAACGAACAGTTAGTTTTGCAGTTACTTCTCGTTTGATATCTAGATGTTCCTTGTCGATCTTCGGCTTCGCTTCTGGTTCCTTACGTTTTCTATAGTCCTCTATCTGCATTGGACTTGTCTGTTGGTATAAACGCACAGGTTTATACTGCAGCTTTCTAAATGTGGGGAACCTACTATACTTTCTCCTTCTATGTACAGCATTAGAACCTAGAGCCATACCCAGAGATAGCTCTTCTTGTGGAATGAAAGCTTGGAACTCTATCAAAGATATGATGTTCTCTGCTATTGCTACAACTTCAGCGATAATCAACGCTTTACCCTTAGCAGAGATTTGAGATTCTGTTAAGGCGATTGTCTCATTAACTATCTTTGAGAGTCCTCTTACATACTGCACAGCTTCTGTTATGTTTTCAGTTTCAGAAATAGCCCTAACTAACGCTTGCACTTTCTGGGTGAGTTCTGTGATATGTACCGATTCGTTTACTGTCCTGACAAAAGCACCTATTCTGTTTATAGATTCAGTCAGCTCAACTGATTCGTTGACTGCTCTTGATAATCCACGTAAACGGATAGGTGCTGCTTCTGATATGTTAATTGTCTCACTAACGACTTTAACTCTGCCGAATATGACGTTTAGTGCTTCTGAGATATTGAGGGACTCATTGACTACTTTAGTTAGAGCTTCTCCACCTACTGCTGTAACAGCATTAACAAGCTCGTTGATGTCTACACTTTCATTGATTATCCTAATCTTGGCAAGGGCAGTGTTGAGGGCTTCAGTTAAGTTTATTGTTTCATTTGCAATCCTTGTAAGAGAGAGATTGCGCTGTGCGTCTTCCAAAATGCCTACAGACTCGTCAACAACTCTAGACAGACCTGTAAGTCTGTTTAGGATTTCAGTAACTTGTATCTGTTCGTTTTGGATACGGGTAAGGTTTCTAGCAATGTTATGAGCCTCTCCTATTGTTATAGATTCATTGACTTGCCTTACCATGTTTGAGAGGCGATTAATGGATTCAGAGATGACTATTGCTTCATCTACTACCCTCACTTTTGCCATTAGGTAGTTGATTACCTCTGTAATGCCAATAAGCTCGTCTGCTGTCTGTACGTTTGCAGGTGGCTGTGCTATCAGTTTGTTGACTGCTTCCGTAATCCCGATAACTTCTTCCATGTATGTACCACCTGCTACGAAGTCGCCAGTAACGAAATCTCCACCTACAAAGTCACCTGGTAGTGTGAGTGGAACGCCACCTACCACCTTAACAATTCCTGGTACTCTAACTAATGCCTCAGCTAAGTTTATGGTTTCATTTACCTGTCTTGTTAGCGCTACGACTCTGTTAACTGTCTCTGTAATATCGGCAGATTCATTAACAATCCTTGCAAGAGCTCTAGCGTAATTCACAGCTTCTGTGATTGCTATTGATTCGTCTATTACTCTTGAGAGTCCTGCTATACGGTCGATTGCTTCTGTAATATCTAATTGCTCGTCTACTGTCTTTACTAGAGCTTGAGCTGTGATGATTACTTTATTAACAGCTTCTGTGATTGCTATTGATTCGTTTGTTGTCCTGCTTAGACCAAGAGCATTGATAATACCTTCTGATATGTTTACACTTTCAGGTATTGTTCTAACAAGTGCTGATACTCTGTTGATGGTCTCTGTAATGTTGACTGACTCGTTTACAATTCTGCTTAAAGCTCGAATGAAATTAGTGGCTTCTGTTATGTTTACTGTCTCGTTAACTACCCTTGCAAGACCCGCTACCTTGATTACAGATTCTGTAATGTTTACTGTCTCGCTAATTGTTTTTGATTGACCTAGAATTTTGCTAATAGCTTCTGTAATATTTATTGTTTCGTTAACTGTTAGGGATTTTGCTAGTAGACGGTTAACTGCTTCTGTAATATTGACTGACTCATTTGCAGTTCTGGTCAGTGCTATTGCACGGTTAGCAGCTTCTGTAATGTTGACTGACTCGTTAACCACCTTAGACATTGCCTTGATATAGTTACTAGCTTCGGTTAGTGCAACTGTCTCACCAACTACTCTAGAGATATTTTTGATTCTATTGATGGCTTCTGTAATATTGATAGATTCGTTAACTGTTAGTGTCTTACCCAGGATACGAGCGACAGCTTCTGTAATATTGATAGATTCTGAGAGCTGTTGTATCCTCCCACGGATAAGGTTGATTGCTTCTGTGATAGCTACATCTTCTGGTGCAAGTTTGACAAGTGCACCGCCAGCTGCTGGAGGAGGAGGCGCCTGTGATCCTGAAATAACTGAAAGATGATTAACAGTAATTGCTGCAGTGCCTGATAAAGAAGTTCCTGGTATAAATCTATACACTAATGTGTCTGAGCTGCTTGTGGTACTTGCAGCATCAACAACTGATACAGTAGTATTTGTAAAATATCCAGTACCGCTAGCAGCTACAGAAACATCTAGATTCGAATCGATGTTAGAGCCATTTTTGTAGACTTGTAGCGTGCTTGCAGTCTGGTTTAAACTATTAGCTAGAATGTATATGCCAGTTGAATAGATGGTTTTAAGAGGCTTCAGCGTTAAGACATCAGCTGCAGCAGCTGTGGTAAAGGGCGCAGTTGTTGTGGTACTGCCAGCGACTGATATGTAGTTTGTAGTACCTTCTGTTATTGCAATACCGTCTCTATCCATATTAATCAGAGAGTGGTTTTGCATTGTTGCTGTTTGAGCGGTGCTAGGTACATCTGGCAAAACATCTGCAGCTGTTACTTCTTGTTCTAGCTCTACCTTCTGATGAGAGAAAGCGATAGCTTCTGCACTTGCCCCATATGTAACCCTAAAGTTAATGGTATCGTCTTGTGCGAGAGTGTCTGTATTTATTGTGTCTTCAAACATGCCTGTAGTAGTCGCAGTTATGGATAAGGCTTGGGTGCCATCAGCGCCGTTGTCCCTAGTAATCAGTGTTGTAGTAGTAGTCCTTGCATTTGTGGAAATATAACCAGCAAGGTTTTTTGCTCTCAGAGTTCCACCAGACGCAGAAGGTATACGAGTCGTAAACCTGACTCTGTTTGATTCAGTGCTTATGATACCCTGAAAGGATATGATAGGATGGTAGTGAATGGTTCCACCAGTGGGTGTTGTACTGACACCGTTGTTTGAGACTATGGCTAAAGACTTTATCGTTGTATCGCTTGGATCGTATCTTCTGTAACGATCAGCATGTGCAAATGTCGTTGCAAGTAAAGTTATGTCAACGTTTCCTGTACCTCCCCCTCCTTGTATACGATAATTGAGTTCTTGCACCGTTCCTGCAGCATCAGAAATAACTGCCTTGTTTGCAACTTCGGTAAAAACACCTGTCTGTGTTGTGGGTATTGATACAGCTACAGCAGTGTTGGCGGCGTTTTTGCGTAAATAGACAGAGGTTGTAAGAGTTGTTGCATTTGTCGCTACTTTTACATAAAGGTTGGCTACAGTTCCATCTGTTCGGATACGAGTAGCCATGCCTGGCTCACTAGAATTGAATGTAAAGTCCCCAGAACCGTACCTAACAAAGAACTGACTTGTAGGTCCAACTGCAATAATGCTTCCAATTCTTGAGCGAACATGCAGCATTTCTGTGGCTGCTTTATCATGGCTAAGTACGATAGGCAGGTAACCATTTTCAGCATTATTTTTTTTAGTAAATGATTGCTCTACACCGAAACGAGCAATTGGCAGTAGACCATGTTGGTATGTGCTTAAGTTCTTGCTGCTGCCAAACGCTCCTGTAAAAACCAATTCTCTTTTAACCTTCTACCGTCTTTATTATGCCTGTTAACGGAGCGGCTATACTTGAGGTTGCAAATACGAAAGCTGAGAGGCATGCACTATCCTGTATTTCTGGAAGCGAAGATGTCTGAATAGCGTAATCTGTTTCAAAGTATGAAGAGTATCCAGGTTGAAATAGTGTTACAAGGGGTTTGAATAGTATGACTCCAAAGCTTCCTGCTGTAAGCGTGGAAGCTGATAAGGTGACTGATTGAACAGACCTCACACCTGAGTCGCCTGCTTGAAGAGGAATGAATTGTAGTTGTCCTGCTACAGGTCCAAGCGTACTGCCACCCCACCCACCTGTCCATAACGCTATAGATGGCGAAGTTCTAGAAGCAGTACCAGCCTGGTTAGTGTATGTTACTGTAACGTTTGCTGCTGTAGTACCAGTTGCAGTCCAGCACACTAGAGCCATCATCACACCATCTCCAGTTGTGTATCTAGTTAGAGCAGGAGTGCCAACTGTCTGAGCAGTTGCTACAGTTCCAGACAGGTTCGAAGAATGAACGAGCCTATCAACCAATAGATTTACACCAACAGCAGGGTTACTACTACCTTGTCCAGCAACTCCAAATGATAAAAGATAGCGGTTATCAGCAGCATCAGGGTTTCTTACAATTGAATAGTTTAGTGCTCCTACAGTGGTGTTAGTTGTAACTGCACCTGCTGCAGAGTTTGGTGTTACTCCTGCAGTTGGATTACCTGTACTTGTCCAAGTGTCCCCCCAGATACCAACTGCTTTTGTGGTTAGCGAGCTTTTAGCAATACGCTCTTCCCATGTTTTGCTACTATTTGCAACTGCTGCCTGTAATTGAGCGAATGTGGTGAAGGTCATCTGTTTACTTTATCAGCCCTCCACCGTCTCAACAAAACCAAAAAGGTTGTGTACTGCTGCAGCTCCAGGCACTAAGATAAACTGAAGACAGGCACTATCTTGTTTTTGTATCAAACCTGGGGTTTGTAGCACTAAATCTCTCTCTGAATATGCAGTAGCTGCAGAGGTGATAGTGGCTATAGGTTTGTATAACATAGCTCCAAAGCTTCCAGCTGTTAGCGTACTAGCCGATAATGTCAAGGTTTGTATAGACCTAACACCTGAGTCGCCTGCTTGTAATGGTAAACCCTGAAACTGGTCGGCTACTGGACCAAGTGTAGAACCTCCCCACCCACCTGTCCATAACGCTATAGATGGAGTAGTTCTGCCTGCTGTACCTGCTTGGTTTGTGTAGGAGACGGTTACGTTAGAGGCTGTTGTACCTGTTGCAGTCCAACAAACAAGACCAATATACACACCATCTCCAGTTGTGTATCTAGTGAGAGCAGACGAGTTGATTGTTTGAGCTGTAGCAACAGTACCAGACAACGCAGAGTTAAACCATAGCACATCTATCAGAAGCAAAGAAATGGACTGTGACTGAGAACCTAATCCAAACTTTGTAAAATAAGACAAGTCTGGAGCTGTTGGATTTGCAACTACTAAAGCACCTGCAGTCGCAGAAGTGGGAACAGTACCAGCGCCTGTAGCGGGTACGGAACCAGAGCCTGGAAATCCAACAGCTCTCCATAGAAAATGAGGAATGCCTGTAGCTTTTGTAGTAGTTGAAGTTAGGTAATAGAACACTTTCTCTTGTTTGCCTGATGTTAGGGCATTTATGATATCGTCGTAAGATGTTAAGACCATGTGTTAACTTGACACCGCCGCTATTCCTTTGACTTTTACTTTGCCTCTTCCTTTTGTCTTTGTAAATGCTGCATCTAAAACTTGCTGTAGTTTGTCAGGCTGTCCCACCACACGCTGTCTAGTTGCCTGCTGTACCTCTATCTGTGAAGCGTTTGGATTTACAGACTTGGCAGCTACAATGTCCTCTAGTGTTGCTGAAGTTTCAAAGTCTATCTCTAGCGTTCTAGGTTGTCCTAGTTTGGCTTTGGGCTCTATCCACTTCCATGTATAGTTTATGCCTTCCTTCAGTGTTGTACCAGCTCCCAAATCTGCAGCAGCCTTTTGTGGTGATTCAGCTTTCATCTGTTTTGCTACTGTGACTAAGTCATAACGCTTACCAGTGACATTGTCTATAATATCCGCTAACTCTGGACGAGCTTCTAACGTTTTAGTGAGAGCTTGATTCTTTCTCTGATTTTCTTCTAGAACTGTATCGTAGACTTTCTTGAACTGTTTTGTGTCCCTTGTAGTTGGAGGTACGACGTCTTTATGAGCGTCGCATGCTTTTACAATTTTAGCAAAGTTGTGGACTCGTTGATTCTCGTTTTGTTCGTTGTCCCAGGTATATTCTAGCTCACAGCCACAAGTATCTGGAGACCACCTATTCGTAATTATAACCATGTAGTGAAATCAAATAAAAAGTAGTTAAAAAAGGATAGGTGAAGTATTAAGAGTCTCTCTGTCTATTCTTATTCTTCTTCAGACTCTCCTTCTTCTTCTTCAGTTTCCTCTTCTTCTTCTACTATGTCTGCCTGTTGTTCAGCTTGCTGTTCTATCTCTTGTCGGACATCAACATCACTGGTATCTGGTGCTGGTGGCGGTGTTCCTGCTGGTGGGGTTGTTGTTGTTGGTGGTGGTTGTTGTTGTACTTGTGCTTGTTGGGCTGCATCTTGGTCTATCTCTTGTTCAATGTTAGTATCTGCTGTTGCTGCTCCTCCTGCTCCTCTCGTAACATTAGCATTCTGTGCTGCACCTTGGTCTATTCCTTGGTCAATACTAGTTGCACCTCCTCCTCTAGTTCCTCCTGTAACATTCGCTTGTTGTGATGCGTCTTGTTCTATCAGTTGACTTAGAGAACCGCCACCTTGTATCACGCCTTGTTGTCTTGCTGATTGGTCAATTGCTTGTTGTATCTGTGTTGTTGATGGACCTGTAGTTGTATTCCCAGCAACTGAAGCTATCTGATTTGCTGCTTGGGTAATGACCTGGCTTACTGTATTGTTGTTACCAGTTATCTTGACTACCTGTATCGCATTTTGTATTATCTGTTGT
>Ga0126314_10000515_pt1 | contig 18607 bp, 19 predicted proteins | sample Plot105B_FD_92535 | JGI IMG/M metagenome (GOLD analysis project Ga0126314, IMG submission 92535) | Serpentine soil microbial communities from UC McLaughlin Reserve, CA, USA - Plot105B | ecosystem: Environmental > Terrestrial > Soil > Grasslands | place: USA: UC McLaughlin Reserve, Lake County... | reverse complement strand
TGGCGTCCCCCTCGTCATCGCCGGCCCCGGCATAGAACCGGGAGAGGTCACGACGACCCCGGCACAATTGCTCGACCTCTATCCGACGGTGCTCGATGTGACTGAAGTGCGCCCAAACGCTGCCGACAGCACGCGCAAGGGCCGCTCGCTGCGCGAACTGGCGCGGCGCAGCGATGTGCCGCGCGACATCCTGATCCAGCATCACTCGGCCGGCACCACCACAGGCCAGGCCGCCCTCAGCAATGGCCGGCTCAAGCTGGTGCGCAGCCTCGGCATGCCTTCGATGCTCTTCGATCTTGAAACCGATCCGACGGAAGCGGTCGACCGGTCGCAAGACCCCGCCTATGGCGCGGCCCTGACGCGCATGGAAGCACGCTTCGCCGCATGTATCGATCTCGACCAGGAAGACGCGCTCTGCAAGGCGTCCCAGGCGCAGCGCGTGACCGCGGCCGGCGGGCGCGAGGCCATCCTCTCGCGCGGCAATTCCGGATATTCACCCCCGCCCGGTGCGGCGTCGACAAGGCAAGGCCAATGACAAAAAGGCCCAATATTCTCTTCCTCCTGCCCGACCAGCTGCGCCACGATTATCTCGGCTGCTATGGCGCCGACTTTCTCTCCACCCCGGTAATCGACGCTCTGGCGGCCCAGGGGACGCGCTACGAGATGGCGATTTCGCCGGTTCCCGTCTGCGTGCCGGCGCGCGCCTCGATGGTTTCGGGACAAAGCTCGGTTGCCAATGGGGTCATAGACAACCTCTCCTGGCTGCGGCCGGATCGGCGGGAGCTCGGCATCGAAACCTGGCCGGAACTGCTTTCGCGCAGCGGCTATCGCACCGCCGCCATCGGCAAGATGCATTTCTACCCTTGGGATATCTCGGAAGGCTTCGAGCATCGCATCATTGCCGAAGACAAGCGCCACGTGGCGGTGGAGGACGACTATCACTCCGCTCTCCTCGCCCGCGGCTATCGCAAGCAGCACGCGCGCGAGATGCGGGGCTATCATGACAACAAGGGTGCCTGCATCTGCGACCTGCCCGATGACCTGCAGGTCGATCGCTGGGTCGCCAATCGGACCGTCGATTATCTCGACGCCCTGAGCGACGACCGGCCCTTTGCCATCATGGTCGGGTTTCCAGGGCCGCATTGCCCCTATGATCCGCCCGAAGCGGCCTTGGCCGGCATCGATCCCCAGATGTTGCCGGCTCCGCTGCCAGCGACTGCGGAAAGCGCCTACCACCGCGAGGGGTTCATCGCCGGCTATCGCCGTCCCTGGGCTGATCTCGATTATTCCAGCCTTTCGCGGGACCAAGTCACCGCCATTCGTCACCACTATGCCGCCTCGGTGCAGCGCCTCGACCAGGATGTCGGCACTATTCTCGAGGCACTGCGCCGCACTGGGCGGCTCGACAACACAATCGTCGTCTTCTCCTCCGACCATGGCGATTACCTTGGGGATTTCGGCCTCATGGGCAAAGCCTATTTCCATGAGCCTTCCGTGCGCGTGCCCCTTATCGTCGCAGACTTCCGCGCGCCCGAAACCCGCACCAGCACGGCGCACGCCTCGCTCCTCGACCTCTATCCCAGCATTCTCGACTGGGCTGGCCTCGATGTGCCTCACCACGCCGACGGCATGCGGCTTGGCGATATAACGGGGGATCGCGTCATCACCGGCATGTCCAATCTCGGCATGATGGCCCGCTCCAACACGCACAAGCTCGTGCGCTATGCGACAGGGGTCGAGGCGCTCTTCGACCTCGTGGCGGATCCGGACGAACAGACCGATATCCTTGCCAGAGAACCCGAAATCCGGGCGAAGCTCGACCTCGAGCTGACCAAGACCCTGACGCGCCAGCTTGGCTCGAGTTTTGCCGACAGGCTCGTCAGCGAAATCCGGCTCGAAGCGCCGCATCCCTATTATCAGCGCGCCTGGCATCGACCCTATCCGCGCAAGATCTGACGGGGCGATCCGCTGGAGAAAGCTGCCTGTCGCGCTGTTCAGCCCTAGGCGCTGACCAGACCAGATCCGGACGCGAAAAGCCTTTTGCCCCTCGCCAATGCCGGACAACGCAAGACGCTTCCAGCGAGGGCCGAAGCGGCCGTGGGAGAAACTATTGTCGCAGGGTCTCAGATGGCCGCCACCAACCCCATTGCGGAACTCGGAGTCACGGTTCGCTCGCGCCGTAAGCCGACTTGTCAGGTACTCCTTCAATCATGCCCAGGGGAGCGCCTTCCTTTCGAGATGTCGCGCAACGAAGGCTGCACCCAGGGCGATGATCGCTGAAGCCAACATTACCATCAACAGGCCGGGCCGCCCATTTTCTTCCATCAACACAGCACCGGCTATCGCTGCCATTATGGAGGCGATGCCCACGGTGATCGCGCCGGCTAGGCCTGCGGCAGTTCCAGTATGCCCCGGACGGATGGAAATCGCCGCTGCGTTGGCGCTGGGCTGGGTCAACCCGTTCGACAGGCCAACAAAAAGGCAAGGCCCGAACAATGCCGCAACATGATCGACGCCGGCGAGATGCAGGGCGATACCGAACACAAGGCCCGCGCAGGCCACGCCCCTGCCTGCAATCAGGATGGTGGCTGTCGGGATATTTCCAGCGAGCCGCCCGGCAAGAAAGCTGCCCAGCATGAAGCCGCCTGTGATGGAGCCCATGCAGAGACCCAGAACTGCGGGCGATAGATCGAAAGCCGAAGCGGCCAGCGGCGTACCGGCCAGGAAGGCATAGAAAGCGCCAACAGAGAAGGCCATGCACAGGCAATATGCGAGGAACCGCTTGGAGCGCAGCAGTTCCGGATAGGCCCTATATTGCTCCAGCATTGTCTTGGACCGCGCGTTGTTGGTTTCGGGCAGATCGATCCAACACAGGATAAAAACCGCAGCGCCCAGGAGCGCCAGTACGTAGAAGTTGGCCCTCCAGCCGAATAGCTGATCGATCAGACCGCCTGCCGTTGGACCGAGCATGGGCGCAATTGCCCAAGCCATGGCAATGTAGCCGAATTTGCGTGCCGCGTGTTCCCGGCTGGTTGTGTCCCGGACTGCAGCCAGCGACACGCCATAGGTTGGGGCGATGACGGCCTGCACCATTCGACAGGCCAGAAAGGTCCACACATCTTGCGCAAGGGCACAGGCAATGGACGCAGCAATGAATATCACCAGCGCCCCGAGGATGACCGGCCTACGGCCAAACCGGTCTGACATTGGTCCAAGGATGAGCTGTAGACAGGCCGAGATAATTGCATACCCCGCCAGCGACAGGCCTATCAGCCCATAATCTGCGCCAAATTCGGCTGCCATGCGGGGGAGAGATGGAAGGAACAAGTTGATCGGCAGGATGGCCAGCGCCGACAAAACGACCAGTGTGGAAAGACGAGGAGAGGCTGATGAGCCCAGCATGTTCAGAGCCAATTGCTTATGTTGGAAACGAGGCAATAAAAAAGCCCCTGTAAGGGGCTTATTTCTCCGCGCATGGGTGCTTTCGCCTGGCAGCTACGCTGCCGTGCCCATGCGCTCACCTACGACGATCGTGCCGTTTTCCATGATCATGTGCCATGTTACGGCGTGCTGGAATGTCCGTCAACTCGACGCCTATGCGGCGGCAATCGTAGTGTCGCCCAAAAGCCGCATGTTTCCTAACCACCCGGAGAAGTCGGTCCGGGCCCAACCCAATGACGGCCTTTGACATGGGCGAGCCCTAAAGCTGCCGGTCGTAAGTGCCCAATGCGATAAAGACGATAGTGGAACAGTCTTCAAGCTGTTGATGGGCTTGAAGCCAGATCGGGTAAGAAGAAGAAACCCATCCACCGATCAGGGCAATGCCGCCAACAAAAAACCGGCAAGTGCGTAAAAGCTTAATCGTTTGTTCAATCTCTCCGAAAGCGGATGAAGGCAGCTTCTCCTGGGATGGAGGCGCCATGTTCTCGGTAATTTCTTGCCTGGCTGCGACGCATGACTGGCGCTTCGTTGCGGGCGCCATTGGCATGTGCCTGATTGGCGCCTTCAGCACCGTGATCATGCTGACGCGGGCGCAGGAGTGCGCGCGCGATCAGCAGCGCATCTGGATCGCGGCAGCAGCTGCCACCGGCGGCACCAGCATCTGGGCGACCCATTTCATTGCCATGTTGGCCTATGATGGCGGCTTCCCAATCAGCTACGATGCCGGGATCACGGCTCTCTCGATCCTGATTGCCATGGGCATGTGCTGGGTGGCCTTTACCGCCGCGTTCCGGTGGCCGAGACCGGTGGGCGTCATTGGCGCCGGTTGCCTCTTTGGACTCGGGATCGCGGCCATGCATTTCACCGGGATGCTTGCCGTGTCGGCTGCGGCGCGCCTGAACTATGCGCCCGGACCTGTCGTCGTGGCACTGGGCTCGAGCTTCTTTTTCGGGTCGCTGTCCCTATTGGCGGTGCGGTTCTTGACCGGCTATCGCCGTATCCTTGCAGGCACGGTGCTGGTTACCACGACAGTTTGTGCTCTTCATTTTACGTCCATGGGCGCAGTCACGTTTGTCCCCGACCCACTCGTGGTCGCGCGGAGCCTCTTTCCCATCGATCATCCGGTCCTGGCGGCAATCGTCGCCGCCGTTTCTTCGGCGATCGTTCTTCTGGGGGGCGCGGCGGCCCTGATGGATCGTTATCTCACTGATGTGCGGGGGCTGGCGGATGCTGCCATGGAAGGGCTCCTGTTCGTCCAGGATGGCCGGATAGTGGAGGCTAATCAGAGCTTGATCAGGCTTCATGGAGGTAATGCTGCAGATCTGCGCGGCAGGGAGATCAGCGAGATCCTGCCCCACCAGCCGACCGCCATCTTCGAAACGGCGACCCGCTTCGGCGAGCTGGTCAAGACCGATGGAAGTTGTGTGGACGTCGAGCTCCTGAGCCGGGAACTGGAATATCGCGGCCGGCAGAGCCTGGTCTATGTGGTGCGCGATCTTACCGAGCGCCGACGCTCCGAGCGTATGATCGACCACCTGGCGCGGCACGATCCGCTGACCGGCCTCGCCAATCGCCGCGAGTTCGACCTGTGCCTCGTCCAGTTGCTCGGGAAAAGGGCTCTCGAGGATCAACAGGTGGCGCTGCTGTGCCTCGATCTTGATAACTTCAAGACCGTCAACGACACGCGTGGCCATGCGGCGGGTGACGCGGTGCTGCGGAAAGTCGCCGATGTGCTGAAGGATGCCGCGGGTCCGAACGACTTCGTCGCTCGGCTGGGCGGGGATGAGTTCGCTATCGTCCAGCGTGGGCAGCAGCAACCCCGCACGGCCCGCGCCCTTGCGGAGACGGTCATTGCACGCATCGGAGCGTTGACGCAGTCGGATCCTGCCTTGCCTGCCTTTGGCACCAGCATCGGCGTTGCAATCGCTCCAAATGGCGAACTGTCGGCGGAAACATGGCACGCCCGTGCCGACGCGTCGCTCTACGAAGCCAAGAAGTCGGGCCGGGGGGCAGTCCGGTTTTATGATGCAGCACTCGAAACGCGCATAAGTCGGAAGCGCCAGGTCGAGGCAGAGCTGCTCGAGGCGCTTGCTACCAAACAGTTCGCACTCGACTTCGAGCCTTACGCCGACGAGGCCGATGGAATCCTCCTCGGTTATCGGGTCAGCATCTTCTGGGAGCATCCCGTGCAGGGCCGTTTGCAAGCAGACGACTTCCTGCCGCTGGCGGAAAAGCATGGCCTGTCAGACCGCGTCGTCGCGTGGATGTTCGAACGGGCTGCGGCGGAAGCGCAGTCGTGGCCAAACCAGCTGCGGCTGGCCTTGCCGCTGCCTTGTCACCGCCTCTTGTCTTCGGGTTGTTTCGAGCAGCTCTCGCGCATTCTGCGCAGTACGGGGCTCGATCCTCGCCGGCTGGACCTGATCATTCCGGCCTCTGGCTTGGGCAGTGCTGACGCCAGTGCGACTGCAACCCTGCAGCGGTTCAAGGGACTTGGCGTGGGGATCATCGTCACCGACTTCCTTGCCGAGCATTCGGCACTCGCCGCCCTGCAGGGTTTTGGCTTCGACCGGGTCAGGGTGGACGCCGCTTCGTTCCTGCGGCTGAAAGACCGACTCTCCGCCAAGGCACACGACGCGGCGCTCCAGTTCCTCGACGCGGTCGGCATTGGTTGCATCGTCCGCGAAGCGACGGATGGCACACATTCTGCGCTTCCGGCATTGGGAGACGGAACCTCTAGTAAGCCGGGTGCGTCAGGCAGCAAAGTGGAGCTGCGCTTTTCGACCCCGATGGGCTTCAGCGCTCCCGACGCGAAGCGGCAGGTGCTGAACTAAGCGCACTCACACGCGGTGCTGGTCACCGGAGATGGCTGAACGTCTGTCGGACGTGCTCTTGAGGCCGAGAGGGTAGGGGACAGCTTTCGACCCCTTTTCGGTCTTTCACATAGACAGCGGATATCCCCGAAAGCCGCCGTCGTGAATTCAAAAGGCTAGGGTTGAAAAGATAAAAGTAACGTATTACCTAGCACACTAGATTATAGTTCACGCCGCAACATCGCGGATAGAGGGTTGTCGTGTCGGAACCAAAAGCCGCCTCCCGCCTGGTCAGGAAAGAGATTTCGTTCGCGGTTTATGGCGCAGCGGGTCGTATGGCACGCATGCACAAGCCATTCCTTGACCCAATTGGCCTGACATTCCCCCAGTACCTGGTCATGCTCGAGCTCTACACCGAGACGCCCCGGACTGTGGGCGATCTGGGCAATGCTCTCGGCATGGATACCGGCACGATCACTCCGCTGCTCAAGCGACTTCAAGCCAGCGGGATGGTGAGCCGGATGCGTGACCCTGAAGATGAACGCCGCGTCATTGTTGATCTCACGCCGGCTGGGTTGGCTATCCAGGAACAGGTCTGGGGCGTGTCTGACAAGATCAAAACCGCCTGTCAGATGACGGAAGAAAACCTGATCGTACTTCGCGACACCCTGCACAATTTCGCCCACCCGGCGAAAGCCTAAACCACCAAGGAATAGAGTATGAAAATCGGGATTATCGGCGCCGGCAACATCGGCGCGCTGGTCGCAAAGAAGCTGGATGCGGCTGGACATGAAGTGAAGCTGGCCAATTCCCGTGGTCCTGAGACGCTTGCAGACACCGTCGCTGGGACGGGCATTCAGGCGGTTGTTGCAGAAGCTGCCGTGCAGGATGCCGAGGTTATTATCCTGTCGGTGCCGTTCGCTAAGAACCCCGAGCTTGCTTCTGTGCTGGCCGGTGCCCCGGCAGCTGCCATCGTCGTCGACACCTCGAACTACTATCCAGCTCGCGACTCCGAAATCGTTGAAGTCGAAAGCGGCAAGCCTGAGACTGTCTGGGCCTGCGAACAGTTGGGTCGTCCCCTGGTGAAAGCCTGGAATGCCCTCCTGGCGCAGACCTTGGCCGAGGCCGGCACGGAGCCTGGCACTGCCAACCGGATTGCTATCCCGATCTCGGGCGACGACGATGCCGCAAAGAGCCTCGTTTCCGATCTCGTCAGCATGACCGGCTTCGATACCGTGGATGCCGGCACTCTCGAAGAGTCCTGGCGTCTACAGCCTGGGACCCCGGCCTATTGCACCGAACTCACCGCCGACGAGCTGAAGACTGCCCTTGCTGCTGCCGATAAGCAGCGTGCGCCCAGGAACCGTGACGCCATTATGGCATCCTTCGCCAAGCCCGATGCAGAGTTCACCCGGGCCATTGCCGTCGAAACCAATCGGTCTCTCTCTGCATAGATCATTTCGGTCGTCCGCTGAGTTCGGGCGATCACCAACTCGAACCAGTCTTACTACAATTTACCTAGTGCACTAGATTATAGGACGATCTTTATGGCTGATATTTCCATGCCTTCTGCAGCAGACATCCATGCTGCAGACCAGACGCTCGCACCTGGATCTGCCATCGCCATTGCTGTCCTTGTCGCATCCACGTTTACCGTCATCCTCAACGAGATGCTGATGGCGGTGGCGCTGCCACGGGTCATGACCGATCTAGGGGTGACCGCCTCAACGGCTCAGTGGCTCACCACAGGTTACATGCTGACCATGGCCGTGGTCATTCCCGCGACCGGCTTCCTAACCGAGCGCCTGCGCATGCGCACCGTTTATACGCTCGCAATGTCGCTGTTCGTTCTTGGCACCATCGTGGCCGCTGCCGCTCCCGACTTCAGCGTCCTGCTGATCGGTCGAATCATCCAGGCAGTTGGCACGGCGATCGTGACTCCATTGGCCTTTACGGCGGTGACCGCTCTTGTTCCCCCATCCCGGACGGGCCGGATGCTAGCTCTTCTCACCATCGCAACGTCGGTCGCACCGTCACTCGGGCCAGTGGTTGCCGGAGCGATCCTATCGGTCGGAAGCTGGCGCTGGCTATTCATCACCATCCTTCCAATCGCTGCGATCTCGCTCATCGTCGGCAACATGATGATCCGCGTCCCGAGCACACCACGTCAGGCCAAGCTCAATATCTTGTCAGTGGCCCTATCGGCGACCGGCTTTGCAAGCCTGGTCTATGGCTTGGCATCGTTGGGTGAAGGTGGCGAGGGTCACGCCGTTGTTTCTCCATGGACGGCGTTGGGTGTCGGAGCGATCCTTGTCGCGGTGTTCGTGTTCCGGCAGTTGCACCTGCAGAAATCCGACCGTGCTCAGCTTGACATGCGTCCGTTTCGGAGCTGGACCTTCAGCGCCTCGGCACTGCTCGCTGTCCTGTTCATGACCGCAGCCTTCGGCACGTCGACATTGCTGCCCGTCGTGCTCCAAACATCCTATGGCCTTAACACACTCCAGGCAGGACTGTTCATGGCCCCGGGCGGCATCATGATCGCGATCGTCTCCACCATCGTGGGCCGATACTATGATCGCATCGGGCCACGTCCACTAATGATCACCGGCGCCGTCATCGATGCCGCAGCGCTGTGGTTCCTGTCGACTCTCGGTCTGGGCACCCCGATCGGGCTTCTGCTTCTGACCTACATCACGATCATCGTCGGCCAGGCCTTCATGTGGACCCCGGTCTTTGCGGCATCCCTTGGTGCCTTGGACAAGCATCTGCTTCCTCACGGCAGCGCCATCATCAACACTATCCAGCAGCTTGCAGGGGCCGCGGGCATTGCGATCATGTTCTCTGTCTCCGCGTCGGCAAGCGCTGCCTATATGGCTGGTGGCGAGGCATCTGGACCGGCTTTGACGCATGGCGCTCAGCAGGCCTTCTTCGTGGGAAGCCTGTTTGTCTTGGCGGCCTTGGTAGTCGCGCTGTTCGTACCCCGGAAGGTCGCTGCCGGCGGCGTTCCGGTAGCGATGCACTGACATGTTCAGGACTTTTCAGGACTTCAGGAAATGAACGCCAACTGGACACAACACACGCCTACGGAAACGCGCCCGATCAACCATATCGAGCCGGTCCCCCAGGCGATGCGCCTAGCGATGTCGGCCTTCCCGACTGGCGTCGTACTTCTTGCCGCAGAAGTCGACGGCACGCCCGTGGGCATGCTTGCCAACTCCTTCACCTCGGTGTCGCTCGACCCACCATTGGTATCAGTCAATATCGCCCGTGCCTCGTCGACTTGGCCGGTGTTGAGCAGGGCCAGGCAGTGGGGGATCAGCGTCCTCGCAGAGGACCAGGAAGCCGCCTTCAGGCAACTTTCTGGCAGGGCCACTGAACGTCTCTCTGGTCTGGACTGGACCAGTAGAGCCGATGGTAGCCTGATCCTCGACGGTGCAAGTGCAACCTTCATCGTCAGCTTCGAAGCTCAGTTCGATGCCGGTGACCATGTCATCGTGCTCATGAGGGTGCATGGGCTGCAACGCTCTCCAGATCGAGCTCCCATCGTCTTTTACGGCAGCCGCACGGCACGCCTGGCGACGCCAGATGACGCTTCCCAATCTTAAACGAGTACTCCTATGACCAAGCAAATGATCATCGGCATGCACTTCGGGAACGGGTATGGCTCCCAGCCCGGTGCGTGGCGCATGCCCGGAGTTGATCCAAGAAACTATGCGGGCTTCGATGCCAAGGTGCGTTACGCCCAGGCCGCCGAACGCGGCAAATTACAGTTCCTGTTTCTCCCGGACGGACCAGGATATTCTGCCGACATCGCAAGCGAGGCGCCCCATTTCAATCTCGACGTTATGCTCACGCTGGCTGCCGTCGCACGGGAGACGAAGCGCATCGGTCTGGTGGCGACGGGTTCAACCACCTTCAATGAACCGTATAACCTGGCCCGAACCTTCAAGGCATTGGATGTGATGAGCCACGGACGGGCTGGTTGGAACGCCGTGACCTCCAGCGGCGAGGACGTCGCCGCCAATTACGGCCAGCGCATTCCCTCCAGCGCCGACCGGTACGGACGTGCCCATGAGACAGTGCAGTTGGTGCAGGCACTCTGGGGCAGCTGGGGCAAGGACGCCTGGCTGCATGATGTCGAAAGCGGACGGTTCGCAGACGAGGACCAGATTCAGCCCATCAACATGGGTGGCAAATACGTGGCTTCACGCGGACCCCTCTACATCCCACCATCGGAGCAAGGTCAGCCGGTGATATTCCATGCCGGCGGGAGCCCGAATGCTCACGCACTGGCTGGCCGGTTCGCCGGCGTCGTTATCGGCGCCACGTTTACAATCGAAGACGCCCGAGCCCAACGAATGGCCTTCCGCAACGCTGCGGAGCAGGCTGGTCGCGATCCCGATGAGATCAAGTTCATGGCAGGCATAATGACGACGATCGCACCTGATCGACGTGCTGCCCTCGATCGCAAAATCGCGCTCACTGGGCGCACCTTCCTCCAGCGGGTCCGATATCTGGAGCAGATGCTGGGCATTCCCCTCGATCCAAGCCGACTGGATGAACCGCTATCGACCCAGCAGCTCGCCGCTGCCTATCCCTCGCCAATGGATCCACGTTCGCGCAATGCGTTGAGGATCGCCAAGGAGGGCTGGAGCCTGAGCGACATCCTTGCCCATGGCGTTATCGACTATCATCCGTCCATTGTCGGCCCGGGCGTTGAAGCCGCTGACCATATGCAGGAGTGGTTTGAGGCCGGAGCCGCCGATGGTTTCTGGATATCGCCCGACGTCTATGAAGATGGTGTGGATGCATTCGTCGACGGCGTCGTGCCCATCCTGCAGGACCGTGGCCTGTTTCATCAAGATTATGAGGGCACCACATTGCGCGATCACCTTGGGGTAAAGCAGCAATATGGAATGGATAACCGTGTCTCCGGATAAAGTGGGCTAAGTCGATAATCCGGACTCTCTGCCTCCCGCCCCACCGGCAGGGGCTTCTGACACCTCCATTGAAGTCATTGGAACGCTCTGAAGGCTCTCTACAAACGGTATCTGAGCTACCGATTTGGACCCCTCAGACATCAAACGACGTGAGGATGGGGCAAGGTCCACTGCTGCCTTCACCGCAGTCATGCGCCAACTTTTTTAGGGCGTCGCGTGCCTGTTGAAGATCGGCAATCTTCTCGTTTAGCGCCTGTATACGGCCTGTTGCCAATTCTCTGGCCCGAGCGCGATCTTCGCCAGAGTCAAGTTCCAGCAGTTCCTTGATCTCTTGAAGCGTGAATCCAGCCGTCTGAGCCTGGCGAATAAAGCGCAGGCGACGGAGATCCTCCGATCCGTAGTGACGATAGCCGCTCTCACGGATTGGCTGCAGAAGCAGTCCTTTGCGCTGGTAAAAGCGGATGGTTTCGACGCCCACATTACCTGCTGCCGCGAGCTTGCCGATTGTTAGCGTATCGGGGTGTTGACTCTGTACCATGGTACAGACCCTATGTTAGAGCCACGACGAAAACAACAACCACTCGAGGCACTAAAATGTTGGATCGAGCCAACCCTTCATCGACGGTAAAGAGGTCCGTCATCTATCGCATGGTCATGCCGGATCATACTTGCCCCTACGGCATCAAGGTCAAGGATCTGCTCCAGCGCTCCGGCTATAAGGTCGAGGATCATCACCTGACCACCCGCGACCAGACCAGTGCATTCAAAGCCGAGCACGGGGTGAAGACCACACCCCAGGTCTTCGTTGATGGCAGCCGCATTGGTGGTCACGACGACACTCGCCGGTTCCTGGGCAAGCGTGTTGTCGACCCGAAAGCGACTACCTACCGCCCCGTAATCGTGCTGTTCATCATGACAGCGCTGATGGCCATGGCAACAAGCTACGCGGTGACCGGCAATCCAATCGCGCTGCGTGCTGCGGAAAGGTTCATCGCGTTCTCAATGGTCGTCCTTTCACTGCTGAAGCTCCAGAACGTCGAGAGCTTCGCGACCATGTTCCTGAACTATGACCTGCTGGCCAAGAGGTGGGTGCCCTACAGTTACATCTATCCCTATGCCGAAGGATTTGCGGGTGTGCTGATGGTCGCTGGCGCCCTGACTTGGCTGTCGGTGCCGATCGCGCTGTTCATCGGCTCAGTGGGAGCAGCTTCAGTGTTCAAGGCCGTCTACATCGACAAGCGTGAACTCAAGTGTGCCTGTGTTGGCGGTGCGAGCAACGTCCCGCTCGGCTTTGTGTCACTGACCGAGAACCTGATGATGATCGCTATGGCTGTATGGATGGGCCTTGCTGCCCTTGGCGTCATCCCGGCCCACGCGATGTAGGAATGACAACGGCATAAAAAGGCTTGGTCCGGTTCAGGACCAAGCCAGCTTCAATTTTCGATTGTTGCTGATGCTCTGCTCAGGATGTCGGTGCCGACAAATCTTCAGCGGCGACAACCTTGGCGTATGCAAAACCCAGCGCTGCCATAAACGCTGCGTGGACTTGGTCAGCCGGCACGGTCATGCCGTTAAATTCGACGTCCCGGCTGGCTGTCGCGTCACCGACGACGGTAACATTGAAGCCAAAGTCTGTTGCAGCTCTGGCCGTTGCATCGATGCACATGTGGCTCATGGCCCCAACGATCACGACATCCTTGATGCCCTTAGTATCGAGCTGTGCCTTCAGGTCAGTGTCTCGAAATGCGTTCGGGAAATTCTTCACCACAACCTGTTCGCCATCCCGAGGTGCCACCGCTGGGATGATCTCGGCTCCGGGCGTTCCGGCAACAAAGAACGGCGCCCCTTCAGTGCTCTCATGACGAACGTGGATAACAGGGATGCCATTGGTCCGGGCGTTGTTGATGACCCCGACAGCCTTTTCGACAGCCGCATCAATACCGGATAGCGGCCAAGACCCTGATGCGAGGTAGTCATTTTGAAAGTCGACGACGACGATGGCTTGATTGCTCATGATTTTTCCTTTCGATTGCCGATTTATGGACCCCTTCCAAAAACTGCGCTATTGGCTGTACCGACAAATTTCGGGTTGAAAACGACAAATGGATGAGACCGTCGATATAGCATTGCTGGAATATCCCGGTGCTCAGGAAGCTGCCCTGCTTGGGCTGAGTGATTTGTTCGAGATCGCAAATCAACCGGATAGGCCACAGCTCAGAGTGACAAGATGGCGTGCCGAGGGAGATCACCTGATGCCTGCCGACGAAGCGAGCACGCCGGCTGTCATCATCATACCTTCAGGCAAGCAAGGACCGGTCACATCAGAAGTGGCCCGCCCATTTGTACCAGGGCTACAGCGTCTGCATGCCAGCGGGACGACCCTTGCGTCCGTGTGCGTTGGTGCTTTCATCCTCGGCGAAACTGGACTGCTGGCTGGGCGAGCAGCAACAACTCACTGGGGCGCTGCCGAGGCCTTTCGCACCCGATTTCCAAAGGTGGCACTCGATGTTGATCGGCTGATCATTGACGATGGGGATATCATCACCGCTGGTGGGATGATGGCGTGGACTGACCTTGGACTGAAGCTGGTCGACCGATACCTGGGCACTGCCGCGATGATGGCAATTGCAGGTACGCTGCTGATCGATCCTCCTGGACGAGAACAGCAATATTATAGCTCTTTCGTGCCAACTCTGAACCACGGCGATGCACCTGTTCTCCGCGTCCAACACTGGTTGCATGCGGAATTCGCAGCAGACATTACCCTTGCGGAAATGGCCGAAAAGTCCGGCCTTGAAGAGAGAACCTTCCTGCGACGATTTCGGAAGGCGATGGGCATGACCGCAACCGAGTATCTCCAGCGGTTTCGAGTCAACAAAGCCCGTGAAATGCTACAGTTTGGGGCTCATCCCATCGAAGCCATCGCGGAATCAGTCGGGTATAAGGATGCCAGTGCATTCCGGAAAGTGTTCATCAGCATCGTCGGCCTAACGCCATCGGAATATCGTCGGCGATTCCGCGCATAGCCACAAAGCTACCGGAGCCCTGCCGCGACCGTCAGCTTCCTGCGGCATGCAGCCAAAGCCGTCTGACAGCTACCCAACCCGTGATTGTCCGTTTCGCGGCTCTCAGGCTTCCAGCCACGAAGCCAAACCGTCGAGAGTCTGCATCCCATACTCAACGGCGCCGAAGCTTATGACCGCACCGCGTCGTTCGCGGCTTGGGTGAAGTTGCCGCATTGTGAGCACTGTCTTTCCATCGGCCTGCTCGTCAAAGGTGATCGCCATATGGAAGCGCTCGGGATCTTCCGGCTCAGGAGTGCCATAGTCGACCAGAATAAACTCGTTCGGCACGATCCTGATGAAGCGCATCAGGTTGGGAAACCGCTGCTGCCTGCCTTCGAACGTGCCGACCATATCAAAGCGCCAGAGGCCACCCTCCCGGATATCAGCCTCCTGGGTTTCGATATCCAGACCAGCCGGACCGTACCATTGCCCGAGTGCTACGGGGTCCATCCAGGCCGCGAAGACCTTTTGGCGAGAGTGCTTCAGCACCCTGACCAAGACGATCTCGCGCTCGATCGACCACGTCTCAAACAGATGATCCATCGTCCTGCCCTTCGGTTCGGTTGAGGTACGCATCCAGTCTATCGAGGCGCTCGATCGCCCGTCGACGCTCTGCCTCCATCCATTCCGCAGCTTCATCGAAACGAGCTGGGACAAGGCGGCACCAACGGCTGCGACCGCGTTTTTCGCTGGCGATCAATCCACAGTCTTCAAGCACTTTGAGGTGCTGGGCGAACGAGGGCAGCGCCATATCAAACGGTTCAGCCAGAGCGGTGACCGGCAGCTCCCCATCGATCAAACGCGATACGACGGCTCTGCGGGTTGGGTTGCTGAGGGCGTAAAACGCCAGATCGAGAAGGCTGGAGTGGTAGGGCATGCCTCACGCATATCCTCGGACAAGAGGCGCGGCAAGATTAAAAAAGGCACTTGCCTTACCGTCCATGCGATCATAAAGGTACTTGCCTAAGCGTTGACAGCTTACCAGGAGAAGCGCCGTGGTCGTTCGTGTTGATCTCAATATCTCGCTTGATGGTTTCGCCACCACAACGGACCAAACTCCGGATGGGCCAGGCGACGACTGGATGCGCTTGGTAGCGGCCTATACGGCGACCAGAACCGTGCGTGAGCGTGTGTTCGGGGACAAAAGCGGTGCTGGAACAACTGGGATCGATGAGAAGTACGCTCGAAGCTACTTCGAGAATGTCGGCGCAGAGATAATGGGCGCCGGCATGTTCGGGCTGCACACCTATCCTGATAATGCCGACTGGCGTGGGTGGTGGGGTGATGAACCGCCGTTCCGCTGCCCGGTGTTCGTATTGACCCACCAGCCACGCCAGTCGATCGCGTTGGCTGGCGGTACCACGTTTCACTTCATTGACGTCTCAGCAGAAGAGGCTTTGCAAAAGGCCGTCAGCGTTGCAGGTGGAAAAGATGTTCGTGTCGGTGGCGGTGCAAGGACGGTCCGGGACTTCCTCATGGCCGGACTTGTTGATCGCCTCCATGTGGCGGTCGCACCAATCTTGCTCGGGCGTGGTATCCGTCTATGGGACGAACTTCGGGGCCTCGATACTGGTTATGTGGTAACGACAGAGGTCGCAGAGAGCGGAACGGTTCACGTCAGCTTCGAGCGGTAGCCATCACCACAATGTAGAAGTCGAGCTGGATGGTGCTCAATGGGATGGGAAACACTCAAGCAGTGGGGCAGCGAAGCACAACGGCTGGAAAAGCTTGCCGGCGGTGTTGCGAACGATGTCTGGAGTGTGCGGGTAGGGGGACAACTCGCTGTAGCCCGGCTTGGCACCCGGAGTGATGCCGATCTGAGCTGGGAGATGGATCTCCTTCGCCACCTCGACAGCAATGGGATGACGGTGCCCGTCCCTATCCCAGCCATGGATGGGCGACTGTTCGTTGGTGGCTTGGTCGTCATGAAATATCTGGAAGGCGTGGCACCTGACACCGAGGGTGATTGGCGTCGCGTTGCGAACACGCTGCGCAGGCTTCATTCGCTGACGAAGAATTGGCCCCAACGTCCGGGTTGGCGGTCGTCAATCGACCTGCTCAAGGCCGACCAAGGCACCCGAATTGACCTTACCAGGATGCCTGCCGAAGGTGTCAAGCGATGCCGAGCCGCATGGTGCAGGCTGGCAGGTCATGAAACCTGTGTCGTTCACGGTGATGCCAATCCACGCAATATCCTTGTGACAGCCGAGCGGATAGCACTCATCGACTGGGATGAGTCACACGTTGACGTTCCCGATCTTGACCTGGAATTGCCGCACAACGCCGCTGAGCTCAGCCCTGCAGCTTTGGGAATTGCCCATCAAGCTTCGGCGGCCTGGGAAGCAGCAGTATGCTGGGACGACGACTACTCAAAAGAGCGGCTTGCCGAAGTGAAAGCGATTTAGCTGAGCGCTCTAAGCGCTGTGTCTGCTTTCTGCTGCTACTATCTGAAATGCGGCCTGTCCGCATTCCACCCCCACACTGCCGTCTTTGTCACAATTTGCCACCGCCACAGAGGTGCGCCGCAATGAGGTTCAATCGGGGTTTGGATTGAGCAGCGTAGCGACGACAGCAAGTAATCGGTGAGCTGCAGCTGGCTTACCAATATTCATCACGCCGTCGAACTCGACATATTTGCCTAGAGTGGCTGGTTCGCCGTGGTCGATGCCGACGGCAAGGACGTGACCAAAAACCTGCGCAAGTCTGATCTCGCCGAGTTCGATGTCATGAACGACGCAGACAAAATGACTTTCATCGATCTGAATAGGGTGGATTGATCGATTGGGGCGCGGTTCGCCGCGCTCTTTTGGATCGTCAGTCGTCCACGGTTTCGATAAACCGGAGCCCTAAGCTCGGATGCTGATGCCAAACCAACCGGCATGGCCAAATCGAATGTTCTGGAACCAACAGGTATAGCTCGCCAATGGGCTCCAGATCCGCCGGGTAGTGCACACGGGCTCCGCCAAGTGACACATCGGTGATTGCGACCGGTATGCGAGCCAAGCCATCGCGAGCGACCAACGTCGCACTGATCTTGGTCTGCTGGCGGGGGTGTTTTCTGCGCTCGGCGGTCATCTGGCGAGTATGCGGGTTCTGACCTGACAAGACGTCATCGCAATCGATAAACCTTTACCGGCGTGGAGGACGTAATGGCCACATACGGAAGTTTGGCAGGTTTCCGAGCCTATGCCTTGGAGCGCGGCGATAGCGCCCCGACGGATGCCACAAAGAGGTAGCTACGGCTGCCCTCGTGCGCGGTTGCGACATGGTGCGCCTCCGCTACGTGGCTGGTCTTTGCGGCTATGACATCGAGTCGGTCCCTACCGGGTCCGACCTGCCGATCGTCGAGGAAGCCGCCTATATCGCGGCTGCTCTCGAACTGGCCACGCCCGGTTTCTTCTCCAAGACCTATACCGGAGCCGAATCCAGGGTGCTGACCGAGGTGAAGGGCGTCAAGTGGACCGTCATCGGGAAGACCGATGGCGCCAACGCCTACATGCCTTCGTCTTCCCTGATCGAAGCGCTTGTCGGCCCGTATCTGTGCCCTGGCGGCGGTCCAGCCATTCTGGTGGTGTGACTAGTTCAAACGCTTAGGTGAACACGCCGTAAGTTGCGTAGGCCATCCAGCCGATGGCGGCCATCAAAACGACGGTTGCTACGATGGCCAAGGCGATTGCGCCCTTGTTGGCAGGCGGCTGTTGGGTATGCAAGACATTACTCCAATGGCCGACTTGTTTAGCAGGCCGCGCCTGACGTAACGCTGACAGGGGAGGCAAGGTTGGGTGAGGATTGGAACGGTTTTGCCGCCGAAGTTGAGGCCGCCCTTCGCTCGATCGGCGACGTTTCCAAACCCAACAGCCACCCCGCCACCATCCGCAAGGCGGGGGTAGGGGCGCCGACAAATCCATGGTATCCACCGGGAGGAACTCCGACCTATCATCAGGTCGTGGTGCTGATCGCCGACAAGGAACTCCGCGACGTAAATGGCACGCTGATCGGCATGACAAAGCGAACTCTGACGATATCGGGGGCCGCCGGGGTCGTGCCGAGCGATGATAATGAGATTATCCTCGGCGAGGCGCTGACCTATGTCGACGATGATGCAGATGCTGCTGTCGAGTGGCAGGAAGTCATCTCCGTGCGCCCGCTGGCTCCGGCTGGCGTGACGGTGCTGTATGCGATCGATCTCGCGTCTTAGTCGACCGGCGCTGCGGTCGCGGTGCTTACGAAGGGCAGACCGAGCTCGGGAAGCTCAAGGCCATCGAATTTTGGCGTGAACACAACGGCCCCTGCGACCGCAATAGAGGCCGCTTTCAGCACAGCCGCTCGCCTGCGTTTCTGGGCTACTGTT
>Ga0126314_10000514_pt1 | contig 18611 bp, 11 predicted proteins | sample Plot105B_FD_92535 | JGI IMG/M metagenome (GOLD analysis project Ga0126314, IMG submission 92535) | Serpentine soil microbial communities from UC McLaughlin Reserve, CA, USA - Plot105B | ecosystem: Environmental > Terrestrial > Soil > Grasslands | place: USA: UC McLaughlin Reserve, Lake County... | reverse complement strand
GCACGCGCGTTCAACTGGGCCTTTCAATTCACAAGTCAGCTCGTTTATTTCATGCAGCATCAGGGAGTCGGTGCGAAAAAAGCGTAAAACTATGAATACTCCACTCAGGCAAGTTCTCTCGACCTTGATGGTCATCATCGCATTCGCAGGCGTTAACGTTGCGAGTGCAACTGGTCAAACACTCTATCGAGTTGCCATTGAGCAGAGCGTCAAAGTGAAAATGCGAGACGGTGTGACGCTTGCGGCGGATATCTACCGCCCAGTCAGTGACGAAAAGTTCCCGGTGCTGCTGGAGCGCACGCCCTACAACCGCGCTGACGAGGCAGCGATGGCTAACGAGTTGGCGTCGCATGGATACATCGTCCTGTTACAGGATACTCGCGGGCGCTACGAGTCAGGCGGCGACTTCTATCCATTTCGCGATGAGAGTTCAGATGGGTTCGACACGGTTGAGTGGGCGGCACAACTTGATCGATCAAACGGGAAGGTAGGAATGTTTGGCGGCTCATATGTCGGAGCGACTCAGATGCTCGCGGCGATGGCAGTACCGCCACACCTGGTCGCGATTTTCCCATACGTGACCGCGTCCGAGTATTACGAAGGGTGGACATACCAAAGCGGCGCATTGATGCAATGGTTCACTAGTTCGTGGACGTCTGGTCTGGCCGTCGACACGCTGCGTCGTCAGGCAGAAAACAGTCTGTCTCCGAAAGAATGGGTGAAAGAACTGCCATTAGAGCGGTATCCGATTCTAAAAACGCCACAGTCGCCGCCGTTGGCGCCTTACTTTCGTGATTGGCTAATGCACCAACGTGACGACGCTTTCTGGCAGAAATGGCGTGTGTCGGACCACTACGGTGAGATGACAGTGATGGGTTTGCATGCCGGCGGTTGGCACGACCTATTCTTGAAGGGCTCGATAAAGAACTTCACCGGACTGCAGCAAGAAGCCAAGACTCCAACTGCGCGTAAAGAGCAACGGCTAATCATCGGCCCATGGGCTCATGCCCCAACGTCCCCTGAAGGGAAGGTTGGCGACGTCGTTTTTGGAAAAAGCGCGGTGCTGGATTCGACGGCGACAGCGTTGAAATGGTTTGACTACTCGCTGAAAGGGATTAACAACGAGTATTCAAGTGCAGCACCCGTTCGCCTCTTCATTATGGGAGAGAATGTTTGGCGCGATGAGCGGGAGTTTCCTCTCGCGCGCACGCGCTACACGAAGTATTACCTGCATTCGACGTCGCGTGCGAACGGAATCAGCGGCAATGGGGAATTGACTGAAACTCTACCTACGGTGGAACGAAAGGAAGAGTTCGACTACGACCCCATGAATCCGGTGCCGACAATCGGCGGACGTCTGTGTTGCGGAACCGCATTACCTCCGGGGCCAGCGGACCAAAGGCCCAACGAAACTCGTTCCGACATGCTTGTGTTTTCGACTGCGCCTTTGAATAGAAACGTCGAAGCCACAGGCTTTGTAACGGTAGAACTCTATGCCTCAACGTCAGCAATTGACACGGACTTTACCGCGCTGCTCGTCGACGTTGAGCCGAACGGATACGCGCGTTTTCTGACAGATGGAATCGTGCGCGCGCGGTATCGAAACGGCACGGCAAAACCGACCGCGGTTGTTCCTGGCCAGGTTTACAAGTACACAATTGATTTGTGGGCAACAGGAAATGTATTCAAAGCGGGGCATCGCATTCGATTTTATCTATCGAGTAGTAACTTCCCAAGGTTCGACAGGAACCTTAACCTGGGAGAGCCCACGGCCGGGTCGTCGCGTGTGAAGGTTGCGCATCAAACCATCTATCACGGTCGAAATTATCCTTCGGCGTTGATCCTGCCGATTATTCCGCGTGAGTGAGTGGGGATCCTAATACATCCTCGCCGGCGATAACGCACTAGCCCTGTTGTCAAAAAATGTCCTTGCCATGATTCATCCCCGAGTGCTATATACAGTTAGTTTCAAACGCAAACTAACTCCAGCCCAGAAGGTCCAGGTCCAAAAACTCGACGTTTGAAATGAGAACAAACCTCGACGATGTTTAGAGGTAGCTTCGCTCCCTGAGCACGAACCCCAAAACTGACGGTTGGCTCCCATGTGGCGACCAGCTTTAACTAAGGAGTCGGATATGAGAATCGGACGCATCACGATCACCAGCCTTATGCTGGTTGGGATTCTAATTTGTTTCAGCACCACCGGTTATGCCCAAGGCAGTAACCTGGGAACGATCCGGGGCACAGTTACTGACAGCAACGGGGCGGTCTTGCCCAACGCCGCCGTGCAAGTTACCGACCAGGCGACCGGTCTCTCCAGATCTCTAACAACTAACGGCGAAGGAGACTACGAAGTGGTCGCGCTCAAGCCGGGCACTTACAAAGTTGCCGTGTCTGCAACGGGCTTCAAAACCAGCAGCATCGACGCGGTGGTTAGTGGCTCTGACACTGTTCGCGCAGATGTGAAGATGGAGGTGGGTGCTCAAACAGAGAATGTGATTGTGGTTGGGGGCGAGGCCGGGGTAATTGAAAAAGATCAACCTGTAATTTCCTCTACGCTGGATAACCGGCAGCTCAATGAAGTGCCCCGCGACAGTCGCGAGATTCTGGAATTTCTTTATCTTAATCCTGACATCACACAAGGAGCTGGCGGAGATGGTACCTTCAAATTTATCGGTGCGCAGAGTTATGGCGCATCGTTCTCACTGGATGGCCAGCGCACGAACGGCGGTATCTTTGGTGAACCAACATCAAGCCAGCCGTCGCTCGAAACGATCGGCGAGTTGATTGTTCTTTCCAAAAACTTCAGCGCCGAGTATTCAGGGATTGCGAATATTCGTATCGAGACAAAGCGCGGCGGGTCCGATTATCATGGGTCGCTTTTCTACAACAACAAGAACTCTGCGCTGGCGGCATGGACTCTCCAGGACAAGAGAGATAAAGCCAATTTTCTTCCGACGCCGGCCATTTCAAGTTTTCCGACTCCTTATTTCAATTTAAATGAAGTGGGCGGATCGCTGGGTGGCCCTCTGCCTTTCGCGGGCAAGAACACGTTCTTTCTACTCTCTTATGAGCGTCGCTGGGATTTTGCCCCCGTGCGCGTCAGGGCGAGCAACATTCCGACTTCGTTGATCCTGAACGGAGATTTCAATGTCATCGCACCCGGAAGTCGACCGGCGGTTCCCGCGAGTGTCATTCCGCTTCTGACTCCGACAGAATTAGCAAATAACACTGTCGTAACTGGTGGCACTCGCAGGTTCTTGAGCATTCCAACACGCTTATTGAACCCTGTGGCTCTGAGCATTGTTAACGGTTATTACCCGCACTCGAGTCCTTCAGCGCCCTTTAGCGCGTCTACCGGACGCCTAACGGATTTCGCGCAAAGCTTTGGAGGTTTGCTGACGCGAGATCTCTCCACCTTCCGCCTCGATCACGACTTCTCTGATAAGGACAAGTTTTACGCGGTTTACAACTTCCAGGCTCGCAACGGCAACCGCGGATTAGTGGCAAGTCCTTTGCCGGCATTTGGGCTGCTTTCTCAGCACCAAACAAATCACACGCTGTCGCTGTCGTACACAAGGATCTTTTCCAATAGCTTCGTGAACGAGTTACGCGGCGGCATCAACTATCAGTTACTTTATCGTCGTGCGAATCTAAAGACAGGCGAGTGGCTCTCAAGTGTTGGGTTTACACCGGCTGAAATAACTTCTTACGGAGATACTGTCGGTTCAACACTAGTCGATACTCCGGGGCAGGTCGCATTTGTGTTTGGTGGTTTTCCTGGAATTCCCAATGGTGGTCGCAATACCGATCGGCCGATGGATCAAAAACTCTCGACCTTCGGCGACACTGTAAGCTGGACATTCGGCAACCACTCGATACGAGCCGGATTTGACGCTGTCCACAACCAGGCGGTCGATGGATTCGCGCTGAACCGGAACAACCCTCGGGGCACCGTCAACTACGCAAATAACCTCGGCGGCTTCGCAAGTTTCCTGCTGGGCGTGCCGCCGGCTAGTGTCACCTACGTTCGTGACGTACGCCCTGCGTTGGACGTTTCAAACTGGGAACAGGGTTACTTTGTGAATGACGACTTCAAGGTGAGCGATCGATTCACGTTGACTCTTGGTCTGCGATACGAGGTTCACACTCCCTTCGTTGATAAGAACAATCTAATGGTGAACTTTGATCCCAATGGAACAGGTAACGGCGGACGAAAGGGAAGGTTTGTCGTACCGACTGCTGACGTAATTCCCAAAATCCATCCTTTCTTCGTCACGTACGGTGTAGTGACCGCTGACGACGCCGGGGTTGGTCGTGGATTGATTAAGACTGACAAAAACAATTTCGCACCGCGCGTCGGCGGCGCCTGGCGTCTGACGCAGAACTCCGTCCTTCGCGGCGGCTTCGGGATTTTCTATCCGACATCGGCCGCACAGGGAGTGCGCGATGCGATTGCAACGAACACCTTCAATCAACGCATAACGAAACGAAATACGTTGGGTTTACCAGGAGGAATCAACCCGCGTGGCATAACTCCTTTCTCAGGTGGAACCATTAGTCTCCAGGGCATTGCTGCCAACGCTATTCCTTTCGATCTGCAGGATCCGCGTTTCGAACAATACAACGTCACTTACGAAAACGAGTTTATGCCCAACACTGGTTTCCGGGTGTCGTACATTGGCGGCCGTCAGCATGGACTTATCGCGGGCTTCGACCTCAACGAGTTAGCTCCAAACAATACTCCTTTTGGCATCACCAACGAGGATGGCGATCGTTGTGATCCACTCGAAGGAGACTGCGTCGAATCGCCAGCGGATGAAGCACGACGACCTTTTCCGGATGGCCTGGGAGATTTCCTCGCTACCTACGGAAATACCGGCAAGGGACGCTCCCATGCACTTCAGTTTGAAGTAAACCGCAGATTTGCCCGCGGGTTTATGTTCAATGTTTCCTATACGCTTCTCGATCAAAAATCGAGCGGGGTAGACGTGGGCAACTCGAGTCTGGGAGGTGCGCTTTACAACCAATTCAATCCCACAAACGACTTGTCTCGTGACTCGTTCGTCTCACGGCACAGGCTCGTGTCGTACGGCGCTTATGACATTCCGTTTGGTCGGGGTCGTGCGTACGGACGCTCATTATCCAAATGGGAAGATGCGCTGATCGGCGGATTCCAAATATCGTGGAACATGTTCGCCAAGAGTGGCACTGGATTTACCCCGTTCTGGATATGCAACAACTGCGGCCCGGTGTTTCCCGGCAACATCGCGAGTGGTTTCGTTGATGCTGTTGGCGATTTCAGTGGACCATCCTTCAGGCCGGTAGTTTCCGGAAATCCGTATGCTGGTGTGAGTGGAGATAAGATCTTCAATGCAGCCGCTTTTGCAGTACCAACTACCGGCGCAGACGTTTTTGACAATCCGGCAGTAGGGAAACGAAATTCCCTGCTTGGACCAGGCACCTGGGGTGTCAATATGGGTTTCAAGAAATTCTTTTCTTTCACCGAGCAAACCAGACTGGAAGTTGGGGTTGATTTCAACAACATTTTCAACCATCCTCTGCTGTCACCTTTGGATGTCGAGTTTGCTAATCTCGGAGACTTTGCGGTCAGTCTAAACGCCGCCGGCCAACCGGTTATCTTGCCCGAGAATGTGAATCGAAATCCCGACTTCGGCCTGCAAAACAACAGCTTTTCGCAAGAGGGAATTGACAACCGTCGCTCCGTGCGTTTGAAATTGCGGCTGACCTTTTAGTTAACCTTGAATCAGAACGAAGGCAGACCTCTGGGTTTCAGACTCTGCCTTCGTTTGACAGGCCAGGTCACGCACGTTAGTAACTCACGTGACTGACCGAGTTGGGAATCACAATGGTGTCCCGTCCGCAACATAGTTTCACACGCAAACCAAATCTTGCCGACCTTAAAGCAGCCGGTCATGATATGCTCAGGTTGGTCAATCGGCGAATATTGCTTAGCATCCTTTCTGATCGACAACCAATCTCACGTGCTGAAATCGCAAAAATCAGCGGCCTGAATAAGGCGACGATCTCAACCATCACCGGTGAACTGCTGAAGGATTTATGCATCATCGAAGAAGGTTCGGGAAGAACTACGCCGATCGGTGGCAAGCCTCCCACGCCACTGCGCCTCAACAGCAAGCGATTCGGACTATTCGGGCTCGACATTCGAGCTGACGAAACGATTCTGGCGCTGAGTGACTTCAACAACCGCATCGTTGCTCGAGTTAGTTATGAAACCGGGTCTGAGCCAACCGCATTTCTGAATAAGATCGGAAAGGAAATGCGCAAGCTTCGTACAAAACACGACTCGTTTATCGAGTTCCCGGGAATCGGAGTGAGCCTGCCGGGGGTTGTAGATAATCACACCGGCAAGTTTCTTCTCTCCGTGGTGCTGCCGTGGCGCGATGTTCCTGTAGTCCACCTGCTGGAAAAAGCCACGAGTCTACCGGTAATCATCGACAACTCCGCGCGCTGTTCTGCTCTGGCGGAAATCTGGCATGGCAAAACTCAATACGCTCACGTGCGCAATCTTCTGTATGTGAGCGTGAGCACCGGCCTGGCATGTGGGATCGTAATTGATGGCGGGCTTTATCGCGGCGGCAACAACACCGCGGGCCAGTTCGGACACATTCCCATCGACTTGAACGGCAATGAATGTCGTTGTGGCCAGCGCGGCTGCTGGGATCTCTATGCCTCGGATAAGGCAACTCTCAAGCGATACGCTGAACTGCGTCGCACTAACGGCAAACGAATTTCTACGATGCGCAAACTGGTCGAGTTAGTGGATGCGGGAGACCAGGCGGCAACGGAAGCGGTGCGCGAAACGGCCCGCTACCTGGGTATTGGAATCACTGGTCTAATTAACGGATTAGATCCTGAGGTTGTCGTTATCGGAGGCGAAATCACGAAAGTATGGGGCCTCATCGAACCGTTCATTGTTGAAGAAACCAAGCGCAACCTGCTTGCACCTCGGTCACACAGTGTGCCGATTCGGCCATCAGCCTTTGAAGTGCGGCCGAGTCTGAAGGGTGCTCTAACCTTAATTCAGAACAGTCTACTCTCCGTTCCGCACATGGGATGACAGCCGAGCACATGCCTCAGGTGAGAACCACAGCCGATCAACTTGGAGCTACGTTGACCGGTGGCCTCATTCCGGCTGCGCCAGTCATGTTTGATCGTGATTATCGATTTCACGAACGCGCACATAAAGCTTACGTCGAGTGCATGCGTACGCAACCGATTGCCGGCGTGGCTGTGTGGGCGCATACCGGTAGAGGGCTTCATCTCGATGCGGATACCGCGAGACAAGTTATCGAAGATTGGCGCGCGGCATTGCGAAACAAGCCCCTTATCGCGGGTGTGGGTCACAACCAGAAGTCGAGTCCGAAGGAAGCGACGCAGGCGGCTCTCGCGATGGCGTCTTTAGCCGCTCGATACGGCGCAGACGCCCTACTGGTATATCCGCCTTCCTGGCTAAACCACCACGAGTCTAGAGACTCGCTGATAGTGGAGCACCACGCGTGCCTGGCTGAGTTTGGTATGCCTCTGATCTTGTTCTATCTCTATGAGGCTGCCGGTGGAGTTCGTTACAACTTCGACGTTCTGGATGACTTGTTATCGCTTCCGAACGTTGCCGGCATCAAGATAGCAACTCTCGATAGTGTAATGACCTATCAGGATGTTGCCTGTCATATTCAGACTCATCATCCGGAAAAGCTTTTGATTACCGGCGAAGATCGTTTCCTCGGCTACAGTTTGCGAAGAGGCGCCCGTGCTGCGCTCATTGGATTGGGTGCGGTCTGTTGCGACCTGCAAGCGGAACTTCTTAAGTCAAATTTGGAAGGTAACGCAGAACGCTTCCTCGAACTTTCTGACCTGATTGACAAACTCGCTGAAGTTTTATTTGTGCCACCGATGGAGGGTTACATCGGAAGAATCTTGTGCGCACTCTCGAAACTTGGAATTATTCCGCCTGAGGCTGCATACGATCCCTGGGGGCCAAAACTGACCGCAAAAGAAATCGACAACATTGGAATCGTGCTGCATACGCTAAACCCCAATTGCACACATTAAATGATGTACCCGCTTATTAACGGAAAACCTGAGATCGATTCTACCAGCAGGGCGGCGCTTCTGCGCGATTACGAACGGTTTCGTGGCGGTCTACCTGATTTGCTTGAAGCATATGTTCGGGACATCTACAAGATCGACCTGAGTAGTGAGTACGCTGACCACCCGATAAAAAACCCTTTCGGCAAAGCATCAGGGCAACTGTCATTAAACATCTCGCAGGTGCGACGCGACTGCGAAGATGGACTTGGGTTTGTGGTGCTGAAGTCGATCATCGCCGAAGACGCTTCCGGCGCCCAGTCGATGAGCGAATGGGCGATCGAAGAAACCAGGATGGTGGTTGAGCGAATCGTTGGAAAAGACCAGAGCGAGGGTTGGACAGTTTCATGGAAAGGACGCGGCTGGTACGACACGTTTGACAAGTATTTGGAATTCTTTGACGAAGCGTTGTCGGTCGCGACGCCGGTTTCAGTGTTGGTGGCCCCTTCCTGCAAGTACCACTTACCGAGTGCAGGTGAAGGAGAATGGAAAACAGGCGAATACGAGTACACAACCCGACGTTTGCTGGATGTTTGGCAACGTCATTACCGCAGCGCTCCGATGCCGATTGAGAAGGACTTCAGTCCCACCCTCGCTGGTTCCGATCGTGCGGCGCAGGCGGAAATCATCATTCAGTGGTTAATCCGAGTCACCAAGCTGATCAAGACAGCAGCGTCTCCTGCTGCCATCAAGATCGGTCTGAAAATTTTCAATGCAATTCTCGACGATGCATTCCAGCTCGAGATGTTGCGCACGATAAATGAGAGATGTTCAGGTGAGGCTGTGCCTGATTTTCTGGTCTATGCGAATCGGTTGTTCGACTCAAATCGTGAATTCGATGGTGAACGTGGAATTGCATACGGCGGTCCGGATCTGAGCGCACGGAATCTGGCAGTGCTCAGGGACATGCGTCTATTGGAACACCAGGGAGTGATTCCCGTCTGCAGACTCCCCATCAGCGCGACTGGCAACATAGGTTCCGGACGAATCGCGGCTGCGTATCTGTTGCGCGGTGCGAGTAGCTTTCAAGTGCATACGTATTTTCAGTTGCCGAGCCGTGCATACACCATGAAAACCGGAGGCAAAACTGCGCGGGCGCTACTTGAGCTTTGTTTTCACCCCGAGGAAGGATTGCTCGCGTGGCTGCTTCATCTGCGTCGAGTGTTTGATTGGCCCGTCGATTGGAACATCAAGCAAATGGCGGAGTTTTGCATGGAGCCGTCGAATAACGTTTGGGAAGAGCACGCCTCAGTATTGACGTAATTCGATGCAGGATTCATCTGGAGTCGAGATACGCTTGCTGCAGGAGTCAGACATCGCTGCCGCGATGGACTTGAAACGGTTGGCAGGTTGGAACCAGACAGAAATTGATTGGCGCACGCTTCTTCAGCTCGAACCAAATGGTTGTTTCGCTGCTGTGCTTGATGATCAACTCCTGGGGACTACAACAACTACAAGCTATGGAAGTCAGTTGGCGTGGATTGGCATGGTCCTGGTTCGACCTGAAAAACGCAGGACAGGTATTGCAACGAAGTTACTACAAACCGCGCTCAGTTATTTAGAACACAAAGTCTCGGTCGTTAAGTTGGATGCCACTGCGGACGGCAAGTCTGTGTATGAGCGAATAGGCTTCGAAGTTGAGTCTTTGATCGAGCGATGGAGCCGAAAGGGCGAACCCGTTAGCTTTGGGCGACAGCCGGAAACGATCGATTCCGACACGCGTCGCGAGATCTTGCAGCTCGACGCCCGGGCATTCGGCGCCGATCGATCAAAGCTACTGAATTTCTTGCTCACTAACGCGTGTGTTCGACCGGTGGTGACAAGAAGCGAAGCCGGTTCGGTGACGGGCTATGCGCTCGTTCGCTCCGGCAGCAACGCTGCTTATGTTGGCCCGGTTGTGTCGGACCAGGGAAGCGATGCAGCGGCGTTACTTGATCATCTCCTTGAGCAATTACATTCGCGTGCTGCGTACGTTGACCTCAATCGGAATTGGGGTGAGGGTCAGCAGTTGTTGAGCGAACGAGGTTTTGAAAAGCAACGCGACTTGATACGGATGCGACGAGGGTTTGCGACACCAACCAGTCCTCTGGTGTTTGCGATTGCTGGTCCGGAAATCGGGTGACACGATTTACACGATTACCAGGATGAACATGTAAATCTTGAAATGGAGAACCAGTTCAAGCACGGCTCGCGCAGAATTTTCGCCCGGAGAATTCGGATGGTCTATGTCTACGATTTGTTTATCGATCAGGATTCAGCAGGTTTCTGAATCGTTAAGATAGTTTGGATCGATTTCTCTGTGCAACCTTTGTGTTCTCTGTGTCTCTGTGGTGAGTGGGCCGGCAGACACCCAGAATAAAAGTTGCACATAGAAGAAGAAGACAGCATGGATAGTTCAGTTCACGTCATCGATTACGTGGTGCTTGTCTGTTACGTGTTTTTGATGGCGGGCATAGGCGCCTACTTCATGAGGTTCATGCGTGTGGGTGCTGATTTCCTGAAGGGCGGAAATCGCGTCGAGTGGTGGGTCGCAGGAATGGCTTCGTTTATGTCCGGGTTTTCTGTTTGGACATTCACTGGAGGCGCCGGATTCGCATACCGGCAAGGCGTAATTGGCGTGTTCCTCATGGCTCTCGCAGTGCCGGCATTCTTCTTTGGTTACATCGTGTTTGCGCAAGCGTGGAGACGTTCAAGAGTCACGACAGTTGTTGAATACATCCGGAGTCGCTTCGGCGATGGCAGTCACAAGATGTTTTCGTCGCTCACTGGTCCAAGCCAGTTGATGTTTGGATCGGTTCGGCTCTTTGCCTTGTCTAGTTTCATGTCAATTGCTCTCGGCATTCCGGTCGAGTACCTCGTGATTATTTGTGGGCTGGTCGTCCTGGCTTACACGGTACTCGGCGGGTATTGGGCTGTGTGTTTCACTGACATGTTTCAGTTCATGTTCCTGTTTCCGATTGCGTGCGTATTGATGGTTCTCTCGCTCGCGAATGTCGGCGGTTTCAGCAGTTTCATTGCGCAGGCGCCTCAAGGTTATTTCAACCCTCTGGCGGGCGACTACGGTTGGCTGTTTCTGATCGTCTACACCATTTCGCAAACGACGGGCTACAACAACTTCGGCAACGCACAACGTTACTTCTGCGCCGACACGGAACAGTCTGCAAAAAGAATCGCCATTCTGTGCATGGTGCTATTCACGATCGGCAGCGTGATCTTTTATCTGCCTCCATTAATCGCGCGCGTGGCTTTACCAGATCTCGGAACAACGGCAAACGGTCTGAAGCAGCCATCGGAAGCGGCATACATCGCGATGGGATTGCGTGTTCTTCCGCCCGGTATGATCGGTGTGCTCCTGGCAGCAATGCTCGCGTCTTCGATGGCGTCGTTGTCAGCGCACAACCACATCATCACCGGAATCTTTGCAAAGGATATCTACCAGGGATACCTCCGAAAAGACGCATCCGATCGACACATGCTGACTGCGAGTCGCCTCACGTCGCTTGGTGTAGGCCTGGTGATGATTTGTGTGGCGTTACTGTTTGCTCAGGGAACTACCGGCATCTTCACGCTGCTCTTCATTCTTGAGTCGATGTTTTTGATTCCCCTTGGCTTGCCGCTGCTCTATGGGTTTCTCGCGAAGGGGGGACCGTGGTGGTCAGCAGTATTTGCTTACGTCGTCGGGGCAATCACCTCTTTGTTCGTTAACTTTTACCTCAACCGGTACCGTGGCATGGGGCTGAATGAAACGTACTTGATTGGCATCCCCGCCATTACCACGACTGTCGCATTCTTCCTTCCAGTGCTCTTGGTTAAACCAGCGGGCGAGTTCGCCAAACGCGTCGATGCGTTCTTCGCAAAGTTGGCTACGCCGATTGATACGACGACTGAGCTCGGGACTGCTGGTGTGTCAGGCCGGGGACAACTGGCGTTAGTTGGAAAGGTGACGACTGGAATGGGGTTGGCTTGTTTTCTGCTCGTCCTTGCAAGTTCGGCCGGTCGCGATCGGTTGATCGTGGCGATCTATGCAGCCGTGACGACGCTTGTGGGGCTGGCATTCATGATTACGGGGCGCGCGCCACACGAAAGAGTCGATGACGATCCGAAACCAATCGAGGTTAGGCCAGTTTCAATGATCGACGAGTAAAGACGTCTGCTCTGTGCAATCTCTGTTTCCTCTGTGTCTCTGTGGTTGAGTTTGGCTACGAATTGATCCACCACAGAGGACACAGAGATTGCACAGAGAATGAACCGCTTGAATCGAGGAGGATTCTGAATTGCACCAGCGCTTTTTCATTTTTATCCTCGCGGCGACTGTGCTCGCGTCGGGTATTACGGCGTGCGCATCGGTGCGTGAGATATGGGCTGTAAATGACGGAGAAAAAATTGAGCGAGACGATCTCAACAACCCAAACAAGGCAGGAAACTCAACCTGGGATAATCACAAGATCAAAATCTTTGGCGCGCGAAACGAGATCATTGCATTCCAACTGATCGTAGAAACCGACAAAGACGGCGCGACGACGCTCTCAGTTGCTCTGCCGCAGTTACGCCAAACACGTGGAACGGCAAGCATAAAATATCTCGCTCCGGAGCTCGACCCTACGCTTTACACAAAACGCCCGATTCAAATCTTTTCCGTCAACTACATGAACGTCGAGCAGGCGTCGCGTGCTGAATGGGTGTACCAACAGGGATCGCCCGCGGCTCCGAAAGATCCCACCGGTTGGAAGCCCGTTCAATTGGTTCCGGAAAATGCCGGTAAGCGAGGCGGTGGTTTCCCGCTTCAGGTGCCCGCCAATTCCAACCAGGGGATTTGGATTGAGGTTTACACGCGCCGAGACCTGCCGGCTGGCATCTACAACGGAACTGTTGTCGTGACTGCGGATGGTCAGAAGCACAGGCTTCCGGTCGAACTGGAAGTCCTCGATTTTACGCTTCCCGACCAGAACAGCATGCACGCGATGGTTTACTACGAAAGTCTCCAACCAAAGCTATATCAAGGTCGAGATCTCGACGCGGCGTATCATCGCTTCGCACATCGTCAACGCGTTGAACTGGTCCAGGCATACGACAAAGCGGCAGTTGAAGCAGCGCGCGCGCGATTTGATGGGACGGACTTTTCCAGCGACCGTGGATATGAAGGGCCGGGCGAGAATGTTGGGAACCGGATCATTCCGCGCACATTCTACGGTCCCGGTAGGCTGTTTAATGAACGGGCCACTGCATGGCGTGAAGCCGATAACTGGATCACTTTCCTTCGTGAAAAGTTTCCATCTGCGATCACGTTTTTATATCTTCCCGACGAGCCGGGTCCATCTGAGTACAACTACATTCGTCAACTTGCGGATAACATTCATTCCAACCCCGGACCAGGTAAAGCTCTCCCCACGTTCGTCACCAAACATTACGTGAAAGAACTCGAAGGCGCCATCGATATCTGGGATACCGGCCCGCTCGGTTATGACATCAAACGCGCCGCTGAAGAACGTCAACGCGGGCACAGGTACTGGATCTACAACGGTGGTCGTCCGTCTGCGGGCGCGATCGTGATCGATGCGCCTGCGACGGATCCCCGCGCGACGATCTGGGCCTGCTTCAAACATGGCGTCGACAACTACTTCTACTGGCATGGCGTGCACTGGCAACACAACCGGCAAAAGGTTGGCGAAAGAAAGCAGAACGTCTGGGCGAATCCAATAACCTTCGACAACCGCGGTCAGCCGAACAAACCGGCCGACGATCAGGGATACATAAATGGCGACGGTGTTCTCATGTATCCGGGTGAAGACAAGCTGCATCCGGAAGAGGATCGTGGAATAGCAGGACCCGTTTCCACCATTCAGCTTGCGAACCTGCGACGAGGTCTGCAGGACCATCAATATCTGACACTCGCAAGAAAGTTGAAACTCGACTCGTTAGTTAACGAAGTTCTCCAATCAGTGGTCCCCCGTGTTTTTTCCGACTCAGGTCCAGCCGTTGGTTTTTCGGAAGCTGGAAATGACTACGAACGCGCTCGCTACAAACTCGCCCAAGCGATTGCGAAGCAGAGTGCGAAATAGCGGCGATGTTCTTCCAATCCATCCGATCGGAAAGGCCTCGTCATGGAATGCGGCGCTTTGACCTCGCGAACGAAGGAGAATTCATGAAACACCTCATAGTCACACTATTCCTGGTTGTGGTTTGCTGTACCTCAGCTTATGCCGTCACGTATCAAGTTGGCCCAACCAGGACATTCACGAAATTGCAGGATGTTGCACCGCTTCTTAACCCTGGTGACCTGGTGGAAGTCGATGGGAACGCAACTTATCCCGGTGACCTGATATTCACGCGGCCAGGCACGGTCGTAAACAAGATCACCATTAGAGGCATCCGCGTAAATGGACTGCGTCCCGTTATCTCGGGCGGCACTAACACCGTCGAGTTTCGTTTGTCGGATCACTATGTCTTCGAAGGCTTCGATGTAACGGGCGGCAGCTTTCGAGGAATCTATCATCACGCGGACGACATCACGTTGCGCGATTGTGTTGTGCATGATTGTCCGGCCCACGGCATCCTTGGAGCCGACACTGACTCCGGTTCGCTGTTGATGGAGTACGTGGAGGTTCATCACTGCGGAAACGGAACCGGCCAGCACCCGGTTTACATGGCCACCGACGAGATCGCACATCCCGGTTCAGTGTTTCGCATGCAGTATTGTTACCTGCACGATCAAAACGGCGGCAACAACATAAAGAGCCGGGCCGAACGCAATGAGATTTATTACAACTGGGTCTCGGGCGGTTTTTATGGTGAGATTGAGTTGATCGGACCTGATCCACACGGGAACAAGAACGTCTCCCAAAATACGGCTCGAGAAGACTCGGACGTTGTCGGGAATGTGTTTCAGCATATTCCGACGCAAGGGACACGAATGGCGCGCGTTGGTGGCGACGGCACTGGCCACACCGACGGCCGGTATCGCTTTGTAAACAACACCTTCATCCTGCGACAGGGCCAGGTAAGTCCGGGCGTGGAGATTTTTGAAGGTATTGAGAGTCTCGAGATGCACAACAACGTGTTCTTCCGCGTCGGTGGTGCGGCGATCGACAAGATCGTTTTGGAGACGCGGGTGCGTTGGGTTTCCGGCCGAGTCAGCACAGGCACAAACAACTGGATACCTACAGGCTCCGCGTTGGTTCCGACCGCGTGGACTGGAACTTTGTTGGGGACCAATCCGGGGTTCACGAACATCAGCACCTTCGACGTTCGCCCCATCTCTACGAGTCCACTTGTTAACGCCGGAAATGGCGCGCCGCCGAGCCCGGCGGGGCATCCGTTCATCAGCCCATTATTTCCGCCGGCGTTTGTGCCGCCGTTACACACTGCGTTGGCTGTGGGCACTGCAACCGCGCGTCCAGTGTTCGGCGCAATCGATATCGGAGCATACGAATTCACACCCTGAGCACGATAGATAGCGAACCATCCACAGATTACGCCGGCCTCTGTGTAATCTGTGGATACGTCCAATGAGCAACGAACGATGAAGCTTGCCTTCTCGACACTGGGATGTCCGGATTGGGATGTTGTTCGAATCGTTGAAGCTGCTCGCCGGCTTGGCTACGACGGTGTCGAGTTGCGAGCTGTCAGTGGAAGTCTCGACTTGCTCAGCCGTCCTGAGTTCACAGTAAAAGAAATTGGGAAGACGAAGGCGTATTTCGAAGATCATGGTGTCGAGATTTGCTGTGTTGATACTTCCTGCACATTTCATTCTTCTGATTCAGGCGAGCGAGTTGCGCAGGTCGAAGTGGCGTTGGCCCATGCCGAACTTGCCGCGCAACTGGGAGCACCGCTCATCCGCGTTTTTCCTGACAAGATTCAGCCCGGTGCAGCGCGCGAGGAGACACGTGACTACATAGTTGGGTGTTTGCAATTAATTGCAGAGAGACTGCCCGCCAGTGTTGAAGTCGCATTGGAAACGCATGGGGATTTCGCTCGTAGTGAAGCCGCGACTGAGATTGTGACTCTAACGGCCCACCAGAATGTGAAACTGATCTGGGACGTTGCAAATTCCCTCGCCGCCGGCGATTCAATTGGGCAGGCCGCTCGAGTCGTCGAGCCTTACCTGGCTCACGTTCACTTGAGAGACGCACGGGCAGTTACCGGCGCCCAACACTGGCTCCCGGTCCTGGCGGCTTGTGGCAGTGTTTCGTTCGCTGAGACGCTGGCTGCGATTGAGACGTTGAACTACGACGGATATGTGAGTTTTGAATGGGAGAAGTATTGGCATCCCGAAATTGAGGAGCCGGAAGTTGCGTTGCCCGACTTCATAAACGCAATCAGGAAACTGCAAAGTGATACGACCAAATGTTCTGGTGCTGGCAAGTGATGTTCTCTTTGAGCACTTCTTTGCTAACACGGATCAGAAGAGGCTCGATGAAGTAACCGATTGGCGGAGATCTTCTCTACGGGAAGACTGCGCGGAGTTACGAGAGCAGCTTGCGAGCGCGGATGTGTTGATGACAACGTGGCATTCACCCTTTTTGACGGCTGAGATGTTGGGTACTCGTCCGCGCGTTAGGCTGATTGCGCATTGTGGCGGGGAATTGAAGTCGCGGGTAGCAGAGCCGATCTTTGATTACGTCACGATAACCAACGCCGCCGATCCGATGGCGCGTGGAGTTGCGGAAATGGCGTTGGCCCTGGTGCTAACTCTCGTTCGTCGCATCCCGGAGTATGTCGCAGAAATGCGTAACGGCGTAATAAGAACCAACGAGCAGGTCAGCGAAGGTGAAACACTGCGCGGCCGCACGGTTGGGATCGTGGGCTTCGGCCGCATCGGGCGCGCTGTCGTCAGTCTAATCAAGCCATTTGGGGTCGAACTCCTGGTTAGTGATCCTTATGCGGAAGGGACGTTTGTTGCTGACGCCGGTGCGACGCTGGTGGAACTTGATCATCTTGTTCGCACATGTTCAGTGGTCATTTTATCGGCTGCATTAACTCCTGAGACCAGACATCTGTTCGATGCGCGACGGCTTTCTCTTCTTGCTGATGGAGCATATCTGATCAACGTTGCGCGAGGTGGATTGATCGATACGGAAGCATTGCTGGCTGAGTTACGCAGCGGGCGACTAACAGCGGCGCTCGACGTTACCGATCCGTTCGAACCGCTTCCCAGCGATCATGAGTTGCGGAAGCTAACGAATGTCCTTCTAACGCCACATATCGCTGCGGGCGGTATCGAGATGCGTCGAGAAATCGGAACATTAGCAGTTGACGAAGTAGTTCGTTTTGCGAATGGTCAGCCACCACGTAACCGAGTGACGAGGGAAATGCTCGCCACCATGACGTGAGGACGACTTCAGTCGGAGTGAATCAGCTAATCGCTATCAAGAGCGTTATTCTTCATCGCGTTCAACTACCGTTTGTTGAACCTTTTCGTATTAGCAATGGAATGGTCGCAGAGAAGGACTCGATTCTCATAGAAATCACAACCGAAGACAGTGCGGTCGGTTGGGGAGAAGCGTCGCCAATGTCTGGTTCGTTCTACTCCGGCGATACTCCGGAAACTTGCTGGCGCGTACTCAATGAAGAATTGATTCCCCGGTTATTTGAATTACGAACTGTTGATCCACGTCAACTTTACGAGCAACTGCGGGAATCGCCCGGCGACGCGTTTGCCAAAGCAGGTATCGATGGAGCGGTTTGGGACGCGTATGCCAATAGTAACGGAGTGGCGCTCTGCGATTTGTTTGGAATAGAACGCCGTTCTGTTCCGTCGGGCGTAGCGATCGGAATCTTCGATACCGTTGACGAGCTGATCGAACGTGTTCAGCGGTACGTCGAGCAGGGTTATCAACGAGTGAAGATCAAGATTCAACCAGAGTGGGACATCGAACCTGTGGCGGCGATACGAGAGCGGTTCCCCGAACTTCCGTTGATGGTGGATGCAAATGCCGCTTACACGCTCGCTGACAAGATGATGTTTCGTGAGTTGGATCGGTTTGGTCTGATTATGATCGAGCAGCCACTAGCAGCGGGCGCAATCAACGAAGCCGGTGAACTGCAGGCAAACCTGAAAACGCCTCTCTGCGCTGATGAATCCGCTGACTCGTTAACATCACTTGAACGCTTGATAGAGAAGAAGGCTGCGCGAATCGTCAACATCAAAGTACAAAGAGTCGGCGGACTCAGCGAAGCACTGTTGATGCTTGAGACTGCGCGTGCAGCAGAGTTGGCGTGCTGGGTCGGAACCATGCCCGAGCTGGGTATTGCATCGGCCCAGGGACTGCACCTGGCAATGCACAACGGTTTTGCATTTCCGACGGACATTGAAGCATCGAGTCGTTGGTACGCTGATGACATTATCGAGCCGTTGATTGAGGTTGATGCGAATGGATTCGTCAATGTTCCGGCTGGAATGGGAAGCGGATACAAAGTGTCACGAGAAAAGGTGGAGCAATATTCGATTGCGAAGGCCAGTTTTACACGATGTACATGATTAT
>Ga0126314_10000512_pt1 | contig 18630 bp, 23 predicted proteins | sample Plot105B_FD_92535 | JGI IMG/M metagenome (GOLD analysis project Ga0126314, IMG submission 92535) | Serpentine soil microbial communities from UC McLaughlin Reserve, CA, USA - Plot105B | ecosystem: Environmental > Terrestrial > Soil > Grasslands | place: USA: UC McLaughlin Reserve, Lake County... | reverse complement strand
GGCGTGCGCAAATGGCTAGGCGCATCGACATGGCCGCACTGATCGCTGGAATCCTGGTCGCGGCCTTCGGCGTCGTCCTGTTGCTGGACGCGACCGGGAGCCTGCACCTGCGCCTTGCGGTCCTCCTCCCGGTCGCGGCCTTCATCTGCGGCGCGACGCTGTTGGCGATCGGCCTCACGCGCCGCGACTGAGATCATCGAGCTGTGGCGTCAGCTCAACCCAACGTCACTCCGCCACTACGCCGCGACCGCTCCAATGGGGTGGTCGCCGGCGTATGCGCGGGAATGGCGAAGCAGGTGGGGATCGATCCGGCGGTTATCCGGATCATGTTCGTGGCGCTGGTCTTCGCCGGCGGCTTGGGCGTGGTGCTCTACGTGGTGCTGTGGCTGCTCGTGCCGCTCGAAGGCGAGACTGGACGCTCGCTTCGCATCCCGCAGCTGAGCGGGCGCGCCGGCATCGAGGTCGCGCTGGGAGTAGGGCTGCTGCTGTTGTCGCTGCTCCTGACGTTGCGGGCGCTCGGACTGTGGTGGTCGGACGTCCTGACCTGGCCTGTGGTGTTGATCGCGGCCGGGGCCGCGTTGCTCTGGCACGAGGCCGGCGGAAGGACGGCGGGCGCAGCGGAGCAGGAGGACGACGAGGAGCCGGTGGCGGTTGCTTCTCGCACAGGTCTCGGAGTGGCGCTCGTCGTCGCGGCGGGGGTGGCGTTCCTGTGGGCGACCGGGTCGCTGTCGGCCGCCCGGGACGTGCTGCTGTCAGTGCTCGTCGTCGCGGTTGTCCTCGGGGCAATCTTCGGGCCGTGGATCTTGCGGCTCGCGCGATCGCTGACGGAGGAGCGCGCCCAGCGGATCCGCTCGCAGGAGCGCGCGGAGCTCTCCGCCCACCTGCACGATTCCGTGTTGCAAACGCTCGCGCTCGTGCAGCAGCGCGCGGATGACCCTGCGGCTGTCAAGGTCCTTGCGCGTCGTCAGGAGCGTGAGTTGCGGGCGTGGCTCGGGCGCCGGTCCGCGCCGGGTGGAGCGTCCACGCTCGGCGCCGCCCTCGAGCAGGTGGCAGGCGAGGTCGAGCGCGACCACGGTGCGCGTGTCGAGGTCGTAAGCGTCGGCGAGGTGCCGCTTGACGACAACGCGCAGGCCCTGGTCGCCGCCGCGCGCGAGGCGATGGTGAATGCCGCGAAGTTCGGGGGCGGCTCAGTCGTGGACGTGTTCGCCGAGGCCGGCGCCGACGGCGTCGAAGTCTTCGTACGCGACCGGGGGCCCGGCTTCGAGATGACCGGCGTGGCGCCCGATCGCCGTGGCGTACGCGAATCGATCATCGGACGCATGGAGCGCCATGGCGGCCGTGCGCTGATCACATCCCGGCTGGGCGAGGGCACCGAGGTCGAGCTGAGCCTGCCCGCGAAGCAATGACGCGCGTCCTGATCGTCGACGACCACGAGCTCTTCCGCGCCGGTGTGCGGGGACAACTCGAACCGGCTGTCGAGGTGGTTGGTGAGGCGGCCGACGTCGACGACGCCATGCGCCTGATCGAGGAGACGTCGCCTGACGTCGTGCTGCTCGACGTGCACATGCCGGCTGGCGGCGGCGTCGAGGTGTTGCAGCGCTCCTCGCGCCTGGACGAGATGCCGCGCTTTCTCGCGCTGTCCGCCAGCGACGCGGCCGACGACGTGATCGCGGTCATCCGCGCCGGCGCGCGCGGCTACGTGACGAAGTCGATCTCCGCGACGGAGCTGCAGGATGCGATCGAACGAGTCCGGGACGGCGACGCCGTCTTCTCGCCGCGGCTTGCGGGCTTCGTGCTGGACGCCTTCGCCGGTGCGCCGCCCGCCGCCGCCGTCAAGGGCGACGACTCCGACGTCGACCAACTGACCCCGCGCGAGCGCGAAGTGCTCCGCCATCTGGCGCGTGGATACCTCTACAAGGAGATCGCGCAGCGGCTCGGCATCTCGACGAAGACGGTCGAGGCGCACGTCTCGGCTGTGCTGCGCAAGCTGCAGCTGTCGAACCGCCACCAGCTCTCGCGCTGGGCTCAGGCGCGGCGGCTCGACTGAGCCGCGGGCTATCTTCGAACTGTGGCCACCTGTTACCGCCATCCCGGTCGCGAGACGGCCGTCTCATGTTCGAACTGCGGGAGGCCTATCTGCCCGGACTGCATGACGCCGACGTCGGTCGGCATGCGCTGCCCGGAATGCGCGCGCGAGAAGACGCGCGTCGTGCGGCGCGCATATGCAGGCGGTGAGCCGATCGTGACGTACGCGCTGATCGCGATGAACGTGCTCGCTTACTTCGGGACGCTCGCCTCGGGAGCGTCCGTAGGCGGGGGCCTCGGCGGCGATTCGCTGCTGACTAAGACCGCGCTCAACGGGCCGGCGGTGGCGAACGGCGACTGGTGGCGGATCATCAGCTCGGGGTTCATGCATTACGGGCTGCTGCACCTCGCCTTCAACATGTACGCGCTCTGGATCCTCGGCCAGATGATGGAGCCGGCGATCGGACGGGTGCGCTTTGCGTTGATCTACTTCGTCGGTCTCGTCGGTGGGTCGCTCGGCGCTCTGATCGCGAGCCCTAACGCGTTGACCGCGGGCGCCTCCGGTGCGGTGTTCGGTCTGATGGGAGCGGCGATCCTCGTGATGAGAAACCGCGGCGTCAACGTCTGGCAGAGCGGCCTAGGAATCTGGCTCTTCCTGAACCTGGCGATCACCTTCACCGTCTCGCACATCTCGATCGGTGGCCACATCGGCGGGTTGATCGCCGGCACCATCGCAGGCTGGATCGTGGTCGAGCTGCCTGACATGGTTCGAATGCCGAGCTGGGGGGCCGACGCGGTCGCGGGGGTCATAGGCATCGCGGTGTTCGGCGCGGCGGTCGCGGTCGCGTGATCGTTAAAGGGGAGAGACATGTCCGTTCTGAGTGATGAAGACGTAAAGGCTCGGCTCGCAGAGCTCGGCGAAGGCTGGGAGAAGTACGGCAACAGCCTCCGACGCGAGTTCAAGTTCGACGACTTCTCCGGTGCCGTCGAGTTCGTGAACAGGCTCACGCCGACCGCCAACGAGCTGAATCACCATCCTGACGTCTTCCTGTCGTCGGGAGTCGCGCGCGTCTCGCTCATCAGCCACTCCGAGCACGGGATCACCGAGAAGGACTTCGAGCTTGCCAAGAAGCTCGACGAGCTGGCTTAGAGCTGCGCTCAGCTCACGCATCGCGCGGGTTGATAGCGTTCGCTTCGTCCCCGCGAATGCGCGACGATCCAGACCCACCTCGAAGTAGTCGGCCACACGCCGCTGCCCTGTCGGTGTCCGCGGGATGACGGTCCTGCTGCTCCTCGCCGTGCTGGCGCTGATCGCGATGAACGCGTTCTACGTCGCCGCCGAGTACTCACTTGTCCGCAGCCGCCCCGACCGCGTGGAAGCGGCAGTTGAGCGGGGCGACAAGGGCGCGGCGCTTTTCAAGCGCGAGATCGACGACATCGACGACTACATCGCGGCCTGCCAGGTCGGCATCACGATGACGTCGATCGGCCTCGGTGCCGTCGGCGAGCCTGTGATCGCGGACCTGTTCGAGGGGTCGCTCGGCGGTCCGCTCGCACACGGCACCGCCGTCGTCGTCTCGGGGATCGTCGCCTATCTGATCATCACGAGCCTGCACATCACCTATGGCGAGCTCGTGCCGAAGGTCTACACGGTCGTCCACGCCGAGCGGGTCGGCCGCCGGATCGCCAGGCCGCTCCACTTCTTCCGGCGTCTGTTCCATCCGTTCATCGTCGCCCTCACCGGGCTGGCGAACCTGACGCTGCGACCGCTTGGCGTCGACCCTGACGCCGCCGGAGAGGAGGAGACGACCTCCGAGGACCTCAAGTTCCTGATCGCGCGCTCGCAGCACGGCGGCCAGCTCGACCCGGGCGAGGCGCACATGCTCGAGGGCGTCTTCCACCTCCACGAGCAGGAGGCGCGCAATGTGATGACGCCGATCCCCGCCGTAGTGACGGTCGACATCTCCGAGCCGGTCGAGGCGGCCCTGCGCAAGTGCGTCCAGTCGGGTCACACGCGGCTCGTAGTGACCGAGAACAACGACACGGACCGCATCTGCGGAACCGTTCACTCCAACTCATTGGCACGGCTGCTGATGAACCGCGGCCCCGATGCCGCCATCGAGCCGCTCGTCAAGGACGCGCTGATCATCCCGGAGACCAAGCCGCTCGACGACCTGCTCGCCGACCTGCAGCGCGAGCGCGCGTCGATGGCGGTTGTCGTCGACGAGTACGGGCGCACGGCTGGCATCGTCACCGTCGAGGACATCATCGAGGAGATCGTCGGCGAGATTGCCGACGAGACCGACCCGACCGCCGGCGCTGTGCGACGGCTGGCGAACGGCGACTGGTTCGTGCGCGGTCACGTGCCGATCACCGACCTGCTCGACTACGGCCTCGAGCTGCCCGTAGACACGGACGCCTACAACTCGGTCGGCGGCTTCGTCTTCGGCGAGCTCGGCCGGTTGCCCAAGCGCGGCGACATGGTGCAGTCCAACGGTTACTCGCTGCGCGTCGAGTCGGTGCGCGAGAACCGCGTCGAGGCAGTACGGATCCGCCAGCCGGGTGGCGAAACCGGCGACCACCCGGCCGTGCGGCCGGACGACCGCCCGAACGACGCCTAGCCGCCCCGGAGACTCGCCGATGCGCCGGCGATCGCTTCAACACAAATCTGTCGTCAGTTCGAGCCCACCTGCTCGCGGCTCCACGAGCCGGTTGCGCGGGCACTGGTCGTCCGCAAGCCGCGCCGGCCCGGCGAAGCCGTCGAAAGCCGCGACTGAGAAGGGGCCGTTGCGATCGCAGGCAGTCCGACCCGGAAGGGCGGCGCAGGCGGGCTGCTGATGGATAAATCCCGTTCGTTGGTGAGTTTTGGGTGCTACAGCCCCCAAAACTCACCAACGAACCTTCGGGATCGATGGAAAACACCTTGCGCGCGTAACGGCCGCCCGCACGCAGCGACCCCTGCTGACCATCGGCCCTGCTGACCATCCGCCCTTGTCGCGTCGTTTCCGACTCAGGTCACGAACCTAGCCGCCGCGGAGCCTCTTCTTCCAGATCGCGATCCGGCCGCGCACCGGCTTCTGGTACTCGGTCGCCGTCTGCTCTGTGCGCTCCTGCTCGTACTGCTCGAGCTGCTCGCTCTTGCGCGCCGCCGGAATGCGCTCGATCGACCACTCGCCCTCCGCCAGCGTCAGCTTCGCGACTGGGGCCCCGTTCACGCTGCCCTCTCGCAGCTCGCCGCTCGTGCCCGATCCATAGGCGATCAGCTTCTGCTCACCGCCGAGCGCGCCCGTCACGATCTCCTGCACGCGGTCCGCGTCGAAGTTGTGGAGCTTCTGGTCGTTCAGCGTCGCGGCGATCGCATTGATCGCGCGTGTGACATCGACTTCGCTCGCCATGCGGACTTAGTACCCGGAGGCTGCCGCGGGGCCAACGGCTTCCGTCCGGATGACGACCTACCTTCGTGGAGCGAGCCGTCCCTCTTTCCCAGGAGGTTCTTGCCGATGTGGTCCGTCAAGTTGAACGACGATCAACGAGACGCGCTTTGCGTGATGATCAAGGCTCAGGGCGAGTCCTATGACAGCGATTTGCGAGATGCGCTCAGGGCCTTGGAGCTGGCGCGCTGGGATGACCTGCCCGAGGCCGAGCTGCCGTGGGCCAGGGTGGAGGAGCTGGCGTCGGCTCAGGGGATCGACGAAGCCGACGTCGTCTGGGACCTGGCCGGCGGGCTGCCGTCGAAGCCAAGACGCGCGCTGCTCGTAGCGCGGCCGTAGCCGCCCCACACGCGCGTTTGGTTTCGCGCTACACGGCCGTGGAACAACACCTGTGTGAGCGGGCGCCGGGATCTGTTTCCGCCTGACCGCGGGCTGCAGCTACGGATGGCACTCGCGCTCACGGTGAACGGAGTGCTGGTCGTCGCCGCCGTTGGCCTCCTCGTGTGGGTGGCGCTGTTCGTCCACGACGGGTGGTCGTTCGTCTTCTTCGTGGTCTGCTTCGCGGTCATCGGCGCCGCCGCCGTTGGCCGCAAGCGCAGGAGCGGCCGGGGCGTCAGGCCGACCGACCGGCAGCGCCTCGAGGAAGCCGTGAACCGGGTCGCGGCGCTGGCCGACGTTCCGCCCCCGGACGCGAATGTCGAGCGCGACAGCGTCCCGCTCAGCTGGACGTACAACACGCCAGGGCGGCGCCCGCAGGTGCACGTGACCACCAGGTTGCTCGACGAGGTCTCAGGCGAGGAACTCGAGGCGGTCGTCGCTCACGAGATCACGCACATCGTCAACCGCGACGCCCTCGTGATGACGCTGTTGTCGGCACCGTCCACCTGGATCCTCCGCGGCTGTCGGAGGATGTGGGAGAAGCGCCACGAGAGCTGGAAGAACGTCGCGGCGATCGTGTGCTTCGGCTGGTACTGCGTGCCATTCGCGGCACTGCTCGCCCTGATGATGTACGTGGTGTCGCGCCACCGCGAATTGGCCGCCGACCGCGGCGCGGCAGTCCTGACAGGATCCCCGGCTCGCCTCGCGGCGGTGCTGGCGCGATTGGCCGGCGACATCGGTGCCCTGCCGACCCGCGACCTTCGCCTGGCAGCGGGAGCGGACGCGTTCCACCTGCTTCCCGCCCGCAAGACCGAAGCGCGCGGCGTCGCGCGCGTGTGGGCGACACACCCCCAGCTCAGGACACGACTGGCGCGACTCGAGCGGATGGAACACGAGCTCCAGAGCGCGCGGGCCCTCGAGCGTGTCTAGTGCGCTTCTAGCGCCTCGGCGGTCGTCCGGTACTCGTGTACCTGAATCACGGTGCCATCACGGATCGTCCAGACCTGCGTCAACGGAAGACTCAGTGGGACGCCGCTGTCACGGATGCGGCCGTGTAGATGCAGACTGGCGACGACGCTGTCGCCGCGGTCGATCAGCTCGTGCACGTCACAGCCGTAGTCGTCGAACGTGGAAGCCCACTCACGGACGTACGCGTTGACCGCGTCGGCTCCTCGCCTGAGCCCATTGTCAGGCTCGTCAGCTGGCGGCTGCCACTCGACGTCTTCGCGCAGCGCCCACGGCGGCAGCTCGAGCGTCGCGTTGAACTCGTCGTAGAGCCGCCGGACGATCTCGACGTTGGCGCCCGACATCGCCGGCTGAGTATCCGCCCGGACAACGCAGTGGTCAACGGCCTAATACTCGTAGAAGCCGCGGCCCGTCTTGCGGCCGAGATGTCCCTGCTCGACCAGCTCGAGTAGACGCGGAGGCGGCTCGGCCCCGATCTCGGTGCCGATCGCGGCGGCCACGTCGAGCCCGACGAAGTCGAGCAGTGCCATCGGTCCCATCGGGTGGCCAGCGCCGTAGCGCATGCAGTTGTCGATCGCCTTGGCGTCGAGCCCGTAGTCGAGCATGCGCACGGCGGCGAAGAGGTACGGGAACAGCAGCCGGTTCACGACGAAGCCGGGGATAGCGGGCACCTCGACCGTGGTCTTCCCGAGCGTGTCGCAGAACGCGCGCAGGCGGGCGCGTGTCTCATAGCTGGCGGTGTCGGGATAGGCGAGCTCGACCAACTTCATCTTCTCGACCGGGTTGAAGACGTGGAGCACGCCGAAGTGGGTGACGCGACCGGCCCAGTGGGCGAGCTCGTCGATCCCCAGTGACGACGTGGTCGAGGCGATCACCGCCCCCTCGGGCAGCACCTCGCCGAGCTTCGCGAGCAACGGCGCCTTCACGCTGCGCTGCTCGGCGACGGCCTCGATCACCATCGTCCGATCGGCCAGCTCTTCGAGGTCGGTGACGACCCGCACGCCTGTCTCCTCCGCGGCGCGGGCGGCCGACTCGTCCGACCGCACGCATACGACGACGTCGCCGTGAGGGGCCGCGGCGCGCGCAAGGCCCGAACCGATCGCGCCACATCCGGCGATCCCGAGCCGCTCGTTCATTGACTCGCGAGTCAACGAACTCGGTAGCCTATGGATTTCGGTCTGAGAACGAATCCGCGAGGAGCAATTCCTTCATGAAGCAAGGTCGTGAGGTCGTAATCGTCGAGGCTGCGCGCACGCCGGTCGGGCGCGGGCACAAGGAGAAGGGCTACTACAAGGATGTCCACCCCAACGAGCTCCTCGGCCAGGCCTACCGCGCCGTCGTCGAGCGCTCGGGCGTCGACCCGCTCGAGGTCGAGGACGTCATCGCGGGCTGTGTCCAGCAGTTCGGTCCGCAGGCCTTGAACGTCGCGCGCAACGCGTGGCTCCAGGAGGGCTTCCCGATCGAGGCGGCGGCCACCACCGTCGACCGCCAGTGCGGGTCGGCGCAGCAGGCGGTCAACTTCGGCGCCGCACTGATCGCCTCCGGCATCCACGACGTGGTCATTGGCGGCGGCGTCGAGCACATGGGCGATCTCCCCTTCGCGGCCGGCATGAAGGTGCAGGAGGAGTTCGGCTACGCCTTCACGCCTGAGCTCATGGCCAAGCACAACATCGTCGGCCAGGGCCTCGGGGCCGAGATGATCGCCGACAAGTGGGAAATCCCGCGGTCAGAGCTTGACGAGCTCGCGGTCCGCTCGCACAAGCTCGCGCACCAGGCGACCGAGGAAGGCCGCTTCGAGCGCGAGATGATCCCGATGCAGGTCAACGGCGACACCTACATCGCCGACCAGGGAATCCGGCCTGACACGAACCTGGAGGCGCTCGCGGAGCTGAAGCCGGTCTTCAAGGAGGGCGGCAAGATCACCGCCGGCAACGCGTCGCAGGTATCGGATGGTGCGGCCGCCGTGCTGTTGATGAGCGCCGACAAGGCCAAGCAGCTCGGCATGACGCCTCGTGCCCGCATCGTCGACCAGACGACGGTCGGGTGTGACCCGGTGCTGATGCTGGAGGGGCCAATCCCGGCGACGCAGAAGATCCTCGACCGCAACGGGATGACGATCAACGACATCGATCTGTTCGAGATCAACGAGGCGTTCGCGCCGGTCGTCGCCGCCTGGCAGCGCGAGCACAGTCCGGACATGGACCGCGTCAACGTGAACGGGGGCGCAATGGCGATCGGGCACCCGCTCGGATCGACGGGCGCACGTCTGATCACCACGCTGCTGCACGAGATGGAGCGCTCGAACAAGTCGATCGGCTTCGTCACCATGTGCTGCGGCGGCGGTCTCGGCACCGGGACGCTGATTGAGCGCGTCTGAGCACGGTCCAGCTCCTCATCTTCCTGCTCCTGATCGCCCTCATCGTCTGGGGGGCGTTCAGGATGCGGGGGCCGTAGCGCCGAGCGCGACCATGACGAGCGAAGGCCGCACGCCTGGGTGCGGGTTTTCGGCCCCGTCGGGCGGGTAACTTTACCCAGATGGAGGTCGGTACCACTCCCAAACTTCTGGCCGGCCGCTATCGGGTGTTGGACCGCTTGGGGGCTGGCGGCATGGCGACCGTCTACCTCGCCGAGGACGAGCGCCTTGGCCGCAAGGTCGCCGTCAAGCGGCTTCACTCCGATGGCCCCGAGGACGCCGCGCGCCGCTTCGAGCGCGAGGCGAAGGTCGGCGCATCGCTTTCGCATCCGAACCTCGTGACGGTGTTCGACACCGTCGCGGACGAGGACAGCGTTCTGATCGTCATGGAGTACGTCGCGGGCGAGAACCTCGCGGCGCTGATGGCGCGCCGCCGGGTGCCGTCTGAGGAGGCTGTGTCGATCATCCGCCAGGTCGCGGGCGCGTTGGACTACGCGCACCAGGCCGGGGTCATCCACCGGGATGTGAAGCCGGCGAACATCCTGATCTCGCCCGACGGAAAGGCCAAGCTCGTCGACCTCGGCATCGCCACCGCGAGCGAGCGGACTCAGATCACGCAGGTCGGGACCGTGCTCGGCACGCCGTCGTACATGGCGCCGGAGCAGCTCGAGGGCGGAACGATCACCAAGGCGGTTGACATCTACGCCTTGGGTGCCGTCGCGTTCGAGCTCCTCAGCGCGCGCAAGGCGCGTCAGGGCCGCACGCCGGTGGAGATCGCGCACCGGATGGCGACCGAGGGCGCACCCGACATCCGCGAGGCCTGGCCGGATTCGCCCAACGCCGCAGCGGAGGCGCTCTGCCAGGCGATGGCGCGCGATCCACGAGATCGGCCGGCCAGCGCCGGGCAGCTGGCGCGCGCGCTCGATGATGCGTTCAAGGCGACGCAACCGGCGCCCAGCGCGCCGGTCGCATCCCCCGTCACCACCCAGCCGATGCCGGCCGTCCGGCGGACAGAGCGGCCGGTAGCCGCTCCGCCACGCCGCTCGGTCCCGCCCCCGGCTCGCCACGCGAGCCGCGGCCTGCCGCGCTGGATACCGGTCGCGGCGTTGGTGGCGGTCCTGCTGATCGTGGCCGCTGCGATCGCCGCGCTGTCGAACGGCGGCGGCGACGGGAGTGCGCCGACCGCCTCCACCAGCCAAAAGGCGGCGAAGCCGAAGACGACGAAGAAGTCGACCCCGGCACCGGCGCAAACGAAAACGCAAACGCAGACGCAGACGCAGCCGAGCAGCACGTCAGACCAAACGAGCCCGAGCACGTCCTCGCAAGCCACCCCGTCGCAAACCAGCCCGAGCACCGGCACGTCGTCGCAAACCACGCCAGCGCCTGCCGCCGGCGGCAGCCCGGCGCAGATGCAGGCGCGTGCGCATGACCTGATCAACCAGGGCAAGTACGCCGAGGCGATCGCGATCGACAAGCAGGTCGTTGCGAAGGGCCCGAGCACCGGGCTGACCTACGCGTACGCGCTTTTCGACTTGGGTCACGCCCTGCGGGTGTCCGGCCACGCGGCCGAGGCGATCCCGATCCTCGAGCAGCGCTTGAAGATCAACAACCAGCGGGACGTCGTCAAGGCGGAGCTGGACAAGGCGAAGGCGGCGGCAAAATAGCGGCTAGAGTCGCCGCGCCTTGGATCTCTCGCTTTCACCTTCAGAACAAGCATTCAGGGACGAACTCCGCAGCTGGCTCGAGGCCAACCATCCCGGTTCCGCTCCGCGGGGCGACGATGACGCCTTCGAGTTTCAGCGCCAGTGGCAGAAGAAGCTGCACGGCGGTGGCTGGACCGGGCTCTCCTGGCCCAAGGAGTACGGCGGCCGCGGCGCGACGCTGATCGAGCAGGCGATATTCAACGAAGAGATCGCGCGGATCGGAGCCCCGTCACCGGCGAACGTGCTTGGGCTCGTGATGGGCGGGCCGGTCGTGATCACACACGGCACCGACGAGCAGAAGCAGCGCTTGCTCGAGCCGATCCTGACAGCCGACGAGATCTGGTGCCAGGGCTTCTCGGAGCCGGAGTCGGGGTCCGACCTCGCGTCGCTGAAGACGAAGGCGGTCAAGTCGAATGGCGACTGGCTCGTGACCGGCCAGAAGGTCTGGACTACCTACGCGCACAAGGCGAAGTGGTGCATGCTCGTGGCTCGCACGGACTTTGACGTGCCAAAGCACAAGGGCCTGACGTACTTCCTGATGGACATGGAACAGGACGGCGTGAGCGTTCGGCCGCTTCGTCAGATCACCGGTGAGGCCGAGTTCAACGAGCTCTTTCTCGAAGAGGCGCGGATCCCTGACGACAACGTCGTCGGCGGTGTCGGCAACGGCTGGCAGGTCGCGCTCACCACGCTGATGTTCGAGCGCGCCGGCCTCGGCGGCGCCGCGGCGATCTCGATCAAGATTGCGCTCGGGCAGCTGATGGAGCTGGCGCGCGAACGCGGCGTCGACCAGGACCCGATCATCCGCCAGAAGATCGCCGACCTCTACATCAACGCCGAGGCGCTGCGGCACACGGCGTCGCGGGGCTTGACGCAGATCATGAAACGCGGCCAGCCCGGCCCGGAAGGGTCGCTGCCGAAGCTGCAGTGGTCGCAGACGAACCAGGCGCTGACCGAGCTCGCGATGGACATCCGCGGCGACGAGGGGCCGGTCTTCGACTCCGAGTGGACCTACCGCTTCCTGCGGGCGCGCGCCAACTCGATCGAGGGCGGCACCACGGAGATCCTGAAGAACATCATCGCGGAGCGCGTGCTCGGCCTGCCACGGATGCGTTAGGAGCGCACTCACTCATGAATTTCGACTTCACGGACGACCAGCGGGCGATCAAGGAGACGGCCCGCGACCTGCTTGCGAACCGCTTCAAGCTCGAGCGCCTGCGCGAGCTCGCGGAGTCGAAGACCTACGCCGACGCCGCCTGGAGCGAGGTTTGCGAGCTCGGCTGGCCCGGCATCTTCATCGAAGAGGAGCACGGTGGGCAAGGGCTGGGCGTGCTCGAGCTCGTGATCTTGCTCGAGGAGCTGGGTTACGTGCTCGCGCCGCTGCCGTTCCTGTCGAACGCGGCGGCGGGGCTGATCCTGCAGGACGCCGGGGCCACGGAACGCCTACCGGGCATAGCGAGCGGTGAGCGGCGCGGCACCGTCGGCGTGGTCAAGGACGGTCGTGCGGCGCTGGTGCCGGACGCAGCCGAGGCGGACTTCATCGTGCTCCTCGACGGAACGCAGGCGACCCTGCTGGAGCGCTCCGATGCACAGGTTGAGCCGATCGACGCGATGGACCCGACACGCCGCTACGCGAGCGTCAGCGCGAACGGCGGCGAGTCGCTGGGCGATGTCAGCCGCGGGCGCGACCTGATCGTCCTGGCGGTGGCGGCGGAGCTGGTCGGGGTCGCGCAGCGTGTGATGGAAATGGCCGTCGAGTACGCGAAGGACCGCAAGCAGTTCGATCGCCCGATCGGGTCCTACCAGGCGGTGTCGCACGTGTGTGCCGACATGCTCAAGCAGGTCGAGGGTGCGCGGTCGCTCGTGTACTACGCGGGCTGGGCGGCGGACGCGGCGCCAGACGAGTTCTCGCTCGGAGCGTCGGCAGCGAAGGCCTACGCGTCCGACGCCGGCTGGAACGTGAGCGCAAGCGCGCTGCAGGTGCATGGCGGGATAGGGTTCACCTGGGAGCACGACTTGCACTGGTTCCTGAAGCGGGCGAAGACCGACGGGGTCCTATACGGGTCGGCGCGCGACCATCGTGAGCGCGTGGCCGAGCTGGCCGGCCTGGGCGCGGCGACGGCAGCGGTATGAGCTCGCTGGAGCCCAGGCGCGGTTCAGGCCTCTCGCGGCGGGAGAGGGAGCAGCGGGCCTACCGGCTCGTCGTGGCCGGCGGCGTCGCCGGGACCGTCGCGGTGATCAGCTTCGTGCTCGCAATCGTCGGCGTGATCGGATTCGGCCTGCCAGTGATTGCGCTTGTCGTGGCGGTGATGTGCGTGATTCTCTTCCGCCGGCTGGTGGGCCCATCACGCTGACGCAGGCATGGCGTACGACGAAGACCTGGCCAACCGGATCCGTGAGCTGACCGCCGGCGAAGCGGGCGTGACAGAACAGAAGATGTTCGGCGGCCTGGCGTTCTTGATCGGCGGCAACATGGCCGTAGCGGCGAGCGGCCAGGGTGGGCTGATGCTGCGCGTCGATCCCGACGAGACCGAGAAGCTGCTGGCCAAGCCGCACGCGCACCCGTTCGAGATGCGCGGGCGCCAGATGCAGGGCTGGCTGCGGGTCGACGACGAGGGCGTGCGGACGAAGCGGCAGCTCGAGCCGTGGGTCAAGCGCGGCGTCGCCTATGCGCGCTCGCTGCCGCCGAAGAAGCGGTAACGACCGCCGATGACTCGACCGCTCCCGGCCGCTTCCGCGGCCCGGCTGAGGGGTGACACCCCTCCAGACGGGGGACAGGGAGTAGCGGTCGACCTCGCGAGCCTGGTCGCGCGTCGTGGCTGTCGGGAGCGGCCGGACGCGGTCGAGCCCGGTTAATCCTCGCGGCCGAGGCTCGGCATCTTTGGGAGGTCCAGGACCTCGCTGCGTTCCTCGCCGTCGCGTGCAAGTTGGTCGAGTCGCGCAATCTCGCGCTCGCCGAGCAGTCGCGCCTCATGGTCCGGGGGCAGACCCGCGATCAGCGCCCTGATCCGGTTGCGGATCTGAAGCGCGAAGTGGGGGGTGGACGCGCCCATCAACTGCTTCACGTCTTCAACCGTTGGCTCGCGCTCGACGCGCGAGGGCATCTCGTACTCGCTCACGGTTCCGAATCTACGGGCTGGGCGCCTCGACGGGAATGAGGCGGGTGATCTGGTCGAGCCGCCCTTGAGCACGCAGCGAGATCGTCTCCGTGTCGCCGAGGATCCAGACGCGGTTGTAGACGCCTGAGGACGGATCGTCCTCGTAGCCGGGCTGCACGTCGAGCAGGTAGCTCGTGACGTCGGCCGGCAGCCTCGCGCTTACGTTCGTGATCAGCATCGGCGCGAACACGCCGTTGGTCGCCAGCGTCGCCGCGGCCGCGGCGTCCAGCGGCCGGTCGGTGTTCGCCAGGCTGAAGTTGTAGCCGGGCACCGTCACGCCCCAACCGAAGCCGCGCCGGGAGTAGCGCGCCAGTGCGAGCGCATTTGCGACCGGTGTCGGACCTTCGACGCGGCGCACCGTGCCCAGCGGCTCGAGCTTCTTCTCGACCGACGTCGCGATCACGCGCTCTGGCCCGAGCACGTAGATGTCGGGCTTCTGGTGCGCGGCGATCGCCTGCATCGTGGCTCTCGGCACGCTCGTCCGCTTCGTGAAGAGCACCGAGTCGCCGGACCGCGCCGCCCACGCCGCGGCGGGCATCGCATACGGCGCCTCCTGGCCCGAGGCCACGATCACGTGCGGCGATGGCTTGCCGCGGATCGCGGTGAAGAAGCGGTCGATGGCGGCGGCCGTCCCGTACGAATCCGCCGCCGAGATCTTCCCGCTCTTCATCCCGGGTGGCGCCGGCGGCTTGGACCCGATACGGATCACCTGGACGTCGCGCGCAAGGTTGGCGCCACGCGGCTTCAGCCGCGCGATCACATCCGACGTCGCGGTTGGAAGCTTGTCGCCGTCGCTGGCGAGCAGAGGCGCGCCGAGCGGCTGAGCGTTCAGCAGCGACCCGGCGACCGCGCCCTGCCAGTCGTCCTTGTCGACGAGGGCGACGACGTCTGGCCGGTCCCGCGCCGTGGTGGCCGGGAAGACGGCCGACGCCACGCCCGCGAGGTCCGCAACGGCGTCCCCGCCACCGACGCGAACGGTGTTGCGGGTCGCCACTGCCGGGAAGCCGAGCTTCTGGGCCGCCTCGGGCTGCGACGAAGTAGGCGCCGACCCGGTTGCCGCGACACCGGTTGGCACGGCACCGCCCTGCGGCTCGTCGCCGCCGCCGATCGAGCAGCCGGCCAGGACCAGCGTGACAAGGAGGACAAGGAGAGCTCCCGAGCGCATCGGTGCCGGACGTTAGCCCCGGTGGCCGCGCCCGGCCGCAACGGCGTCCGGTGTCGCGGCTCGCCGGGCGCGGATGGCCCCGCGGGTCGCCACCTGCGGTACTCTCGATTGACTGATTGACTAGTCGGTCAACCGCCCGGGAGGGCTCTGTGGATTTCCGTCTGAGTGACGAGCAAGCCGAGTTTCAGCGCACCGTCCACGCGTTCGCGCGCGACGTGATGCGACCGGTCGCCGATCACTATGACCGCACGCAAGAGACGCCGTGGGACGTGATCAGGGCCGCCGCTGAGCAGGATCTGTACGGGATCACCTACATCCAGAAGATGGGCTCCGACCCCGGCGGGCTGTTCGGCGTCATCTACGCCGAGGAGACGCACTGGGGCTGCGCCGGAATCGCGCTCGCTATGTCGGCATCGTCACTGGCAGCCGCCGGCATCGCATCGTCCGGCACGCCCGAGCAGATGGCCCAATGGGTACCGGAGTGCTTCGGCACGAAGGACGATGTCAAGCTGGGTGCCTACTGCGTGACGGAGGCCGGCGCCGGCTCAGACGTCAAGGCGCTTCGCACCACGGCGGAGCGCGACGGCAACGACTGGGTCCTCAACGGCACGAAGATCTTCATCTCGAACGGCGGCATCGCGGACGTCAACGTCGTGGTCGCGACGGTCGACCCGACCCTTGGCCATCGCGGTCAAGCCTCGTTCATCGTCCCGAAGGGGACGCCCGGGCTCTCGGCCGGCAAGAAGGAGGACAAGCTCGGCATTCGCGCATCGCGCACCGGCGAGGTCGTCTTCGCAGACTGCCGGATCCCCATGGAATACCTGCTCGGCGGGCCCCAGAAGCTGGCGGCGAAGCTCGAGCGCGCACGTTCGGGGCAATCGACCGGCAAGGCATCCGGCGCGCTCGCGACCTTCGAGATGACGCGGCCGCTGGTGGGCGCGTCCGCGCTCGGGATCGCACGTGCCGCCTATGACTGGACGCTCGATCACCTCGAGACGCAGGAGATCGAGGGGGTCCCAGCACTGGAGACTCAGGCCGTGCAGCAGGTGCTGGCCGACGTCGCCACCGAGATCGATGCCTCGCGCCTGCTGTGCTGGCGGGCCGCCTGGATGGCGCGCAACGGGGTGCCGCTCACCGGTGGCCAAGGGTCGATGTCGAAGCTGAAGGGCGGCGACGTCGCGATGTGGGCCACCACCACGCTGATGGACCTGGTTGGCGGCTACGCGCAGTCGTCCGAGTGCCCGCTCGGGAAGTGGTTCCGCGACGCGAAGATCTACCAGATCTTCGAGGGCACGGCCCAGGTTCAGCGGCTCGTCATCTCGCGCCTCCAGCGCGAGGAGCGCAAGAGGTGGCTGACCCAGAACGAGCTCGCCGGCGAGCCCGCGGCTGTATGAGCACGACCACCGACGGCATCGTGATCGAGATCGATCGCGAGCTCTGCTACGGCTTCGGCGACTGCGTGGCGTCGGTGCCCGACGTGTTCCAGCTCGACGGCGACGAGAAGGCGACGGTGGTGGACCCGAACGGCGCCTCGCAGGATGAACTCGTCGAGGCGGCTTCCAACTGCCCGGTCAACGCGATCACGATCCGAGATGGCTCAACCGGCGAAATCCTCTTCCCTTAGGATCTCAACTAGAAGTTCGGGAAAGTCCGGTTCAGGTCACTAGGCTCTCCGAAGACCGCGTACCCGTCCGAAGGAGGAGCCGTGCCAGGCCTCGCAGGCCGCATGTCAACCGTCATCAAGGCGAAGGTCTCGAGACTGCTGGATCGCACCGAGGATCCGGGCGAGACGCTCGATTACGGCTATCAGAAGCAGGTCGAGCTCCTTCAGAACGTGAAGAAGGGGATCGCCGACGTCGTCACGTCGAAGAAACGCCTGCAGATGCAGACCGAGAAGCTGCAGCAGCAGGTGGTCAAGCTCGACACCCAGGCGCGCCAGGCGCTCGCGCAGGGCCGCGAGGATCTCGCGCGCATGGCGCTCGAGCGCAAGACGCTCGCGCAAACCGAGCTGCAGTCGCTCGACACGCAGATCTCGCAGCTGGAGACGCAGCAGCAGCAGCTGACCGAGAACGAGCAGAAGCTGCGGGCCAAGATCGAGGCGTTCCGCACCAAGAAGGAGGTCATCAAGGCGCAGTACTCCGCCGCCGAGGCGCAGGTCCGCATCAGTGAGGCCGCCAACGGCGTGGGCGAGCAGATGGCCGACCTCGGGCTCGCGATCCAGCGCGCCCAGGACAAGACCGAGAACATGAAGGCGCGCGCCGATGCGGTCGCCGAGCTCGAAGCCGCCGGCACATTCGAGGACCTGACCCAGCTCGGAGATGGCCAGGACGACATCGACCGCCAGCTCCACGAGCTGACGAGCGGTGCCCAGGTCGACGACGAGCTGGCGAAGATGAAGGCCGAGCTTGGCCCCGGCTCGGGCGACGCCACCACTCCGGCGCTCGAGCAAGGTGAGGGCCAGAAGGAGTCGGCTCAGTGATTGTGCGGGTCGCGAACGAGGGGCAGTACCGCCTCCCGGACGACGATGCCGCTCGTCTCAACGAGCTCGACAACCAGGCGGTTGCGGCCGTCGAGGCGAAGGACGAGCCGAAGTTCAACGCGCTCTGGCAGCAGATGCTCGACCTGGTCGCAAACGACGGTCAGGAGATCGGCGACGACGAGCTTGTCTCGTCGGACGTGATCCTGCCCCCACGCGACGTCTCGTTCGAGGAGGCGTGCGGGGAATTCACCGGCGAAGGGCTGGTGCCGGACTGATGCGGGTGCGTGCGTTGGCGGCGGTCGCGGCGGCGGCGTTGGCCGCCGCGCCAACCGCCGCCCAGGGCGCCCGCTCGCTCTCCTATCAGGGCTACACCTCGCAGGGGCACCAGATCACGTTCAAGCGCTCCGCCGCCGGCGTCTACAGCATGCGGATCGCGATCCGCGCGAGTTGCAAGGACAAGGCGGGCCAGGACCAGGGCGACTACGACTTCACGCTCAGGGCGCTCGACAAGATCGCCGACCCGATCCGGCGCGGCCGCTTCAACGTCCGCCTCGCTGGCGACCGCATGACGCCTGACGCCGTGATCAAGGGCACGATCAACAAACGCGGCGTCGCGCGCGGGACGATTGAGGCCGACGGCCGCGTCACGAATCCGAGCGACATCGGCACCTGCCGCAGCGCGACCGTCCGCTGGACGGCCGGTCCTTAGGGTTAGTCGTACGCAAACCGCGTCCGCCGAGCGAAGCCGTTAACAGCGGCGACTGAGGGAGCGGGACCAGGCGAAGCGCAGGCAGCCCGACCGCACGGCGCGCGGCGCCGCGATCGGCCATCGAGCGTCCAGTTAGCCGCGCTATCGCCGGTTAGGCGGACACTGGCTGCCGCCACCGCCGGGATCACCCATCGAGTGTCCAG
>Ga0126314_10000511_pt1 | contig 18633 bp, 12 predicted proteins | sample Plot105B_FD_92535 | JGI IMG/M metagenome (GOLD analysis project Ga0126314, IMG submission 92535) | Serpentine soil microbial communities from UC McLaughlin Reserve, CA, USA - Plot105B | ecosystem: Environmental > Terrestrial > Soil > Grasslands | place: USA: UC McLaughlin Reserve, Lake County... | reverse complement strand
GGCTCCGGCTGAGCCTGTTTTAGCGTCGAGAACCGTCGCTTACGGACTAGACGGTAGCTTTCGCTCTGGATCAAGGTGGGCTTCTCTAGTGGCGGGGTCCTAGGTCATGAACTTTGCCAGCTCTCCAGCAGACCGATAGCCTTGAGGGCCTCCCTGGTGGTCTGGTAATGTCTGGTATCTGCGAACTGAAATTTCTCGTCCCAACCGGCCTTTTTGAGCCGTTTGCGAATTGCAAGCTTCATATGCGTAAACACGATCTCTATCCCGCTGGACCGGTATTCCGACACCAAATCTTCGAGACCCTCGATGGCAGTCACGTCGATGCTGTTGACGCCCCGGCAATCGATGATGATCCACTGTAAATTCGGTCTGTCTGCTACCTCCTTGATCAGCCACTCCTCGAGGTAGGATACGTTGGCGTAGTAGAAGGATGCATCAAAGCGGATGATCAGGGCCTGCGGGTGAGTTTTACCCTCGGGGTAGCTCTCCAAGCTCAGGAAAGCCTCTTTTCCCTCGACGTAGCCCAACTCGGCTATATGAGGATAAGCAGTGCGCCGGATGAACATGACCAAGGCGAACACAGACCCTGTAACGATACCTTGTTCGACTCCGACCAGGAGCGTCACGGCGAAGGTGAGAAGGAGAGTTAAACCATCTATCGTGCGGATCTTGAAGATGCGCCGGGCTTCTTTGAGGTCGAGCAGCCTGTACACCGCCACCACTATAACCGCAGCCAAAGCTGCGTTCGGCAGGTAGTAGAAGAGTGGGGTCAGAAAGAGCAGGGTCGCGAGGATCAGGAGCGCGGTGGCGATGGAGGCCAGCTGCGTTCGGCCTCCTGATTGGTACTGTACGGCTGTCCGGGAGAAGGATCCTGCAACCGGAAAGCCCGAGAAAAAAGCAGCCGAGACGTTGGCCAGGCCCAGAGCCCTCAGTTCCTGGTTTGAGTCGATCTTGTACTTTTCCCTCGCAGCAACTGCTTTGCCCACCGAGACTGACTCCACAAACCCGACGAAGGCTACCACCAGGGCCGGGGGCAGCAGGGTGCGAATGGACTCGAGATCCAGCGTGGGCACCGAGAGATCCGGTAGTCCTCGCGGCACGTTACCGACTATGTCGACGCCTCTTTCGTCCAAGCCCAGGAGGTAGACGACGAGTGTGCTTCCGGCCACCACGATCAGGGCGCCAGGGAGACGGGGCAGTACCTTCGCAAAGAACACCAGTGCCATGATGCTGCCTAAGCCCACCGCCAGGATGAGCAGATTCGTCTCGCCGATCCTTCGTCCGATCTCGAGCACCGTGCTTATGGTCGAGCCATGCGTAGAAACCGGGATCCCCAGAAGATAGTTCACCTGGCTTAGCATGATTATGATCGCAGAGGCGTAGATGAACCCGCTCAAGACCGGGTGCGGGATGAAGTTGGCGACGAAGCCCATCTTGAGAAGTCCTATCGCTAGTTGCAGTAAGCCGACTATCAGAGCCAGGAGCAAGGCGAGAGAGATGTATTCGGCGGACCCTGGTTCCGCGATGGCGGAGATCGACGTAAAGGTCAGCAGAGCCATGAGTGCTGGGGGACCCACTGGCATGTGGCGGGAGGTGCCAAACAACGCATAGACGATAGCCGGAATCGTGGAGGCGTACAGCCCGTATATGGTCGGCAACCCCGCAAGCAGCGCGTAGGCCATACCCTGTGGGACAAGCATGGCGGTCACGATAAGGGCCGACACCAGATCGCTCGACAAGTAGCTCCGCTTGTAGGTTCGGAGCCACCCGTAGGCGGGAAGGATGTCCTCTAAAGCAGCCACTCTCCCGTGGTTCCCATAAACGTCAGCTACTTTCTAGTCCTTAATGAAAAAGACTTCCCTGTCCGGCCGGTACGGCCGCTCGAAAACCTCCGGACGCCTGAGGCCGTTCTCTAACGGTCCGGGACGGGTCATCGCTAGCCACCGCCGGTAGGCCGCTTTGCTCTTTTCGGTGTCTACGTAGATATCCCCGTAGTGATCTTCGGGGCGGGCCTTCTCCAGGTAAACCGCCTGGTGCCAGCAGTGCATGCCGCTTACGGGATCCGGATGGACGGAGAAGGTGAGGTTCTGGTGCACACCGCCGTCGCTCCAGAAGATGCGACTTGTGTCCGGGTCGGAGCTTTTGTACGGTTTGGGTCCCTCTATTTGGCGGAGTCTCCAGCCACCCTCTTCGCGGGCGATGTTTACGAGGTTGCTGCTCCAACGGTCTGCTCGGTCCTGCCTGCGGTGCCACCGACCCAGGTGGTGGGAGCAGGCGACAACGCCGGGCGCGATAGACTCGGTGACCCAGGCATGGTTCACCGAGTAGCCGATCTCGGTAACGACCCGAACCAGATCCCCGGTGTTTATGCTACGTTGTCCAGCGTCTTTGGGATGGATCCAGACCGGGTTCCTGTTCGAGATCTCGTTCAGCCACTTGGAGTTGCCGCTGCGGGTGTGGATGAGCGTCGGCAGGCGGAAAGTGGCGTTCAGGACGAGTTGGCCTTCTTCGAGATTCTCCGGGTGCACGTGGCTCTTTATGTACCCGGGCGTGACGTACTCCGGCCAGCCCCACTCGGCCATAGTGGGCGACCAGATCTCTAGCTTGCCCGAGGTGGTCGGGAAGCCCTCACGCGGTTTGCCCTGTACCTGGACGCCGATGTGGGGCACCCGCCGTTTCGCCCGCATCACCCCCTCCGCGCGCGTCTCCTCCGTTGTAAGGGTGCCGTTGTCCTCTATTCTGGCACCTTCAATCTCCTCCGCCGAGAGCTCGCGCATGTTGCGCTCGTAGACGCCACTCTTGATCTCGAACGCCCCGTATTTACGCATGTAGTCGAGCGCGCTTAGTCCTTCCTCGGCCGCTCGCTCCGGCAGTCCCGGCACCGAGTTCTCGAACATCCAGCGATAGAAATCCTCGACCGTCTGCTTCTCGCCCGCCTGATAGGGGTTCTCGAAGTGCCGTCGTATCCCCATCTCTCCATCAGGGTCTATACGCCAGGAGAGCTCGATCCAGAACTCGTCGTCCTCCCAAACTTCTCCAGGGTTGGTCTCGTAGGTGAAATCGACCTTTTCTCCCCGTCTCCTGGCTGCCTCCCGCCTCACTGGCTGTCTGAACGAAAGCCACACCCCCGAGTGGGTCTCCTGGCTCATGAGGTCGTGGCGCTCGGGCCCGTGTCCCATCGGCAGGACGTAGTCGGCGAAGTAGGCGGTCTCGCTCCACGTGGGGGTTAGAGCCACGTGGCATCCTATCTTCTCCTCATCCATGTAAGCCTCGATCCAGGAGAAGCCGTCCGGGAAGGTCCACACCGGGTTCAAGACCCTGCTGAAATAGACCTCGATCTTGCCCCTACCCTCCATCAGGAAGTAGGGCAGCAAGAAGCTCATCTCGTACTGCGAGAGGGGATACTCGTTCGGATAGAGGAGCTCGTTCCACACCTTCTGCGGCGAGGCCTTCTCCCAGTAGCTAGCTATCCACTTGTTCCAGCCGTTTGGGCTGGTCCCGCCCGGCCGACCCCAGCTCCCGGTGAGCACGTTTAGGAAGACCAGGCAGCGGGGAACCTGCCAGCCGCCGAGATTGCCCGCTGCCGCCGCGCGCCAGTTGTGAGAGGCCACGGCTGAACCCGCTTCCCCGACCACCCGCGCGACCTCCAAAACCCTCTCTACCGGAACCCCGCTCTCGGCGGCTGCGTACTCCGGCGTGAAGGAAGCGTACTCCTCTTTGAGGCCCTCTATAAAGGCGTCGAAGGACTCGGGATCCTTGTCGGGGTGCTTGTTCCTCAAGTATTCCCGCCAGTTGGTCCAGTCATAGAGAAACTGAGCATCGTATAGGCCCTCGTTCAGGATGACGTGCGCCATCGCCAGGAGCACCGCCGCTTCGGAGCCCGGACGGGTGGGGAGCCAGTAGTCGGCCATCGCTGCAGAGTTGGAGAGCCTGGGGTCCATGACAATGAGCTTGGCACCCTTCATCTTGCCCTCGATTATTCTCTGGGCGTGGGGGTTGAAGTAGTGGCCGCTCTCGAGGTGGGAGCTCACCAAGACTATGGCCTTCGCGTTGGCGTAGTCGGGTGAGGGGCGGTCGAATCCGTCCCACAGCTGGTAGCCGAACCTTCCACTACTCGAGCAGACGTTGGTGTGCGAGTTGTGGGCGTCCACGCCCCAAGCCTTAAAGACCCGGTCCATATGATCCAGCTCGTGCCCCGGCCGACCGACATGGTACATGATCTCGTCGTTACGCCCCTCCTGTATGGCTTTGCGGATACGCCCACCGATATCCTTGAGCGCCTCTTCCCAGCTCACCCGCTCCCACTCGCCGCTCCCCCGCGGTCCCTTGCGCCTCATTGGGTAGAGGATGCGGTCGGGATCCTTAATCTGATTTATGGTCGCGGGGCCTTTCGCGCAGTTACGTCCTCGGCTACCCGGGTGTAGCGGGTGCCCCTCGAACTTTCTAACCTCGCCCTTCTCCTTGTCTACATAGGCCAGAAGCCCACAGGCAGCCTCGCAGTTAAAGCAGACCGTAGGGACTATCTGATAGTTCCTCTTCTGCTTGCGGGTCCACCCGCGCGCCTCGTACTCCGTCCAGTCGTCCCACTCACTAGGCGGCGGGTAGTTCGTCAGGGTAGCGCCGGGGATTAAACGCTCTATCTCGCCATTCTCGGGCTGATCTACATTGGGGATCAGCCCTAGTTTCGTGGCCACCCGCTCGATCAGGGGCCTTCCGGGTTCTTTACGCATCGCCTCTCCGCTCTTTAGTCAGGCCAACGGGATCAGTTGCGGAGCTTCAATCCACGCGTGCTCCGCGGCGAAGATCCCGACCAGCGCTAGGATCCCCGCGGCCGCGATGGCTACCGGACTACCCGTCGCTATCAAGGCCAGCGGAACGAGCGACCCCAAGACCACGGACACGCCCCAGAAGAGCCGCTTGTAACGGCCCTTGTAGATCATCTGTGCTGCCCTCGCGGCGTCGCGGTCTGGATGTCTTATGGAGAGCTCTGCCCAATAAACCAGCAGCCCGCCTAGCAGCCCGAGCGCCAGGGTCCACACAAGGGCCTCCCTCAGGGGCTGCAAACCACCGACGAAGAAGGAAACCAAGTAGAGGGCTGCAGCACCGGCTACGGCCGCGTGTGCGAGCATGTGAAGCGGAAGCGCCGGGCTCTGCCAGAAGCTACGTCCCTTAGACTGCGCGAAGAGGAACGCCGTGTAGACCGCCGTCGCAAAAGCAAGTGTCACGAGCGGCCAGGCTAGCGCCACATCGGCGACACGGCCGCCTCCGACGAGCTTTATAACCACCCACAGGACGAGCAACCCGCCAAAGCCCGTGATTATGTAGGCACCCTTGGTCAGCCAGCTCCTCCACTGGGGCCTCAGGAGCACGTAGTGGAACCGGTCCGGCCGGTCCAAATCCAGGACCAGGAGCCCGCCGGTAGCCAACATGAAGATCAGGCCCAGGATAGCTCCGGCCCAGAGCGCGGCGTAGGGGACCGGGGTCCCGATCCCTACCGCCAGAAACGGGATGGCGACCGCGCCGGTGGCTATCGCCTTGGTACAGATGTAGGCGGGCACCTCCTTGCCCCAGTGGACGCCCTTGCTCGGCTCGTCGTAGGTCCTCCTCGCCTTCTCCGGTTGCACCTTGGGGGTCGGGTCCGGTCCGGCAGGGGCGGGTGCACCGCCCCTCGCCCTATCCCTTTCGGGCTTACGGCCCAGCGGGATGACCCCCTGCGTGAGGGACGCTCCGCCGTTCTCGTGTCTGCCGCCCGGCGCGTGGTGGCCGACCCCGCGTCTCTGGTTGCCCCACATGTAATCGGAGGCCACCGGGGCGTCGTCCGGGGTCAGCGCCGCTTCGTCACCGTTTATGTAGAAGAGTTTGGGTCTAGCCCCCTTCTCCGGCCTGCGCACCGTCACCTTTTCGCGGGCGAGAAGCTTGCTGATTGGTGTCTCCGGATCGTCCATATCGCCGCTGATGATCGCGTTCTCCGGGCATACCTGGACGCAGGAGGGCTCGAGACCTACGTCCACCCGATGGGCGCAGTAGTTGCACTTGGCGGCCGTGTGCGAGTCGGGGTCTATGTACAGAGCGTCGTAGGGGCACGCCTGGATGCAGGCCTTGCACCCGATGCACCGCTCCCAGTTGAAGTCCACTATCCCATCCTCGCGTATGAAGAGCGCCGTGACGGGACAGGCCTCGACACAAGGAGCATCCGCGCAATGGTTGCATCTCATGACGTGGAATGCCCGCTGAGTGTCGGGGAACTCGCCTTTCTCTATGTACTTCACCCAGGTGCGATTTACCCCTATCGGTACCTCGTGCTCGGCCTTGCACGCTACCGTACACGCATGACAGCCGATGCACTTACGGTTGTCTATGATGAATCCGTAGTTAGTCATCTAGCAACCCTTAACCTTTCCCACAATCACATTGACAGTAAATATTAACAGCGCAAGCATGGGTTAGAAATGATTAAAAGCCAATCTTGCTATCGCCCTATCCGATGATCCGAGCAGGCTGTGGAGGTCAGAATAACGAGAGAAGGAATAAGGCCCGTACCCCTGATAAAGGCTTGGTGATTATAAAGAAGCTGTCTTCGTTTACTCTGGGATTGTACGTTTTTTATCATCTATACTCCTGGCAAGAGGGGCTGCAGAGAGTAAAAGGGGACATAAAAAGGGGACATAGGGTATGAAACTAAGGTCGTTAGAAGCGTTTTGTGCAGCGGTTGAGGAGAAAAGCATCTCAGCTGCGGCCCGGCGGATATATCTATCCCAGCCTAGCGTAAGCGAGAAGCTGATTGAGATGGAACGCGAGGCGCAGGTGCCACTCTTAAGGCGTTCTCGAAGCAGTATCGAGCTTACTCCCGAAGGGATTACAATTTATGAGCAGGCTCGCAAGATCTTGAACCAGGTGAAGGCTTTGGAGCTGACCCTGCACAACCTACGGCAAAAGGACGATATGAAATTGCGCTTTGCGGCCTGCGTAACGGTGGGGGAGCGCATAATGCCGGGATGGTTACGGCGCTTCGAAGGAAAGCTGCCAGGGGTTATGCCCACAGTCTTTATGGGCAATGACCTAGAGGTTGTGCACCTCGTAGAAGGTGGAGAGATGCCGATAGGGATCGTGGCAAGCGACGAGAGCTGCGATGCTTTCGAGAGTGCTCCTATTCTGGACGACGAGCTTGTAATCGTAGTGGGTTGTATGCACCCCTGGGCGCAGCAACAGATATCTCTGGAAGATCTCTCCACTGAGCCGTTCATCTCCAGAGAGAAGGAGGCGACGGTTAGAGTTATGGCCGAGCGGACTCTAGAAGAGAGAGGAATACCCCTGAATGTTCAGATGGAGCTTGGGAGTACTATCGCAGTCGAAGAGATTGTAGAATCAGGTCGCGGATTCTCCCTTCTCTCGCGAGCCGACGTACGGCGAAGATTGGAAGCGGGGACCTTGGTAGAAGTAGAAGGCTTCTCGATACCCTGGAGCTTCAAGCTAATCCGCCACCCCTCAGCGACCTTAAGCTTTGCCGAACAACTCTTCTGCGAGTTCCTTCTGGATGGGCGCAAGCTTACCGAGGCTCGATCGTAGTTCCTCAAACGGCCGCAAAATTGAGGGCTTCAGCCCAACGTTGATGTCTAACATCCCGGCCACGTGTATCCTCGCCCTTGTTCCTTACCTCCCACTCCTACAAAAAGGGAGAGGCTAAGCCTCGCTGCACGGGTGGCTCGGCTGGCTTGCCAGCGACAGAAATCTTGCGGGAGCACCTTCAGGCGGCACTTCTCTCTGGTGCAGTCCACTATCAGTCATTTAAGTTTTGACTCATCATTTGCAGCATGAGAAGCGCAATTGGTAGCATCCTCCCAGAGGCCTATAGAAGAAAAACGAACATTAGCATAAGGCGTCGGCACAAAGCAGCACGTATCTGGCCAACGAACTTACCGGAGGATAAGCCTGATGAGGATTCTCGCCGCCAACTGCGGAAGTTCGACACTAAAGTTCAAACTGATCGAGGTAGACGATGAAGGCTCTTCCCCTAGCCGGGGAAGCGTGGTAGCGGTTGGTAGCGTAGAACGCATCGGCAGTGGGCAGCCAGCTGTGGATTTTTCCTCCGAAAAAGGCGAATGCTTACAGCAATCCATCGACATTGAGGATCACGACGCCGCGATCCGTTGCGTGTTCGACTGGCTAACGTCTACTCACCTCGTGGGTCCCGATGGACCAGAAGCCGTGGGTCACCGGATCGTTCACGGTGGGGATAGCTTTTCTGAACCGGCTCTCATCGAAGCTGAGGCCATGGACGCTATAGAGTCACTCGTTGAGCTAGCGCCATTGCACAATGGGCCGTCGTTAGCGGCAATACGTGCCGCCAGGGAAGTTTTGAACTCCTCCGTCCCCATGGTTGCAGTCTTCGATACCGCGTTTCACAGCAGCCTGCCAGAACATGCCGCGCAGTACGCCATCCCGAAAGACTTGGCCGATAGGCACGGCATCCGTCGCTACGGGTTCCACGGTATCGCCCATCGTTACATGACCGAGCGCTACGCAGCCATTACTGGGACATCCGCAGAGCGGGTCAAGCTCGTTACCCTGCAGCTGGGCAACGGCTGCTCGGCTACAGCGGTAAGAGACGGACTCTCGGTCGACACCTCGATGGGATTCACTCCACTGGAAGGGCTGATGATGGGGACTCGCTCCGGAAACATAGATCCCTTCCTGGTCGGATTCCTCTCCCGTCAGGAGAACGTAGACGTCGAGGAGGTCGAGCGCTGGCTTAACACGCGATCGGGGCTCCTGGGGGTCTCCGGAATCTCCAGGGACGTGCGGGAACTGCTGGAGGCCGAAGCCCGGGGAGAGGCGCGTGCTGCTCTGGCGCTCGAGATGTTTTGTTACCAGATACGCAAGTACATAGGAGCCTATATCACCGCGCTAGGCGGTGCGAATGCAGTGGTCTTCGGCGGCGGCATCGGCGAGAATGCGCCCCAGGTACGGGCCCGCATATGCGCAGATATGGACTGGTGTGGTCTTATGCTGGATCTGGAGCGCAACGCCCGCACCATTGGCTTCGAGGACCGGATAAGCACAGAGGACTCTAGCGTTCACGCCCACGTAATCTCGGTAGACGAGGAAATGATGATCGCTCACGATACCGTTAACTACCTACAAAAAATACGCTAAGACTGCTGATCGCCACAGCCGCCGAAAACCCATAGATTATGCTCCTAAAGTTGCTGTGCTTCCCTGCGCAATACTGTGCAAGCAATACTGTGCAATAGTCATTACCTATAACATCATCGCAAAACTCTATGCTAGAAGTGGTTGACCCGGAGGAGTGCCTGAATAATTATGGGCAAAACGGGGTAGGGAAATCATAGTAATAAAAGGCGCTATAGGGATGCCGGCGACAGGGGAAGGGAACGTCTCAGACGGTAACGGAGTAAACATTTAAGGAGAAAGCTGAAGAGCGAACCTTGCTCAAGTTCTTGCGCAAGCTACCTAGAGAGACCCACTGTAAGTTTTAGAAGGAGGTTGGTTGTAGTGGCGAAGATGACACCGAGCGAAGCGATAGTAGAGACGCTTCTAGCCGAGAGTGTAGATCACGTTTCGGGGATAGTAGGTTCGGCGTTTATGGATATGCTCGACCTCTTCCCATCCGCAGGGATACGCTTCGTACCGGTGCGCCACGAGCAGACTGCGCCGCACATGGAGGATGCCTGGGGGCGGATAACCGGTAGGGCCGGGGTAGTGGTCGGGCAGAACGGGCCTGGGATCACTAACATGGTCACCTCTGTAGCCGCCGCCAACATGGCGCACACACCGATGGTAGTGATCTCGCCGTCGTCCAGCACGACCACCATCGGCTGGGACGGCTTCCAGGAGAGCAACCAGGTGGACATCTTCAAAGCCATAACCAAGGCGACCGTCGAGGTCACTCACCCCTCCAGGGCTGCCGACGTCCTCAGGACAGCTTTCCGCATCGCCTACGCCGAGCGCGGCCCAGTGCTCTACGACATACCCCGCAACTACTTCTACGGCGAGCTAGAAGAGGAGATCCTCCGGCCGTACCAGTATCGCGCCGACGTAAGGGGCAGCGGTTCGCCCGAATCCCTGAACAGGGCCGCTGAGCTTCTTATGGGCGCAGAGAACCCGGTGATAATCGCTGGGAAAGGCGTGGTTGACGCCGAGGCCTACGATACCGTAGCGGCAATCGCTGAGCACCTGAGCGCACCCGTTGCGGCCTCCTATCTGCACAACGACGCCTTCCCCGCAAGCCACCACCTAGCTGTAGGGCCTTTAGGCTACATGGGGTCGAAGGCGGCGATGGACTTCATCTCCGAGGCGGACGTGGTACTTGCCATAGGCACCAGACTCTCTGTGTTCGGGACCGTGCCCCAGTACGACGTTGACTGGTTCCCCAAAGAGGCCAAGATCATTCAGATAGACATCAACCCGAAGCAGATAGCGCGCACGCATCCCATCGAGGTGGGTATTGCGGGCGACGCGAAAGAGGCGAGCGAAGGTATCCTCGAGCGGCTCAGGGCGAATGATGGGAGTAGGAGGCCCGACGAGCAGCGCCTAAGGCGGATCGAGGACGAGAAGCAGAAGTGGGAAGAGGAGCAGGTCTCGGAGGCTGCGAAGGACGGCGACCCGATTAACCCGCGCCGGGCGCTGCTTGAGATCGCACAAGCGATGACCGACGAGACGATCGTCACCACTGACATCGGCAACGTCTGCTCTACCTCGAACGGCTACCTCAAATTCGAGAAGGGCCGCAAGTTCATCGCGGCGCTAACCTTCGGCAACTGCGGGTTCGCGTACCCAGCCGCGCTCGGCGCGCAACTCGCCCGTCCTGACTGCCCGGTAGTGGCCGTCGTCGGGGACGGAGCATGGGGGATGAGCCTGTACGAGACGAGTACGGCTGTGGAACAGGGGTTGCCGGTGGTGGCGTGCGTGTTCAACAACAAGAAATGGGGCGCCGAGCAGAAGAACCAGGTGGACTTCTACAACAACCGCTTTGTAGGTTCTGACATAGAGACTCCGAACTTCGCAGAGGTTGCCAGGGCAATGGGCGCGGATGGGTCACTGATCGATGATCCCGAAGATGTGAGGGAAGCTTTCGAGGAAGCGATTCATTCTGATAAGCCGACGGTGCTTGATATCCGGGTAGACGGCACGCAGCTGGCCCCGCCCTTCAGGCGGGACGCCTTGAACCTGCCCACGCGCTTTTTGGACAAGTACGCTGAGACGGATCACAGAAACTGGGCAAAGGAGACGGTGGAGGCTTAAAGAGAGAACAGAACATTCGGGATTCTCGGCCGGAGCAGCGGGACGGCCGCTACGCCGTATCGTCCGGCGTAGCCCGGATCGGCGACATAGGGGAGTCGTACGGAGCAGCCGGCCCTTATTCAGAGGATCGAGCGGCAAAGAGTTTTGGGGACAGGTATAGCTAGAGAACCTGAAGAGGAGTGATGAAGCAATGGCAGCGGACGACGTTAAACACGCCACAGCTGAGGGCACCAACGCTGGGGGAGACGAGGTAGAGGTGACGAGCTCAGGAGACGCCGGCAAGGCCGCGACGAAAGAGGCCGACGCCCAGAGCATCATAGCCGATCAGGTGGAGAAGGCCCGGGCGGCTATGGATGTCTTCATAGACTATGATCAGGAGCAGGTCAACGAGGTCGTCCAGGCGGTGGCCTGGGCGATCATCAAGCAAGAGAATGCCGAGGAGCTGGCTCGGCTCGCGGTTGAGGACACGGGCTTGGGCAACTTCGAGGACAAGGTAAAAAAGAACCAGCGCAAGTCTTTGGGTACTCTGCGGGATCTATTGGACCCGTCGGCCAAATCGGTAGGCGTAATCGAGGTTGACGAGGAGAAGGGTATCACGAAGATCGCCAAGCCTGTCGGGGTTGTGGCCGCCGTAACGCCCTCTACCAATCCGGGGGCGACACCGGCCAACAAGACCATGATGGCGCTGAAGGGACGCAACGCGGTGATCATCGCTCCTTCCCCGAAAGGGGCTTCGACCTGCGAGCTCCTTCTGCAATACATACACGAGGAACTTTCCAAGGTCGGGGCACCCCTCGATCTGGTGCAGATGCTGCCGAAGGTCGACAAAGAGATGACGCAAGAGGTGATGAAGCAGGCGGACTTTTTGACGGTCACCGGGTCTGCCAACAACGTCCGGTCCGGCCAGACCAGCGGGACCCCGAACGCCTGCGTCAGCGCGGGGAACGTCGTCTCGGTCGTTGACTCCACCGCGAGGATAGAGGAGGCAGCGCGCAAGATCCGGATAAGCAAGACCTTCGACTACGGGACGAGCTGCTCGAACGATAACTCGGTCGTCATCGAGGCCCCAGTCTACGAGGAGATGGTCGAAGCCCTCAAGAGGGAGGGCGGATACTTCTGCAACGACGAGGAACGCGAGCTGCTCGAGGAGGCACTGTGGCCCGGAGAGGGGAAGCGCAGCGGCGAGACCCTCTGCAAAGCTCCCTCGGTTATAGCCGAGATCGCTGGGCTGGACAATCCCGAAGCGCGGGAAGCCTCCTTCTTCATGGTCGAAGGGAAAGGTGTGGGGGAGGAGGACCTTTTCTCGGGAGAGAAGCTCGCGGTGGTCCTCACCGTCTATAAGGCTGCGGACTTCGACGAAGCGCTGGATCTGACCAAAGGAATCTTGAACTACGTGGGCCTGGGACACTCGTGTGGCTTGCATACCACGGACGAGTCCAACATCGAGCGCATCGGCCTGGAGATGGACGTGTGCCGGCTGCTGATCAACCAGATCCAGGTCTTCGGCAACGGGGGCAGCTTCGATAATGGTCTGAACTTCACGCTCTCTATGGGAGGCGGTAGCTGGGCCGGGAACAACATCGACGAGAACCTCTCATACAAGCACTTCCTGAACATCACCAAGGTGTCCCGGCTTATCCCGGAGGTGGTTCCGACCCAAGAAGAGCTTCTGGGGTCTTACTGGTCCAAGTACGGGCGCTAAGAAGGGGTATAGCCCATCATGAAGCTGTTCGAGCACCAGGCTAAAGAACTCTTCCAGGAAGCGGGTATACCCATTCCTGAGGGAAAGCTGGTAAGCAGCATGTCCGGGCTCGACGGGGTGGTAGAAGAGGTCGGACTCCCATGCGCGATCAAAGCCCAGGTGCTTCAGGGCGGTCGCGGAAAAGCGGGGTTGATACAACTCGCCTCCACGGGCGATGAGGTTCGGGCGAAGTCGGAGCAGATTCTTGGGAAGCTCGAGGACGGGCATGGTCTGCTCGTCGAGCAAGCCCTGGACATAGATAAAGAGCTCTATCTGTCTATCACCCCCGAGCCCGTGTCGGGCTCGGCGTTGATCATGGCTAGCGCCGAGGGCGGGGTGGATATCGAGGAGGTCGCTCAGCATACACCTGAGAAGATCATCAAAGAGCACGTTGATATATCTGAAGGGTTGCTGCCTTTCCAGGCGCGCAGCGTGGTGTTCGAGTTGGGTCTGAAATGGAGTGAGGTCAAGCAGGGCAGTACGATGCTTCTGAACCTCTACAACCTTTTCCAGAAGTACGACGCCGAACTGGTGGAGATCAACCCGTTAGTGATAACGGAGAAGGGTGACCTCGTTGCCGCGGACGGGAAGATAACCATAGATGACGATGCGCTACCCCGCCAGGAGCGTTTCTCCCTGAGCAGGGATTTTTTCGAGAGCGACATCGCGTACGAAGCATCCCAGGAAGGAATCCCCTACCTCAAGTTCGATGGAGACATCGGCCTTCTGTGCGCGGGAGCCGGTCTGACAAACGTCGTTTACGACCTGATCAACTACGGCGGCGGGCGCGTGGACAGCTACGTCGAGTTCGGTGGGCCGAACTACCGGAAGGCCGCGAAGGCCCTGGAGCTCATGATGAAGACCGAGCCGAAGGTCGTCCTCATCGTCACGTTCGGGACCATCGCCCGGGCGGACGTCATCGCCGAGGACCTGGTCGAGGCGATCAAACGACTAGAACCGGGCTTCCCCATAGTTACGGCCATCCGGGGAACCGGAGAGGAGAAGGTGCGCGACCTTCTCGGCGAGGTCGGTCTCGAGCCGTTAGAAGATACCGAAGAAGCGGTGGAGAAAGCCATCGAGCTTGCGGGGAGTGCAGAGAGATGAGCGTTATTATAGATTCAACGACGCGGGTGTTGGTCCAGGGGGCTACCGGCCAGGAAGGAAGGTTCTGGACCAAGCACATGATCGAGCTTGGCACGAACGTCATAGCCGGCGTAACCCCCGGCAAGGAGGGGGAGGATATCGAGGGGGCGCCTGTCTTTGATACCGTGCGGCGAGCCACCGAGGAGTCTCCGGCAGACGCCTCTCTACTCTTTGTGCCGCCCGGTTTCGCCAAAGATGCGATATACGAGGCGCTAGACGCCGGAATTAAGACCGTCGTCGTCCTGGCTGAAGGGATCCCCGTGCACGATGCTCTGCGAATAAGGGGAGCCGCCCTCTCCGCTGGTGCGATGGTGATCGGGGGAAACACCTCGGGGGTAATCTCGACGGGCGAGGCGATGATGGGGTTCTTCCCCTACTGGATAGAGCGTGTCTACCGTCCTGGTCGCATCGGCGTCATGACGCGGAGTGGGTCGCTAACGAATGAGATCACGGCCGAGATAGTCAAGACCGGCTTCGGAACTTCGTCCTTGGTGGGCATAGGTGGAGACGCTGTGCCTTTGACCAGATTTGCCGAGGTGCTGCCCTTGTTCGAGGAGGACCCCGAGACCGACGCCGTGGTCATTATCGGCGAGCTCGGTGGCACGATGGAAGAAGAGGTGGCCGAGGCGATAGAAGATGGAACGTTTACCAAACCGCTGGTCGCTTCTATGGGGGGTAGGACGGCGCCCAAGGGAACGAAGATGGGCCACGCGGGGGCGATCATCACCGCGGGGAGAGGGACAGTCGAAGACAAGGTTGCTGCTCTGGAAGGGGCCGGGGCGCTCGTCGCCGACCGGCCCAGCGAGGTCGGAGAGCTGCTCCAATCGGTGCTGTCGAAGGTGGGATAACAGAGTTGATCGGGACGACGAGACTCTCCGAGAGCTTGTCGGGATGGCGTGACATTAGGTGTCGAGCGACCTTGTCTTCGACCGTCCCGGCTCGACTACGCAGGATCACGATTCCAACCATGGGATGGAGGCATTTATGAGCCCGGAAATCATCTCGATAATCGTACTCGTCGTCATGTTCGTCGTTGGCACGGTCTTGCCGATCAACCTCGGTATCATGGGCTTCGTCGCCGCTTTTCTTATCGGTACTACTCTCGGGGGCCTGAGCGCCGATAACATCTTCGACGGCTTCCCGGCCAACCTGTTCGTTCTTCTGGCGGGAGTCACCCTTCTGTTCGTCATCGCTGAGAATAACGGGACCATTAACTTGCTCACAGATTGGAGCCTCGGCCTGGTCAGAGGCAACATCGGGTTTATACCGTGGATCATGTTTGGGCTGACCGCTCTGTTGTGTGGTGTCGGCGCTCTGAGCGCCGCGGGCGTCGCAGTCGTCGCCCCGGTTGCGATGCAATTCGCTGCTCGGTACTCAATCAGCCCCCTGCTGATGGGTGTAATGGTCGTTCAAGGGGCGACCGCGGGCTCTTACTCGCCGATCAGCCCCTTCGGCGTGATCACCAACGGCGTTCTCGCGTCAAACGAACTGCCACAATCTCCGGGCCTGCTCTTCATAAACTCTCTGATCTTCAATGCCCTGGTTGCGGCCCTGGTGTTTGTCATTTTGGGTGGAGTCGGCTTACTACGAAAGCGAGCCGACTCCGCAGAGTTTGCGGAGTCGGACGCGGAGAGCGGCTACTCTGCGAACGGGAGAGAAGAATCCGTAGAGGGTACTGAGGAAGGGGAAAAGGGTCTTACTCTATACAAGGGAGCTACGCTTGCGGGCATAGCGCTTCTTGTAGTGTTGTCGCTTGCGTTCCAGGTGGACGTGGGTTTCGCAGCTTTCACTATAGCGTTGGGACTTTTGCTGATGGCCCCGAGGGCGCAATCTGGGGCCGTCAGGCAGATGCCGTGGGGAGTGATCCTGCTGATATCCGGGATCCTGACGTATGTGAAGGTGCTAGAGGAGATCGGCACCGTCGATTACGTAGAAGGCCTGATTAGCGCTACGGGTAGCCCTCTGGTCACGGCTCTTGCGGCGTCCTATGTAGGAGGAATAATCTCGGCTTTTGCATCAACGGCGGGAATTCTGGGGGTGGCCATCCCACTCATAGGAGGCGTTCTGGAAGACTCAACCCTTCCCGCGATCGGTGTTGTGTCGGCGGTGGCCATTTCCTCGGCGATCGTGGACGTGAGCCCCTTCTCTACCAACGGAGCACTGCTGCTTGCGAATGTGCAGACCGACGAACGCTCGTTCTTCAGGCGGCTCTTGCTATGGTCGATCCTCGTTACCGTTCTCATGCCGCTGCTCGCCTGGTTCGTATTCGTCGTAATCGGAATACCATAGATCGAGGTAGCAAACAGGCATACCAACCCGGCGGGCAGACAGTAACTCTATCTGAACGCAGTTGAGGCCCCAAGGAGGTTATGGGTTATGCGGCTCACCCCTGAAGAAGAAGGGATATTGCGGGGAGAGAGGGGCGAAGCGGTCGAAGAGGCGCTTCGGGTGCAGCTCGAGGTGGGCGAGTTTTTTGGGGCGCAAGGGTTCGTCGGGGTTAGTAACGTCCATATGATGGGCGACGTCGAGGTAATGGGCGACGGAGGCCTGGAGTTTCTACGGCGCGTGGCAGGGCTCGGGGCTAGGTGCGTGGTTAACACGACGACCAACGCCCGCTGCTTTGACTTCGACTACGTCGAACGCCTCAACCAGGATAAAGAGACCGCTGAGAAGGAGAAGGAGCTGATCTCGCTTTTGCAGGAGATCGGGGTGATGACCACCGACACCTGCATCAACTACCAGTCCCTCTACCAGCCCCACCTGGGTGAGCATGTGGCCTGGGGTGATACGGGTACGGTCATCTACGCCAACTCCATCCTCGGGGCCCGCTCGAACTTCGAGAGCGGCCCCGTCGCCCTCGCCACTGCCCTCACCGGCAGGACCCCTGCCTACGGCTTCCACCTTGACGAGCGCCGCAAGGGGAAGATCCTTGTGGAACTCGAAGCGGAGCCAAAGAACCTGGCCGACTGGGGTGCCGTAGGGAAACTCGTAGGCGAGAGGCACCAGAACTACTACTCGGTGCCCGTGTTCGCCGGCGTCAAAGGATCACCCACTGCGGACGATCTGAAGCACCTGGGGGCTTCGCTTGCCAGCTACGGCTCAATGGGGATGTTCCACATGGTGGGCGTTACCCCGGAGGCACAGAGCGTGGAGGACGCCTTAGGCGGCGAAGAACCCAAAGAGACCGTAACCATTACCGATAAGGACCTCGACGAGCTATACGCCAGCTACGACACCAAAGGTGGTAGCGCGAACCTGGTCGTCTTCTCGGGACCGCAACTATCACTCTACGAGCTGAAAACGCTTTCGGAGCTCTTAGAAGGCGAGAAGGTCAAGGAAGGCACGTCCCTGATCATCACCACCAACAGGGGCTACAAGTCCGCCAGCGAAAAGCTTGGCTACCTACGCAAGATAGAGGAAGCGGGCGGGATAGTACTGGAGGGCGTGTGTTTTTATATCCTGGACAGTATAGCGCGCCTAAGGGTAGAGAACGGATGGGACAATCTGGTGACCAACTCGGCGAAGCTGGCGAACATCATAGCGGCCCACAAGTTCAATCCCATCCTTCGCCGCACCGAAGAATGCATCGAAGTAGCCTTGACGGGGAGAATCGAGCAGCTATGAGTGCGAGGGAGACCGAAGAAACTATCAGAGTCGAGCGATCGGCCGGGGATGTTGTTGAGGGGGTAGCCCTCGTCTCAACAGAGGGCTTCAGCCCGAGGTACGACCTCGACCGCTGGACCGGCGAAATCTCCCGTCCTGGGCATGCTATAGAGGGGGAGAACATAAAGGACAAGATCCTCTTCTTCCCGACGGCCAAAGGCGGCATCGCCGCCGGGTGGGCCTTCTACGACATAAAAGCCAAGGGCATAGCTCCTAAAGCCCTCGTGTTCGGCGTAACAAACCCTGTGATGGTTCAGGGAGCGGTCTTCGCGGGGATCACCATTACCGAAGGGTGGTCGCGGGCCCCTTCGGAGGTGGTGAGGACAGGCGATATCGTTAGGGTAGATCCCCAAGGAAAGAAAATTGAGATTCTGAGACGCGGGTAGTGCATCGCGGACGGCGGGTAAGGCAAAGGGGAAGTGTGTGGATAGCATGGAGAGGTTTGGCGGGGAAAGGATGGGCGAAGAGGTCTCGCCTCGGAAAGTAGCCTTTGCTAGCTCCATAGGGGCCACCATCGAGTGGTATGATTTCTTCATCTTCGGCACGGCAGCTGGTCTGGTATTCAATCAGTTGTTCTTTACCAACCTGGATCCGATCACGGGTACGCTGGTGGCTTACCTGACGTTTGCGGTTGGCTATGTGGCTCGGCCCGTAGGTAGTGTCATCTTCGGACACTATGGTGACAGGATCGGCCGCAAAACCATGCTTATCCTCACGCTGCTCATCATGGGAGTTGCCACGTTCATCATAGGGCTCTTGCCCACATATGAGCAGATAGGGATATGGGCACCGATACTGCTAGTCGTAATGCGCATCTTCCAGGG
>Ga0126314_10000510_pt1 | contig 18637 bp, 19 predicted proteins | sample Plot105B_FD_92535 | JGI IMG/M metagenome (GOLD analysis project Ga0126314, IMG submission 92535) | Serpentine soil microbial communities from UC McLaughlin Reserve, CA, USA - Plot105B | ecosystem: Environmental > Terrestrial > Soil > Grasslands | place: USA: UC McLaughlin Reserve, Lake County... | reverse complement strand
GTCCAGGAGCATCAGCCGCGGGCGCATCGCGAGGGCGCGGACGATTGCGACCCGCTGCTGCTGGCCGCCCGAGAGCTGGTCCGGGTAGTCGTCCCGCCGATCCACGAGCCCGAAGCGCGCGAGCAACGTCACCGCGTCGGCCTCGGCTTCGGCGCGCGGTGTCCTGAGCGCTTCGCGCGGCCCCAGCGTCACGTTGCGCAGAACGGTCATGTGAGGGAAGAGGTTGAACGCTTGGAAGACGATCCCGATGCGGCGACGGACGAGGTTCGCGTTGACGCCGTCCGCCGTCACCTCCTCGCCGCCGACGAAGATCCGCCCCGCGTCGATGGGCTCGAGCAGGTTGATGCAGCGGAGCACCGTCGACTTCCCCGACCCCGATGCGCCGATCAGGCACACGACCTCGTGCTCCTCGAGCGAGAGGTCGACGCCGTGAAGCACCTCGACGTCGCCGAACGACTTGCGGACGCCCTGAAGCTCGACGGCGCTCACACCGTCCTCCGGCGCTGCCGGCCCGCAAGCCAGTCGGTCAAGCGGGCCATCGGGATCGTGAGCAGGATGAACAGCAGCGCGGTGGCGAAGTACGGCGTGTAGTCGAAGCGGCTGTAGACCTCGATCTGCGATTGCCGGAAGGCCTCCACGGGCCCGATCAGCGCGACAAGCGCGGTGTCCTTCTGCAGGCCGATGAAGTCGTTCAAAAGCGGCGGGACGACTCGCCGGACGGCTTGCGGGAGGACGACGAACCTGAGCGCCCGAGCGTGCGTCAGGCCGAGCGAGCGCGCCGCCGCCGCCTGACTCGGATGAACGGACTCGATGCCGGCGCGATAGACCTCGCTGACATAGGCGGAGTAGACGAGGACGAGCGAGACGATTCCCCAGAAGAAGGTCGAGCTCGGCACGCCGGAGAGGTCGAGCGTCGGGACCGCGAACCCGAAGAGGAAGATCACCAGGATCGTCGGCACCCCGCGGAAGAAGTCCGTGTAGACGACGGAGAGCAGCCGCAACGGGAAGAACACGGGCCCGCGCAGGCTGCGGAGGACGGCGAGCACGAGGCCGACGATCAGGATGAAGACCTCCGCGATCAGGAAGATCTTCACGTTCACGAGCAGCTTCGGCGCGATCTCCGGCAGCGACTCGCGGAAGACCTCGCCGTCGAAGAAGCGCGAACGCACCTCCGGCCATCCCGGCGAGTTGACGACGATGAGGACGAGGGCGGTGAAGAAGACTACGGTGCTCACCGCCGCGATCAGCGTGCTGCGGAGGGCACCGCCCCCGAGGATGCGGGACCTGCGGCTGCCGGCGGTGGCTACTCGAGCACCGGGGCGCTGCCGCCGAGCCACTTCTGCTGGAGCCGGTCGATCGTGCCGTCATCGTGGAGCGCAGCGATCGCGTCGTTCACGCAGTCGGTCAGGCCGCTGTCCTTCTTCAGGACGACGCCGAAGTGCTCACTACCCTCCTCCGCAGCCAGCCGGCCGACGACCGTCCCGCCCTTGAGCTGGACGGCAGCCATGTACAGCGCGGTCGGGAAGTCGACGACGCCGCCGTCGATCTGCTTGGCCGTGATCGCCGAAAGCACGTCGTTGTTCGTGTCGTACACGGAGGGATCCTGGTCGGGCTCGATCTTGTCGTTGATCACCTCGAGGCTCGTCGTCCCGACGACTGCGCCGAGCTTGCGCGCCTTGAGGTCGTCGATCGACTTCGCGTTCGCGATCGGGTTGCTCTCGAGCCCGACGATCGCCTGCTCGACGTCGTAGTACGAGTCGCTGATGTCGACGGCCTCCGCGCGCTCCGGTTTGAAGGAGATCTGGTTGATGTCGAAGTCGAACTTCTTCGACCCCGGCTTGAAGGCCTGGAGGAACGCCACCGCGATCCACTTCACCTCGTCGTCCGTGAACCCGAGCTCGTGGGCGATCCCGTAGGCGACCTCGGCCTCGTACCCCTTCTTCGTCGGAGGCGACGTCGGGTCCCACGGATCGAACTTCTTCGTCCCCTCGAACCACGGCGGGAAGGCGGGGTTGTCGGTGCCGATCGTCAGCTGGCCGGGAGTGACGAGGTCGAGCGAGCCCTTGTCACACGAGCCTTCGGTCGTCGTCGTGCCGCCGCCTGCGGACTCGTCGTCGTCGCCGCCGCAGCCGGCCGCTGCGAGGGCGAGCACAGCGAGGAGCAGCGCCAGCAGGGCCTTCCCCATGGGCGTCAACCCTACCGCGGCAACCGTACGACGGAGAAGGCGAGCGAGAGCAGAAACGCGAGGCCGGCGACGGCCGCGAGGGACGCCGGCAGGCTCGTCGCCTCGGCGACGCCGCCGACCGCAGCGGGGCCAACGAGAAAGCCGAGGTACATCAGTGTCGTGAGCGATCCGATCACCGTCCCGCGCTCGTTCGGCCCCGCGGCGCGCCCGGCGACGCTGACGATCGTGGGAGCGCAGACCGAGCATCCTGCGCCGGCGACGAGAATCCCGGCGAGGACGACCGGCGCCGACGAGGCGAGCGCAGCGACCGTCGAGCCGGCCCCTGCGACAGCTGCACCCGCGACCAGGACGGCTCGCTCGGCGCCGGGTCGCGCGAACAGGTGAACGCCGAGGCGGCCCGCGGCCATCGCCGCCGCGAAGAGCGCCGGGGCCAGCGCGCTTGTCGCCGCCGGCACCTCGAGGGTCCGCTCCAGATGGACTGCGCCCCAGCTCTGCCACGCGTTCTCGATCCAGTACGCCGCTGCGCCGAGCACGCCGAGCAAGGCCAGCCAGAGAGGGATCCGCTGAAGGAGCCGCGGTCGAACGGCCGTCGCGACACGCTCGCGTGGCTCGCGACCCGCTGCGATCGCGATCGCGGCCGCGACGATGAGAGCTGCGGAGAGAGCGAAGACGACGCCGGCGCCTGCGTCCGCCGCACGGAGTGCGCCCGTTCCGAGGCTCGCGACGACGACGGCGCCCGAGAAGCAGGCGTGTGCGAGGTTCAGCAGCGCCCGCCCGGACCTCCTCTCTGCCCACACGGCGTCGGCGTTGATAGTGACGTCCATCGCGCCGGAGGCGGCGCCGAGCAAGAGCAGGAAGACGTAGAGCTCTCCGGGTGAGCCGGCCAGCGCGGGCAGGATCCCGGCAGCGCCGAACAGGGCGACTGCGAGGGGTGTCAGCATGCGCCCTGAGCGATCGATCAGCACGCCGGTCGCCCGCATGGAGACGAGCGCGCCGACCCCGACGAGCACGAGCGCGAGGCCGAGCTCGCCGTCGTCGACGCCGGCTCGGCTCTGAACCGCCGGCAGCGCCGCGCCCCAGGTGCCCCAGAAGACGCCGAACGCCGCGAACCCGAGTAATGCCCTCGCCCTAAGCACCTTCTCGTCGGGCGAGTTCTATGACAACCTGTGAAGGGATGCCTACGCGCCCGGGTCCGGCGGGGGGAGCCGACGACTTCGACGAGGTCGAGGCGAGGGCCCGAGCAGCCGTCGAGGCAGCACGCGAAACGGTGGCGCACAGCCACGTGCTCTCGGAGGTCATCCGCCTGGAGCGAGACGGCGAGGGGCTCCTCGTCCGCTGCGCGTGGTGCGGGCGCTACTCGCTCGGCGGCGAGTGGACCGGCGAAGCCGAGCTGCCCCCGGCGTCGATCGTGGAGGAGAAGCTCGACGGCGACCGGATCACGCATTCGATCTGCCCGGATTGCTCCAACGTCCCCTAGCAGGAGGCCGCGCTGCTCGTCCCGAGGTCGCGTCCTCGGTCGCGCCCGTATCTAGGTCATACGGGCACTCCCTGCCCACGCGACAAGAGCGCAAGTTTCAGCGAGCGGGCGCATCCACCATCAGTAGCCGAGGCCCGACGCCCGGGCCCGGGAGGCCAGGTGCGGCGTGGCACCCGCGGCCCGGGCGACTGGCCCCGGCTATCGTCGCGGCAATGAGGAGCACGCTCGCGGTTGCGATCCTGGCTGTCTTCCTGAGAGGTGGCCTGGCGGGCGCGGCCTCGCCGCGCTGGGACACGGCGGCCCCCGTGCCGGTACCGAGGACGGAAGTCGCTGCGGCCCTCTTCGGCAAGGAGATCGCGGTCGTCGGCGGCTTCGTCGCGAGCGGCAGGAACTCGAGCCGCGCGGATGCGTACTCACCCGCCAGAAACCGTTGGCGGCGACTGCCCAACCTTCCCGTCTCCGTCGACCACGCGATGGCGGTCGGGCGAGGGGCGGATCTCTACGTGTTGGGCGGCTACGGGGCGCGATCCGCCCTCGCGAGCGCCTTCGTCTTGCGCGGCAACCGCTGGGTGTCGCTCCCGCCGCTGCCGGCTCCTCGAGCCGCCGCGGGCGCGGCGATCGTGCGCGACAAGGTCTACGTCGTCGGCGGCGTCGAAGCGCCTGGCCGCCTCGCGCGCGACGGCTTCGCGCTGGACCTCAAGAACCGCCGCTGGTCGCTGATCGCCGGCCCCAGGCCGCGCGAGCACCTCGGCGCCGCGGCGCTCGGCGGTCTCGTCTACGCGGTCGCGGGACGCACGGCCGGGCTCGACACGAACCTCGACATCGTCGAGGCCTACGAGCCCGCGGCGAACCGCTGGCGCGCGATCCAGCGAGTGCCGGGCACCCGCGGCGGGACCGCCGCCGCTGCGGTTGCCGGACGCATCGTCTCGGCGGGAGGCGAGGAGGCGGGCGGGACGATCCGCACGGTCTTCGCGTACACGCCGGCGACGCGCCGATGGACGCAGCTGCCGAGCCTGCCACGGCCGCGCCACGGCCTCGGCCTCGCCGGCTACCGCGGGCGCGCCTACGCCCTGGCCGGCGGCCCGCAGCCCGGGCTCACCGTGAGCAACTCGAACCAGGTGTTACGAGTTGCTAGGCCGTAGTCCCGTCGCGACGACCCTCTGGCCGTCGCGCCGGTAGACGACGTCGATGTCATCGTGCTTGCGGTAGGTGCCGGCGACGCCGAGGAAGATGCTCGTCCAGCGTGCGGCCCCGAGCTTTCCCTCGTGGTGCAGTTGACGGTTGAAGACAAGCGTCCGCCCCTGCACGCGGTAGTCCCTCCCGGGCTCCTGCCGGACGCCGTTGACGAAGACGTCGAACTCCTCAGGGACGTCCGCCGGAAGCTCCACCCTGGTCTCGGGCACGTTCATAGAATGCCCGCGTGCTTCGTCAGTCGGTTTCAGTGTGCTTCTGGCGCGCGAAAAAGCAAGCCAGGGGTGCGGACGCGGGACTCGGCATATCAACTCGATATCGGCGAGGCGCGAGGCTACAGACTGGCGCCGCTTTGCAGCCGCCCAGAAGCCGCCGAGGCCGGCTGACGAGACATTGACGTTGGTCGTTGCCTTCCTCCTCGCCGGCTCCGGGCTGACCCCGGTCGATCCAGACTCGCCGAGCACCGAGCGGATCGAGGACCTCTACTGGTTCGTCGGCTTCTGGGCGGCGATCGTCGCCCTGGCGGTCGCGATCCCGCTCGTGCTGTTCACTGTGCGGTACCGGAGCCGCGGGCGGTCGCGAACGGTGGAGGGCCCGCAAGTCCATGGCTCGACGAGGCTGGAGATCGCGTGGACAGCGGTGCCTGTCGTGATCCTGCTGATCGTCAGCATCTTCACCTTCTACAAGCTGCCCGGAATCACGCTCGACGCCGCTGCCGGCGAAGACGTGACGAAGATCCGCGTCGAGGGGCGCCAGTTCTACTGGCAGTACCGCTACCCGAACGGCGTGATCGCGATCGACAACCTCCGCGCGCCCGCAGACCGCCTGGTCGAGCTCCAGATCACGGCACCGGAGAAGGACGTGATCCACAGCTACTGGGTGCCCGACCTCTTCCCCAAACTCGATGCGATTCCCGGCCAGGTCAACACGACGAGGTTCCGCGGGAAGCCCGGGACGTACCACGGCCAGTGCGTAGAGTTCTGCGGCATCCAGCATGCCGCGATGCTCGCCGAGATCGAGCTCGTCGATCCCGACGAGTTCGATTCATGGGTGAGCGAGGAGGCACGGCGGCAGGAGACGGGCGACTCCGACCTCGGCGCGCAGGAGTTCAACGGGGCCTGCGCGAAGTGCCACGGCGCCCAGGGCCAGGGGCTGATCGGCCCAGGCTTGACGGCGGCGACGGTGTCCAACGCCGGGCTCGTCACCGACATCGTCCGCAACGGCCGAGGGAAGATGCCGGAGGTCGGGACGGGTTGGGACGACCGCCAGATGAAGGCGCTGACGGACTACCTCAAGCAGCGGTTCAAGGCAGGAACAAGTGGCAGTTAGGGCCGAGACGCCGAGCTACCCGGTTCCGTGGACGCGGGGTCGCTTCGCCAGCTGGATGGCGACCGTCGACCACAAGCGGATCGGGATCCTCTACATCGCGACGAGCCTCTTCTTCTTCCTCGCCGGCGGCGTGATGGCGCTCCTGATCCGCACTCAGCTCGCCCAGCCGGACATGCACGTGGTGACGAAGGACTCCTACAACCAGCTCTTCACGATGCACGGCACGACGATGATCTTCTTGGTCGTCGTCCCGATCTTCGCCGGGTTCGCGAACTACGTCGTGCCGCTGATGATCGGCGCGCGCGACGTCGCTTTTCCACGGCTGAACGCGCTCTCGTACTGGCTCTTCCTCTTCGGCGGCGTCGTGCTGCTCGGGAGCTTCTTCGCCGCGAGCGGCGCTGCACGCTCGGGCTGGACTGGCTATCCGCCACTCTCGACCGACCTTCGCGGCAACGGGCAGGACCTCTGGATCGTCGGCCTCCACATCCTCTCGATCTCCTCGTTCCTGGGCGCGGTCAACTTCCTCGCGACGATCCACAACATGCGCACCGCCGGCATGACGTGGATGCGGCTCCCGCTCTTCGTCTGGACGATCGAGATCTATGCGGCGCTGCTCGTCGTCGTGCTGCCGGCGCTCTCCGCGGGCCTGACGATGCTGCTCCTCGACCGCCAGGGCTGGACGCACTTCTTCATCCCCACCGGCGGCGGCGACCCGGTCCTCTACCAGCACGTCTTCTGGTTCTTTGGACACCCCGAGGTGTACGTGATGATCCTGCCCGCGATGGGGATCGTCTCGGAGGTCATCCCGGTGTTCGCGCGCAAGCCGATCTTCGGCTACAAGGCGATCGCCTTCTCCACCGTCGCGATCGGCTTCTACTCGCTGCTCGTCTGGGGCCACCACATGTTCGCCGTCGGGCTGCCGATCGGGCTGCAGATCTGGTTCATGATCGCGTCGCTGACGATCGCAGTCCCGACTGGCGTCAAGATCTTCAACTGGATTGCGACGACCTGGCGAGGGAACCTTATCTTCGACACGGCGATGCTGTGGGCGCTCGGCTTCGTCGCGGTCTTCACGATCGGTGGGCTCTCCGGGATCTTCGTCGCGGTCTTCCCGTTCGACTGGCAGACGCACGACACCTACTTCGTCGTGGCGCACCTCCACTACGTCCTCTTCGGCGGCTCCGTCTTCGGGATCTTCGCCGGCCTCTACTACTGGTGGCCGAAGCTGTTCGGGCGGTACCTGAACGAGACGCTCGGGAAATGGCATTTCTGGCTGACGTTCATCGGCTTCAACGTGGCGTTCTTCCCGCAGCACTTCCTCGGGCTCCTGGGCATGCCGCGCCGCGTCTACACGTACCGCGACGACGACGTCTGGACCACGTACAACCTGATCTCGACGATCGGCTCGTACGTGATGGGGCTCGGGATCCTCTTCTTCCTCGTCAACATCTGGTGGTCGCGGCGGCGTAGTCCGCGGGCGGTCAGCGACCCCTGGCGCGCGGATACCCTCGAGTGGTATGCGACCTCTCCGCCGCCGCCGCACAACTTCGACAAGGTCCCGTACGTGACGAGCGCCAGGCCGCTGCGGGACGTCCGGCGTCGCGTCGAGGAGAGGAGACGATGAGACGCCGCTTGCGGTGTCTCGTTCAGGCCACGCGGGCTTTGCCCGCGGGCCCGTCTGCAATGACCGGTCGACCCGCGGCGAGCTCGCGACGACGCCGATGAGAGCGGGACCGTGGCTGCGGTTGTGCGCGCTCGGGGCGCTGGCAGTGGTCGCGCTCGTCGTGGCCAGCGGCGAGCTCGGGATCGCGCACCGCGCGCTCGTCCTAATCGCGGCGCCGCTCCTTGTCGCGATGGTGCTCGGCTCCTGGTTCGCGCACCGGTCCGCCTTCGCGCTCTCGCTGTCGGCGCTCGCGCTCTTCGTCGCCGCGGTGGCGAGCTGGTGGTCGGAGCCGCTGCACCTGGCGCTCGCCGGCGCTGCCACGGCGCTGACCGTGCTCGCCACAGCGCGCCTCTACTCGGGCACACGCCCGGCCCGCGTCTGCTGGCGCGACTACGTCACGCTGACGAAGCCGCGGATCATGTCGCTCCTCCTGCTCACAGGCGGGGCGGGAATGTTCGTCGGCGCGCAGGGGGTCCCGCCCGCCGGCCTCTTCGTCGGGACGATCGTCGGGCTCGGGCTCGCGTGCGGTGGTGCGAGCGCGCTCAACCACGTGCTCGACCGGGACATCGACCGCTCGATGGGCCGCACCGCGAAGCGGCCCGTCGCCGACGGTCGAGTCAGCGCCGAGCTCGCGCTCGAGTTCGGTGTGACGCTCTCGGCGCTCTCCTTCGTCCTCCTCGCCTCCGTCGTCAACGTCCTTGCTGCGGTACTCGCGCTCGTTGGGAACCTCTTCTACGTGCTCGTCTACACGCGCTGGCTCAAGCGCTCGACGCCGCAGAACATCGTCGTCGGCGGGGCGGCGGGGGCGGTGCCGCCGCTCGTCGGCTGGGCGGCGGCGACCGGGAACCTCGCGCTGCCGGCGCTCTACCTCTTCCTGATCGTCTTCCTCTGGACGCCGCCCCACTTCTGGGCCCTCGCCCTGCTGATCAGGCGTGACTACGAGGCGGCGCGAATCCCGATGCTCCCCGTCGTGAAGGGTGAACGGGAGACGGCGCGGCAGATCGTGCTCTACACCCTGGCGCTCGTGACGCTCACGCTCGTCCCCGTCGCCACCGGGACGTTCGGCCCGCTGTACCTCGTCGCGGCAGTGCTGCTCGGCGCGCAGTTCCTCCGGCTCGCGTGGTCGCTGCGGCAAGACCTCGCGCCGCGGCGCGCCGGCGTCCTCTTCCACTACTCGCTTGCCTACCTGGCGCTCCTCTTCGTCGCCATGGCCATCGACCCCCTCGTGCTGTGACCGAGCCTGTCCCCGAGCGAACGGCGCCGCCGGTCACGGTCGAGCCGGTCGAGCCGGATCACGAGCTGGCTCACCGCAACAACGTCTTCGGCCTGGCGCTGTTCGGCCTCTTCCTGCTGCTCTTCGGGGGGACGTTCTTGATCGCGTTCGTGTATCTGGCTTTCGGGTAAGCAGCGGGGCGACGGCGTCGTATGAGACGAAACCCCGCATGGAGGTGGGCGCGATGCCTCTGTACGAGGTCGTTCTACTTCGAGATGACGACGACGAAACCAGGCTGACAGACCGAGACCTGACGATCGGCGAGACGCTCGAGATCGGCGAGGAACGTTGGATCGTCGCGCGCGAGGAGCCTGCCGAGCGCGGAGATGCCGCGATGCGGTACGTCTGCGTGCGAACCCACGGGACGGAGTAAGTTCGAAGACCTGGACGGCGTCTTCCTCGCCCGACCGCTCGAGCGTGCCGACGGCGGGATCCGCCTCGCCGTCAAAGACCTGTTCGACACCGCCGGGCTGACCACCACGTACGGGTCGGTGGTCTTCGCAGAGCACGTCCCCGAGCGCAGCGCGGAGGCGGTCGCGGTGCTGGAGGCGGCGGGATACATGAACGTCGGCAAGACCAACCTGCACGAGTTCGCCTACGGCGTCACCTCGCAGAACCCGCACTTCGGCACCGTCCCCAACCCCGCTGCACCCGGATTCACCGCCGGCGGCTCGAGCGGCGGCTCCGCAGCGGCGCTCGCCGCCGGGTTGGCGGAGGTCGCCCTGGGGACGGATTCGGGCGGCTCGATCCGCATCCCCGCCGCGTGCTGCGGCGTCGTGGGCTTCAAGCCGACGTTCGGCCTCGTTTCGCTGGACGGCGTCTTCCCGCTGGCGCCGACCTTCGACCATGCCGGGCCGATGGCGCGAAGCGTCGCCGACTGCGTCGAGGCGATGCGGGTGCTCACGGCCGGCGTGGAGCTGCCCGAGGCCCCCACGCCGATGGTCGCGACTGCCTGGGGCGCGGACAAGGCTCTGGGAGCGGAAGCCGTCGACTTCCCCTTCCCTGACGACGTCGGCCCGGCGTTCATGCACGAGGTCGCCGATGTCCACCGGCAATTGTTTGCCGAGCATCGCAACGCCTACGGCGACAACGTCCGGACGAAGATCGAGCGCTGCCTCGCCGTGTCGGACGCCGAGGACGCTGCGGCGCGCCTTCGCCGCGACGAGTACCGCGAGCAGGCCGAGGCGGCGCTCGCGCACTTCGACCTGCTGGTCACTCCCACACTCAGCATCCAGCCGCCGCCCGCCGACGTCGACGAGCTCTCGGTCCGCGAGGCGCTGATCAAGTTCACGTTCCCCTTCAACTGCCTCGGCTGGCCGGCATTGTCGCTCCCTGTCGGCGCGGCGTCGATCCAGATCATCGGCCGACCCGGCGCCGACGGGCTCGTTCTCGCCGCAGGTCTGTCCCTCGAACGACGTACGCCCTGACCCCGGGAAAGCTGTCGACAGCTGTTCTGCCATGCCTGCGGGTCCGCTCGTGCAGTCATTTGCAAAGCCCCACAGACCTTTGTGCGTTCGCTCACGTTCGCGGGAGTAACGTCGGGGACGAGCTCAGCGGAAGATCTCCTCAGGAGGGAGAAGGACCAGTGCCTGTCGATCCGTGCTGAGGGGGAGCCGGAACGACCGCTCTCCGTCTCGACGCCGGCCTCTCCTCTCCCCTCGATCTTTCCGCTGAGCTCGCTACTGGACCGGACTGCGTCGCGGCACTCGAAGCGCAGCGACTCCCATGGAGCTGCTCGCAGGCCCGGCCGGAGCGGTTCTAGGGACCTCCGCCGGCCGGAGCGGTTCTAGGGACCTCCGCCGTCCAGCATCGACGCGACGCCGTCGGCGAGGCGCTGCTCGATCCGGAAGACGCGGTCGAGGCCGGTGATCTCCAACGTCCGCAGCAACCGGCGGTCCTGCGTGACGATCAGGAGGTCGCCACCACGCGCCTTGAAGCGCGGGTGGTAGCGGAGCAGCACGCCGAGTGTGGTCGAGTCGATGAAGCTGACGTCCCCCAGGTCAACGGCGACAGCCGTTCCGCCGAGCGCCAGCACGCCCTGGAGCGCGCGATCGAGCTCGGGCGCGTTGTGAAGATCAGCCTCGCCCGTGAGCGTGACGATGAAGGCGTCACCGCCGAGCTCCGCTGTCTTGACGCTGAATTCGATCACCGCCATCGGACATGAACGCTAGCGGCCGACCTCTGAGCGTTTTCCCGAGCCTCTGTCGGGATTCGCTCACACCGTGGCGAGCTTGTAGCCGACGCCGCGAACCGTGACGATCCTGTCAGGGCTGGCCGGATCGCGCTCGAGCTTTTGGCGGAGGTTCGAGATGTGGATGTCGCAGGCGCGCTGGTCGCCCACGTACTCGCTGTCCCAGAGGTGCTGCATGATCTCGCGCCGGCTGAAGACGCGCTCCGGCTGCTCCGCCAGTAGCAAGAGGAGCTTGAACTCGGAGGGCGTCAGCCTCTTCACCTCACCGGCGACCTTCGCCTCATGTCGCATCGGATCGAGCTCCAGCGTGCCCACGACGAGCTTCCCGCCTGCGCCCGAGCGGTCGAGCTCGCGGCGCCGGAGGATGGCGCGGATCCGCCCGATGAGCTCCGCCATCGAGAAGGGCTTCGTGACGTAGTCGTCTGCCCCGATCTCGAGGCCGAGCACCCGGTCGATCTCCGCCCCGCGAGCAGTGAGCATGATCACCGGCACGGCGCTTTCCGTGCGCAGCCGCCGACAGACCTCGGTCCCGGGCATGCCCGGGAGCATCAGGTCGAGCACGACGACGTCGTGGTCGCCACTGAGGGCGCGCTCGAGACCGGCCTCGCCGTCGCCGGCCTCGTCGACCTCGAAACCGTCGCTCCGCAACGCGTAGGTCACGGCGTCGCGGATCGCCGGCTCGTCGTCGATGACGAGCACCCGGCTCATGCCTCCACCAGGTTGACGGCGCGCGGGAGGCGCATCCTGACGACCGTCCCCGAGCGGGACTGAGACTCGATGTCCAGCTCGCCGTCGAGCGCCTCGAGCGCGGATTGGACAATCGCGAAGCCGAGGCCGAAGCCGTCCGCGCCGTTTCCCTCGACGCGGTAGAAGCGGTCGAGCACGTTTGCCTGATCCTCTGCCGGGATACCCGGGCCCGTGTCGCTCACGACGAGCTCGGCTCCTTCCCCTGCCGTTCGGCCCTCCAGAACGATCTTCCCTGCCAACGTGTACTTCGCCGCATTCTCGGCGACGTTTACGAGCGCCTGTTCCATCAGTTCGCGATTCGTAATCACGGCCAGGTCGGATGGACACTCGACCGCGACCTCGACACCAGGAGCCGGCCGGAGCACGCCCGCGAGGTCGCTGAGCAGCGGCTCGATCGCGACCACCTCGTCCTTCGGAGCTTCGTATCCCGTCTGCGCCCTCGCGAGGATCAAGAGCGCCCGCGCGAGGCGTGCGAGCCGGATCGATTCGCGCTCGATGTGGCCGAGGAAGATGTCGCGCTCGGGACCGTCCTTGGCACCGGCCTGAAGCACCTCGACGGCGCTCAGGATGCCGGCCAGCGGGCTCTGGAGCTGATGCGCCGCGTTCGTGACGAACTGGCGCTCGGCGCGCTCGTGCCGCTCGCGCTCGGAGACGTCCTGGAAGAGGTAGAGGGCACCTGCGCCTTCGGCCGCGACGATTGGCGCGACACTAAGGTCGACGACGACGGCGCTGCCGTCCGCCCGCGCCAGCTCGGCTCGCCCGGTTTCGCCGGGAGGAATGGCCGTGATCACCTCCACGTCCTTGCCGAGGAGCCGTCGTGCCTCTGCGTTCGCCAGGACGACCTTGCCGTCGGCGCCGATGATCGTGAGGCCGGCGGGGATCTGGTCGACAACCGCGGCGAGGCGAGCGCGCTCGGCCTCGACCTCGAGCGTGCGCTCCTGGACGCGCGCTTCGAGCTCCGCGGCCAGGAGCCGGAGCTCCTCTTCGAGCGCGATGCGCTCGGTGACGTCCGTAATCGCCCAGTGCAGGAGCCCAGCCTCGTTCTGACTGCCGACGACGTAGACCTCTGCGCGAAATGGTGCGGCACCTCGCGGGATAAGCCACATGACCCAGCTCGTCGGGCTTCGCGTACCCGGCAGCTCGAGCAGGCGCTGCCGGAACTCACGCCGGTCGTCGGTGGCGACGAACGACGCCAGGGGCTTTCCGACGAGGCTCGGCATCGACATCCGTAGAAGCGCCGCAGCCGTCCGGTTCGCCTCCTCGACCATACCGAAGCGATCGGTGATCACCCGGGCGATCGGGGCGTGTTCGAAGATCTCCGCGTAGCGCGTCCGGTGGTTCTCGTCGGCGGGCACGGACTACTGCTCTTCCATCAGGAAAATCACGCCGCGCGCCTCGCCGGAGCCGCTCAGCAGCGGCGACGTGCGAACGCGGCACCGGATCGAGCGGCCGCGGCGGTTGGTGGCGTCGAGGACCGCGTCCTGCGCCGACGACTCCGTCAATGTCGCGCGTGCCAGGGGCATCACCCGCTCGAGCGGCAGGCCGATGTCGAGGTTCAGCAGGTGCTGACCGTTGACTTCCTCCGCGCTCAGGCCCCAAAGCTCCCGGGCCTGCTCGTTCCACGCCTTCACGACGAGCTCCGGGTCGGTGACGACCACGCCTGCGTGGAAGCTGCCGAGGATCGACTCGAGAAACGCGTTGACCGAGTTGAGCTCGTCGCTCGTCTGCCGTAGCTCGTCGTTCATCGTGTGGAGCTCCTCGTTCGTCGACTGCAGCTCCTCGTTCATGGTCTCGAGTTCCTCGTTCGTCGACTGGAGCTCTTCGTTCGTCGTCTCGAGCTCCTCGTTCGTCGACTGCAGCTCCTCGTTCGTCGTCTCGAGCTCCTCCGCCGTCGACTGGAGCTCCTCGTAGGCGGTTTCCAGCCGTTCCGTCGACTCCTCGATGTGCTCCTGAAGTCGGCGGTAGCGAGTGGTGTCGACAAATGAGATGCCCGTGCCGATCAGGCTGCCGTCGCTCGCGTGGAGAGGCCGAACCTCGATGTCGAACCAGCGGACGTCGGTGCCGACCCGCCACTCGACATCCCTGACGCTGATCGGGTGGTGCTGGACGTAGGCCTCCTCGATCCGCGAGCGAAGCTCGATCGGGCGGTACGAGAGCTCGAGATCCTGGAGCGGCTTGCCGACCTCGCCCTGAGTCAGCCCGAAGAGCGTCCGCGCCTGGACGTTCGCGCCCGCGAGGAAGCCGCCGCTGTCGATGACGAGCTGCGCAACGGGCGCCAGGTCGAAGCTCGCATGCCAGACGCGCTGCCCGTCGGCGTCGGCGGCTTCCGTCCGACCGCCGTCGCCGTGGGCGAAGTCGCGGAGGCGATCGCGGAAGTCCGAGGGCGGCACCTTCGCGAAGACGCGCCGCTTCAGGTCGATCGGAACGAAGAGGTTCGACCGTGTCAGCAGCACCTCCGACCGACCGAGGAAGAGCACGCCGTCCGGATTGAGGGCGAAATGGAAGTTCGCCAGGATCTTTCGCTGCGACTCGGGGCCGAAGTACATGAGCGTGTTGCGCGACACGATCAGGTCGATTCGCGAGATCGGTGGGTCGAGGAGGAGGTCGTTCCGGCCGAAGATCACCGAGCGGCGGATATCGGCGCGCAACGTGGCTCGGCCGTTCGCCTCCTCGAAATAGCGCCCGCGCAGCTCGTCCGGGGTGTCCTCGAGCTCCGAGCTGGAGTAGACGGCGTGCCGCCCGTTGCTCAGCGCGCCCTCGTCGACGTCGGTCGCGTAGATCTTCACGCGCTCACGGAGTGCCTCCTCGCCGAGCGCCTCCGCCAACAGGATCGCAAGCGTGTACGCCTCCTCTCCGGTGGCGCAGCCGGCGGACCAGAAGCGGAAGGTCTCGTCCGGCCGCTTCTGCTCGATCAGCCGCGGCAAAACCTCGGCTGCGATGTACTGCCAGGCCAGGGGATCGCGGAAGAAGCGGGTGACGTTGATCAGGATCGTGTCGAAGAGCGCCCCGAACTCGTTCTGGTCCTCCTGCAGGCGCTCGAGATAGCCGGCGTAGTGCTCCGAGTCCACGTCCTGCATCCGCTTCGCGATCCGGCGGCGAAGACTCGGCCGCTTATAGCCTGTGAAGTCGAAGCCGCGGTTGTCCTTGATGAAGTCGAGGAGCGCTTCGAACTCCTCGTCCGTGCCGAGCTTCGCCCGGCCGACCCCTTCCTCGATGCTCACGAGGCAGCCTGCTCCTCAGCCTCGGGTGTCTCGATCTGAAGCAAGGTGCCGCGCAACGTATCTGCCTGCTCCAGGAGCCGGTCGGCTTGCTCGTCATAACGCTTCGCGGAGAGCTCGTGGCCGCTTTGCCGGAAACGCGCCGCCAGGCGCCGCGAGAAATCGGCGCGCTCGACGACTGCCGTCAGCGCCGTCCACAGCGCCGCTTCGAGGCGAACGCCCTTCTCGTGGGCGTAGCCGTCTTCGGTGTAGGCGTGCCCGACACGGCAGCGCAGCTTGACGAGACCGCCTTCCTCGACCTCCCACAGCGTGCCGTTGCACTCCGGACACGTGAAGGCTGTCACTCTGCCGGCCTCGGCGTTGGCCTCGGTGACGGCCACCGGTGACAGTTCGGTTGGATCGCGCTCCATGGCTTCGCTCTCCTCCCTCGATTGTGCCGATTCGGGCTCGGGCGGTCGATCAGTGACGCGCACGAGCAGCTCCGCGATCTCCGCGACCGGCAGGATGTAGTCTGGCCCGACCGCGTCGCGCGCGCTCGTCGGCATAGCCGGGTACGAAGCCTCGTCCGGCTCCTGCACGATCGTCAGGCCGCCCCCGCGTTTGACGTGGCCCAGCCCCTCGGTCCCGTCGTCGAGGGCGCCCGAGAGCACGATCCCGACGGTGGCGGGGCCGAACTGCGCGGCTGCCGTGCGGAACAACGGGTCGACGGCCGGCCGGTGACCGTTCTCCTTCGGGCCCTTCGTCACCCGGAGGGCGCCGTCGGAGAGGAGCAGGTGGCAGTCCGGTGGAGCGATGTGGATGCGCCCGGCGCTCAGAGCATCTCCGTCCTCTGCATGCTCGGCGGGCAGCCGCCCGGCACGGCTGAGGATCTGAGGCAGGAGGCTCGAGGTCGGCGGAACGTGAAGGACGACGACGATCGGGAACGGGTACTCCGCCGGGAGGCGCTCGACAAGTCGGGTGAGCGCCTCGACGCCGCCGGCCGACGCGCCGATCACGATGACCTTCGGCCGCTGGGCAGGTAGCGCTTGGTTCATCGACCGTCCTTTCCCTGGCCGTCGGACCACACACAGTACTCCGCATGTCGGGATAATCGAGAGCGTGGACGAGCGGGGAAAGCGGATGGGCCGAAACGAGGTGCTCTTCCGCGAGGTGAACGAGCGGCTGCGTGAGCTCGGCGAGGGCTTCAGCCTCGTCTTGGAGCAGGCCGACTTCGTCTGCGAGTGCGCGAACAGCTCGTGCACCGAGCAGATCCACATGTCGCTTCGCGCCTATGAGCAGATCCGCTCGGACGCGAAGAGGTTCTTCGTGCGCCATGGGCACGAGGAGCCCGACTACGAGAAGGTCGTCGAGGACCGCGATGCGTATCTGATCGTCGAGAAGCTGCCCGGCGGCCCCGCCGGGATCGCGATCAGGGACGACCCGCGGAGCTGACGGCGGCCTCGTAGACCGGATCGCGGCCGAAGACGTCCAGCTGCTCGGAGAGGAGCTCGCTGGAGGCAAGGCCCTCTGCGAAGGGGAGCTCCTCCGCTTGCCCCACGGCGATCTGCGCGCCGACGCGGGAACGTAGCCAGCCGGCGACGAGCGCCGTCTCCGCGGCTGGGCCGTCGAGCCGATCGGGCAGGTCGGGCCAGGCGCGGGCAAGCGACGCGCGCCACGGCAGGCTGCGCCGCCAAGCGATGTCGGAAACCGCCACGTCCTCGAAGCGACGCTCGAGCTCGACGTAGGCGCCGGGCACGTCCGGCCACTCCGCGGAGTCGACGACGATTCGGTCGACCATCTCGACGAGCTGGTCGAAGGCAGGCGAACCGAAATCGGGGCGGCCGCGCCAGCGGAGGAAGATCGGAAGGTCAGGAAGCACGAGCGGGAGGGCGATGCTCGCCGGCGCCAGAGCGCGGCCGCCGCGCAGGCGCAGCTCGACGACCTCGTTGCAGAGATGTCGGGGGCTCCCCGGAACCTCGTAGCACTCGAGCAGAACACGAGCGGCCATACCGTCGTCGGCGTCGGGCTCGGGAAAGAGCAGCACCGTCCGGGACGGGTGGCGCTCCGCCAATCCTGCCAGCGTCTCGGTCGCGGCCTGCTGCCACTCGCGCGGCACCCACGCGAGGTGCGTCAGCATCGTCGTGCGGAGGTTGCGCTTGCCCTCGAAGCCGCGCTGAAGCCGGAGCTCGATCAGCGCGTGCTCGATCTCCGTCACGGTCGCGCAATCATCGGCCCACTCGTCGACGTGGGCTATCGATGCCACTCGACCAGCTCCTCCGCCGCCTGCGACCCCCACGTCCCGGCCGCGTAGTTCGGGAACGAGGGGCGATCGCGCCGCCAGGCGGCCACGAGCGCGTCCACGAGCGCCCACTGCTCCTCGATCTCGTCGGCGCGGGTGAAGAGCGTGGCGTCGCCGAGCATCGCGTCGAGGATCAGCCGCTCATACGCCTCGGGCAGGCCCATCCGGAACGCGCCGCCGTAGAGGAAGTCCATGTGCACGGTGCGAACGCGCATACCCTCGCCCGGCACCTTCGCCCCGATCGCGAGCGACACGCCCTCGTTCGGCTGGATGTGGACGACCAGCAGGTTGGGGCGAAGCTCGCTGGCATCCTCGAACAGCGGGTGCGGAACGCGCTTGAACCGGATAGCAATCGTCGTCTCGCGTCTCGGGAGCCGCTTCCCGGTGCGAACGAAGAACGGCGTGTCGGCCCAGCGCCAGTTCTCGACCTCGAGGCGCGCGGCGACGAAGGTCTCCGTCTCGGAGTCAGGCGCGACCCCCGGCTCCTCGCGGTAGCCGGGCACCGGCTCGCCCTCGATGAAGCCCGGCCCGTACTGCCCGCGGACGACGACCTGCGGATCCGGCGTTGCGATCGCCTTCAGCACCTTCAGCTTCTCGTTGCGGACGGCGTCGGCGGTGAAGTCGATCGGCGGCTCCATCGCCGTCAGAGCCACGAGCTGGAGCAGGTGGTTCTGGAAGACGTCGCGGATCGCGCCGGCCTGCTCGTAGAACGACGCGCGGTTCTCGATCCCGATCGACTCGGCCACGGTGATCTGCACGTGGTCGATGAACTGCCGGTTCCAGATCGGCTCGAAGATCCCGTTCGCGAACCGCAGCGCGAGCAGGTTCTGGACGGTGTCCTTGCCGAGGTAGTGGTCGATGCGGAAGACCTCGTCCTCGGTGAACGAGCGTGAGAGCAGCTCGTTGAGCTCGCGCGCGGAGGCGCTGTCGTGCCCGAACGGCTTCTCGATGATCAGCCTCGTCCAGCCCGTCGTCGCGCGCCGCTCGCCGAGCTCCTGCACGAGCTTCGGCATCGCCCCGGGTGGGACGGCGAGGTAGTAGACGCGGTTCCCACGCGTGCCGTGCTGCTCGTCCAGCTCCGTCAG
>Ga0126314_10000508_pt1 | contig 18659 bp, 12 predicted proteins | sample Plot105B_FD_92535 | JGI IMG/M metagenome (GOLD analysis project Ga0126314, IMG submission 92535) | Serpentine soil microbial communities from UC McLaughlin Reserve, CA, USA - Plot105B | ecosystem: Environmental > Terrestrial > Soil > Grasslands | place: USA: UC McLaughlin Reserve, Lake County... | reverse complement strand
CGCGGCGTCGCGATGGGCGTCGGTGGGCGCGAGCACGAGCGGCGCACCCGCGAGCAGCGGCGCCCAGCACTCCCAGACGGAAGCGTCGAAGGCGAGCGGCGTCTTGAGCAGGACCCTGTCCTGGGCGGTGAGCGGGAAGACCTGGAGGAACCAGGCCATGTGGTTGGCGAGCGCCCGGTGGGGAATCAGCACGCCCTTGGGCTGCCCCGTGGAGCCGGAGGTGTAGATGACGTACGCGGGAGCCTCGGGCTCCTGCTTCGACGTGAGTGGCTCAGTTGATTCGCGCGCGAGTGTTTCGGAGTGGGAAGCGGAGTCGAGGCAGAGCACGTCCAGGCCGTCCGGCAGGAGCGAGACGAGCGCCTCCTGTGACAGCACGAGGCGCGCACCGCTGTCGCGCACCATGAATGCGAGGCGCTCACGCGGGTAGTCGGGCGAGAGCGGCAGGTAGGCGGCACCCGTCTTGAGGATGGCGAGCAGGGCGACGGGGAGCTGGACCGTGCGGTGCGTGAGCAGGGCAACGAAGTCGCCGGGACGCACGCCGCGCGAGGACAGCACCCGGGCGAGCTGGTTGGCGCGCGCGTCGAGCTGGCCGTAGGAGAGCCACTCGTCGTCGGAGAGGACGGCGAGGGCCTCAGGAGTGAGGCGGGCCTGCTGCTCGACGAGGCGATGGACGAAGGGCTCGGTGGTGATGTCCGCGTCCGTCGCATTCCAGTCGCGCAGGACCTGTCGTTGCTCCTGCTCGGTCAGCATGGAGTGAGACGCCAGCGGGACGTCAGGCCGCGCGATGACGGCTTCGACGAGCAGCTCGAAGTGCCGAGTCATGCGCTGGATGGAGGCCCGCTCGAACAAATCTGTGTTGTAGGTCAGCGCGCCGAAGAGGCCATCGGGCCCGTCTACGAGGTTCATCTCCAGCTCGAACTTGACGACGGTGTTCTCCATCTCCACCGGCTTCAGTGCCGCTTCCTCCGTCTGGAGGGCTGACTCGGTCGTGTTCTGGATGGCGAAGAGGACCTGGAACAGGGGGCTGCGGCTCAGGTCTCGACGAATCTGAAGGTCTTCAACCAACCGCTCGAAGGGGACATCCTGGTGCGCATAGGCACCCAGGGCGGTTTCCTTCACCTGTCGCAAGAGGTGGAGGAACGTCTCCTTCGGGTCGATGCGCGCCCGGAAGACGAGTGTGTTGACGAAGAAGCCGATGAGCCCTTCCAGCTCCGCGCGCTGACGACCCGCGATGGGAGAGCCGACGGAGATGTCGTCCTGGCCGGCGTGTCGGGACAGGAGCAACTGCCAAACGGCAAGCAACGCCATGAAGGGCGTGGTGGCCTCGCGCTGGCACAGCGTCTTGAGCCGCTTGGAGACCTCCGGCTTCAAGGTGAGGGGCACCTGGGCGCCCATGAAGGTCTGTGCCGGCGGACGCGGCTTGTCGAGCGGCAGGTCCAGCGTGGCGACGCCCGAGAGTTGCCCACGCCACCACGCGAGCTGCCGCTCCAGCACTTCGCCCTGGAGCCAGTCACGCTGCCAGACAGCGTAGTCGGCGTACTGGAGGGACAGGGGCGGAAGCGGCGACGGTGCCCCCATGGAGAAGGCCCCGTAGAGGGTGGAGACCTCCTGGATGAGCACGCCCATGGACCAACCGTCGGAGACGATGTGGTGCATGTTGAGCGCGAGGATGTGCTCGGTGGGGGATACCTCCAGCAGCATTGCGCGGATGAGCGGGCCGGTGGAGAGGTTGAACGGACGCAGGTACTCCTCGTGGAGCAGGCGCTCCACCTCCGCGCGAGTGGCGTCTGGCGTGGGTCCCTGAATCTTCACCACGGTCAACGGCAGCTCCGCGTGCGGGGCGATGACCTGGATGGGCTCGTCGTTCTGCTGGAGGAAGGTGGTGCGCAGGGCCTCATGGCGCCGCACCAGTTCATCGAACGCCCGCTGGAGCGCGGACAGTTGGAGCCCGCCGTCCAGCCGGACGAAAGTGGGCATGTTGTACGTCGCGCTGCCGGGCTGGAGTTGGTCCAGGAACCAGAGGCGCTGCTGCGCGTAGGACAGCGGCAGCGGTCCCGTACGAGGCACTGGAACCAGCGCGGACGGTTGCCGGTCGCGCGACATCATCATCGCGGTGTCGATGCTCGCCGCGAGAGCGGCCACGGTGGTCGCGCTGAAGACGGTGCGCAGCGGCAGCTCCACGCCGAGCGCCGCCCGTACGCGTGAGACGACCTGGGTGGCGAGCAGCGAGTGCTCCCCGCGCGCGAAGATGTTGTCGGTGACGCTCACGCTCGGCACGTGCAGGACGTCGGCGAAGAGCGCGGCGAGCTTCTCCTCCAGCAGGGTGCGGGGCGCGGCGAAGTCGGCGGCGGCGCGCGGCTTGACCTGGGAGTCGAGCTCCCGCGTGGGCAGATTCCAGACGGACTGGCTCGGGTCGCTGACCGAGGACTGAAGCAGCCGCACGAACTCGTCGGCCATGCGTTGAACCGTCGCGGTGTCGAAGAGGTCGGTGTTGTATTCGAACACCACGTTGAACACGCCGCCGTCGTCGGACGCCAGCAGCGTGAGGTCGAACCTGGCGGTGCCGCTGATGGCGTCCAGCGGGCGGACCTTGAGCGGCGCGTCGGGGTCCTCGGCCTCCGCCGACTTCGGCGTGTCGAGCAGGGCGAGCATCACCTGGAACAGCGGCGCGCGGCTCTGGTCGCGCTCGGGGCGCAGTTCGTCCACCAGCTTCTCGAAGGGGACGTCCTGGTGCGCATAGGCGCCCAGCGTCGTTTCGCGCACCTGCGCCAGCAGCTCGCGGAACGTCATGCCCGGACGGAACCGGGCCCGCAGCGCCAGCGTGTTGGCGAAGATGCCGATGAGCCCTTCCAGGCCCGGCCGCATCCGGTTGGCGACGGGCGAGCCGACGATGATGTCGTCCTGCCCGGAGTCGCGCGCGAGCAGCGTCTGGTAGCCGGCCAGCAGCACCATGAAGGGCGTGACGCCTTCCCGGCGGCACAGCGCGTGGACGTCGGCGGTGAGCGCGGCGGGAAGCTCGACGCGCAGGCTGTCCCCGCGCAGCGACTGGATGGAAGGCCGGGGCCTGTCGGTGGGCAGCTCCAGCGCATGTGGCGCATCGGCGAGCTGGGTCCGCCAGTACGCCAGCTGCGACTCGAGCACGTCGCCCGTCAGCCATTCACGCTGCCACACGGCGTAGTCCGCGTACTGCACGGGCAGCTCGGGGAGCGGTGAGGGCCGGCCCCGCGCGCAAGCCCGGTAGAGGGCGGGAATCTCCTGAGTGAGGACGCCGATGGACCCGCTATCGGAGATGGCGCGATGGATGACGAGGAGCAGCACGTGCTCGTGCTCGTCCAGCTTCAAGAGCCGCGCGCGCAGCAGCGGCCCCGTGGCCAGGTCGAACGGCGTGCGCGCCTCCGCGTCGGCGATTCGCTGCGCCTCCGCGTCGCGGGCCTCCGCGGGCAGGGCGCGCAGGTCCTCGACGGGAATGGTGACGGGCGCGGGCGGAGAGATGGCCTGGACGGGGCCGTCCTGCATGGAGCGGAAGCGGGTGCGCAGCGTCTGGTGGCGCCGCGCGAGCTCCGTGAAGGCCTGCTCCAGCAGCGAGTGTTCCAGCGGGCCGGTGAAGCGCAGGCCGTGGAACATGTTGTACGCGGGACTGCCGGGCTGGAGCTGGTCCAGGAACCAGAGCCGCTGCTGCGCATACGACAGCGGAGCGCCGTCGCCGTGGCCCGTGGGGATGGGGCCGGTGAGGGGGGACTGCGCGGACTCGAAGAGTCGCGTCGCCAGCTCCTTCGCGTGGGGCTCGCGCAAGAGCGAATACCCGTCTCCGGGCGCGTCCTCGACCTGGGCGCCTGCCTCCGCGAGCACCGCCCAGCCCTTGTCCTTCTCCACGTCCGCGGCGTCGACGACTTCGGCGGCGCGGACGATGCGCGCGGTGCCGGGAAACGCCTCGGGGACATAGCGACGCGCGGCGCGCACGTGCGCGGAGAAGACCTTGAAGCGCGCGCGCAGCACCTCCAGCGTCATGGACGCGGGCAGCAAGCCCTGGCGCGTGCCCTCCGCGTGCAGGTGCGGCAGCAGGGGCTCGGGGTCCTTGCCCGTGGTGAGCGCGGCGGGCAACTCCAGTGGAGACATGCCCGCCTGGAGCGCCAGCTCCTTCGCGAAGAGCGCGGCATGCGCGGCCAGGGCCGTGGCGGAGACGCTCCGGTCCGGCGACGCGGGCGGCGGCTCGATGAGCGTGAGCTTCGCGACGTGGCCATCGCGCTGGAGCAGGCGCGCCATCTCCCACGCGATGACCGCGCCCAGCGCCCAGCCCGCCAGGTGATACGGCCCCTCGGAGTGCTCGGCGCGGAGGGCCTCGACGTAGAAGACGGCCATCGCCTCCAGCGACTCCATGGGGGCGCGCGCGTCGTCCACGCCGCGCGCCTGGAGGCCGATGACGGACTGGGACGCGGGCGCCTGGCGGACCAGCTCCGCGTAGCAGTCCAGGCGGCCATCCAGCGGATGCACCAGGAAGAGCGGACGGGTGGTGTCATTCCCCTTTCGCAGGGGCACCAGCGGCGAGGCGGACGGGCTCGCCTCGGATGGGGTGACGGGGCCGACGGACGTCGGGGAGTCGTTGCGCGTGCTCACGAGGTACTCCAGTCAGTTCATTGCGCGGGGCCGGGGCGCTGCGTGCTCAGGACGGGGAGTTTCCCGTCGCCGAGAGCGGACTCTCGGACACGGCGCCTGCCGGTGGCGGTTCGGAGGAAAGAGGCAGGGCGAGCGGCTGGGAGGGAATCACGTCCGGATGTTCTTCCTGGACGCGCCGCGCGCGAGGAGACAGCAGGAGGAGCCCGACGGCGCCCAGCACCGTGAGCCCCAGGACGACGAAAAGAAAGGCGATGCCACGCCCGGTGCCCGTGCCCAGCACGCGGCCCACGCTGCCAGCGAACGCGCCGCCTGGCGCCATCCACGGCTCGAAGACCCGGTCCGCCAGTGGTCCGGCGATCAGCGTGACGAGCAGCACCGCGGACTGCCCCACCGTCTTGCGCAGCGCGGACACCCGGCCCTGGATTTCCAGCGGCACCTTGAGCTGCCACAAGACCTGCGCGTTGGCCGTGGTGAGCGGCATGGAGAACAGGAACAGCGCCGCCGCCGTGGCGAGCAACGGCACGCTGGGCGGCAGCGCGGCCAACAGCAGCATGAGCGAGGCGATGGCCGGGAAGCCCGCGATGCCGAGGATGCGGCGCTTGGGGCCGCCCCACACGCTGGTGAGGATGCCCCCGGCCAGCATGCCCATGCCGGAGATGGAGCCGATGAGGCCCAGGCTCTTCAGGTCCGTGAAGGCCAGCACCAGCGGCGTGATGAGCAGCAGCACCAGCGCGAGGCTCGCGTTGGTGAACGTGGTGAAGGCCAGGATGTACGACAGGCCCCGCCGCTCCCGGAGGAAGCGCCACCCCTCCGCCAGCTCCCTGCGCATGGAGCGCGGCGCCGTGCTCCGCGCGGAGGCCCCCGGCGTCGGCGGGAAGCGCACGGCCACCAGCACTCCCGCGGCGAACAGGAAGCTGAGCACGTCCAGGAAGAGCACGCCGTGCAGGCCAATGCTCCCCACCAGCACGCCGGCGAAGACGGGTGACGCAATCTGGCTGAGCGCCGCGCCCAGCTCCGCCATGCCGCTGGCCCGCCCCAGGTGCCGCTTGGGGATGAGCAGCGGCGTCGTGGCCGTCCACGCCGGCCAGCGAAACGCCGTGCAACAGCCCCCCAACAGGACGATGGGGTACAGGTACCAGGCCTTGAACTCCCACTGGCCCGCGTCGTCCGCCACCAGCAGCATCCAGATGAGCGCGGTGGTGACGCCGGAGCCCACGTCGCTCCACAGCATCGCCTTCCTGCGGTCCCACCGGTCCACCAGCACACCGGCGAACGGCGACAGCACCGCCAGAGGCAGCGTGGCGCAGAAGGAGATGAGCACGAAGCGCGTCGTGGAGCCGGTGAGCTGGTAGACGTGCGCGCCCAACGCGAACGACGTCAGCCCTGAACCGAACAGGGAGATGAACTGCCCCAGCCACACGAGGCCGAAGGTGAAGAGCGGGCGCGACGGCGAAGCAGGCGACGGGGCGGTCATTCGGCGTGACGATACAAGCTGGGTTGGCTGGCGAGCTTCCCACTGGCCAGGGGCACGGCACTGGAACTGGGGCACTCCTGGATCAGCTTCACAGCCCCGACGCATTCTTGCAAACAGACTACCCGGACAGTCGCGCTGATACCCGCTGAAACACGGACGGAGGGTATGACCCAGGGGAGGTGGCGGGGGAGGGGGCCCTCGTTGCGAGCGGGCGGGCACGCCGCACCTTCTTGCTCAGCAACCCGTTCACCACTTCCAGGAGGCCTTCATGGCGAACACCGACAAGGATGTCGAAACGCTCAATTCCTTCCTCCGGGGCGAGATTTCAGCGGTGGAGACCTACCGCCAGGCGATTGGGCACATCGAAGATGACGTGCGACGTCGCACGTTGGAGGAGTGTCGGCTGGACCACGAGGGCCGCGTGGAGAAGCTGCGCGAGCGCATCCTTCAGCTCGACGGCAAGCCGGCGGAGGGCTCCGGCGTCTGGGGCGCCTTCGCGAAGATCGTCCAAGGTGGCGCGGACGTGCTGGGAGAGAAATCCGCCATCTCCGCGCTGGAGGAAGGCGAGGACCACGGCCTGCGCGACTACGCGGAGGGTGAGGCGAAGGTCAACGGCGACTTGCGCCGCTTCGTGCGCATGGAGCTGCTGCCCGCGCAGAAGAGCACGCACAAGAAGCTCAGTCACCTGAAGCACACCCTCCACTGAGGTGACGTGACAGGTGGGAAACTCCCCGGCCCGGGCCGCGTGCGTCGCGGCGCCGGGCCGCCCCTGTTGGCACTCTCGACTTCCAGGAATGCGCCCGGCCGGGTGAATCGCCGGGCGTTGACCGCGTCACAGCCGGCGCTGGTTTCTTCTGAAGATATAGAACGCCAGGGAGGGGTCGGACGTCGGGGGTTCCACGGCGGACGGATGGGGCCTGGAGGTTGAGGGGGCGGCGTGCGATAACCGGGGGTCCGCCGACGAGGCTGGAGGAGATGCATGTGGCTGGACGACAGCTCTTCGGAACGCGACGAGGTCTCCGGTGAAGCGCGGCGCGGGGACGAGCGGACCGTGGTGTCTGAGCCCGGGGAACCGGAGCGCGAGCAGAGGCCCGTGGCTCCTCCCGCACTGAAGGAAAGCAGCCATGCGGGCGCGTTGAGCTCGAGCTGCGAGGCGCTCTTCCGCTGCACCGAGCAGGCCCTGCCCTGGGCGTGGAAGCTGCTTCAGCTGGCCAAGGGCCCCGGGGCGCTGTCCGCCGAGGCGCGCGGCGCCGCGCTGGAGTTCCTGGACCGCATTCCTCCCCACGTGCGCCGGGGCGTGAGCGAGCTGCTCGCGTTCAGCAACCTGTGGCAGGCCGTCTGTACCCGGCTGGGGCGGCCGGTGGCGCGCTCCACCGAGGAGCTGCTGCGCGAGCTGAATGGGGACTTGCAGTTGCTGTTGCGCGGCGCGCAGGCGCGGCTGGGGACGACGGCGGCGCTGGAGCACGGGCTGCTCCTGCACCTGGGGCGGCTGCGGGAGTCGCGGGGCATGGACCCCACCGCGGCGCTGGAGCTGCGGGCCGCGCTGGATGCGTTCACCCACTCGGTGACGCAGGTGATGGCCGCGGCGAGCGCGTACCGCCGCGCCTGGGAGGCCGCGCAGGCGGAGCTGTCCGAGTCCGCCGAGTGGCTGGGCGCCGGAGACCCCGGTTTCTGCGCGTGGCTGGCCGAGCACCTCGCGGCGTCCGTGCCCGCCTGGCGCGAGGCGCAGGCCTCCAGCCGGCTGCTCCAGGAGCTGGGCGCGCTGTCGGGTCCTCCGTAGGCGCGCGCGGAGGCCCTCAGGCCTCCACGAGGATGCGGTGCCGGTACAGCTCCACCAGGATGTCCTCGGACAGGTCCGCCTGCTTGTGCTCGCGCAGGTGGTGCCGCACGGCCTCCACGGGCTGCCGGCCGGTGAACTCCACGAGCAGACCGTAGGCCTCACCGGGCAGGGCAATCGCGTCGAAGTCGCTGTACGCGCCCAGGGCCACGCTGCCGTCGGGCAGCCACTGCACGGTGGCGTCCGGGTTGAAGCGCAGCGTGCGCGGCAGCTGGGGTGAGACGGACGTCGCGAACAGCTTCTCCACCGCCTTCAGCTCGATGACGCCGTCCAGGCCCAGAAGCTTGTCGAGCCCCTCCGCCGTCAGCCCGCGCACCAACTGGTAGCAGGCGCGGAAGTACTCCACCTCGCGGCCCGCGTGCTCCTTCCAGAGCTCCGCGTAGGCCTTCGCGGGGGGCGGCGCGTCGTCCAAATCCTCCACGCCCAGCGGGAGGGGGTTCAGCTCGGGGCGGTCCTTGCCGGACAGGACGTAGTCGGGCAGCAGTTGGAGCGACGTCCAGCGCGACAGCTGGATTTCCGTCAGCGTCAGGTACGTCTTGAGGGACATCCAGAATTTGCGGCCGTCGGCGCCCGCGACGTACTTGCAGAAGAAGGTGGAGCAGACGGCCTCGCGGTACGGCCAGATGGTGCAGCCGCCGCTCGCTTCGCCGTAGTAGGGGCAGCGCAGCGACGCGGCCCGGCCGAAGAACTGGTGCCCGTTCTTGTAGAGGAAGTTGAACTTCGCCGGGGGCTTCACCCACTGCGGCGTCACGCCGATGCGGCCGGCGATGCGCGCCTCCATGCGACGGCGTCCCTCGGCCAGCTCCGGGCGGTCATCCGACAAGAGCGCGCCGACGAGGTAGTTGGGCAGGCGCGGGAAGTAGGTGCAGCACTTGGTGTCGGGGCGGAAGAAGCGGCTGACACCGTCCACGGAGTCGACGGCGCCCTCCGCGTTCTCCTTGCACATGGCGCACTTGGAGCAGGTGGCCTTGGTCTCCTCGGGGACGTCCTGGCGGAAGAAGTCCGGCAGCAGGTCGCGGTAGAGCTCGGGGAGGCTGTCGAGGAGGCGGGTCATGGGGCTCGGGGCTCTCTGGGGAGGGGAGTTCAGCGCGCGGAGGCGTCGTACCACTCGATGCGATAGGTACAGGACTCCGCGTCGTGGCGGGTGCGGGAAATGGTGAGGCCCCGGACACCGATGCGGTGCAGACCCTCCTCCAGCACGCCCTCCACGAACCCTTCCGTGACTTCCGGCTCGTTGAACCACAGCTCCGCGGTGGTGGGGTTCACCACGTTGACGCGCGTCTGCGTGAAGTTGTTGCCGCTGCGGAAGTTGTGCGTCATCCGGCCCAGCGAGCGCATGGGGCCCAGCACGCGCGCCAGCGTGAGGACCGCCGAGCCCATGACGGTCTGCGCGTAGCCCTCAATCATCCGCCGGGCGAGCTGGCGACGGGCCTGCTCCAGGGGCTTCTCCGGGTACAGGGCGCGCCCCACCTCGTCCAGGCACCTCACCCACACGGTGTGGGGATAGGCGGCCTGGAGCGGAGCATCCAGGTCCATGCCCAGCTCGCGGAGCTGGTTGCGCAGCTCGTAGGACAAGTCCCGGTCGAGCGTCTTCAGGTAGAGGCTGTCCACCGTGTTGCCGAAGATGACGCGCTCCTGGCTCATGCGCTCGTGCCCCCGAGTGTCGCCGGCCTGGCCAGGCCGGAGGGCGCGCATTCTCCCCGGAGCCGACCTCTGGAGGCCAGCCCTGTCGACAAGTCGTGGGCCGGGTCATCAGGGGATGGTGGAGGCGGCGCCCATGGCGCTGGAGAAGACTTCGTGGGCGTTATGGATGAGGGTGAGGCCCGATGGCGGGGCTTCGGGGTTCTGGGCGTTCCCGGTCCGGAGCTTGTTGAGCATCTTCCACTGCCAGGAGCCGACGGCGAGGTTGGGGTAGGGCGTCAGGCTCCAGGGCCCCGAGCATGGGTCCATGAGCGGCGAGCTGTTCTCCCTGCCTCCGGTGAACAACAGGATGTTCTTGAGGGCCAGGACACTCGGTCGATACGAGCGGAGCCCATCCACGGCCGCGCAGACCGCGTGGGCGAGAGGCGTGCCTCCTTGGCCTGCCTGAAGAGACGACAACATCGCAATCGTGCTCGCGGCGCTGGAGGTGAAGGCCTGGTGCTGGGTGTAGGTCGTGCCCTCGAATGACCAGACCGCGTAATGCTGTGGCAGTGAGCCTCCCATCTCCACACGGTTCTGGGCCTGGATGAGGGCTCGCTGAAGTCGGGTCAATCCATCCGCACCAACCTCTGCCATGGCGCCACTTCGCTCGATGAGGATGATGACGTGCCGCTCGGTGTACTGCGCCCGTGCCGACTCGGAGTACAAGACCAACGACAACCCAAGCATCAACACCAGGCGCTGAAGCATCGTGCTCCTCGTCATGAGAGGTTATCTCAGGGGGTGGCCAGCAACCGCGTCAGGAGGGGCGGCTCGCCGGGCTTCATGTCACATTTGAGTTGCTCGTTGAAGAGCCAGGGGCTCAGGATGGTGTGGGCGGATTGTGGCGGCGCTGGCGGAGATGTCGGCTGGATTTGTATGTGTTTCCCGCTATTCAGTGTCTTGCAGTGGTATGACATAAGAATCGTGGAAGCTCTTGTGACTGAGATTCTGGGTGTGTCGCCCGGAATCCGTTGGTGGGGCGACCGCTGCTCAAACGAAGTTCCAAATCCGTGAGGATGGAATCGTGAAAACACACACCTCGTTGGTGCGTCTGGCCTTGTCCCTGGGGGTCTGCCTGATGGCCCTGCCGCAGATGGCTGCCGCTCAGCCGGCGCCTCCGTATACCGAGGAGCACGTCATCATCCTCATCGACCGCAGTGGGTCGATGGTGGCCCCGCGGCTCAATGGAGAGACTCGCTTCCAGGCGGCTCTCAAGAGGGCGCGGGACTATGTGGAGACGGTGAGCACGCTGCCGCGTCATATCGCCGTGTGGAGCTTCGAAGGGGCTTCGTTCATCCGGCATCAGGCGTTTTCGACGTCGGCCACGACGACGCTCAATACCTTGAACAGTCTGAGTGTTGGTAGCGGCCTGACGCCCCTGGCCTACTCCGCGTGCGCCGCGGTGGATGAGCTCAGGTCCTACCGTACGTCGGTCCTTGGACGAAAGAAGCTCCGGCTGAGCTCGGATGGTCTGGAGAACAGCTCGCCCGCCAACACTCAGTGCCATGGGCCCAACAGCGTGGGGCCGTACCCGGGACTCGACTCAGGCTCATGGCAGTGGAAGGTCCTCAACAAGCTCCGGACGGGAGACGCCACGAATCCCAATCCCGTCCCTACGTTCATCCAGGTCATCGCCGACATCGACTTCTTCACGACCTACATCACCGACTTCAACGGCTCGCAGCCGGGCGTCTACGAACTGACGGAGAAGGGCGAGCCGGTGTGGGTCGCGCTTCCGGCGCCGCCTGTCGAGGGGCCTGCGGTGAAGTACCTCGGAGGGCTGGCGTCGGCCACGGGTGGACGGTTCTCTCTCGCGCTGGACAATGCCCCGGCGCCCGTGTTCGGCGATACCAACCAGGACGGCTGCGTCAACATCGTGGACTACGACCTGGTCATGGCGAACTTCGGTCTGACGGTACCGCCGGGAAATCGCCTGGCGGACGTCAATGGTGACGGGCTTGTCGACTACAGCGACTACACGGTGGTCGTCGCCAACTGGGGTCTGGGTGGGCAGTGTGGTGGGTGCCCTACCTGCGCCGGTCCGCTAGCAACGCCGCGTCAGTAGTGTCGCCCCGGCCCAGCGAGAGCACCCGCTGGGCCGGAGCGCGGAAGGCCTACTCCCGGACTTCGTGGACGGGCACGAGGGGCTGAGGCCCGGTGGTGCAGCCCCGCCCCAGATTCCCCACGACGATGCTGTAGTCCGTGAAATCCACCACCCGGTCCCTGTTGAGGTCCGCGGCGGGGGCGGCTGGAGGGACGGCCAGGCCATAGTTGGCCAGGACGAGGTAGTAGTCGGTGGAGTTGACGCAGCCATCCTGGTTGGTGTCGCCCGGCACCGGAATGGGCCGCGTGTCCTCGATGGGCGTGAAGACTCCCCCGGAGGCCTGGCTCAGTCCCTTGAGCAGCGCGTGGAAGGCCGGCTCGGGCGTCGTGGCGGCGGGCGTCAACGTGAGGTGGTTGAAGAAGACATCCGCGTCGAAGACGAGCTGGAAGGGATTGGGGCTGTCGCGCAGCGGGTCACCCGTCTTGAGCATGTTGCGAATCTTCCACTCCCACGAGCCCTCCGTCAGGGTGGGGTAGCGGGTGATGCTCGGTGGGCCGTAGCAGATGGTGGTCTCCGGCGTGCTGTTCTCCTCGCCGTCGGAGATGAGGTGGACGACCTTGCGCGCGTCGATGCCGGGGGCGAACTGGAGCAGCTCGTCGGCGGCGTCGCAGACGGCGAGCGCCAGGGGCGTCGCTCCCACCCCCGGGGTCAGCGTGCCCAGGGTCGCCACCGTCTTCGCGCCATTCTCGAAGCCCTGCTCCCGGCGGTAGCTGGCTCCTTCGAAGGTCCAGATGGCGAACAGGCGGGGGAGCGCATTCGCCGTGTTCACGAGGTCGCGACCCCGGACGAGCGCGTCCGCGAAGCGCGTCTGTCCGGAGGTGCGCGTCGTCTTCATCGAGCCGCTGCGGTCAATCAAGATGATGACGTGCTCCTCGGTGAAGGCTTGCGCGGCGGTGCCGGACAGCGAGGCGAGCGCGAGCGCCGCGCCCGCGACAGCACGCGGGGCCCAACGATTCATGATACGGGCGAACATGGGTGTCTCCTTGTCGAACTGCTTCAGAACAGCTCCACCTTCACGGGGATGATGCTGTCGTCGCGCGTGCCGTCGCCGAGCTGGCCTTCCGCGTTGGCCCCCCAGGCCCACGTCGTGCCGTCCGAGCGCAGGGCCATGGAGTGGTGGTCTCCGGCGATGACGGCCACGACGTTCGTCATGCCCGCCACCATCACCGGCACGTGGCGGTTCTCCAGGAAGCCATCCCCAATCTGTCCGTCGAAGTTGAAGCCCCACGCGCGCACCGTGCCGTCCGAGCGCAGCGCCAGCGAGTGGTAGTCGCCAGCGGTGATGGAGACGATGCCGCTCAGGTTCGACACGAGCACCGGCGCGTTCACGCTCAGTGTGGAGTTGTTGCCCAGCTGCCCCGAGCCATTGTAGCCCCAGGACCACACCGAGCCGTCCGAGCGCAGCGCCATGGAGTGGTAGCCCCCGGCGGTGATGGCCGTCATCGCCGACAGCCCCACCACCTGCACCGGCAGGATGTGCCAGGAGTTCGTCCCGCTGCCAATCTGGCCATCGAAGTTGTAGCCCCACGCCCACACCGAGCCATCCGAGCGCAGCGCCAGCGAGTGGCTGTGTCCGGCGGCGATGGCCGTCACGCCCGCCAGCCCCGTCACCTGGACGGGGTGGTTGCTGTCCACCGTCGTCCCGTCACCCAGTTGCCCGTAGCGGTTGAAGCCCCAGGCCCACACCGTGCCGTCGCGGTGCAGCGCCAGCGAGTGGTACGCCCCCGCGGAGATGGAGGTGATGCCCGACAGGCCCGACACCGCCACGGGTTGGGAGCGGTTGGTGTTGGAGCCATCGCCCACCTCGCCCCGCACGTTGACGCCCCAGGACCACACGGTGGTGTCGCCCTTGAGCACCACGGTGTGGCGGTGTCCGGCGGCCACGGCCACGGTGGACGTCAGACCCATGCGCGCGGGCACGAGCCGGTCCGCGCCCAGTCCGTTGCCCAACTGGCCATCCTCGTTGTCGCCCCAGCTCCAGAGGTTCCCCGCCCCGTCCAGGTAGACGGAGTGCAACTGGCCTGACGCCACCCCGGGGTTGCCCAAGGTGGTATTGCCCACGCGCACCGGCGACATGCGCGGCTGGAAGGTGCCGTCTCCCAACTGGCCGAAGGCGTTGTCGCCCCAGGACCACACGGTGCCGTCCGCGCGCAGCGTCAGCGAGTGCTTGAAGCCCGCCACCAGCGTGATTCCGCCGCTGAGGCCCGCCTGGATGGGCAGGGCGCTGCTCGTCAGCGTGCCGTTGCCCAACTGGCGATAGCGGTTGTCACCCCAGGCCCACACCGCGCCATCCGAGCGCACCGCCAGCGAGTGGTAGTTGCCGGCGACCGCGGCGAGCACGTCCGTCAACACCACCTGCACCGGGTACGCGCGGTTGATCTTCGTCCCGTCGCCGAGCTGGCCCGTGGAGTTGAGCCCCCACGTCCACGCGGTGCCATTCGAGCGCAGCGCCACGCAGTGGGACGCGCCCGCGGAAATCGTCACCACGCCCGCGAGCGACTGCACCTGCGCCGGTGTGCCGCGCGTCGTCGTCGTGCCATCGCCGAGCTGGCCGCTGCGGTTGTCACCCCAGGCCCACACCGTGCCGTCCGCGCGCAGCGCCAGCGAGCTGTTGCCGCCCGCCGCCACCGCGATGACGTTGCTCAGGCCGGGCACCTGGACGGGCAGGGTGCTGGTGGTCGCCGCCAGCGTGCCGAGCTGCTTGGAGCGGTTGTCGCCCCAGGCCCACACCGTGCCGTCCGAGCGCAGCGCCACCGAGTGGGAGAAGCCCGAGCCCACCGACAGCACGCCGAACAGGTTCTGGACCCGCACGGGCTCGCTGCTGGCCAGCACGGTGCCGTTGCCCAACTGCCCCGAGTAGTTGTCGCCCCAGGACCAGACGGTGCCGTCCGAGCGCAGCGCCATGGAGTGGTAGTCACCCGAGGCCACCGCCACCGCGTCCTCCAGGTTCCTCACCTTCACTGGCGTGGGGCTGTCCGTGAAGAGGCCGTTGCCCAGCTGGCCCTGCCGGTTGTAGCCCCAGGCCCACACGGTGCCGTCCGAGTGGACACCCACCGAGTGGTACTGGCCCAGCGACAGCCGGGTGGCGGAGGCGCGGCCCGCGAGCGCCTGGCGCCGTGCCATGTCCTGGGGGGAGGGGCCCTCGCCGCCGCAGCCCGCCCAGAGCCAGAGGCCGATGAAGAGCGCCCACGTCCAGCCAATCCTCGACGACAGGTGCGACACGTTCAGGCTCATGGACATCTCCTCGGTATGCGCCGTCAGCGACGGCACCAGGCCTTGCCTTCGGCATCCTTGCAGCCGTCCACCACCCACCGGGCGATGAGCCGCCGCAGCTCCACGGGCAGCTCCATTCCCGCCATGGGCATGCCGGGCTTCGCGGCGACCAGGCCATGCTCGGCCTCCAGCGCGCGCGTCTCCAGCCTGCGCCAGTACTCCTCGCCCGACTTCTTCTGGAGGTACTTCTTCAGGCCCTCCGCGTCCGCGGTGAAGGCGCTGGCCGCCCGGGGGCTCGTCGCATGGCAATGCACGCAGGTGGCGTCCCGGAAGAAGGGGCCCCAGAGGTAGGCGAGCATCGCCGGAGGCACCACGCCCGGAAGGGCGGCGTCCTTCAGCGCGAGCTTCGTCACGCGCGCGTCCAGCTCGCGCTCCTTCTCCACCCGCATCGCGTCGAACAGGCGGTGCAGGAGCCTGGCCTCGTCCAGCGACAGCGGCACCTCCGGCATCTGCCGGTCCGCGCGCGCGTAGGGCATCTGCTCGCGGCAGTACTCAAACGTCCACTCGGGCGTGTAGAGCGAGAGCGACACGCCGTCCCGTCCGGAGAGGGGCTTCTCACCCGCGTGGCAGCTGGCGCAGCGCGCCTTCCAGAGCGCGTCGGCGTCCTTGCGCTCGGCGGCCGACAGCTTCGCGGCGGGGGCCTCCCGCGCGGGGAGCCGCACCGACAGCAGCGCCGCCACGTCCTTCACGTCGCCCGACTGGAGGCTGGGATAGGCCATCATCCGGGGGGCGCGGCTGCCCTCCTTCTGGGAGAGGTTGCTGGGGCGCTTGAGGAAGGCGGCCAGCCCTCGCGCGGAGATGCGCGGAGTCTTTTGACCCGGATGCTCCAGCACCTCCGGCGCATTCATGTAGGCCAGCGGCGTCTTGGCCAGGTGCGCCAGCTTGTCCTCGCGCACGGGGATGGCGAAGTAGCGCGGGTCCGGCTCGCGCTTCTGGCGCTTCACGGCCACGTCGTTGATTTCGGCGTGACAGCCGTAGCACTGGCTGTCCGTCCACCGGCCCAGGCCATTGGCGAAGCGCGTCTGGGGCTCGGTGCGCTTGGACGTGTGGCAGCCGGTGCACTCCTGGGCCACGACGCCCCGGGCGGAGGCGAGCCCTCCCAGGACGAGCACGAGGAAGGCGAGCCCTCTCACGGCGTGCTCCCTCCAGGCCGGGTGAGTCTCACGCGCGAGGGGTCCTCCTCTGGCTCGGCGAGGCCCTGGAGCACCTCGCGGAAGTCCTCGGACGTCGCGTCCTCCTGCTTCGCCTGACAGGCCCGGTAGGCGCCCACCAGGGCATACCCCGACACCGACCACGTGGCCTCGGCGGAGCCGGCCGGAGGTGGCACCCGGGTGACGATGCACTCCTGGACCTGCTTCTTGCGCTGCTCCGGTGTCTGGCCTGCTTCATCGGGGTCTTCTCCCGAGCAGGCACAGGCCGTCCATCCCATGAGTCCCGCCAGGACCCAGACCCTTGGCTTCATCCTGAAAAACTCCCGAGCCGGGAGCGTCCTGGCCGTCGCCATGGTCGCCCCCGGCTGCTGGTGTGTATGGGTTTGTCGTCGCGCGCGGGCTGGCTAGCCGAAGTTGATGACCAGCGGCGTGGGCGTGCAGATGGCGGCGGAGTTGCTGGCCGCGGCGGGGGACATCGTCGCGGTCTGCGCCGTCAGGTTCAGCGTGAAGGACTTGATGTACGTCTCCCAGCCGACCTGCGGGTCGGACGTGACGAACAGGGAGGGGCTCAACTGGGCGAGCTTCGCGGACTCGAAGAGCACGTTCCAGCTGTTGCCCTCGACTCCCAGGTTGGACGACGTCTGGAGCACGCCGTCCGTCACCAGCCGCTGGTTGATGGCGGGGACGTTCAGCAGGGGGCTGGTCGTCGCGCACAGCGGCACCGTGGCGCGCAGGGTGATGACGGAGTTGGCGGCGATATAGGCCCGCACCGCCGCCTCTTCCGCGGGGAAGACGTAGATGCTCAGGCCGCAGATGAACGGATAGTTGCCGCCGACGACGGTCGGCCGGTAGTTGGTCGGCATGGTCCGCAGCAGGTCCGCGATTCCCGCCGAGGGCTGGCACGAGCCGGCCGAGGGCAGCGGAATCAGCCGCGCGTCGGTGATGCCGTTGCGGGAGATGAAGCCGTTGTACAAGTCGTTCTGGTGGGCCGTGGGGTACAGGTTGACGAAGAACCGCCGCATGCCAGCCACGGAGGCGGCGGAGTCCGTCGGAACCTGGGTGTACTGGGTATAGAAGACGGGACCGCGATTCATCCCCATGTAGGGAACGAATACCATCTCAGACTCGCGGAGGGTGCGCGCATAGTCGAGAGGCGGCGTGTCCGTCTGGGCCTGGGCGGGAAGAGCGGCGAGACACGACACGACGGCAAGGCAGAGCGAAAGCAATCGCATGGAGAGAGGGCCTGGTTCGAGAAAGGAAAGGAAGGGCGGAAGCCATCCTGAAGATGGCCTCCGCCCTGAAATCAATGCGATGCGGAATTACGGCTGGCCCAGCAGCGCCCTGCAGCCCGCGTCATTCATGTTCCAGTTGACGCGGCCCAGCTCGAAGCCGTCCATGAGGCACGTGACGTTCAGGTTGGTCTTGACCTGGAAGTCGGTGGGGCCCGGGTTGTACTGGATGTAGGTGACCTCGTTGCGCTCCAGGATGAGCTTCTCGTAGTTGGCGCGCATGGTGAAGATGGAGTTGGTCTGGTTGGAGACCTGGCCATTCACCGGCGTCGTGTAGCGGCGGACCTCGTTGAACAGCTCGTCCTGGAGGCGGGCCTGGACGGCGTTCACGACGTTGATGAAGTTGGAGTCATTGGGCGCGGTGGGGCCCCAGACGCCGTTGGCGCCGAGATACTCGATGCGGATGCCGCAGGCGTTCTCGGAGGAACAGGTGACCAGGCGCTCGAAGAAGGCGCGAACTTCGATGTCCACGCAGGAGCTCAGGTGGAAGGCCGCGAAGGCGCTGGCCTGCTCGAACAGCGAGCGCCAGTTCACCGTGAAGCGCGCCTGGCGGGTCAGGTTGTGGGTCTTGATGTCCCAGTCCACCTGCGCCGTCATGATGCTGTCCCACTGGGCGCCCGTGGCCATCAGGGCGCGCAGCTGGTTGCTCCACGTCGGCAGGGTGGTGGCCTGGAACGCGATGTCCTGCGCCACGACGCTGCCACCCAGGGTGGGCATCGTGTTGAACTTGTACATCACGTTCGTGTCGAGGCTGTACGGCTGGGTCGGGTCCAGGTGCGTGAAGCAGTTGGGGACCTTCACCTCGCGGCCGTTGACGACGAGGATTTCAAACTCGCAGTCGATCTCCACGCGGCCGTTGGTCGGCGCGAAGCCGGAGAGCAGGAACTGGGTGGTGGAGCGCGCGGCGGGCGCCGGGGCGATCTGGAAGCCCTTCGCGGCGGCCTCGGTGGACAGCCGGTTGAGCGCGCCCAGGTCGCTGGTGGTGGAGAACGAGCCACCCAGGTTCGCCAGCTCCAGGCCCGCGAACCATCCGTAGATGGGGACGAAGCCGGAGATCTGGAAGCGGGGGATGGGCTGGGCCGACTGGGGCGACTGGACGGCGATGCCGCCGCGGCGCGGGACGTAATAGACGAGGTTGTTGTTGTCCGTGTCACCCAGCAGCGTGAAGGCATCCTGCACGGTGGGGGAGAAGTGCTGCGCCATGGGCTTGGCGGACGGGGACATCGGCGCGGCG
>Ga0126314_10000506_pt1 | contig 18695 bp, 15 predicted proteins | sample Plot105B_FD_92535 | JGI IMG/M metagenome (GOLD analysis project Ga0126314, IMG submission 92535) | Serpentine soil microbial communities from UC McLaughlin Reserve, CA, USA - Plot105B | ecosystem: Environmental > Terrestrial > Soil > Grasslands | place: USA: UC McLaughlin Reserve, Lake County... | reverse complement strand
TCCCATTCGATGCCGCCCGGCCCGTGGTCGTGCTCGTGGCCGTGGTGGTGCGCCCCGTGGTCGTGCGACGGCTCGCCCGGGTCCATCTCGACCGTGAGCGCGATCGTCTTGTCCGGGTCGGCATCGAGGTACGGAGCCATGCGCTCGCGCTCGGCCGCCATGTCCGCGTTGTGCCGGAGCTTCGCGAACAGCTCGGCGAGGGACGGCGCGGCGGTCTCGCCGGCGACGGCGATCGTCGCCAGCGGGTAGGTGCGTCCCGGCGTGCGGTGCTCGAGGCCGTAGGTCCCGGGCTGCTCGAACAGGACGTCAACGACGGCGCGCTCGGAGGGAGCGATGAGCACCTGCTCGACGAACGTCTCGCGCTCGTAGTGGCCGCTGTCGCCGCCGACGAGCTTCATCCGGGCACCGGGCAGGGCGACGTTGAAGACGCGCGTGTTCGCGGTGTTGGTCAGGTGGAGGCGGACGACCTCACCGCGCCGGGCCTGCAGCGAGAGCTCGGGCTCGCCGTTGGCGAGCAGGACGTTGCCGAAGCGGCCCATCGCCGAGTAGTTGGTCTCGAAGCGGTCGAAGGGCGCGACGCGTCCGTCCTCGATGAGGATGTCGTCGAGCGTGATGGTCAGCTCGCGGTGCGCGGGCGGCCAGTAGGCGGCGTCCGTGGGGAGCACGACGATGGTGCCGTACTGGCCCAGCTCCTGGGCGTAGTCCTCGCGGATGTGCGGGTGGTACCAGTAGGCGCCGGGATCCGGGAAGTCGAGGCGGTAGGTGAAGCGGCCGCCGACCGCAAGCGGTCGCTGCGTGGCGGCCGTGCCGTCGTAGCGGTTGTCCAGCCGCAGCCCGTGCCAGTGCACGGTCGTCTCCAGGTCGCCGTCGTTGACGACGTTGACGAGCAGCTGCGAGCCCTCGCGCACGACCAGCGTGGGGCCCGGCACCGACCCGTTGTAGGCCAGCAGCCGGACGGTCGCGTGCCCGAGCCGCTTGGCGACCGGGCCGATCCGCAGATCGAAGTCGTCGCCGTCGCCGAGCTCGACGACCTCGGGCGGGCGCGCCTCGGGCAGGCCGGCGGTGCCGGTTGGGAACGGATGCGCGGACGTGGTCATGTGGCGGTCTTTCTGATCGAGGTTTGGGGGTCAGCCGAGCAGCGGTCCGTCGAGCTCGGCGCGGAGCGAGGCGATCTCGGTGACGGCGGCGCCGACGTAGGCGTCGCTTGTCGCGTCGATCTCGGCGATGAGGTCGGCGATGTAGAGCTCGTTGGTGGCGACTCCGGCGAGTGCCGCTGCGGCTCGCTCGCGCTGCAGCAGCTGGAGCTGCTCATGAAGGGCGGCGGCGGAGGTGGTGGTGAGGGCGCTGGTGGTGGGCATGGCGTCACGATCTCGCCGTGGCGGTCCGGCCACATCGCGGTGCGCCCCTACACGTGACCCCAATCCTTGGGATTGGGGTCACGTGCGGGCGTTGGGGTGCGCCGGTCAGGCGGTGGCGAGCGCCGGGGCCGGTTCGCGTGCGGGCCGCTCACGGCGCGGGATCAGCGTCGCCGCCAGCGCGCCGACGGCGACGACGAGCGCTCCGACGTACACCGCCGGGCGCAGCCCGTCGGTGTAGGCCTGGCCGCCGGTGATGTCACCACCGGCGTGGGAGAACACGGCGGCCAGGATCGCGACGCCGAGGACGCCGCCGATCTCGCGGATCGCCGCATTGGTTCCGGAGGCCTTCCCCGCCTCGGCGGGCGCGACCGCCGAGAGCACGACGTTGGCGACGGGTGCGAAGAACAGCGCCATGCCGATGCCGGTCATCGCGAACGCGCCGACAAGCGACGAGTACGCCGCATCGGGCTGAGTGACCGCGGCCTGCCAGGCCAGGCCGGTGGACTGCATGGCGAGTCCGGTGATCATCAGCGGCCGCCCGCCGATGCGGTCCGACAGGGCGCCGGCCAGCGGCGCGACGAACAGCGGCGCGAGCGTCCACGGCAGCAACCGCAGACCGGCCTGGAGCGGCGACAGGCCCTGGACCGACTGGAAGAACTGCGACAGCAGGAAGATCGAGCCGAAGAGCCCGAACGACATCAGCAGTGCGGCGCCGTTGGCGGCCGCGAAGGAGCGGTCGCGGAAGAGACGCAGCGGCAGCATCGGCTCGGCTGTGTGCGACTCCCAGACGAGGAAGGCGCCCAGGAGCGCGGCGGCCGCCGCGAACGCTCCGAGGATCCCTGGGCTGGTCCAGCCGTCGGCGTTGCCGTTGATGATGGCCCAGGTCAGCGCCACCAGCCCGGCGCTGGCGAGCGCGAGGCCGGCGAGGTCCAGCGTGCGGTCGCCGCCGTGGCTCTCCTCCAGGCGACGGAACGCCAGCGGCACGACGGCGAGGCCGATCGGCACGTTGAGCCAGAAGATCCACTGCCACGACAGGCCTTCGATGACGGCGCCGCCCACGAGCGGGCCGGCGCTGATGGCGATGCCGCCGACCGCGCCCCAGAGGCCGAGGGCGGCTCCGCGCCGCTCTGCGGGGAACGCGTGGCTGAGGATGGTGAGGGTGAGCGGGGCGACCAGTGCGGCGCCGAAGCCCTGGATCGCCCGGGCGGCGATCAGCACGTCGACGGACGGCGCGAGCGCCGCGCCGGCGGATGCGGCCGTGAAGATCCCGACTCCGGTCGCGAGGATGCGCCGGCGTCCGAATCGGTCTCCGAGCGCGGCGCCCGTGAGCAGGAAGACGGCGAACGTGAGGGTGTAGGCGTTCACCGTCCATTCCAGGTCCGCCAGCGATGCGCCGAGATCGTGCCGGAGCACCGGCAGGGCGGTCGTGACGACGAGGTTGTCCAGCGTGACCATGAAGATGGCCGCGGCCGTGATGGCGAGGGTCCAGGCGAGATGGCGTGTCATGGATCGCTCCGTGGTGGGGTTTCCAGGGGTGGTTCAGGCGGGTGAAGGCGTGGCGGTCCGCGCGCTGCGGCGATGCCGCAGGATCAGCACCGCGGCCACCACGACGGCGACGACGGCGAGCGCGAGGGACGTCTGGCGCGATGCGGATTCGACGGCGCCGGCGAACTGGAAGCCGACGAGCGTGAAGGCGAACGCCCAGACGCCGCTGCCGGCGAGGCTCCAGGGCGCGAGGTCGCGGTAGCGCGTGCCGGACGCGCCGGCCATGAACGGCGCGAGCGCTCGGATGAAGCCCATGAAGCGGCCGACCAGGACGGTCTTGCCGCCGTGGCGCGCCAGCGTTCGCTCGAGCCCGGCGAGGCGCCGCTCGGAGATGCGCAGCCGGCGGGCGATCGGCGCGATGACGGCCGCGCCGTAGCGGCGCCCGAGGTGGAAGCTCGTGGCGTCGCCGATCCAGGCGCCGAGCCACGCGACCATGGCGATCAGCGGCAGGGAGACGTCGCCGTGGCTGGCGGCGACGCCGCCGACGACGACCACCGTCTCACCGGGGACGACGAGCCCCACGAACGCGCCGGTCTCGAGGAACGCCATCGCGCCCACGGCGGCGTACGCCCAGCCGCCGAGGTCGCCGACCACGTCCGCGAGCGCTCGCGCCAGGGCCGTGGGGTCGAGCCTGCCGGTGGCGAGGCCCAGCACGAGCCCGGCCACCACGGCGGCGAGCGCCAGTCGTTTGAGGTGCACTCGCATCGGTCGCTACCACTGCCCGGCGGCGGTCGCCGGCTCGGCCGGCCGTGGGATCTCCCTGACGGTCGGGATCGCGAACAGATGAGGCTGGGGCTTGTGCTGGGGGGAGGTCGTGATCGTCATGGCGCGAGCTTGCTCTCGCCGCGCCGGCGCCACATCAGGGCACGACCCCGATCGTTCCCCCACACTTGCGCGGCGGCGGGTAGGGGTGGGTTCGCGGACGTCCGGCTTGCATCTGCCCGCGGCGGTCGAGTACTGCTAGAGCCGATGGAGCTGGTGGAACGCGACGCCGAGCTCGGCGCGGTGCGCGAGGCGCTGGAGGACGCGCGTGCGGGCATGGGCGCGCTGGTCGTGTTGGAGGCGCCTGCCGGCCAGGGCAAGACGGCACTGCTGCGGGCATCGCGGGAGCAGGGGAGAGCGCTCGGGATGCGGGTGCTGAGCGCCACGGGCGCGGCTCTGGAGCGGGATTTCCCGTTCGGGGTCGTCCGCCAGCTGCTCGAGGGCGAGTTCCGCTCCTCCGACCCCGAGCGCGCGGAACGACTCCTCGAGGGCGCTGCGACTCAGGCTCGCGGAGTGTTCGAGGCGGCACCGGATCCCGACACGGCCACGGACGTGTCGCTCGCGCAGTTGAACGGCCTGTTCTGGTTCACGGTCAACCTGAGCGAGGAACAGCCGTTGCTCCTGGTCGTCGACGACGCGCATTGGGCGGACGGCCCGAGCCTTCGGTTCCTCGATGTGCTCGCGCGACGGATCGAGGATCTGCCGGTGGCCGTCGCCATCGGTGCTCGACCGGCCGAGCCGGGCGCGGAGCAGGATCTGCTCGACAGCTTGATCCTGTCCTCACAGGCGACGGTGCTGAGACCGGACGCGCTCAGCGAGCAGGCGGTCCGGGTCGTGCTCGAGGCGGCGCTGGGGCGGGAGGTGCATCCGGCGTTCGCCGCGGTGTGCGCCGACCTGACCGGCGGCAATGCGTTGTTCGTCCGCGAGCTGGCGAGGACGCTGAAAGCCGAAGGTCTGTCCGGTCAAGCGGCGGAGCTCGACGCGGTGCGCGCCGCGGTGCCGCCCTCCGTCGCGAGGAGCGTGGTACGACGCCTGCGGCATCTCAGCCCGCCGGCACATCAGCTCGTGAAGGCGGTGGCGGTCCTGGGCGAGCGCGCCGAGCACCGCTACCTCCGCACGCTGGCCGGTCTGAACGGCGAGGCCGATGCGGCGCATCGCGAGGCGGCGGCAAGTGGCCTCCTGGACCCGGAGCGACCGCGGTTCGTCCATCCGCTCGTGGCCGAGGCGGTCCGGGCGGACATGTCGGGCGCTGAGCGGGGGGCCCTTCACCGCAGGGCGGCCGACCTGCTCGACAAGGCCGGGGGCGACTCCGACGCGGTTGCGGCTCACCTCACGGCGAGCGAGCCCGCCGCCGACCCGGAGGTCGCGCGCCATCTCGCGGCGGCGGGCAGGCGCGCGCTCGCGGGCGGAGCGCCTGACGCTGCCGTGCGACTGCTGGAACGCGCGCTGCAGGAGCCGCCGGCGGCCGGCGAGCGACCGGCCATCCTGCTCGATCTCGGCATCGCGGAGTCGCGCATCGGGTCTGCCGAAGGTGTCCGACATCTCGAGGCGGCCGCCGGGACGGGCGATCGCGTCATCCGCGCCCGTGCGGTCGTGGCCCGCACGGCGACCGGCATCTTTCGCGGGCACGACCCGCGGGCGATCGGCGACCTGCGTGAGCTGTTGGACAGGCCGGAGGACTTCGACCATCACCTGGTGTGCCGGATCGAGTGCGGACTGCTCAATCTGCTGCCGTTCAACGGCGATCTGCAGGAGGAGTACGTGGACCGCCTGCATGCCGGAGCCCAGGCGGAGCGAAGTGCGGCGCTGGCGCACCTCGCTTTCCATCGCGCGATCGCGGGACATCAGCAGAACGACGTGATCGCGCTGGCTCGACGCGCGCTCGAGCCCTCGAGGATCCTCGAGGAGTTCGAGATGGAGAGCAACGCGCCGTACTACGCGCTCGAGGCGCTCTTCCAGGTCGAGGCGGCCGCTGACGTCTCGACAGCGCTGCGCGACGCGAGGGCGGCCGCGCAGCGTTCAGGCTCACCGCTGGCGACGGCGTGGGTTGCGCACGCCGAGACCCTGGGGCACCGGCTCTTCGGCCGGCTGCCCGATGCGATCGCGGAACTCGAGCCCGCCGTCGAGGCCGTCAGGGACACCGACGCGGAATGGGGTGCGACCGGGATGATCGTGGGGTTTGCCGCCGCACTCGCGGACCAGCACGAGTTCGAGAAGGCCGAGCACGTACTGGGCCCCGTCTTCTCGCAACGGCTGGAGCCCAACTCGGGGATGATCAGCCTGCCGACCGTCGTCGGGCGCGTGCAGCTCGGGCTGGGGCGCCCGGCCGAGGCGTTGCAGGAGTTCGATCGTCAGCTCGCGTTCGAGCGCACGCGTGGTTGGCGACTGAGCCCGCGCGAGATGACGCGCACGCATCGCGTCGCCGCCTTGGCCGGTGTGGGGCGGGGTGAGGAGGCACGTCAAGAGGCCATGACTGAGATCGCGTTCGCCCAGGAGCGCGGCGTGGCCGGGCATGAGGCGCGCGCCCGCCTGGCGCATGCGGCGCTGCTGGATCGCGACGAGGCCATCACGGAGCTCGAACGCGCCGCGGACGCTGCCAGACGCTCGCCGTCCACGCTCGTCCTGGCCGAGGCGCTCGGTGCGCTCGGCGCGGCGCAGCGGCGCGGGAATCGGCGCGCGGAGGCGCGCGAGACGCTCAAGGAGGCGCGCGAGCTCGCACATCGCTGCGGCGCCTCGGGGCTGGAGGAGCGCATCCACGAGGAGCTCGTGGTGGCGGGCGCCCGGCCGCAGCGGATCGCGCTCGCCGGCGTGGAGTCGTTGACGGCGGCGGAGCGGCGCGTCGCCGAGCTGGCGGCGCAGGGGATGCGCAACCGCGAGATCGCTGAGACCCTGTTCGTGACCCTCAAAACGGTCGAGGTCCATCTCGGGCGCGCCTACGGCAAGCTGGACATCCGCGGGCGCTCGCAGCTGCCTGAGGCGCTCGGCGTGCGGTCCTCCTGACCCGTCGGCGGCGGCGTGGTGCGGCTGCTCACGCCGATCTGAGCGCCGGCAGGTGGGTGATGCCCGCGGCCGCGAGCAGCGCGGCGCGGTCGTCGGCCAGGGCGTCGGGATCGGCGGCGGCCCAAAGCAGCTCGGCAGGCGCCGCCGGGATCAGGATCACCACGAGACGTGCAGGCTCGAGCACGCGCACGGCGATGGGGCGGCCCTCGACGAGCGTGACGAGTCCTGGATGGATGACGACCGGTGCCTCGTCGTCCTCGCGGACCTCCAGCACGCCGTCGAGCAACTGGGCCACCGCGCTGTGATCGCGGCGCACGTGGCGCGGGATGTCGAGGCCGCGGGGGAGGGAGATGTCGAGGACCGCGTAGGCGCCCTGCGTGCGAGCGGCGTCGACGAGCAGCTGGACCTTCGGGTGGGGGAGCGCGTTCATGCCCACGAGCTTGGTCGCGGCGGCGCGCGACCGCATCGCGGCATGACCCCACTGTTGACCCCAACATCGGTGTCCGGCGTTGGGGCTCGGGGGCGAGGATTAGGGGTGACTGTCGGGCGGCTCCCTGATGCGGCCTGTTCGCCTGAGCCGCAATCTTGGCGGCGACCACCGCACCTCTCCCCAAAGGACCGTCATGCACTTCTCGCCCAACGCCAAGAACTGGACCCTCCGCCCGGCCGGCGCCGCCGACCGCGGCACGATCCAGCGCCTCGCCACGCTCGACTCGCAGCCCGCCCTCTCGGGGCCCGTCCTCATCGCGGAGGTCGGTGACGAGCCGTGGGCGGCGGTGGAGATGCGCTCCGGCCGGACCGTCGCGGACCCCTTCCGCCCGAGCGCCGCCGTGGCGGCGATCGCCCGGATGAGCGCGCTGGCGCGCGCCTGACATGGACGACGCCATCTCCGCCGCGTGGGCGGCGGCGGATGCCGAGCGGGCCTTCGCCAAAGCCGTCCGCGCCCGGCGACGCGCGTCACTGCTGCGCCGCGTGCTGCGTCGTTGCGCGGAGTGCGCCAAGCTCGGCGTCTTCGACGCCGAGTCATCCCGCGCGGCCCACGGCGCGCGCGACATTCCCCTCGACGCGATCGCCGGAGCCTGGAACCGCACCGCGCGACCGACTTCGACAGCGAGTTCCGGCCGTCCCCCCGGTCACGGCGCCGATGGCTGAGTGTCTGGATGGCAGAACACCGCGGCGTCGTGCTGCCGCCGATCTCCGTCGCTTCGATCGGCGACAACTACGCGGTCCGAGACGGACACCACCGCGTGTCGGTGGCCCGCGCTCGGGGCGCGGTCGCGATCCGGGCGATGGTGAGCTGAACCGGCTGTTCGGGCGCGTCAGGCGGTCCCGAGCGCAGCGGGGAGCTGCGAGCGGCTCTTGATGTTCAACTTCGCGTAGGAGCGGCCGAGGTGGACCTCGACGGTCTTGAGGTCACGAACAGCGTCTCGGCGATCTCGCGGTTCCGCATGCCGCGAGCGGCCAGCTCGGCCACGCGGCGCTCGGACGCGGTGAGTGATTCCACGGGCGATCGACGAGCAGCCTCGACGGCACGTTCGAGCTCCTCGTGTGCTTCGCGCCTCCGGGAGGACCCTGGCCAGCGCGAGCCGCGCGCGCGACTCATGACCGGCCACGCCGCGCCCGACGGCCAGCCCGACCATGTGGATCCTTGCGCTGACGATCGGGATGCCGATCAGTCCGTAGCCCGGATAGGACGCGCGTGCGGCTCCGCCCGGCGATCGTCGAGCTGAGCATCTCGAGCGCGTCCCGGCACTCCGTCACGGCCTCGGTGAGGCTGCCGAGCTGGCGCTCCCGGGCGGTCTCGGCATGCGCGAGGCCTCCCGTCACCCGTCCGCGCGGGCCTCCTCACGCAACTGGCGAACGAGGGCTGTCTTGCCATGCCCGGCAGTCGCCTCCAGCATGCGGAACCCACCGGCCCCGGCTCGAGCAGCCCCGAGCAGGTCACGCAGGACCGCGAGTTCCGCTTCGCGTTCGACCAGCTCCATCCCCCAGCCCTAGCTCTACACCAGCCAAGCCCTGGTAGCAACCGGGGGCGGGCGCCAGGCCCGCCCTCAGCGCTTCGAGATCGGCTGCTACCCGATCGTGAACTCCTGCGTCTGCGGGTTCAGGTGCCCGAGTGTCATGGCGTTGGCCACGGCCTTGTCGCTGAGCCTCCAGATGAGCAGTCCGCGGGTGATGTCGGACTCGTAGATGCGGCCGTTGTACCAGTAGTCCGACCAGTCGCCACCCAGGATGAGCTGGGTGGTGGACAGCGGGGCGGGATCGGCGAACGCGATCTCCTTCGCGCCGGCCGGGTCGGAGAAGTCGACCACGCTGATGCCGCCCTGGTACTGAGCGGCGACCAGGATGTAACCGCCCGAGGTGGGGACGACGTTGTAGTTGTGCCAGGTGCAGTTCTCCGTCGCGGTCTGGGGCCGCGGGTTGACGAACTCGCCGACCTTCGCCCCGGTGTCCGCGTCGAAGAAGAACAGCGTCTTGTCGACCGTGCTGCTCGTTGCCTGGCAGCGGGCCTGGCCGCCACCTCCCGGCTCGTGGCCGAAGATGATCACCTCGCCGTCCCACGTGAACGCCGCGGAGTGACCGATCGTCACGCCCGGCACCACGATGGAGTAGAGGAACTTCGGCTGCTCGAGCGAGCCACCGTCAGCGGGGTCCATGCTGAAGACGCTGAACCCGTTGCCGCCCGCGCAGGCGGCCTTCAGCGCGTCGCCGAGGATCACGCCGGTGTCGTGGCAGGACCGTCCCGCCGGCACCTGCGTGAAATCGTGCAGGAGGGTCGCACCCGACGGGTTCGCCAACGGGACCCCGATGATGTCCAGGCCCGGGCACGCGCCGCTCGATGCGTTGTTGTAGACGAGCAGCCGGTTGTTGGCCGGGTCGGGGACGCCGGTGGCGGTATGCGAGCCGCACTCGGTCTCCACCGAGGCCACGAGGTCCGGGTCGGCGGGGTTGCTGACGTCGAAGACGTGGACCCCCTCCCAGCCTTGCGGAACGGGCTCGCCGTCGCACGTCGCGCCCGCCGGTGCGGGCGAGTTCCACGACCGGACGAGGATGTTCCGCCAGATGATGACGTCGCCCTGATTCCCGGCGCAGCCGCGGTAGTCGTTCAGCTCCACCGGATTGTCGGGCTCCGTTACGTCGATGATGCGGAACCCGTCGTAGTTGCCGTGGTACGCGGTCTTGCCCCAGAACGCCAGGTCCGAGTTCGCGGTGAACGGACTGGTCGTGTTCCCGCGGGCCGAGAACCCCAGCGGATGCATGTTGTTGGTGTACGTGAATGTGCTCCACGGCTGGGTCTGTGCCGAGGCGCCGGCCGGGACCGCCAGCAGACCCGCAAGGCAGCCCACGAGCACGCACAGCCGGATGGTGCGTCGCATGGTCATTCCTCCCTTTGACTCGTTGAACCGGATTGACAGCCAGCGCTCGAGGGCGGGTCCCGAGCGGCCCATGGCTGTCTCGCGGCTCGCGAGACGCGGGGTGGAGCGAAGCGCCGGTGGATGCGGCCCGGAACGCGGCATGCGGCGTCCCTACGGGCCGTAGGCCGGTGGCGTCCGAACACGCTGGTGGCGCTCAACCCCCCGTTCCCCCTGTGGGCGGATCACCGGCGCGTGGCCCGAGCCGGGCGCCTACCGCGCCGCTCCGACGCTTCGTAGGAAGTGTCCCGCGCTCGTCAAGGGCGCTGCGGCGGATCGAGCTCGATGCGGACTGTGAGCAGGTCGGTGCCCCCATCAGGCGTGCGACGAGCCCGTTCAGACGCAGTCCCATCCGGCGCAGGCGCGCCCGTGGATCGTCCTCGTCGAGGACCTGCGCGGTTCCGCTGCGCCGGCGGTCGCGCCGCTCGATACGGACGCGCGGGTTCGCGCGGACGTTGCGGGCGTAGCCGGCGCGGCGACCGTGCTCGGCGAGCTACGGGTGGTTCACCCGCCACTAAGGTGCGGAAGCGTGAGACGCCCGGGCCGTGAGGCCGTGCTCGCAGGCATGGTCGCCGCCGTCGTGAGCGGGACTCCGTCGACCGCGTGGTCGCTCGCCCGCGGCGGCGACGTCCTGGAAGGTGCGCGTGCCGCCGGGTCGTTGCTGCTGCCCGGCGAGCGTCGCACCGGCCGGCTGCTCGCCGGCGCGGTGCCCGTCCACCTCGCGCTCTCCGTCGGCTGGGCGGTGGTGCTCCGAGCCGTCCTGCCGGAGCGCCGGGAGCCGCTGTACGGCACGCTCGGCGGCCTGGCCATCGCCGCGCTCGATCTCGGCGTCGTCGGACGTCGCATCCCGGCGATCCGCAGGCTCGAGCAACTGCCGCAGTGGCTCGATCACGCGGCCTACGGGCTTGCGGTCGGGCTCGTACTCCGGCGGCACAGGCCGGAGCGCCGTGATGCCGATGAAAGATGATGGGGCGGCATGACCGAGCACGCGCAGCGATCACCGTCCGAGCGAGCGGCGTTGATCGCCCAGGGCGTCTACTACGTCGCCACGGGCCTGTTGCCGTTCGTCTCGCGGCGTACGTTCGAGGCGATGACGGGGCCTAAGCGCGAGTGGTGGCTCGTCCAGACCGTCGGGGCGCTGGTGGCGGTGATCGGCGGCGTGCTGCTGAGCGGCGCCTCGCGCGATCGCGACACTCCGGAGCTGCGCGCCCTGGCGGTGGGCAGCGCCGCGGCGCTGGCGGGCATCGACGTCGTGTACGTGGCCAAGCGGCGCATCGCGCCGACCTACCTGCTCGACGCGGCCGTGGAGCTGGCCCTGGCGGCGGGCGTCATGGCCGGTCGCCGTCGCGGTCGGCGGCCGCTCCGGAGCGGATAGCCGAAAGGCGCCGGACTGGCCGGTGTGGCGTACCGGCGACTGAAGCGTTGGCCGTTGCCGTGCCTTGACCTGGGGATGAGCCGTGGAGGACGATCGTGCCGACCGTCACAAAAAGGAGGGGGAGCCGTGTCGGAGCTGCGCAAGATGGGTCCGGTCACGTATCGCCAGGCCGACCAGGACTACTTCGACAAGCGCAAGCTGCGTCGCCATGCCGGCGTGTGGTCGCTGTGGGCGCTCGGCGTGGCCGCGGTGATCTCGGGCGACTTCTTCGGATGGAACTTCGGGCTCGCGTACGGCTTCGGCGGCCTGCTCGTCGCCACGATCGTGATCACGGTCATGTACTTCGGGCTGTGCTACTCGATCGCGGAGATGTCGCCCGCGCTTCCGCACACGGGCGGCGCGTATTCGTTCGCGCGTTCGGCGATGGGCCCGTGGGGCGGCTTCTCCACGGGCGTGGCGGAGACGATCGAGTACGTCGTCACGCCGGCCGTCGTCGTGGTCGGGATCGGCGGCTACATGAACGCGATCAGCGACGACCTGTTCGGCTTCACGCTCTCGCAGCCGGTCTGGTGGCTGATCTTCTACGCGATCTTCGTCGGGCTGAACTTCGTCGGCGTCGTGGCCAGCTTCCGCTTCACCGTGTTCATCTGCTTCCTGTCGCTGGCGATCCTGGCGGTCTTCTTCGTCGGCGCGCTCACGAAGCTCGACTTCACGCGTTGGGCGATCGACTCCAACGGCGGGAACTGGTTCATCGACGGCGTGCCGGGCGTCTTCTACGCGCTGCCGTTCGCGATCTGGTTCTACCTCGCGATCGAGGAGCTCCCGCTCGCGGCCGAGGAATCGGCGGACCCCAAGCGCGACATCCCGAAGGGGACGATGTACGGCCTCTGGACGCTCGTCGCGACCGGGTTCCTCGTCCTGTTCCTCAACTCCGGCATCAGCCCTGGCGCGAAGGCGGTCGGCGAGTCATCCGAGCCGCTGCTCGACGGGCTGAAGACGATCTTCGGCTCGGGCACGTCGGCGTCGCTGCTGGGCCTGATCGCCGTGGCGGGCCTGGTCGCCAGCTTCCACACGATCATCTTCGCCTACGGCCGCAACATCTTCTCGCTGTCGCGCGCCGGCTATTACCCGCACTCGCTCTCGGTGACCCACGGCAGCCGCCAGACGCCGCACGTCGCGCTCATCCTCGGCGCGGTCCTCGGCTGGATCGCCGCCTACATCATCTACAAGAACTCCAGCTCGCAGGTCGGCGCGTCGCTGCTGTACATGGCGGTGTTCGGCGCCGTGATCTCGTACTTCATGCAGTGCGTCTCGTTCATCCTGCTGCGCCGCCGGATGCCCGAGATCGAGCGTCCGTACCGCAGTCCCGTCGGTATCTGGGGCGCCGGCATCGCGGGCGTCATCGCGCTCTGCTCGCTCGGGGCGATCCTCTACAACGCGGACTACCGGCCGGGCGTCTACGGCGTGCTGATCGTCTATCTCATCGCGCTCGCGTACTTCGCGCTGGCGGGCCGCCACCGGCTGGTGCTCTCGCCCGAGGAGGAGTTCGCCACGACGAGGGGCCAACACGGCCACCCCGAGATCGAGGGCTACGGCCGGACGAGCCTCGACGAACCCGGCAAGCAGCCGGTCCCGCCGGAGGTGCCGCCGGCACCGGAGACGGTCTGACCCGCGCCGGCGGCATCAGCTGAAGGTGACGAGCGCCTCGTCGATCGTGCGCGCTCCTTCGACGCACAAGCGGGCGGCGTCGGAGGAGAGCCGGGGGCAGCCGGTGCGCTCGAAGCGGCCGTCGGTGACGACGGCGATCGCCTTGCCGAGCCATCGGTAGCAGGCGCGGCGCGCGATGGCAGAGAACCGGTCGCAGCCCTCGATCAGGCTCACGTAGCTCTCGGGCGGTTCCTTGAGCAGGTTCTGGACCTTCGTGCCGCGAACGCAGCTCGCGGCGTCCGCGGCCACGGGGAGGGCGGCGCAGATCTCGAGCTGGGCTGAGGGGTCCGGCGGTCCGATCACGGCCGCACCGGTGATGCAGCCTTCGCGCTGGACGCCCTCGAGGCCGTCGCAGAGGTCCTCGAGGTCCCGGGGCGCCTCGATCTGGAAGCCGTCAGGGCGTGTCTCGAGGAACGCGCGGTACCAGCACGGCCGCACGAAGGCCTCCGGCTGGGCGCCGCAGAGCCGCCGCGGATCGGTCACCGGCCGGTCCCGGAGCGTCGCTCCGTCGGCGCCGATGACGGCGAGCCAGTAGTCGTGGTAGGCGCCCTGCGCGCAGTCGGGCGCGGTGTCGGCGCCGAGCTCGACGCACAGCTCCAGCGCCGGCTCGAGCTGGTCGCCGTAGAGCCGCATGAACGCGTGCCCGAACCCGTGCACACAGCTGTAGCGCTGCCAGCGCGTGCCCGCCTCCGCGCACACGCTCGCCGACTCGGCGGGATGGGACGGGTCGAGGTCGGGCGCCACGCCCGTGACGAGCCCGTGCGCGAAGCCCGCGCTGCAGCCCGGGTCGTTGCCGAGCGGCAGGTGCTCCATCAGGTTCGCCAGCGCCACGCCTGCGTCGCGTGCATACCTGCGGCCGACGGTGTGCATGATCACGTGGCAGTTCGTCAGCAGGAATCCGCCCTCGCCCCACGCCAGGTCGGATATCGCCTGCACCCCGGGGCGGGGGTCGTCGCGGCCGTCGAGGACGGTGAGGAAGCGCTGGGCGAAGCAGCTGCGGGCCTCCTCGCCCTGGAGGTCGCGGCAGCTCGCGAGGTCGAGCGTCCGCAGCTGCGGCGGCGGATCGCCGCGCCCGTCGCCGATGAAGAGGACGCCCGCAACCCCTGCGGCGGCCAGCAGGAACGTCGCCACGGCGACGAAGCCCAGGAGCGAGCGCCGGCTCACGGCGCCCATCGTAGTGGCGGGCGGAGCGCGAGCGGCCCGCCGGGGCGGGCCGCTCGCGTCGCCTCGGGCGTCAGCCCGTCGGCGGGACGATCGTGAACGTCCGCTCGCCGAAGGACCGGTTGCCCTTGATGTCGGTCGCCATCCACTTGAACGTGGTGGTCTGGGTCACGTGGAACACCTCGCCCGGCTCGCGCGGGCCGGTCGAGTCCCACGCAGGCGAGGACTCGGTCGGCGTCGACCCGTCCCTGGTGTAGCGGATCACCGCCGGTTCCTCGCCGAACTCGAACGTCGTGTCGATCGGCTGCGAGGAGCGCCGCTCGCCCGTCATCCGGACCTGCGGGGCCCGCCGGTCCGTCGCGTACGCGAACGCGGACTCGAGCAGGCCGTAGTTGCCTGCCGCGAACTCGAGCGCCTCGTGCTTGCCCTCCGTCCTGTAGTCGGGCTGGAAGCCGACGCCCGTCTGCAGCGCCGCGCCCTCGACCCGCGACAGCGCGGGATGCGCCTTCGCGAGCGGCTCCGTGAAGATCACGTTCGGGTTCGCCGTGCGGTTGACGGCCGCGACCGTCCGGGTCTCCACGTCCGCGGTTCCGGCGCCGACGCGCAGCGTGTCACCCGGCTTGAGGTAGAAGATGCCGCCGGAGTTGGGGCTGATCCGGATCCCGGGCGCGCCCGCCACGGACGCGATCTGCGTGGTCACGAAGAACAGGTCGGCGCCCGTCTCGAAGCTGTAGGCGATGACGTCGCGGTTGTACCAGTGCTCGTCGGCGCTGTTGCCGGCCGCCGAGTACAGGACGTCCGCGATCGGGCCCGTTCGCTCCGGCAGGATCGCCGTGTTGCGGTGCTCCTTGATGCGGTTGAGGATCTGGTCGCCCGCGGCGAAGAAGTACTTCTCCACGCCGATGTTCGCGTGATCGAGGTCGCCCTCGCCGCGGTCGGGCAGGTACGCGCCCGGCGCCCACATGAAGTAGCCGCCGAAGCTGTGGATGTTGTTGGAGAACTTGATGTTGTCGAACGTGTCCGCGATCCACAGCTCGTTCTTGATCTCCGGCTCCGACGCCTCGTCGGGGCCGGCGAAGACGTCGCTGATGCACGAGGTCGACGCGCCGATGTAGCCGTCGAAGAGCGTCCCCACCGTGTTGTTGCGGTTGAGGTCGACGCCCCACGCGTTGCGCGCCGCGGGATCGATGGCGGTGTACGGCATGGTGCCGCCGAACGGCACCTGGGCCTGCCAGAAGTTCGCCGCGGACGGATCGTCGGTCTCCTTGCCGCCCACGACGCAGTGGTTGGTCAGGTTGCGCCGCTGCTGCGTGAAGTTGTGCATCGAGTAGTGCGCGCCGTCGGGGTTGGACGACGGCAGGATGAAGATGTCCAGATTGTTGACCAGGTCCTGCGTCCGCGGATCGGTCGCGTAGTTGACCAGCAGCTGCTTGGCCGTCTCGAAGCACGTCAGCGGGGTGGCCCACTCGCGGGCGTGCTGCTGGCAGTACAGGAAGACGCCGACCTTCGAGCCGTCGCGCCGCTTGCCGATCCGCATCACGGAGTACTCGAACGGGCCGCGCTCGACGTGCGCGTTCGTCGCCGTGGTCAGGAAGTCGGACAGGGCTACGCGTGCGCGCGGCTGCACGATCCCCGTGCCCGGGACGATCGACGAGTTGCTCACGCGGCTGAACCTGTTGGCGACCACGAGCTGGGCGGCCTCGGCGTCGGCGTTGATCGCATCGACGACCTGGGCGCCCGTGCTCGACAGCGCCCCCGCGGCGTCCGTGGCGAGCCGGACGGTGATGTCCTTGCCGCTCACCGTGACGTCGAGCGGCGAGCTCGCGACGCCGGGATTGAGCAATTCGGCCGTGACCTCGTTGCCGCCCTCGTGGCCCCAGGCCCGCGAGGTCAGCACGACCGCGCCGCTCTGCGCGGCGGTGGGCGGGGTGTTGCCCGGCAGGGCGGTCCCGGCCATCGTCGCCTGGGCCCGCCGCTGGTAGCCGTTGGTCTTGTTCGGCAGCGTGATCAGCTCGGAGATGTTCGAGTACTCCGCGGCGAGCTTCTCGAACTCGCCGTAGACCTCCGTCGGGTCGAGGTAGCGCGTGGTGAAGTCCTTCTGGAAGGTGGTCGCCATCGGCGGCAGGCCGCCGTCGAGCCAGGCCTCGACGTCACCCTCCTCGAAGTCACCGGTGCTCGATCCGACGCGGATGCGCGTCGGCGCCGGCGGCGAGCTCGTGCCGGGCTCGCCGATGCGGACGAGCTCGCGGTGCTCGATGTAGGTGTCCGGCGTGGTGTCGGGGTCGATGTTGGTCGACATCATGCGGGGATCGGTGCTGATCGCGGTGCCGGGGCCGGTGTTCCAGGACAGTGCGAGGTCCGGGCCGACGTAGGTGGACCCCGTCGGAGCGGCCCCGCCCAAGCGGCTCTTGGCCTCCACCGACAGGAAGCGCCCGTCACGGTTCTCGAAGTAGTCCGCCCGCAGGATCACGACCTCGTCCTGGTCGGCCTGCGTGCTGACGGCGGTGCCCTCCGCGGCGGCCTCCGCGCGGTTCTCCTTGCGAACGGCGACCTGGCGATCCGCGACCCGCTCACGCCAGACGGCCGGGCCCTCGATCGTGGCGCCGATCTCGTAGCCGGCGTCCTCCAGCGCGGCGAGCTCGTCCTCGCTCGCGAAGACCGTGACGGTCACCGTGCCGTCGCCATTGCGCCGCAGGTAGTGGTCGTTGAACTCGACGCCGTACGTCTCCTCCTCCAGCTGCAGCCGCATCGCGGCGCCCTTGCTGGGGAGCGACAGCTCGACCAGGCTCTCGCCCTGGTTCGGATCGATCCCGCGCCCGACCTCCTCGGCAGTCGCTGCGCCCGTCCCCGTGAGCGCGCACATCACGACCGCCACGGCGACCGTGCGCCGCGTGCCCCGTCCCCGTCTCATGAAGCCCCCTCTCGCTTCGCAGGGATGAGAGCACTCGCCGGTTCATGAGTCAACTGTGAAGCGGTCACGCAGCTTCCGGAAGGACCGATTCGGTGACGAGCGGCTCCGGCTCGGCCGCGGCCGAGCTGCCGGAGCGCAGCACGGCCGCGGCGACCGGGATCGCGATCGCCGTCAGCGCGGCGCCCACGAGCAGGGCGTGATGGAAGCCGGAGGTGAGCGCGTCCGCGGCCGGCGCCCCGCGGGCGAGCAGCCCTTCGGTGCGGTCCTCCGCGAGCGTCGCGAGCACTGCCAGTCCGAGCGCGCCGCCGACCTGCACGGTCGTGTTGATGAGCCCCGAGGCCAGCCCCGAGTCGCCCGGCGTGGCCGTCGACATCGCCAGCGACATCAGCGCGGGGGCGGCGACGCCGGCGCCGAGCCCGAGCAGCACCATCACGGGCAGCACGTCGGTCAGGTAGCTGCCGTCGACGGGCGCGCGCGAGAACAGCAGCAGACCGGCGAGGATGGCGGCGAGGCTCGGGACGATCAGCGCCCGCTGCCCGAACCGCATCTGCAGCGGTCCGGCGTAGCGCAGCGAGAGCGTGCCCATGACCATCGTGACCGGCAGGAACGCCAGGCCGACGGCGAGCGCGTCGTAGCCCAGGATCCGCTGCAGGTAGAGCGCGCCGAGGAAGAACATCCCGAACATGCCGACCGCCCACAGCGCCATCACGACGTTCGCGCCCGCGACGTTGCGCGAGCGGAACAATCGCAGCGGCACGAGCGGCTCGGCCACGCGCGCCTGGCGCGCGACGAAGGCGGCCATGAGGGCCAGCGAGGCGGCGCCGAGCACGAGCGTGTGAGCCGATCCCCAGCCGCGCGGGCCGGTCTCGAGGATCGTGTAGACGCCCAGCATCAGGCCGCCGGTGAGGAGCAGCGCGCCGGGCACGTCGGCGCCGCCGCGCCGGCCGGCCGGCGGGTCGTCCTCGACGAGCCTGCGGGCGAGCACGGCGGTCGCGACGCCGATCGGCAGGTTGACGAAGAAGATCCAGTGCCAGTTGATCACGTCCGTCAGGACGCCGCCGGCGATCAGGCCGATCGAGCCGCCCGCCGAGGCGACGAAGCCGTAGACGCCGATCGCCTTCGCCTGCTCCCGCGGCTCGGGGAACATGGTCACGATCATGCCGAGCACCACGGCCGACGTGAGCGCGCCGCCGGCGCCCTGCACGAAGCGCGCGCCGATCAGCACGGCCTGGCTCTGAGCCGCGCCGCACGCGAGCGAGGCGGCGGTGAACACGGCGAGCCCGATCAGGAAGACCCGCCGCCGGCCGACGAGGTCGCCGGCGCGCCCGGCGAGCATCAGCAGCGCGCCGAACGCGATCAGGTAGGCGTTGACGACCCACGCGAGGTCGCCTTGTGAGAAGCCGAGATCGTCCTGGATCGACGGCAGCGCGACGTTCACGACCGTCACGTCGAGCACGATCATC
>Ga0126314_10000505_pt1 | contig 18698 bp, 16 predicted proteins | sample Plot105B_FD_92535 | JGI IMG/M metagenome (GOLD analysis project Ga0126314, IMG submission 92535) | Serpentine soil microbial communities from UC McLaughlin Reserve, CA, USA - Plot105B | ecosystem: Environmental > Terrestrial > Soil > Grasslands | place: USA: UC McLaughlin Reserve, Lake County... | reverse complement strand
TCAGCGATGCGCCCTCGAGCTTCGAGCAGGTATCCCCTCCAGATCGGCGCGTAGTGACTGAATTTCAAACTGGCTCATCCGTCGACGCAGCGTCTTCAACTACACGCACCGGCGCTCGGTCGGCGTCGCGATCTCGAGGGGTTTACTGGTGCGCAAACGCGGGAAGGCGCGCGGACGAGTAGCTAGTAGCTGCAGAGACGAGGAGGATCCTTATGAGCGATCGAGCCGAAGACGTCGCCGAGCGAGCGATAGCGCGTCAGGACGAGACGAAATGGGGACCGCTGACCACCGAGTTCTGGGTGATGGCAGTCCTTGCGATTGTGATCTTGATCGCCGCCGCGATCTCAGACTCGCTTAACGACGTGCGCGCGTGGACGCTCGTCGCCGGCCTCGGCGCCGCGTACATTCTCAGCCGCGGAATCGCGAAGGCCGGTACGGGTCACTCGGCGCGAACTGGAGCCCGCGCTCGCCGCTAGGACGGCTCTACGAGCTGCCACTCCCGACGAAGGAGGCACTGCTGTTCGCCGGCGAACGGCGTTCAATTGACCCTTGCTGTGCAGGAGTCACAAGCGTTGGGCAGGCGCGTTTACAGCACTGAATTCGAGGTTCACCTTTACAGGATTCTCACAAATGGCGAGGACCCGAATCGAAAGGTTTTCCGTTGAAAACGTGAATACTCGATGCAAAATCAAACGGGGGGTTCTCACATGAAACGAATGCTCGCGGCGCTCATCGTGGTCATAGCGATGGCGGTCGCCGCGCCTGCGTACGCAGCCGACGGTTTCACGCTATCCGGTACGGCTACGGCGAACGGAAACATGGTTCAGCTCGTCTCCGAGTTCTCCGACACCAGTACGGCGAACGATTTCGGTGCGATCAGCTTCTCGGTGCCGAGTGGTGCGACGCTGGCGACGCTGACGACGCTCAGCGCCGAGTTCAACGTCACGAACGACAACTGCGGCGGCGGCTCACCCCGCTTCCAGATCACGATCGGCGGCAAGAACGTATTCGTGTACCTCGGTCCAGCGCCGAGCTTCAACACCTGCGCGAACGGGTGGATCTCGAGCGGCAACCTCGTCGGCACGAGCGATCAGTGCCGCGTCGACACCTCGCAGCTCATCGCGGGCTCGCAGTGCACTACGTGGGCGGCAGCCGTGGCGGCGCTCGGCGCTCAGCCGATCACCGCAATCCAGCTCGTCGTGGATGGCGGCTGGTCGCAGCCGGACAAGGAGCAGACAGTGCTCGTCCGTAAGGTGACGATCAACAACCAGACGTTCATTACGCCGGGGAAGCCGAGCGCACCGGGGACCGGGAATCCGGCCGCGCTGTGCAAGGGCGAGCGCGCGCGGCTCGGCACCGCCGCGTTCAACGAGCTCTGGGGCAAGAACGGGAACGACAGGAACGCCTTCGGTAAGTGCGTGTCGACGATGGCGCACGCGAAGAACGCCGGCCAGACGCAGCAGCAGATCATGACTGCGGTCGCGACGTGCCGGGCCAAGGGACTGTCGGGCGCGCGACTGGGTGCCTGCGTCGCCGCGAAAGACGGCGTAGTTGCGACGAAGACGGAGGCACAGGAGAACGCGAAGAAGCGCAAGAAGAAGCCGTAGCTAACGGTTCCTGCGTTGGTGGGCTGCGTCGCGCGCAGCCCACCGCGCCATCGTTCTGCAGACGGCGTGCTGATGCCGGCGCTCGGCCGCGTTCTCGGAGTACACCAGCTCCGCTCCCGCGATTCGCAGCCGACGGACTTCGCACGTGCGCTTCCACGACCTAGGCACTCGGCGGCGTCACTGCCGAGGGTTGCGACGTCGTGTTCGTCTCGCGCCAGCTCGGCATGCGAACCCGTCGACAGGCTCAGCGTCTACGCGCACCTGTTCGACCGAGCGCAGGATGCGGACCGAACGACCGACGTCGCCCGCCGGAGCGACGGATCGGACTCAGTGACGCGCGTGCGCAACCAGGACGAAGCTGCTCTGCCCGAGGAGGCGTCCGTACCGGCGAGCCGAGGGGCGGCCGTAGCCGGGCCAGACGTACCAGCGGTACGACCCCGGCGACAGCCGTTGCTGCCGACCCAGGAACGTCCAGCGCGTCCGAAGTTGGAGACGCGGCCGCGCAGGCCACGTGCTCAACACCTTCACCCGCCCGCGATACAGCTGGACGTTGTAGTACGTCGCGCGGGCCGCCGTTCGCCAGCGGAGGAGCGGCGGCGACGCAACGCGGGCGCCGGACGTCGGCGCGAACAGCGCCGAGGCGCTCTTCACCGTCCGTCGCTGCGTCGCGATTGTCCAGCGGTGCGCTGCGGGGGAAGAATCGATGTTGCCGGCAGCATCGACGGCTCGCACCTCGAACCTATGGGTGCTCCTTCTCAGCCTTGAATACTTCTTCGGTGAGCTGCACGGGGCGAACGTTCCGGCGCCGAGCCTGCACTGGAACGTTGCCGCCTCACTCGCGGAGAACGTGAACGCCGCGGAGAGCGCCGTCGTCCGGGTCCGTGGTCGCGAGCCGAGTCTCGTCTCGGGGGCGATCGCGTCGATCGTCCAGCTGTAGGACGACGAAGCGCCGCTGTTGCCGACCGCATCCGTCGGGCGTACGACGAACGTGTGAGCGCCATCGGCGAGGTTCTGGTACGAGAGCGGCGAGCCGCACGGCACCAGGCTGCCGCGATCGAGCTCGCACTGGAACGAGGAAGGCTCATCGGCGGCGAACGTGAACCTCGCCGACCTGCTGTTGCTGAGAGCCCCCGGGCCTGAGGTCACCGTTGCCGTCGGCGGCCGGGTATCGATCGTCCACTGGTGGGTCGCCTCAGGTCCCGTGTTCCGGGCGTTGTCGACAGCGCGAACGGCGAAGGTGTGCGGGCCGGGGCCGAGGCTGTAGGCGACCGGTGGCGAGCACGCCGTGAACAACGCCTTGTCCAGGCTGCACTCGAACGTCGTTCCCGGGTCGCTCGACTGGAACGTGAAGCTTGCGCTCGTCGAGTTCGTCGAGCTCGCGGGCGCGCTCAAGATCGTGGTCGCGGGGCCCGCGAGATCGATTCTCCAGCTGTGGGTCGCCGGGGTCGGGTCGGTGTTTCCGGCCGCGTCCGTCGCACGAACCTGGAACGTGCGGGGGCCGCCGGGGAGCCCCGTGTAGCTCTTTGGGCTCGCGCAGGGGGCGAAGGCGCCCGCGTTGACGGCGTCAAGGCTGCATTGAAACGCGGCACCGGCCTCGTTCGAGCTGAACGAGAAGGTCGCCGTCGTTAGGTTCGTCAACGACGGCGGCGCGGAGTTGATCGTCGTGTTCGGCGGCGTCCCATCCACCACGACGGTCGGCGCATCACCAATCAGGGTGAACGGGTTCTCGCCGCGGAGGAGCTCCGGTGCCCACGAATACTCGCCCGGGGTGGCGGCCGTGGCGGAAAAGACGACGGTGAGGCTGGCGCCGGGGCAGAGATTGTGGTCGCTACCCCCCGGCCGCCTGAGGTTGATCTTCCCACCCGCGATCAGCGTGCCGTCGGCGATCCAGGCCGAGGCTGCGCAACCGCCCGCTGCAGACGCCGATGCCGTGACTGTGTTGCCGGCCACGTTGAACCCGGATGGGATCGCGATCTTCGCCCTGTCGGCCTCGTCTCCGGGCGAGACGTTCTTCAGCGTGACGGTGTACGAAACGTCCGTCCCAGGGCGTGCATGGGTCGGGCTCGAGGTGGCGGTGAACGTCATCGGCTCGGCTGCGGCCGCGCCTGACGCGAGGAGCAGGCACGCGACGGCGACGAGGAACCCGAGATGGCGGCGGTTGAACATGGACCCCTTCCTCCTCTAGAGCGAGATGGCGTCGTGCCGTTCCGAGCGCCTCCGCAGACGTCTCGCCTCGCGAGAAGAGATGACCGCCGCAGCACCCATGGTCACGCACCACTCTAGTGCGTCTCACGATCTTCGCAAACTACAACGACCCGGTTTACGAGGGAGGTTCATCGCCCCGGGCAGCTTGACCCGCCAACTGGTGAGGTTGGTGACGCCGGCAGCCTCACTTCCGCCGCGCCGCGACTGCGGCGAGAGCTCGGCGCGCGGCCGTTTCACGGCTGTAGCCGATGCCCCACTGGGACTCGACGCGGCGGTCGACGCGGATGAGGATGCGGAGCGCTTCGGCGCCGTGCCACCAGCCGAAGTTCGCGCCAGTGACGATCCAGGCGTGCTGGTACCGCCAGTGACGCTGGTTGGCGGCCGTCGGGCGGCGTCCCGGCGTCAGCCAGGCGTCGAGGCGCCGGGCGCGGACGGGCAGGGCGATCTCGTCGAGCGGCTCCTTCGGCGCGCCCGGCACGTGGAAGGCGGCCGGTCGTAGCCGCCGAAGAGTTTGCGTTCGGGCGCGGCTGCGCGGACCGGAGCCGCCAGGGGCTTTCGGGCGGGCCCGCGTCGTGATCGTGACGTAGCGCTGACCGGCCACGCCTTTCGATGCTCTCGCCGTCGTCTTGTCGCCGCGCTCGCCGGTGGCAATCTCCGGCGCCCGCTCGCGCCGTGGCTGGTTCGCGCGCTGGCGGCTTTCTCCGGAGGCCGAGGCGCCGCCGTCAGACCGAAGCCAGATCGCGGCCGCTCCTCCGAGCCCGGCCGCGAGCGCGACCACGGCCACGACCGCGCTGCCGTTGCGGCGCCAGCGACGCGGTGGCTCGACCGGCTCTGCACGATCGGCGCGCGCGAGCGAAGGACGCGGCTGCGGCGGCGGCTCCGGCTGCCGTACAGGCGCCGGTCGCCGCGCCGGCTCGCGATGGTCGGCAAGCTGTGCGCGCGCCCTTTCCGCCAGTTCCGGATCGACGAGCGCTAGTTCCGGGCTGAGCGGGTCGACTAGGAGAGCGTACCTGGCGCGGTCTTGCTCAGCCGTGGGGAGTGCCCCAGCGTCACGACCGTGAGGACGGCGAGGATGCCGACGAGGATGAGAGCTCATTCAACGATGCGGGTCCGGGCTTCGCTTCAGGGCGTCCGAGCCCGAAGCTCGTCGACCTCAGCGCGACCAGAAACGACCGCGGGGGAACACGTAAGGCTCCGTTCACCTCCCCGTAACGAAGCCTGGGTAGGGGTCCTCGTGGGAGGGGCCGCGCTGGCGGCTTTGGGGGAGGCGCGCGACCCCTCCAATCACTGATTCACCGTCCGAGGCTTCGTTCCACCGGGCCGGCGAAGCCTCGACGCCTGCGTGGGCTTCTGATCCGCCGCACGCGTCAGCTGCCCCAGAGCGGGCGCACCTCGATCGTCCCGGCCTCTGCCATCGGATGGCTGGCGGCGAGCTCGACGGCTTCCTCGACGCTGCCGCACTCGAGGAGGTCGAATCCGCCGATTGCCTCCTTCGTCTCCGCGAACGGACCGTCCGTCACCATTGTCTTGCCGCCGCGCACCCGCACCGACCGCGCCCTGCGCGGGGGCGCCAGCTGGTCGCCGGTGATCCAGATGCCCCGCGCCCGGAGGTCGTCCACCCAGGGAAAGCCCTCGTCCTCCTCGCGAGCCTCAGTCGGATCGGGCTCCGTCTGGCCGTCCATCCTCTCGGCGTCCCAGCAGACAAACAGCAGGTATTTCATCGTCGCTCCTCTCTCGTCGTTCCTGATCCAGCCTTACGTGTGGAGGACGAACGTGCGGGACGGAGATCGACATTCGTGCGCGCAGGCAGAACCTGCGCGAGCCGCTATCTGCGCGCGCCGAAGTCGGCGGTGACGATCGTCACCGCGCGGCCACCGTACGCGCCGGGCGCCGACGCGACGATCACGGCGCCGATACCAACCTCGCGCCAGTCGCGCGAGAGGATGTTCGCGCGGTGCGGCGGGCTGTTCATCCACTCCCGCACCGCAAAGGCGGCGCCGTAGGTGTTGCTCGCCCACAGGAGGTTCTCGCCGACGGTCCAGGAGCGGAAGCCGCGCGACGGGTAGAAGCGCTCGATCCGGCGCCAGAACACGGTGCCGTTGGCGCTGTCGTGCTCGAAGTAGCCCTTCCTCGCCATGTCACCGGAGTGGTACGCCGCCGCTGCGGCCAGCCGACTGTTGCTCCGCAGTGGGCGCAGCCCGTGCCCGCGCCGAATCACGTTGATGCGGCCGACCACGGCGTCCTCGAGGACGGCCGTCGCGGCCTTCGTGCGCGTCCCAGCCCGAGGGCTGAGGCTGCGGGCGGGAACGGTGCGCCGTGCGAGAGTCTTGACGCGCACCTCGACCTTCTCCTGCAGCGTCTGGCTCGTCGCTGCGTCGGTCGCCGCAGCCCACGACGCGCCCAGCGCAAGGACGGCAATCAGGACTGCAACACCCCCTCGCATGGGCTGTTGATCGACCGGCATTGCGCGGCCGATGTCCCCCAAAAGGGGGATTTGGCGTCGCTACGGCCCCGCGCGCGCCGGCGCCGCAGTCTCGTCAGCCCGGCGCTCTGCGAGCCAGGCGAGCAGCAGCACCTGGATCGTCCCCGCCACGGGAATCGCTGCGAGCGCGCCGAGGATCCCGGCGATCTTCGCGCCGATCAGGACGGCGATCAGGATCGCGAGCGGCGAGAGCTGCACCGTCCGGCTGTAGACGAGCGGCTGGAGGAGGTGGTTCTCGATCTGCTGGTAGACGATGAAGAAGATCAGGACGACGATCCCGGCCGGGATCGAGTGGATGAACGCGACGGCGCTGACGATGATCGCGGCGAGGGTCGCGCCGGCCAAGGGGATCAGGTCCAGGATGGCGACCAGGACGCCGAGCGCGACGGCATACGGCACGCCCATGATCAGCAGCACCAGCGTCGAGGAGATGCCGGCGACGACGCTGATCAAGAGATTGCCGGTGACGTAGCCGCCGACCGTCAGGTAGATGTCGTGGCCGATCTTCTGCCACTTCCCGCGCGAGCGCGCCGGCAGCAGGCCGTAGAAGCGCTCCATCCACCTCGGGCCCTCGAGGAGCATGAAGAACGTCAGGAACGCGATCGTGACGACGGCGACCACGAACGTCAGGACGCCCTTCGTGACCGCGATCGCGGTTCCGGAAAACCCAAGCAGACGCCCGGCGCCGCCTCCTTCGTTGATCGCGTCCCGAACCCGCTGCTCCAGCTGGTAGCGCTCCGCCAGCCGGCCGAGCTCGCCTCGTCCGTGGGTGACGTCGTCGACGTATCCGGGCAACGCCTCGCCGAACCCGCGAGCCTCGTTGTAGAGCGTCGGGATGAAGAGCGACCCGAGAAGAACGATTGCTCCGATCGTGAGGAGCACGGTGACCGCCGTCGCGGCGCCGCGCCGCTGCAGGCCGCGGCGCTGGAGGAAATCGACTGCCGGGTTCAGCGCGAGGGCGAGGAAGACGGCGACGAGGATCCAGGTCAGCACCTGCCGCGAGATCCACACGACGGCAAGGAGCGCGGCGACCGCGAGCACGATCCCGATCACCGCGAGAATCGTGCGCGGCCGGACAGTGACGACCCGTTCTTCCGGCACGGAGCCTCAGGATCGCGGCTCGGTCGGACGGCTAGGGCGCGCCGATGATGAAATATCGCCGTGAGCCTGCGCGGGCAGCCCGTCGAGAAGGATGTGACGCTCCCTGACGGCCAGCGGTTCGTCATCCGCGTCGCGGTGGCGTCCGACGCCTACGTCCCGCGGCGGGAGCTCCACACGGTAACGCTCGAACTTCTCGACGGCGACCGCGTCCAAGCAACCGTGAACACCGTCCTCGACCCGGCTCAGGTCCGCGAGGCGCGCCATCTCGCCCACGAAGTGGCGAAACGGCTCGAAGCCGGCGACCTCGAGCCCACGGCGTCCGCGATCGAGCCCCTGGCGGACAGCGTCCTGTGAGCACGGCGACACTGCACACGAGCGAAGGCGCGATCAAGGTCGAGCTCTACCCCGACGCCGCGCCCAAGACGGTCGAGAACTTCGAGAAGCTCGCACGCGACGGCTTCTACGAAGGCGTCATCTTCCATCGCGTGATCCCCGATTTCATGATCCAAGGCGGCGACCCGACAGGCACGGGGACGGGCGGGCCGGGCTACGAGTTCGAGGACGAGATCAACGAGCACCGGGTCGAGCGAGCCGCCCTCGCCATGGCGAACGCAGGACCGAACACGAACGGCAGCCAGTTCTTCATCGTCACGGCGGAAGCGACGCCGTGGCTCGACGGCAAGCACACGGTCTTCGGGCGCGTGACCTCGGGGATGGACGTCGTCGATCGCATCTCGGAGTCGGAGCGCGATGCGAACGACCGGCCGCGCAAGCCGGTGACGATCGAGCGCGTGGAGCTCAGCGAGCGCTGAGAGCGGGCGGCGGGGATCGAACCCGCGCACATGGCTTGGAAGGCCAATGCTCTACCACTGAGCTACGCCCGCACTGGGCGCACCTAGGGTAGCGGCATCGCGCGTCCGGACCCGTACTCCTGGACACTCCATCTCGAGGCCTCGCTGCCGGTCGTCGCCCTCGCTGTGACATACGCGATCGCCGTTCGCGGCCCGCGTACGGACGCGTGGCGGATCGCGTCGTTCTTCGCCGGGTGCCTCCTCTTGCTCGCCACCGCGGTCACGCCGCTCGATGCCCTGACCTACCACCTACTCTCGGCGCACCTCCTCCAGAACGTCGTGCTCGCGGAGTGGGCGCCGGCGCTGCTCGTCCTCGGGATCCCGCCGGCGATCGCGCGGGATCTCGGGGGTGTCGGCGTCGTGCGGCTGCTCACGCGTCCGCCGATCGCCCTCGGCCTGTGGCTCGCGACCTACTACTTGTGGCACCTCCCGACCGCGTACGACGCCGCGCTCGAGCACCGTGGCCTGCTCCACCTCGAGCACGTCTGCTACCTGGCGGCGGGAACCCTGATGTGGTGGCCCGTGCTCCAGGAGGTCCCGCACCGGCTGTCGAGCGCCGCCCGAGCGCTCTACCTCTTTGTCGCCTTCGTCCTCGCGAGCCCGATCGGGCTTCTGCTTGCACTGCTGCCGGAGCCCGCGTACGACTGGTACGTGGAAGGCGGGGGGCTCTGGGGCCTCTCGCCCGAGAGCGACCAGCAGCTCGCCGGCGTGACGATGTCGGTCGAGCAGGCGATCGTCTTCTTCGCCGTCTTCGCAGCCTTCTTCTTCCGCTTCCTCACCGAAGAAGAGTCCGACTCGGAGCCGGTCGAGAAGATGGGCCGCTCCGCCTGCTGAACTGCGAGATGGCGAACGGCGAGCTCGAGCGCGGCTTCGGGCTCATGCGGAGCAGCGAGGGGCCTCGTGCTGTCGATGGCCTACCGCGTCGGTGCGACGCGCAGCGACGGCCTGCCGTACTTCGTGTCGTCCTCTGGGAGCGCCACTCGGCGGAGTCGTAGTCGGGGCGCCCGGATTCGAACCGGGGACCTCTTGCTCCCAAAGCAAGCGCGCTAACCAGGCTGCGCCACGCCCCGTCGCGCTCAGTGTAGAGAGGCGCGGGCAGGCGCTGGCTAGGCTCGCAACGTGCGGCGGCCTGCGGTCGGGTACGCGATGGTGCTGACCGCCGCCACCCTGTGGGCGGTCAACGGCGTCGTCTCGAAGGTGATCATCGACTCCGGCGACGTCGACGCGAAACGGCTCACCGAGGTGCGGACGACCGGCGCCTTCGTTCTCCTCTTCCTGGTTCTCGTCGCCTCGCGGCCCGAGCTCCTCCGCGTGCGCCGCGACGAGCTGCCTGTGCTCCTCACGTTCGGCCTACTCGGCTTGGCGTTCGTGCAGTGGTTCTACTTCGAGGCGATCAGCCGGCTCGACATCGGCGTCGCGCTCCTGATCCAGTACGTCGCACCCGTCCTCGTCGCCCTGTGGGCCCGCTTCGCGTACGACGAGCCGGTGCGGCGGCGGATCTGGGCAGCTCTCGGCCTCTCGATCCTCGGCATCGCGCTCCTCGTCGAGCTGTGGAACGGGCTGACGCTCGACGGCCTCGGCGTCGCCGCCGCCCTCGGGTCGGCGACGACCTTCGCCGTCTACGTGCTCTCGGCGGAGCGGGCCGTGACGCGCCGCGATCCGGTGTCCCTCGTGTGCTACGGGTTCCTGCTCGCAGCGCTCTTCTGGGCGGTCCTGCAGCCGTGGACGTCGTTTCCCTTCGGCCGCCTCGACGAGAGCGTCTCGCTGCTCGGGCGGCTCGCTGACGTCTCGCTCCCGGTCTGGCTGCTGATGACGTGGATGATCGTCCTCGGCACGATCGTCCCGTTCGCGCTGCTCGCGGCTTCCCTGCGCCACATTGCCGCTTCCCGAGCGGCGATCACGGCAATGTTCGAGCCCGTGGCGGCGACCGTGCTCGCGTACGCGTGGCTGGGTGAGTCGCTGACGGCATACCAGTTGCTCGGTGCACTCGTAGTGCTCACAGCGATTCTTCTTGCGCAAACTGCGCGGTAGCCGTACTGCCTTGACGCATGATCCTCTCAGCGGCGAGCCCGGCCGTCCGCGAGGTGTGTTAAGACTTCCGCCGCGTGGAGCGGGGGGGCCGCACTCTCTTCGCCCTGATCATCGCGGGCATTCTTGCGTTCGGGTTCTCCGGCGGCGTGTCTGCGTCGTCGGTTTCCGAGCTGCAGTCGCTGAGCGCGCAGGAGCAGAGCCTCATGCAAGCGATCAACCACGCGCGCACCGCACGCGGCGTGCCGCCCGTTCGGGTCGGCGTCTGCCTGCGGCGCGCCGCCCGGTCGCATTCTCGGACAATGGCACGGACGGGTTCCTTCGCGCACGGCGACTGGTACCGCCGCCTCCGCCGCCACGGCGTTCGCGGACGGACGCTCGGCGAGACGCTCGCCTGGGGCGTCGGCGTCGACGGGACCGCGTCGGCGATCGTCGCCATGTGGCTCGCCAGCCCGCCGCACCGGGCGACGATGCTGAGCCGGAGCTTCCGCCGAGTCGGCGTCGGCGTCGTTGTCGGGACGATGTCCGGCTTCTCCGGCGCCAGCGTCGCGACGGCCGACTTCTCCGGCTGACTACTCGACCAAGAGTTCGCGCAGCTCCGCGATCTTCTCGCGCCGGAGTGCATCGCGCTCGCCGCGGCGGACGCGCTCGAGCAGGCCTTCGACGACCTTCGCGAGCTCGGTCGGGTTGAACGGCTTCGTGATGTAGTCGACGCCGCCGAGCTCGAGGCCCCGGGCGCGGTCTCTGAGCTCCGCACGCGCGGTGAGGAAGACGAGCGGGATCTCGGCCGTCTCGGCATCGTCGACCAGCCGCTCCGCAACCTGCCAGCCGTCCATCCCCGGCATCATCACGTCGAGCAGCACGACGTCGGGCTTCTCGGCCCTCGCGGTCTCGAGGCCGGTCTCGCCGTCGGACGCCTCGACGACGTCCATCCCCTCCGCCTCGAGATTGACGCGGCAGAGCAGCCGGATCGGCGCCTCGTCGTCGACAACCAGAACTTTCGTCACCGCGTGATTGCCTGTATAGCGGTGTCGCCGGTCGGCGGTCCGGCCACGGGAAGCTCGAAGACGAAGCTCGCGCCGCGCTCGGCCTCCGCGATCCAGAGCCGCCCGCCCATCGCCGACGCGAGCCCGCGCGCGATGAAGAGCCCAAGACCGGTGCCGCCGGAGTACGAGGCTTCGTCGGCCCGGTAGAACTTCCGGAAGATCCGCTCCTGCTCGCCGGCGGGCACCCCGGCGCCCTCGTCGGCGACACGGACCTCGACGCCGTCCTCGGTCTTGCGCGCGGCGATGGTCACGGTTCCGCCGTGGGGCGAGAACTTGACCGCGTTGTCGACGAGGTTGGCGAGGATCTGGCGGACCTTCTCCCGGTCGGTCGAGGCGTCGAGCGGCTCCTCGGGCACGTCGACGACGAAGCGGCGACCGTTCATCACCTCGCGCTGCGCTGTGGAGACGACGTCGGTGACTACGTCGCGGAGGTCGGTCGGCGCCAACTGCACCTGCAGATCGCCCGCCTCGAGGCGCGCGACGCTGAGCAGCGCGTCGACGATGCCAGTCAGCCGCTGGGCCTCCGTGGCGATGTAGCCGAGGAACGTCTGACGCTCCTCGGCGCCGAAAGCGACGTCGTCGCGGAGGAGCGTCTCGGCAAAGCCGTAGATCGAAGTGAGCGGTGCGCGGAGCTCGTGCGAGACGGTCGAGACGAAGCCGGATTTGAGCTGCTCCACGAGCCGGTCGGCCGAGACGTCGCGAAACGCGTAGATCCGGCCGGCGATCCCGCCGGCGGGATCGCGCATCACGGCCTCGCTCACCGACAGCCAGACGTCCTCGCCGCCGCGCGGGATCCGGATCAAGCCACGGCCCTCCTCCGAGGTCTCGCCGCCGTCGAGGCTACGCTGCAGCACGTCGGACGGCGCCCGGCCGTGCGCTTCGGACGCCGCGACGCCCGTGATCTCCTCGGCGGCTGCATTCCAGAGGACGACGTGGCCGTCGCGATCGACCGCGACGATCCCGTCGGCGACGTTGCCGAGGATCGCCACGCTGCGTTCGCGCTCCAGCACCACGCGCTGGTACAGCTCGGCGTTGGAGAGGAACACAGACGCGTTGCCCGCGAGCGCCGCGATCGCCTCGACCTCCTCCTCGCGCCAGCTCCGCGGCTCCCGCCCGTAGACCGCGAGGACTCCGTGAACCACGCCCTCCGAGCCGAGCAGCGGCGCGCCGAGATAGGCGCGGTGCCCCGCTTCCAGGATTGGGTCGGAGGTCGCGAGCAGGCGGTCGACGTCGCCGCGCGCCACCGGCCCGCGCCCCTGGACGACCTCGCCCGCCAGCTCGCCGAGTGCGGAGGCGCGTGAGCCGAGTGCGGCCTCCGCGGCAGGGCCGTGCGCGGCGCTGACGACGAGGTCGTCGCCGTCGACGAGGCTGACGGCCGCGGACTCGGCGCCGACGAGCTCGGACGCCTGCTCGACGATCTCCTCCAGGATCGCCTCGGGGTCGAGCGCGCTGGCGAGCAGGCTGCCGCTCCTCGCGAGCTGCTGGGCGATCGCCCGTGACTTCCGCTCGGCTTCGTACAGCTCGGCGCGCTCGAGGGCGCCGCGCGCCGCGCCCGCCAGGTTGTTCGCGAGCTCGATCTCGTCGTCCGTGAACGACTGCTCCTCGGCGAAGAAGACGAGACCGAGACCCGGCTGATCGCGCCGCGGGGCCTCGACGGGCACGGCCAGGAGCGAGGCGAAGCCGGCTTCGCGCGCGAGCTCGTGCCAGTCGTCGTCGAAGCGCTCGTCGCTCTCGACGTGCGGCGCGGCGAGCACACGGCGGCGGCTTGCCGCGTCCAGGAGCGCCCTCGAGCCGTGCAAGCCCTTCGTCAGGAAGTCGGCGAGGCCATCGGGGAGCTCGTGCGAGCCCGCAAGCCGGAGGTCGTGCGGCTCCGGCATCAAGACGGCGGCGAAGGAGCCGCCGAGCGCTTCGCTCGCCGCCTGCGCGACGGCGTCGAGCGTCTCGGCGAGAGACAGCGGCTCGGCCAGCACCGAAGCGATCCGGAAGAAGCCCCGCTGAATGCGCACCTGCCTCGCGCTCTGCTCGATGCTGACGACGTTGCGGAGCGCAACCGAGCCGAGGCTGGCGAATGCCTCCAGCACCTCGAGGTCCTCGGGCGTGAAGCTTCTCGTCGCGTCGCGAGTGCCGACGCCGATCACGCCGCGCACCTCACCCCACCACGTCATCGGCGCGACCATGGCCGCCGCGAAGCCCTCGTATGCCGAGTGGGGGACCTCGACCGCGTCGTACCCTCTCGAGACGATTCCCTGTCCCCGCTGGATCGCCTCGCCTGCAAGCGCGCGCTCGGCGGGGAACTCGAACTCGATCAGCTCCGCCGGAAGACCGTAGACGGCTGCGCAGCGCAAGACGTTGCGCCTCGCGTCGAGGAGGTAACAGTCGGCCGCACTTGCGTCGAGCAACTTCGTCACCTCGACGACGAGGCGCTGCAGAACCGTCTCCACGCGAAGCTCGCTCGTCATCACCTGCGCTGCCTGGACGAGCGCCGCCTGCCGGTCGAGCCGCGTCTTGTTCTCCTCCAGGAGCTGCGCCGTGTGGAGCGCGAGGCCGACCTCCCGCGCGACGGCCTCGGCGAGTGACGTCTCCGCTGCCGACCAGGCCGAAGGCTCGGCGCGGTGGAGGCCGAGGACGCCGATCACGCGGTCGAAGACGATGATCGGCACGGCGAGGACTGCGCGCGCGCCGAGCTGCTCGAGCGCCTGCAACCCGCCGAGCGCCGGATCGGCAAGTTCGCGCGCATCCGCGACGTCGGCGACGGCGACCGTGCGGCGCTCACGAAGGGCGAGGTTGGTCACTGGCAACCTGGGCGCGGCGTCACCGATCGGCGTGGCGCCCGGCGCGTCCCACTCCGCGCGGATCGGCGCTACCTCGCCGGCGACGGGCAGCCGGATGAAGCACCGCGCGAGGTCGAGCGCTCTGCCCGTCTCCTCCACCGCAACGCGCAGGACCGCGTCGATGTCGTGCTCGGACCGGACCTTGCGCCCGATCGCAGCGACGAGCCGCTCGCGCCCCAGCGCCTCCTCCAGCTCGACGGACGACCGCGTGCGCTCGAGCGCGAGCGCGGACTCGGCAGCGAACGCCTCGAGCAGTGCCAGCTGGTCGGCGGGGAACGAGCGGCGCTCGCGCGTCGTCGCTGCGACCAGGACGCCGATCACTCGCCCGCCGGAGATCAGCGGAATGAAGGCGGCGCTCTTCGCGCCGACGCGTTCGGCGATCCGCCGGTTGACGCGCGGCGAGGCGACCACGTCATAGATCGTCAGCGGCGCCGCCTCGAACACCGTGCTCGCAATCGCAGAGGGCTCGTTCTCGAGCTCCAGCGTCAGCGAGGACCACCAGTCGGCGTCGCGTCCATCGCCTCGCGCGTAGAGGCCCCTCGCCTCCTTGCCGTCGTCGCTGATCGCGACCAGAGCGGCGAACTCGAATCCGAGCAGCGACAAGACTTCGTGGACGAGGACCCGGGCGATCGCGTCGGGCCGGTCGGCCTGCGAGAGGCTCGCAGAGAGCGAGGCGACGGCGTCGAGCCCGTCACCTCCGGACGTTTTCGTGGGAGGCTCGGGCAAGGGCTCGGGCGCTGCGGACGGGGCGGCCTTGACGGCGGAGACGCGGCGGTGGTAGAGGGCGAGGAGGATGACCGCGAGCGCGAAGGTCGCTGCTGCCAACCCGAGCAGGACATAGCCGAGGGTCGCCGCCATGAGCAACACGCTGCTCGCGATGATACGGAGAGATGCGGCGGCGCGAAACGAGGGAGGCCCGCCGCTCGGGGGGGTCGTACGGCGGGCGCTCCCCAGTGCTCACCGCGGATCGTGGCCAGGTACGCCGACCGCGGCTCGCGTCGCCCAGTGGCACGGACGCTACTCCCGACGTTTGGAGATTCCAATGGGCCGACCGGCCCATCTTTGTAAACGGGAAAGACAGCAGGCCCACGAAAACGCCGCCGGGCTACAGTGGTTGGTGTGGTGAAGCGAGTTCTCTTGGCCTCGCCGAGGGGCTACTGCGCCGGCGTCGAGCGGGCGGTCGAGACAGTGGAGCGTCTGCTCGATCTGCACGGGCCGCCGGTCTACGTGCGTAAGCAAATCGTCCACAACGCCCACGTCGTCCGGGAGCTCGAGGAGCGCGGCGCGATCTTCGTCGAGAGCGAGACGGAGGTGCCCGAGGGCGCCACGATCGTGCTCTCGGCCCACGGTGTGGCGCCGTCCGTGTACGAGAACGCCGCGGCGCGCAGGCTGAATACGATCGACGCCACCTGTCCGCTGGTGACGAAGGTTCACGTCGAGGCTCGCCGCTACGCCGCGGAGGGGTACGCGATCGCGCTGATCGGCCACGCGGGGCACGAGGAGGTGATCGGGACGACCGGCGAGGCGCCCGATGCGATCGTGCTCGTCCAGACGGTCGCCGACGCGGAGCATGTCGAGTTCCCCGACCCCCAACGCGTGGCGTACATCACCCAGACGACGCTTTCGGTGGACGAGACGACCGAGATCATCTCCGTCCTCCGACGGCGGTTCCCGGCCATCCGCGCCCCGAAGCGCGACGACATCTGCTACGCGACCTCCAACCGCCAGTGGGCGGTCAAGGATCTGCTCGAAGCGGTCGGCCTGCTGCTCGTGATCGGGTCGAGGAACTCCTCGAACTCGAACCGGCTCGTGGAGGTCGCGCGCGCAGGAGGGGTGCCGTCGCACCTGATCGACGACGAGACTGACATCGACGAGTCGTGGCTCGAGGGGGTCGAGTCGGTCGGAATCACATCGGGAGCGTCGGCGCCGGAGAAGCTCGTCGAGCGGGTGTGCGACTGGTTCCGTGCGCGCGGCGTCGACGCGATCGAGCCCTTCCAGTCGGTGCACGAGGACGTGGTCTTCCGCCTCCCGGTCGAGCTCCGCCGCGAGCTCGCGCTGGCCGATTCGCAGCGCTAGGTCCGGGGGTCAGACCCCGTGACGAGCCTGTAACTCTTCTTCCACAAAGGCACGCAGGCGGCGGCGCGCCACGTTCCTGCTCCGCCCGAACCGACCAAGGACGCCGTCCGCGTCGAGAAACGGCGGCGGCACGCGAAGGCCGATCGTGGCCCCGTAGCTGCTCCACTCCCAGCCCTCAGGGGTCGCGGAGAGACCGGCTCGAACGGGGTTGAGGGCGATGTAGCGCGACAGGTGGAGGAGGTGTCCATCGCTCTTGACGGTGACGGCAGTGAAGCGATCGCCGAAGAGGTGCCCACGACGCTTGTCACGCTTGTTGAAGCCCTGCGCGTAGGCGCCGTTCAGGCGATGCATGCCGCTGGACAGATCCGGCGCCGGCGTCTCGACCAAGAGGTGGTAGTGCGTCCCGAGGAGGCAGTACGCCTGGCACAGCCAGCGGTGGCGGCTGACGACGCGGTCCAAGAGCTGCAGGAAGTGCAGACGGTCGCCGTCGTTCCGGAACGCGACAACGCCGTCGGTTGCCGACGTTGTGACGTGGTAGATCCCTCCGGCCTCGAGCAACCGGTAGGCGCGCGCCATCGCACGACCATGCCGAACGAGCCAGGGCCATGACCGTCGCCGGCACGCTTTCGAGTCACTTCCGGTGCAGTCTCTTCACGGGGTCTGACCCCGTGACGCGGCGCTACGGCTTGGGCCGGCGGCGCTCCCGACGGAGCGGCGGGAGGCGCGGACGGCGTTCGCTCCGTCAGACCCTCGGACTCCTTGCGCCCTTTTTTCAGGCGCGCGCGATCTGCGGCTCGGCAGAGCCGCCGTCGACGCGGATCTCCGTCGCCAGCACCTCGTTCTTGATCCAGTCCTCGTGCGCGAGCAGGTCCGAATCCGTCGCCGGCAACGTCACCACGATCCGATCGGTGAGTTCGAGCCCCGCCTCCTTCCGCATCGAGTTGAGGGCGTGGATCCGATCGAGGACGCGCCCCTCGATGAGCAGCTCCTCGTCGAGCCGCGTGTCGAGCGCGACGGTTATGCCGTCGTCCGACGCAAGCGCCCAGCCCTCCTTGCCGCGACGCTCGACGAGCACGTCGTCGGCCGCGAGCTCGTGGCCCGCCGCGCGGAAGCCGCCGTTGACCTGCTCGAATTCGCCGGCCGCCAGCGCCGAGCGGACGGCGCCGAGGTCGCTCCCGAGCCTCGGCCCGAGCACGGGCAGGTTCGGCTTGACCACGAGCTCCTCGGCTTCGAACTCGCCCTGCTCGACGTCCTTGACGCGCAGCTCCTCGCGGACCTCGTCCACGTGCTCCCGGGACAGCTCCACGCCCTGGACGACCAGCCGCCGCAGCGGCTGCCGGAGCTTCAGCCGCGAGCTCGCGCGAGCCTGGTGGCCGAGCCGGACGACGCGCCGGACCTCGGCGAACTCGGCGAGCAGCGCCTCGTCCGCCAGGACCGCCTCCGGCCACCCGGCGAGGAAGACCGACTCCGGCGCCCCCTCGGCCGGTCCGCGGACCAGCACCTGCCACAGGTGCTCCGCCAGGAACGGCATCACCGGCGCGACCACGCGGATCCCCTGCACGAGCGCCCACCACAGCGTCGAGAACGCCGCCTCGTCGCAGGAGTAGAACCGCCGCCTCGAGCGCCGGATGTACCAGTTGGAGAGATCGTCGACGAAGGTGTCGAAGGCCCGGGTCACGTCGAGCGTCAAGAACGTCTCAAACCCGGCCGTCGCCTCCTCGACGAGCTGCGCCGCGCGCGCGACGAGCCAGCGATCGAGCGGCGCCTCTGCCTTCGGCTTGACGCCCCACTCCGGGCGGAAGCCCTCGATGTTGGCGTACGTGACGAGGAACCCCGCCGAGTTCCAGAGCGTCAGCAGCTTGCGCTTGATCTCGTGTGCGGGGCCGTAGCCGAAGAGGAGGTTCCGGTCCGGCGGCTGCGCGCAGAACTGCCAGCGCATCACGTCGGCGCCCATGCGCGCGAACGCCTCGTCGGCCTCGATCATGTTCCCCCAAGAGCCGTGCATCTCGTGCCCGTGCTCGTCGAGCATCTTCTCGTAGCCGAGCACCTGCTTGAACGGCGCCCGCCCGGTCAAGGCGACCGACATGAAGAGCTGTGAGTAGAACCAGAGGCGGATTTGCTCGCGCATCTCCGAGACCCAGTCGGCCGGGAACCACTGCTCCCAGTGCGCGTGATCCGGCAGGTCAGCGCGAGTCAGCCCGCCCGCCGCGCCCGTGGCGTAGCCCTCCGGAATCCACTTGGAATTCTGCCAACCGAGCGTCGAGAACGGGACGATGCCTGCGTCGAGCCACACGTCGCCGACCTCGGGGATCCGCCGCACCTCCTCACCACACGCCTCGCAGCGAATAGGGACCTCGTCCAGCCAGGGACGCCGCAGCTCCTCGAGCTGCTCAAGGCCGCCGAGAGCGCGGTCCTCGAGCTCGTGACGGGAGCCGATCACGTTGACGTGGCCGCACCGACACTCGTAGATC
>Ga0126314_10000504_pt1 | contig 18739 bp, 19 predicted proteins | sample Plot105B_FD_92535 | JGI IMG/M metagenome (GOLD analysis project Ga0126314, IMG submission 92535) | Serpentine soil microbial communities from UC McLaughlin Reserve, CA, USA - Plot105B | ecosystem: Environmental > Terrestrial > Soil > Grasslands | place: USA: UC McLaughlin Reserve, Lake County... | reverse complement strand
TAGTTTAGAGCTATCACAGTAGCTACTTCTTGCAGATCATTTGAAGCAGCTGACGCATCAGCTTGGAATTTAAGCGTACGTACTTCTAGCTGTATAACTTGTTCAGCAAATGGTACGATAAAATGTAATCCTTCTCCTAATACTTTATTTTCAACAGCACCAACATATAGAACAACTCCTCTGTGTCCTGCTTGTACAATGACAACAGACTCAGACAGTATAACTATAATAATAATAAAAGTAATTACTGCTGCTAGGATTTTTAATTTATTAAGTCCCATAAAAGATCGTGAGCCTACATACTCAAGCGGCTCTCCTTCAGGGGTTCTTCTATCGTATGACTTGCCAGATCTCTTAAAGGGATTTCTCATAAGTATATCATTTAACTAAATATCATTAATGCAAAAAGGCAATTTAAATTTGGTGCTCAAAGCCAGTAGTCAGTTATTAACTTTATCTCATATAATAACAGGCGTTTTAAGGTATAAAGGACATGATATATAATTTTTGGCATGTAAACCTAGTTTATGCCAAGCTTAGAATCTAGACATTCCTGAGCGGCATTGTCCTATACACCGGTTTAACTAGGTCCGCTATGTCAATCCAACATCTAGCAACCTTATCCATAGAATATATGGAGTTAAGAAGTGAGATAGTTGATTCTGAGTTCTTAGATTCTGCGGTCTTTGCAGATAGTTCCTTTATTGAATTTACGAGTTCGTTAAATCTGCTGTACATTTTTACAACTTCGACAGATTCGGATCTATTCATGCTAGTGAAAGCAGCAACAGATGTTTCCTGCATCTTGACAACTAATATACCTACTTCAGTAACTAGCTCAATAAGTTTTATATGGAATATATTTGGTAACGCGGATGCAAAATCAGTAATATAATCGCCAGCGCTTTCAAGATGATTAGCAGCAATCCGATAGTCCAAGATATCAATATTGCTTAAATTGAGCTTGCTTGCCAGTTTTTGATCTACCATAGCACTTCGTATTAGCCTTACGAGCAAGAAATATTGCCGATCTACTTCATCGTCTCTACTCATTATTAATTTTTCAATACCAGAATCTTTAGTTCGTAGCCCGTCCAGTGTGTCTCTATGCATTCCTGCTATAATAGAGCTCATTCGTCTGAGGATCTTCTCTGCATCTAGTGCATTTGCATCAAGCAAGAATTGCGATATAATATTAAATCCGTCCTCATCTACTATTTCTAAACCGACAAGTTTTTGCATAGCATATTTAATAAGCTCTCTGTTGCTGAAAGATATTTGAGATTTGCCCTTAATACGTATTATATTGTAGCCAAGTAGATATGCACCATAAATCTGGTTAACTAAACTATCCATCGATGTTGGGCTATATGGAATTGACACCTCTTTTATATTCTCGCTGTTTACATCAGATGGAAACAGAGAAATTGAATTATCTCTATTAACTTCTAATACAACCACATTTCCTTTTTGCAAGTTGTTGTTTTTGACCCATTCGCTAGGTAATGAGATTAGAACGCTGCTGCCTATTTTCTGTAACCTTCTTGCGTATCTGCTCATAGTAGTTTATACTGATTTATACTAATTAAACAGTATTTTTATATTTTTATTGTCTATAAACTAGCATATGACATCAGTGCTTGAGGCTCCTCTTTGCACAGCTAAAGCATTCAGTCCAGGTCACATTACTGGTTTTATAGAAAAACCAGAGAAAGTTAGCTATAATGATAGTAATAATCTCTATATTGGCTCCAAAGGTGCCGGTTTCTCAATTGACCGTGGCATCACAACCACTGTTAAGATTTTTGATCACGACTTAGTAAATTATCAGATTTCAATTAATGGCATAAGAGTTCAAGATGCAGAAGTATCTAGATGGGTTATAGAACAGTATCTTAGACTTACTAATCAACGTTGTTATATTAATATTGAACATGAGAGTACTATTCCTATAGGTTTTGGACTTGGCTCTAGTGGAGCAGCAGCATTAAGTCTATCTTATGCACTTAACGATGCATTTAACACAGGTCTTAGCACGATTGAAGCAGCACAGATTGCACACAATGCTGAAATTGCCTGTAAAACAGGACTTGGTACTGTGATTGCAGAATTTGCAGGAGGATTTGAAATACGGACTAACGCTGGTGCTCCAGGTGTTGGAACCATAGAAAAGATAGAACTCAAGAACTACAAAGTGCTCATTTTTTGTATCTCTCAAATATCTACAAAATCATTTCTTAGCAGAAATCATTGTGTTTTGACAAATGGGCTTGGCGAGAAGATGTTAAAAAACTTGAAAGCATCAAAAGACGCTCGTAACTTTCTAAAGCTGTCATATTGTTTTGCAAATCACCTTGGTTTGGCTGAAGGCAGATGCAAATTGCCTATACAAAGGCTAAGGTCTCGAGGTTTTGATTCTGGAATAGCTTTATTTGGAGAAACATTGTTCACTCTGGTTTTGAGCGATCAAATAGAAGAAGCAAAAGAATGCCTCGAAAGTTTTAATGGTAATTTAATAATATGCAATATAGATAATGAAGGCGCAAGGATGCTATAGGTAGAATAAACATACATGACTATCAATATTCCTCCCAACCATCCACGCGCTAAATCGCTTCATATTAGAGAATTGCTTGTTGCTGGATTCAAGGATGGATTGGTTGTTCCAGAAGGCCTGATTGCCCATGGAAGGGGAGAAGCATTTGACTATTTATTGGGTGAACACACGAGTGAAGCTGCACGTGTTGCAGCAAAGGCTGCTTCCTCTACACTTCTTCTGGCAGATCATCCCGTAATTTCAGTTAACGGCAATGTTGCTGCACTATGTGCAAAGGAAATCGTGGAGTTAAGCCATATCACAGATGCAGTAATAGAGGTTAATCTCTTTTATCGAACTAGGCAACGTGAAATCGCAATTGAAAGAGAATTAAAAAAAAATAAAGCCGGTATAGTACTGGGAATAAAAAAATCTAAAGCTTCGATTCCCGAATTACAAAGCGAAAGAAGACGAGTGGATCATAATGGAATATACAAGGCTGATGCTGTATTTGTACCACTAGAGGACGGAGATCGGACTGAAGCTCTTGTGAATATTGGCAAGACAGTGATTACAATTGATCTAAATCCACTTTCAAGAACAGCAAAGGCAGCGCAAATTACAGTTGTCGACAACATTATACGAGCTATACCCGAGATGATTATTGCTGCAAAGCATCTTAAAATGAAAGATAAGTCCACATTAAAGAAAATTGTAGAAGAATTTGATAATAAATCCAATCTAGCAGAATCACTCAGACTTATTCGAGATCGCAAGCGGTAGTCTAGCAAATGCAGTCCCAAGAAATTAATAGTAAAAACGTCTACGACAGAAGAAAAAAAATAAGCGTAAGTGATATAATATCAATGAAGCAGAGAAAAGAAAAGGTGTCTGTACTTACTGCTTATGACTATTCTACTGCATTGATCTGTGATAAAGCAGGCGTAGACGTTTTGCTAGTTGGAGACAGCGCAGGTATGGTAATGCTAGGATATTCAAATACAACTCCAGTTAATATGGAAGAGATGCTGCTATTCTGCAAGGCAGTTTCGCGGGCAACAAAAAGAGCAATGATCATAGCAGACATGCCATTCGGATCATATCAATCAAATGTCAGTGATGCAATAAAAAATGCTACTCAATTTATCAAAGCAGGTTGTGAAGCTGTAAAACTTGAGGGTGGGAAAGAGATAGTCGAAACCATTAGAGCCTTAGTTAATGCAGGAATTCCAGTTATGGGACATATAGGTTTGAAACCCCAGACTTGTAGTCTTTGGGAAGGCTATAAATTGCAGGGTAAGACAAAGGATTCAGCATTAAAAATAATTTCAGATGCAAAATGCCTAGAAAAAGCTGGAGTATTTAGTATAGTAATGGAATTAGTTGTAAGTGAGGTAACAGAGATAGTTTCCCAAAATGTTTCTGTCCCCATTATTGGAATAGGTTCTGGTTCTAGTTGTGATGGGCAGGTTCTTGTAATACATGATATGCTTGGAATTTATGAAGATATTAAACCAAAGTTTGTAAAACGTTATGGAGAACTTTCTAAGTTGATCCTAGATGCCATTTCCCAATACACAGCTGATGTTAAATCGAGTAAATTTCCAGAAGAGCAAAATATCTTCCACATGAGATCTGAAGAATTCAAGGAACTAAACAAGGTCTTGAAGAAGAAGAGAGATAAGAAGATAAAATGAAATATAAGAAAAAAGTGGTGATGATAATATAAGAAGAGAACGCCATCCGTCCAAAGATATTACTGCTATAGAAGGTAACGAAATAGAAGGAAAGAAAATAGTGCTCTGCATAACCGGTAGCATAGCTGCATATAAAGCGATCGACTTGTCGCGTATGCTTATGCGACATGGTGCTGATGTTTACTGTGTGATGTCAGAAATGGCAACATCAACATTGCTTACTGCAGATATGATGAAATGGGCTACAGGCAATAAAGTAGTTACAAGGTTAACAGGAGATCTTGAACACATCTTTCTGGCTGACTATAATATGTCTGACTTAATTATCGTTTATCCGTGTACAGCCAATACATTAGGAAAAATTGGCAATGGAATTGATGATACACCTGTCACCTCTGTTTTAAGTGTTGCTCTTGGATCTAAAATTCCAATAATTATTGCACCCGCTATGCACAAGTCTATGTATGATAATCCATTTATCAAAGAAAATATCTGTAGATTAAAGAATCAAGGAATTGAATTTTTGCAGCCATTGCTTTCAGAAGGAAAAGCCAAAGTTGCTCATCCTGAGCAAGCTCTAAAACAGGTTTTAAATAAGTTTGATAAACGTAGTAAAAATGGAGTCCTTTCTTTGCATGATAAGAATATACTGGTTACTGCAGGTAGCACAGTTGAGTACATAGATCCGGTGCGTGTGATTACAAACTTAAGCTCAGGTAAAATTGGAAATGCAATTGCCAAAGAAGCAAGCAACAGAGGTGCAAAAGTTACAATAGTCTATGGATATACAACCGCTGCAAACTATTCATCAGACTCATCGGATCTTAAAGTCATGAAAGCGACTACAACCGAGGAAATGTGCAATACTGTCGTCTCTGAGCTATCATCAAAGACATATGATATTGCTATCTTAGCTGCAGCTGTAACGGATTTCGGGCCGGAAGAGAAAAGATCTAATAAAATCGACAGCAGAATAGATCGATTATCATTGTCTCTTGTACCTACAAGAAAGATCATAGATCGGATCAAGAATATCACCAAAAATGATATATTTTTAGTTGCATTCAAAGCAGAATACAATATATCAGATTTATCTATAGTAGAAAAAGCATATCAAAAATTAGAGGAATGTAACGGTGATCTAATCGTTGCCAATGATATTGGCAGAGCAGGTTCTGAAGCTGGTTCTGATAATGACGAGGTATTCATAATAAACAGACAGAAGAAAGTCATTCATTTATCATTACAAAGTAAAAGAGATATCGCTAAAAAGTTGGTTGATATTATTACTGAGTCTATTGAGGCTAAGAACAGTGGTATAACGCTAGGAAAACCTTAATACAATAAGCGCCAGATATCTACTATTTAGTAATAAAGACCATTTAACTATTTCACTTAGTAGAATGGAATTCCTGATTACAATGTTGCGATTAGCTGTATTAGATATATTGTGTATTACAGACTGATGCAATACACCATTGTATTGTAGACTTTATATTATTCGCTAACTTTCAGGGTTTTGTTGTGGCAATGTAGCTGCGCGGCTAAGTCCTAATAAAACCCATTCTTCAATCCATCTACACTTTTCAGGGCTGTATTGACTTGTTTCGTCTTCTGATGAGCATAAATGTTGATAAGTGCAACCAAAACATGGGGCACCTTCTACACTTGCTATTTCTATAGGTTTTTTAATGAATTCTGCAACTTCCATGGATTTCTTTACAACTACTTTATATGTCCATCTACCATGATAGAGCATTTTTTCACGTGATATAAGATCACGCTTTTCCAAATTACTTACTAATCTAGAACCGTCTCTACTATCAAGAGAGAATACTTTGCAAAGTTCAGTCTGGAATATTCCAGCCTCACCAGTTCGTAAAATTGTTTCAAAGACTTGTTCAATTAAATTGCTTTTAGTTTTAATTGGCAGTTTTGTTGAGGTAACTATATCTGATGCCAAAAGATTACTCTTCAATTATTCAGTATTGATATAAAAATCTTCATATTATTTATTTAGAGTCTTTGGCATTGGGAGCATATCTCCAGGCTGTTTTATCTAAACTTAGACTGTTGTGCTTTAGTCATATTTCTTTTAATAAAATAGTTGTAATGAAAATTCAATATCAAGGAATTTTTAGAATGAAAAGAAATCAGAACTCATATTCATGCTGCTTAAAGCGCATATGCATAAAATTGCTTTCCTTTATTCTCTAGATTACTCTTCTATAAGGTATTGTCAATATCAATATCTAAAGTGACAATTAACATTATTACTATCATATTCTTTTTCAAATATTATCTAAAAATAGACTCGATTATATGCTATGAACATATATGATTACAGACTACTGTACATGAATTAATATGGTGCGGTCACCGGGATTTGACATCTACATATAAGTGAGGTCAGTAGTTGATTTTAATGTTATATTTATAAACAAATATCCCTCCTTGCTATATTTTAATTGACTCGGTCTGCAGTTAAGGTATACTCTACTAATAATATTTTTTGAGAAATTGTTATATCACAAAAAGTGGGAATCTCAATATTAAATTCCATTATAGGGCGAGAATAAGGATCCATATCTAATAGCATACATATACGAGGACTGATGATGATAAAGCATGAAAAAGAGTGATGATGTTATCAGTACACAAACGTTTCTTATTTTAACACTAGCATTTTCCTTACTATTTGGATGTATTCTCAATGCCAACACCACTATTGGTATAGATGCTTTTGCCAAAAAAAATTCTAAAACATCATATTCTGATAGAGCAAGCAGCCGTGGTAGTGGTAATGGTAGTAGAGATAAAGCCAGCGATACCACTAGCGATTTGGGCAAACAAGGAGGCGAACCAACTGTTCCACTACCAGTTGAAACACCTACAAATAGCAAGTTTGTAATTATAAATTTTGATGACTCACATGAAAGCGATTATACCTACGCCAAACCTATCCTAGACAAATATGGATTTAAAGCAACATTTTTTGAAGTATGCAATTGGATAGAAACAGGGTATCATGATAAAGATATATCAATTACATGGCAACAGATAGCAGCGCTGCAGCAAGATGGCATGGATATTGAGGCACACACCATGACACATCCAAATTTAAACGGTTTATCACAATCAGATTTGGATTATGAAATAGGTCAGTCAAAACAATGTTTAGAAAATCATGGATTCAATCCTACAATTTTTGCATATCCTAATGGCGAAGGATCTGATGATCCAAAAGTTGTAAATACAGTTGCTAAATACTATGATTTAGCTAGAGCTGCCAAATCATCTGCACTAACTCTTTTGCAGTGTGGCGATGGTGTGGAAAATAATAAGCAGCAGAACACCTATTGCGAAACATATCTTAGTAATGGGGAATTGACTCCTGCAAATAGATATTCTATCAATAGCTGGGCTCATAAGCACATTGACAATGACTGCTCTGTTAATGGTAATGGTGCTAGTGCTACTAGTAGTACTAGTAATGGCGAGCCTGACACTTGTAAAAAGATCCGGCACGAATATAATAACGCTCAGATGTTTCAGAAATTTGTCACAGCTGTAAATAACGCATATAGTTATAACAAGGATGGAATAGTAAGTGCAATACCTATAATTGTCTATCATACTCTTGTAAACTATCCTGATTTAAGCGATAGCAACAGACCTATTGATACAACCGTGAATCTGTTTGATGCTGAGATGAAGTATTTACAAGACAATGGATTTAAAGTATTGACTATGGCTGACCTTAGATATGATACAAATAGCAAAAGTCTATACATAAAGAGTAGTTAATCTAGGCAATGTTTATTTATCATGAGTATTCGTATCTTGTAATCATTTCGTTACCTATACAATACATATCAACACAAAAACCTTCATGCTCTTAGAGATCTCACACATTATATGTCTTCTGTTGTTGCTATCGATGCAGTTGCAGCTGCTGATGAAGATGGTGGCTGACGCATACTTTTACTAGCTGCTATTTTATCATCTCGCTCTTTAACCAGTCTAAAGGATATAATACATCAGTTCTTATAAATGACTCGACTTTGTTGACTCCATTATAGGATTGTAACCTTTTCAATATTAAGCTGACCGTAGAAATATTTGAGGCAAATAACACTGCAAAAAATACTTCCCTTTGAAACCAATTGGGAGTATGAAGCAAGCATTCTTCGAATTCACTATATATTCTTTCAGATATGATCTGGTAATTAGTTATATTTAACACGAATTATTACTACAAATTCAATGTATCCTGTTAGTCGCAGAGAGGATAAGTTTTCAATATTATAAATATTAAAACGCGATTTTCTTTTAACACTTCTAATCTTAACATCTTATCTTGCTACCGTCTTATGTGAAAATGAAGTTTGTTTAGCTATATCTTCAAGGAAGCGTCCTTCAAAGGAATACGAAGCCTCTCTGGACACCTTACAAGTATGATGGAGGAGATGGTGCTAAAGTATGAAGCATTTGCAAAGCATGCTCCTTACATGGAAAAATTGTCTATAGATCAAAATAGAGTTGTACTTAAGGATAACAAGAGAAATAGAATTGCAGAAGTGATGCTAAAAGAAGGAGAATTGCAGTGTTTGCTAGATGAAAAGTCTGATTGTGTTCACGTGGGTTTTGCTTATTCTCTTCCTGAGTTGTAAAATATGAACAATAAGATTAAGGCTCCTCCCCCACTCAGCATATAGAGATACCAAATAGTTCCAGGCTAATGGTCACTGACTCGTTTAAAATGATTTTATTTTAATAGCAACCTTGAGTGAAAATTATGACCGTCACCAAGCAGCCAGATTACAGTTCTGTTCCATCAGCCAGCTGCTTTGTTATTTTGCTTACTTAGAAAAAGGAAGCTTAAAACTTTCGTGCAGAATTAACAATCATCAGTCATCAGGATGCTGATAGGTTCAAGGATGTATACAGGATATAATTCTAAATCATGTAATAAGGGATTGACCATTTTGTGATGATAACTGACTAGGATAACCAACGGTAAGCATACACTAACGTAGATATTAACTGTAGTCCAAGTAGCAAGTAGTTATTATCATGTTTCTTTTTCTTTAACCTTCAACGTTGCATATATCAAAATACCTGCATCAATGATTATTACTATTATAATTACTCTCACAAGAATAGGAATCATTACATGTGCAAGAAATACTATAATAGATACTATGATTACCAGAGTAATTACTGCTATTATTATAGCTCCGAGAACTCTTCGTGCTACTCTTCCAGAATCCCTGGGTGTTTTCAATTGATATATCTCACCATCTATGCAGCTTTTAGATTACTTTCAGATAAAGATGAATCATGAATTATACTGTCATTTTTACTACTACTAAGCAAGCAGGTACTTGCATTAAGTGATAGTATTCTACAACGTAGATAAAAAATATGTTATGTGCTAAAAATTGCAACTTGTACTATATCTAAATATTCTTAATGATAATATACATTTGCAAAGCAATTAGTGGGAAAGTACTTAATTCACTAGTGAGCTCAAACCGTAATATTGTTTACTTTACCAAAATCAATTGAAGAACTGCACGAGAGCAATTAGTCCGTGAATAATTCTAGTTTGGAGGAATTACAAATGCGCAAGAGAAGTCTTATGCAATTTGAGTAACACAGCAAATGACAAAATTTATGAAATGAGAAGTACCTTCTTTAGATGCAAAACGTTATACTTTAGATGACGTTACTTAAGACTGTGAAACCGTATCCGAAACTATTCTAATATGAATATATAGCCACTCATCTAAGATGTTCCTTTAAAATGTCTACCTTTTCTATTTGAGTTATAGTATCAAACATATAGTTTTTCATATCATCATCTGTTTCGATGTTACGAAGCTCTTGTATGAGTGGTATTGCTTTCTTTCCATAACTTAATAATGCCCTCACACCTTTTTTCTTCTCAGTAAAATCCCTAGACAACAAAATATCATTATATATTTTCTTCATTTGTTGTTCTTCTTCGTCTGATGACGACAAACCTCATTAATTATTGACTTTTACTGTATATGGGTCTTATCTAAAGGTCTTTTTCATGCTATCGAGATACTATGGGAGATATCTATTACCATCCTAGAAAATACTAACAACTGCAAAATAAAGGGCAATATTTAAGTCAGTCAATACCCAAACACAGTTTTTTTACTCTTCATTATGTGAGTAATCAAAATTTAGAAAAAGAATATGAATCAACTAGTGATGCTGGGGCACATATTTGCATATATATTTTTATAAGCACTTATATACTAAAAAACATGAGTTTATCTATAATATAGTTCGATTGTCTTTGTCATAATATGTGTCTTTTATCCGTTTTCAGCACATAAATTGATAACATTAACCAATGTGACTTCTCCCTTACTGATAAAGGAAGAGAGATTATGGTGGTCTTAGTGAAAGCACGTTAGCAAATTCTATTCTCCAGCATCTGCTATTGGCGCTTCTGCTCCTGTAGTTGTATTTTCTGAGGATGTAGTATTTGATGATGGTGTAGTTGGAATACCGCATATTCTTGACTCTGTTGTGTTAACATGTGATCCTATCGATGAACATATTGCCGCTTTTTGATCGGGTGTTAATAATGATGTTGTATCATTTCCTTGGCCCTGAGCTATGCCAAAGATACCAAATTCTCCTAATGTTATTACTGCTATACTTGTAACAAGTATGGCTATTATGGATACAATGTTCAGAGATGTCTTTTTTCTCAACATAACCGCAGAAACAAAATGGCAATATATAAAATCAACTTATTCTAATCCGATAAGCTTTACATAAAAATTATTGATGTTCATTAATTATCCACAATTTTAGTCGGATTTGTGACTTGGCAGAAATATTGATTATCTGTCATATACAGAAATAGGGCTGCAAAACAAATACATCAGATTCGCCCACGTAAGCGAAACCAATAATGCATAGTTAATGTAATTACTAAGTTGTGTTGATGATCAATAACTTTCTATAATTAGGATCAATGCTTAACCGTACCGTATGGTGGAAAGAGGACCATGGGAATAGTAACAATGTACATAGTTGACTAGCCTTCTGGTGGAAACTGCGGAGGAGCCATCAACGGTTGCTATTCCTTCTGATGTTGTATTTTCTGACGATGTTATGTTTGATGAAGATGTCTTTGGAAGACCACATACACGTGCTTCTGTCATATTAACAGATTTCAGCTTTGATGAAGGATTGTCAGGATCGCACATTGCAGCCCTTTATTCTGGTATTAATGGTGTTGATGTTGTATCATTTCCTTGGTCTTGAGCTGTAGCAATCTTCCATATTGTGTCAATGTTGATGCTATGATTACACTTATAGCAAGAATAATCATTGTAATAGACACAATATTTTGATACAAACCCTCTTTTGACATGAACCATTGAAAAGACGATAATATATAAAATAATTTATTTTTATAATCAAGTTATAGCAAAATTATTGTACGTCGATTATTTGAAACAGGATTTTGGATAATAGTTATGTTTCTCATCTAAAATATAATTTAAATAATACAAATTTCATGACTCAAATCAATACGTTTAGATGAAGCACAAGTCCAAAAACCTTGATAACGTAGCGATCAATGTATTCGATCCATATGTTTTCCAATCGGGTAGCAATAAATTAAGTTTATAAAACATCACGCATTATTCTCAATGGAAGGGTAACGATAAAACGAAAGGAGTTGCATCGTTTGTATAGGCATGCGATTATTTGAATCCTGTTGTTCATTACAAGTCATACCATCACCATCGTTATTGTTGGTGGTATCATAATCATCATTATTATTGTAACCCTGTAGACACTGAGCAAAAAGACAACAGACGCTATAGTTTTACTCATGAATCGCTGCACAAACGCATCCCAATAACAAAAATGACCCGAAAATACCCATCCTCACATTATTGTATGACTGACAATCTAATACTTCAATGAATGTCAATAGAAATTGCATGACATATGATAGGTTCACTTTATTAGAGAATTAATAGAAAATAGGTGATGGATTATAATTGATTTATTGGCGTGAATCTATCTAACTTGATTAGGTACCCTGTATGTATAGACTTTTGCTATTTGTATCATATCTAAGGATCCTGAAACTTGCTTTAAATCCATATTGATCTAACATTGGTTTGGTGGTGGTGGTAAATTGAGTTTTACGAGTATTATCAAAAGTTAGAATTACTACCTTACTGCTGCCGTTGTCATTGCCGCCTGTATCAATTATCTGATGCTGCTGTCCATATATTGTGATGTTAATTGGCAACGACATTTCCAAAGTGGCAATGACAAGGATAAACGCAATAATCGTAAATATTACAACAGCACGTAAACTAATTGAATTATTCAATTTAGTTTGTGCTCTATATAATTTTATATATATGACTATAGCTACTCGATAGGTGCAATAATGTATGATAATGTAAAGTTATTTCCCTTCTTCTGTGTTTGTTGTGATAGTAATATTTTCATCTAGAAATATATCACTAGCTAAGTTATATATGTCGCCAGGATTACTTCTTGAGGACTATGAAGAAAAAAATAGATAATAATAATAATAATTATCGCAATGTGAATTACAATTATTATCGTCACCCTGCAAGGATTTCCTTATTATTATTCCTACTTACATTGACAGCCTCCATGATTGTTTTTTCATCTTTTTCCTCATCACCATTAATTTTTTCTTCAGCAAATGCATATCATCTAGCCAAAGATTATGTATTTGTTAAGAAATGGGGTTCTCTCTGTAAGCTTAAAAAATTAGAAGGATGTAATATGAATGCACCGGGTGCTAAGGAAGTTGGAGATGGGCAGTTTCAGCGTCCACATGATCTTGACTTTGATCAACAAGAGAAATATCTCTATACTCTAGATAGAGATAATAATCGTGTACAAGTATTCGATAAAAATGGGACCTTCATAATGAAATGGGGTTCTAGGGGTACTGGAGATGGACAATTTTTTAATCCATATGGTGTAGACGTTGATTCTGCAGGTAATGTCTGGGTTGTTGAGAGAAACGGTGAGCGTGTTCAGAAATTTGATAAGGATGGCAATTTTCTGTTTAAGTTTGGTTCGCTTGGTGCAGGAGAAGGACAATTTAATTTCCCAAGAATGATTGCTGTGGATAAGGATCTAAAATACGTGTATGTTGTAGACTCCAACAATAACCGCATTCAAAAATTTGACATCAATGGTAACTTTGTTATGAGCTGGGGTGGTAATGGTACTGGTGATGGGCAATTTATGGTACCTGTTTCTGTCGTAATTGACAATAACGGAGATATTATTGTAGACGAGCGAGGCAATTCGCGTGTTCAGAAATTTGATAGTAATGGGAAATTCCTCTTAAAGTTTGGTTCTGAAGGACCTGGTGATGGGCAATTTTCACATGTGGAACATGTAGCTGTAGATAAATACAATAACATATATGTTAACGACCCACAGTCTGATAAAACTGGAAACCATGTTCCGCGTGTCCAAAAGTTTTCTCCTGATGGCAAATTCATTACGAAATTTGGTTCAGGAAATGGTACTGGTGATGGCCAACTTATAGACCCAGAGCACCTTGCTATAGATTCAAATGGCTATGTATATGTCTCAGATAGAGGAAATAGTAACATCCAAGTATTCAAACCTGTAGATGACATACATCCTTGATCGTCTCTGATGTGTGGTACTCTACTTTCGTTTTTGCCTATCACAGTGCAGGTGACAGTAAGACATTGATCATCTTTATGTTACTTTTCTAATATAAAATAATTTAATTCATTCGTCTACATTGAATCTTAGATGGTATGGTTATTTTGGTTTCATATGCTGAGATCCATAAAGGTTAAAAAATTTGTATCGTAAACCAAATATGATTTATGCAGTATTACTTAAAAAATCCAAAACCATTCTCAATCCTAGCCTTAGTTAAGTCTATCGCTGATGAAAAAAGACCTCCCATGGTAATTTACTGACATGCAAGATCAGCAAAACCAATTGCACAATCATCTACCAGAATTGGTGCTAGTACTAGAGGTAGTAACTGCAAGCATCTCCACAACATGCAGTGACGAACTTTTTATTTTAATTTTTAATTTGACTAGGCCGATGTTATTGTCAGACTATCAACAGCTATCAACAAACAAATCATTGTCTAGGCAATACGTTCATGGAACATTCATATAAAAATATCAGTATTCTTAAATCGGAGTACAATTTACCTATTCTTTCTGGCATAAATAGTGGTTATAGGCCTTCACAGATTGCAGAACAGTTAGGAATTTCTCCTCAATTGATTAATTATTATACAGAGAATCTGATTGCCACGAATTTAATTGAGAAAATAGGAGGAAGATATGGGCTTGCATGGAAGCTTACTCCAAGAGGAATATTCATTTTAAAACAATTTCTCAGTAGGAGTCTGAATTCTTCTCCAATTAACACCAACCTGGTCCCAACTCGACTATACAATCTAACCTTTAGTTTCGACATTTTTTCTTTTGACGAGAATATAAGATTGCGATGGAAGGCTATGAATAATAGTGTATTCAAATCCGTCATCAAATACCCAAATTACATACTAGAATCACTAAATCACCAAATGAAGGTGAATCTGTATTGGAGGTTCACCTATCAGAAGAATATGTGTTTGATCCACTAAAGGGATTAATAGCACAATATAATAAAGCTCGTCAATATGCTTCTTTAGCAGCTCGAAGATTAAGGCTTAATATCCACGAAAATGGGATGCTTGTAAAAAAGCCGCACATGGCATTTGAACATGACCTAATAGCTTTATATCTTGCTACATTTCAAACTGCTGAAATAACTACAAAAAGTGGAGCTGGTAAATCATGGATTGATGCGAGCAAGGGAAGAGGAGAGCTAGAAACAAATGATGTGAATTACGCTTACAAATATCTGAAAATGCCTAAAAATATCAATTATATTTATGATATTCTTGTCAGACTAACAAGAGAATCAAGTGGTTGTAGACAACATTATGATCCTTATGTGACAGACAATAACTGAACCAGAGTGTTATATTCTCAATACAGAGAATCGGATGGAATCCAGCTGTAATCCTTTGAGATCTTTGTTGTATAATAAGATTAAAAGAAGACAAGTCAAAGGTGAAACTTGGCTTAAGGAATACCTCCAATATGCCAGCATACTCTGGAATCATACGATGACTTCAACCAAATGGGGCGATAATAGATGATTAATGATTTGATATCGATTCATTATTATATAATTAATACAAAATTTTTAATACAATACACCCTGCTCAAAATATCCTATTTTGAGTTCAGCTAAAATTGCATGATAATAGCCGGTGATAGATGGTGATACAAGATAATCGCTGATTATGGAGGGGTATCAAGGCAACGAAAATGATAACTGGATGGTAATATAAGATACAGAATGGTAATAATGTCGTAAATGTCGTATTTTTGTTTTATACTCATTTTTTATAAAGACTTGCAGAAATATGATATCAGATAGAGACTCAAATGGAGTATTAACAAGAAAGCAAAAACAAGAACTTGTTTAGACCTGTATTTTAACCAGAACAAAACCTATCACGAAATATCAAAAATAGCAAGAATCTCTCCTAGGGATATCAGATCAATTATAGACAAAGCAATCAATGAAAAATAGAGAACGGAGCACAAATCTACAGCAATACAAGCTTACGAATTATTCTCTAAAGGCAAGACACTATTAGAGGTTACCATTGACTTAAACTTGAATCAGGCCCAGGCAACAGCATATTATGGAGAAATTTAAAGCTAATTGGTCTCGACATATCACCAAGATTTATCAAGAGCTTCAAGGTGATGTGTGGTATTTTGTGAAATTGTGTAAAGAAGTAAGGGCAGCAAAAATGGGTGTATCACAGGTAATTAACTTACTTAGCATTGCAAATAATTATTTACCATCGGTCCAACTTCGATATGAAGAGCTGCAAAAACAAAATAATATCGTAGCGTCTATTCTCATAACAAAAGATAGGGAAATTCAGACTCTAGATGGTCAGATAACAGAGAGGAGAAAAGAACTAGAATCTATTAAATCAGAATATGTAAGTGAGTCCGCACTATTACAAGGTTTACGGCAGCAGAGAGCAAAAGTAGAGGCATTTGTGTATAATTATAAAAACAATAATGAAGAATATGTTCAAGTCATAAAGAGCATTGAGGATAAAGTACATGATTTCTTATCAGACAAAAAGAAACTTTTGAATGCAGCCATTATATCTCTTATTGAGACTATGCGGAATGATCCAGAAAATTACTCTGCTTTAGTCTATCATAACAACAATAACAACCAAAACTCATCATTAACAAGAAGCGAAGACCATAATAGCAAACTATTGAATGCTAGTAGACAAGCAGTAGTACTACCACCACCGCCATATGATAACTATATAATTGAGTACTACAAAGAAATAATGTTACAGGAAGCAGAAAAACTCTACAATGACATAGTAGACCAGGTTCTTTGTGAAGTAGTTAATGGAAACGTTGCCAAACAATCTTCAGAAACTATGCCATCTTCACTACCTGCATTACCATTTGAGGAAGGAGGAGTTGATGATGATAAGCAAAACTAGGCATAATGATCAAAGGAAATGACCCACCAATATGAATCATCACTGAAGTATAACAACTCTTTTTTCATTTTATTGTATTGACCTGCTCAGTCTCTTTTTGTTCCCTCAACTTCGCCTATACTTTGACGGTTTTGGTTTAGTTCTTAATCTAAATCCGGAGCATGGGCAGCATAGTCCATTCCATTGTATGAACAAATTACATTGGCGACAACGTTTCTGTCCAGTAGCATAACGACCAGAACTAACTGGTTTGTGTGATTTGTACCGTACACATATTTCCTTTGCAACTAGTTTATTCTTATTATTACTCTTTCATTATTACCAGATATACCATACTCATAAAAGTCATTTACTTCCTACCTTTTCATAATAGTGCATACTTCAAAAGTACGTTTACAATAACATTATTTTATTTTGACTGAAATGTTGTTCTAGGTTGTTTTTCCACAGTTTTGATCCCCCATTACCGTGACCCCAAACTTTATACTATATTATCTTCCTTCTATTCTATAATCATGAGAAGAGCAAAAGTGCTTCTTAGCAGCATGATTATATCCATAGTAATATTCACTGCTGCAACCTTAGTTATCTTAATAGGATTTGGAAATTTTGGTATAGCTCAAGGCCAAGCAAACGATACATCATTAACACCAGCAAACGATACATCATTAACACCAGAACAAAAAGATGCAATATGTAATCCTGACAATCCTTCATCAAAACTCAATCCTGTTAACACCACTGAATCAAGGATATGTGGTATTCCAAAAACAGTAAAGTCGCATTTATCAAATATGACTACATCAGCAACAACAGAAACAGGGACAGAAACACCATCAGTAGTTCCTACTCCACCACCAACATCACCTTCACCGCCTCCACCGCCTGTAACTTCTATAGCACCAGAAGCAGTTTCTCCACCACCGCCTCCACCGTAATAGAGATATCAGCAATTTCCTTTGCTTCTATAATCCTGCTATCCAAACTTTATACATAAAAATAGTATTTCTCAGTAAATAAAGGGTTATAAACTCATATAAGCAAAAATTTGCTATTGCTACATATGCATTTTGTCTTATAGGGACAACAAGAGGTCAATATGGATAAGAACGATAGCTCCGGCGCAAAAGGAGATAATAAAATATCTCGCTTGCAATTTCTGAGATTGCTGGGAGCTAGTGCTATAGGTTATTTTGCATATCGTGCTGGATTTATCAATAGCTTATTTAGAAATGCTACTGCAGAAACAGGAGGATGGTTAGGAATTCTCGCACCACAAAAATATGTTGCACCATCACTATCACCACAAACAGGATGGTTATCAGCAGGAACATTAGATGAAGATGGCATACTTATGATGGCAAAACCAAAACCAGATGGGTATTCTTATAGATTCGACCCAACCGTATTTCCATCTATTGATATAAAATTAGATGTGACTGGTACAGCAGGGCTTGAAATTAAACAAGAAGGTTCTGTCAGATACATTAGATTTACCAGTCATAAGCCAGGTAAAGGAGCTGGAAATTACACAGCACGTCTTCATATATATACGGAAGACAGAGCAGATGAAGATAAACAGAGATATACATGGATAGACGGAGCCCAAGAGATGGGATGGTTAACACATCCAAACGATCTTAAAAATGGTGAATGGACTTTTATCTGCAGACCAAACAAGATCTTGGACAATACAAACGCTATATCCGCAAAGCTTGGTGGTGGCGAACATTCTGTTGGGAGCCCAGAGAACGATCAGGCCTCCTGCTGGAATGTGAATTGGTATTATAACCCCACTAGAATTAATGTAATTACTTTTGAATATACACATCCAGATTA
>Ga0126314_10000503_pt1 | contig 18785 bp, 17 predicted proteins | sample Plot105B_FD_92535 | JGI IMG/M metagenome (GOLD analysis project Ga0126314, IMG submission 92535) | Serpentine soil microbial communities from UC McLaughlin Reserve, CA, USA - Plot105B | ecosystem: Environmental > Terrestrial > Soil > Grasslands | place: USA: UC McLaughlin Reserve, Lake County... | reverse complement strand
CAGGCGCTCGGCGAGGAAGGCGGGCGGCGAGGCCATGGCCTTGCGACGACCGAGGCTCTTGGCGAAGAGGGGGCCGGAGGCGGCTGGCCCCGATTCTAAATCGATCGGCAGCCGCTCGTCCCCGCAGCCTCGGTCTGTTAAGCTATTGTTAACTTGTCACGAACAGAGTATGTAAAGCGTGTCCGAAGCGCTTTGCGTGACCGGGGAGCGGCCGAAGAGTACGCCCTCGGAGGTCTAACCTTGGCGATGAAACTCGCTCGAGCGGCCATGATCGGCCGTATCCCTCAAATGCGAGACATCGCCGCAAACAGCAGGAAGTGCTGAAGCTTTGTGGGGCAATCCATGATTATCGCATACATGTTCGCGTCCCTCCTGGGCGCAATGGCAACTGTCGCGGTGCTTTGGCCCAACGGGTGGCTCCTCGCGATTCTGTGCGCCCCCTTGGGCAGTAGCGGGCTGACGTTGGTGGTCGCCGTCGGGGTCGCCCTGGCAAGGATGGGCAAGGAGGCGCCCGCTCCCACGGACGCCCTCACGGTCCACTTCTGACCGAGCCCGATGGACGGGCTGTCGGCTCGGAGGCGGGCCAACGTTCACGCCGACCGCGCCTTCGCTCAGAAGCTTTTACGGCCGGTTTTAGACCGGGTTCCTTGCCCTCGAGGGCAAAGCAGCGATTCTTTGGGTCGAGATTTCATTTGGTCTCGTCTTTGACGGGTTGACTCCCGATCCCGCTCGGCCCGGGAGCCGACGGTGGCTCAGGTCGTCGCCGCGGAGCACCGCCGCCAGACCTCCGTGCCATTCATGCCTTCCCGATGAACCTCGACGCTCGTCTCGCCGCGCAGGATCATCGAGACCCGGTTTCCCGCCAGGGGCTCGCTCGGCGGCGAGAATACTGGAACGAGTGGCGGGCGTAATCTCCCTGGAGGCTGGCCCCACCCGGCGTGACGATGACGGCCTCCTTGATCGAGAAGCGGCGGCCGTCGTCGTGACACTAATCGCCGTCAATGGCATCGGCGACGGCGGATGCGCTGTAACCCAGAACGAGAACAAAACTGAGGACCAACGTGCGACCGGGACAGTGGGGCATGGTGCGGCTCCCGTATGGCGGTGACCTAAATTAGGACAGACCAAGAGTCGGTCCGACATGGCAGACTTGCCGCGCAAGGTTCGGCTGACCGAAGTCTCCACCCGCCGGGCGAACCGTCTGAAATCCTTTGCGAGTGCAGGTCGGGGCGCATTGGGCATCTGCGATAAAAGCGCCGTCGCACCCGGTTGCCACAGGGCGGCTCGGAGCGGGCCTCGGCGACCATCTGCTGGTGAATCCGCCTCAGTTAAGACAGGACGGGCAGTCATGGGAGCCCGAGTTCATTGACAGCCGAAACGGAGCGGCTTCCAAAAGGCTCATCTTAACAGTATTACAGTTGGACGGATCGGCGGGCCCCCTGCAGCCATAGCTCTCGTGTGACAGGAGGTTCATGCGCTCCGTGGGAAGATAGGGGCGGTCGTGGATGACGGGTTTCCCCTTGACCGCTGCAGCGATCGCCGCCTGCAGGCTGCCGGATGCGGGGTTCCGGCTGGTCGGTCCCCGCCCGGGTCTTCGGCGGTCTGAGGAGGCGCATTCTTTCCGATCTCGCACCATGCCTTGAGTAATCAAGAGCCCTCCCCATACTGTCCCCACTGGACGCAATGGGCGGGCAACGCGTTCGTTAAACCGGCAACAGCCCGGAACATCAAAGGGAGCGAGTCGATGGCACAGAGATCGGCGCAGGCAACGAATTCGCTGTCGCTTGCGAGGGCATGGAGGCGGCTCAAGACCTTCGGTCTGCGAAACTCGCGGTCCAGAACCGGAGGGACGGTCGCGACGGCTCTTCCGGGCTCGGCCCGGCTTTCGTCCGCCGCCTGCATCTGCACCCTCGCTCTGGCCGGAGGCGTCGCGGTGACTGGGCCGGTCGCGGCTCAGGACAAGGCGGTTCAACTCAAGGTCTCGCTTTGGGTCCCGCCTGCGCATCCGCTGGTCGCGAGCACACAGGAATGGCTGGCATCGATCGATCGGGCCTCCAACGGCGCGATCAAGGCGAGCGTCTTTCCGGCGGAGCAGCTCGGAAAGGCCTTCGACCATTACGACATGGCTCGCGACGGCATCGCCGATGTCGCCTACGTGAGTCCGGGATACCAGCCGGGTCGTTTCCCGATCATCAACGCGGCGCAACTTGCGTTCACCATCAGTGATGGGAAGAGCGGCAGCGCTGCCGTCGACGAGTGGTATCGGAAATACGCTGCGCGGGAAATGAAGGACGTCCATTTCTGCCTGGCCTTCGTCCACGACCCCGGCTCGTTGCATGCGCGCAAGAAGATCGTCAGCCCGTCGGACGTGCGCGGCCTCAAGGTTCGACCCGCTCAGGGCAGCGTCGGAGAGATGGTGACCCTCCTCGGCGGCACCAACGTGCAGGCCTCGGCGCCGGAATCGCGGGACGTGCTGGAGCGCGGCGTCGCGGATGCCATCACCTTTCCCTGGAACTCGCTCTTTCTGTTCGGGATCGACAAGGTCGTGCAATACCACGTCGATGCTCCGATCTACACGACCGCCTATGTTTGGGTCTTCAACAAGGACAAGTACGACGGAATGTCGGCGGCCCAACGAAAGGTGATCGACGATCACTGCACGACGGAATGGGCCGCCAAGCTCGCGGGACCGTGGGCCGACTTCGAGGCCGCGGGGCGCGACAAGATGAAGGCGGCGGCGGGGCACGAGGTCTATTCGCTCACGCCGGAGCAGCTCGCCGAGTGGCGGAAGGCTCTCGACCCGCTCACCAAGCGGTGGGCCGATTCCGTGCGCAAGGTGGGCGCGAACCCGGATTCGGCTCTGCAGGAGCTCAAGGACGTTCTGGCGCGCCGCAACGCCGCCCTTTGACGGGCACCGGCGATGTCGATCCTGCTCGAGAAGCTGGTGCGGGCCATCGAACTTGGGGCGTCCGCCTTTCTGGCCGCCGTCACCGGGGTGATGTTCGTCTCGGTGTTCTTGCGCTATCTCTTCAGCTGGTCGATTCCGGATAGCTACGACTTCGTGAGACTCGTTTTGGGGATCCTGATCCTCTGGGGGCTGGCGGGCACGAGCTACCGCGGTGAGCATATCACGGTGGATCTCCTCTGGGGCGCGCTGCCGCGCGGCGGCCGGATCGCGCTCGACATCTTCGCGACCGTTGTGACCCTGGCGGGCCTCGGCGTCTTCGCCTGGATGATGGGTGCGAAGGTTCTGAGCACCTTCGAGGACAATGTCGTGACCTACGACCTGCAGCTGCCGGTCTGGATTTACTATCTCGTCGCCTGGGCGGGTCTCGCCGCGGCCGCGGTTCTCGTCCTTGCCCGCCTGGTCCGGCTCCTCAGCGCTCCCGACAGCGTCGAGCGGGCGCCTCACGCCCATACGGCCGAGTGAGCCATGAGCACGGACGCCCTTGCGATCCTCGGGTTCGTCGCTCTCTTCGTGCTGATGTTTCTGCGGGTGCCGGTCGGGATCGCGATGGGCGTGGTCGGCGTGTGCGGGTTCGGCTACCTCAACGGGTTCACGCCGGCTTTGAGGCTAGTCGCTCAATCCCCGATCCGGACCGTGACGGACGCGAATTTCGCCGTGATCCCGCTTTTTTTGCTCATGGGAGCCTTCGCGTCCACGTCGGGAATGAGCCGGGAACTCTTCAGAGCGGCGAACAGCTTCCTCGGTCACCTTAGGGGAGGGCTCGGCGTCGCGACCATCGCGGCTTGCGCTGGGTTCGCGGCGATCTGCGGATCCTCGGTTGCGACCGCCGCGACCTTCTCCTCCGTGGCGTACCCTGAAATGCGCCGGTACGGCTACCCCCAGAGCTTCGCGACGGGCGTCATCGCCGCGGGCGGAACGCTCGGGATCATGATCCCGCCCTCGACGGTCCTCGCGGTCTACGGCCTCATCACGCAGCAGGATATCGGGAAGCTGTTCATTGCCGGCGTGATCCCGGGGCTGCTGGCGACCGCCATGTACATCGGGACGATCTCGCTGATTGGGATGGCCCGGCCCGGGCACCTCCCGGACGGACAGCGCAGCCCCTGGAGCGAGCGATTGGCCGCCCTTCGCGATGTGTGGGCGGTGAGTCTGCTGTTCGTCTTCATCATCGGAGGGCTCTATGGCGGTCTGTTCACGGCGACCGAGGCCGCCGGGATGGGCGCGGGCGGCGCCTTCCTGATCTCGGTGGTGCGGGGGAAGATGAGCTGGGACGACTTCTGGCGCGGCCTCGTCGAGTCCGTTCGGACGACGGCGGCCGTATTCACCATCCTGATCGGGGCCCTGCTTTTCGGCTATTTCCTGACCGTCACGCAGGCACCGCAGAAACTGACCGAACTCCTGACGGGTCTTGGTCTCGGGCGGTACGGCGTCCTCGTCATCATCATGCTTCTCTACCTCCTGCTCGGTTGCGTGATGGACGCAATGGCCATGATCATCCTGACCATCCCGATCGTCTTCCCCGTGATCACCACGCTCGGCTTCGACCCGATCTGGTTCGGCGTGATCATCGTGATGACGGTCGAGCTGGGCCTGATCCATCCGCCGGTCGGAATGAACGTCTTCGTCATCAAGAGCGTCGTACGCGACGTGAAGATCTCGACGATCTTCTACGGCGTGATTCCGTTCGTGGTCACGGACCTGCTACGCCTCACCATCCTGATCGCCTTCCCGGTCCTCGCGACCTGGCTGCCCGAGCACATGTGACGCCGTCCTGATTGCCTTCCCGGTCCTCGCGACGTGGCTGCTCGAGCATAGGTGAGGCCGGAAGCGCAGCAGTCGCCGGCGCGTGTCGATCAGCCGAACGTCAGCCTCGAGCCAGGGAGCGAGCCGGCGTCGATCCGATCCGAATCGAGCTGCGCCGCGAAAGGGCAGCCGACAAGCGCCAAGGCCCGGTCGATCTCCCGTTTCAAGATTGCGAGGACGTCGTCGACACCGCTTTCTCCGGCTGCCGCGAGGCCGTAGAGCGCCGCTCGTCCGATCAACACGGCCTTGGCACCCAGCGCGAGCGCCTTGACGATATCCGAACCGCGACGAAAGCCGCTGTCGACGAGCAACGGCGCGTCGACGGCCGCGGCCAATCGCGGCAGAACCTCGAGCGGAGTCGGAACGCCGTCGAGCTGCCGGCCGCCGTGATTGGATACGATGACCGAGTCCGCACCCATCTCGATCGCGCGGACGGCGTCGTCCACATGCAGGATGCCCTTCACGAGCAGGGTTCTGGGCCACCGGTCGCGCAGTCGCTTCAGGTCGTCCCAGCCAAAGCTCGCGTCGAGCTGACGGCTTAAGAGCGCGGCCTGGGACGCGGGGTCCTCAGCGGCGGTGCTCGACAGGTTCTGCAATTCCGGCCTGCCGGACCTCGCCATGTCGGCGAGCCAGCGCGGGTGGCGCAGCATGTCGAGGACCGCTGCTGCGGTCGGCCTGAAGGGGAGCGAGAAGCCGTTGCGCAGGTCGCGTTTTCGGTTCCCGCTCAGCGGGACGTCGACTGTGAGTATGAGCGCGCTGTAGCCGCACGCAAGGGCGCGGTCGACCAGGGCGTCGGCAATCGGGCGGCTGACCACGTAGAGCTGGAACCACAGACGTCCCCCGGCTTTTTCGCTCACCTGCTCGATCGTGACGTTCGAGGCCGTCGAAAGTGCGAAGGGGATCTTGGCGCGGGCTGCCGCGCGAGCCAGAGCGAGATCGCCATCGCGCCAGAATAGGGCGTTGAGTCCGGTCGGCGCGATGATGAGCGGCGTCGGGAGCGTCGCTCCGAACAGCGTCACTGACTGATCGCGCTGCGCCACGTCGTTAAGGAGCCTGGGGACCAGCCGGATCCTGTCCAGTACCTCCCGGTTGGCGCGCAGGGTCAGCTCGTCGTCGGCCCCTCCCTCGAGGTAGTCGAAGACGAGCCGCGGGAGCCGGCGCCGGGCCCGCTCCCGGTAATCCGCGACGTCGAGGGGACTTTTGGCGAAAGCGCCCAACACGACACCGGCCTGCCCTGGCCCCTCGGCTAGAACGGGTAATGCTGAGGCGCCGTCTCGATCGTGATCCAGCGCAGCTCCGTGAACTCCGCGATGCCCGCCTTGCCGCCGAAACGGCCGTAGCCGCTCGCCTTCACGCCCCCGAAGGGCATCTGGGCCTCGTCGTGGACGGTCGGGCCATTGATGTGGCACATCCCGGACTCGATCCTCTTCGCGACACGGAGAGCGCGCGCGATGTCGCGGCTGAAGACCGCGGCGGAGAGGCCGTACTCCGTGTCGTTCGCGGTTCGGATCGCCTCCTCGTCCCCCTTGACTCGGACCACGCAGGTCACCGGTCCAAAAGACTCCTCGTTGTAGATCTGCATCCCCGGCGTCACTCGGTCGAGCACATGGGCGGGCATCACGGTCCCGTCGGTCGGGCCGCTCGCAACGAGCTCGGCGCCCTTCGAGACGGCATCCCTGATGAGGCTCTCGACCGCGCTCACGGCTTGCTTGGTGATCATCGAACCGAGCGCCACGTTGCCGGTCCGGGGGTCGCCCGCCGGGAGCGCCTTCGCCTTTGCGGCGAACTTCGCGACGAAGGCATCGGCGACCGACTCGTCAACCACGACCCGTTCGGTCGACATGCAGATCTGGCCCTGGTTGAAGAACGCCCCGAATGCCGCCGCATTCACGGCTTGGTCCAGGTCCGCGTCGTCGAGAACGATGAGCGGCGCCTTGCCGCCGAGCTCGAGCAGCACCGGCTTCAGATAGCGGGCCGCAATCTCCGCGATGATGTGGCCGACCCGCGTTGAGCCCGTGAAGTTGACCCGGCGGACGGCGGGGTGAGCGACCAGTGCTTCGACGACCTGCGGCGCATCGGCTGCCGAATGGGTCACGACGTTAACGACGCCCTTCGGCAGTCCCGCCTCGCGCAGCGTCTGGCCGATCAGACGGTGCGTCGCGGGACACATCTCGGAGGCCTTCAGCACGACGGTATTGCCGCAGGCGAGAGGCAGCGCGACCGCGCGGGTGGCGAGGATGACGGGCGCGTTCCAGGGCGCCATGCCGAGCACGACGCCGGCCGGCTGCCTCACCGCCATGGCGATGCAGCCCGGCTTGTCGGACGGGATGACCTCGCCGCCCACCTGGGTCGTCATCGACGCAGCCTCGCGCAGCATGTTGGCCGCGAGCTTGGCGTTGAACTGCCCCCAGCCGGCGGTCGCCCCGATCTCCGCGGTCATGAGGCGGGTGAACTCGCCCGCGCGCTGCTCCATGAGATCGGCCGCCTTCAGGAGGAGCATCCGGCGAGGCGTCGGCCCCAGCTCGGACCAGCCCGGAAAAGCGGCGGCGGCGGATTCGACGGCTCGGATCGCATCGGCCGCCGATGCCGCTGCGGCCCGAGTGGCCACGGCATCGGTCATCGGGTCCCGACGTTCGAAGGTCCTGCCGTCCGATGCCGCCAAATCCTGGTCGTCGATGAGAAGGTTGATGTCCATCGATTCCTCCCGAAGGTTTCGTGATGACTCGTTTTTTGGCTCTGCTGTCGCATCGGGTCGCTGCGAGACAGGAGCCACCTGGATCCGCTCGGCCCCGACGCTTACGTCTCGTCATACAGCGTCGGTATCGCGGGGTCGACCACCACTTCGACGAGCCAGGGCCCGTCCGCCTCGAGGGCCCGGACCAGGGCCGGCTCGATCTCGTCCGCTTTGGTGACGCGCATGCCGGGACACCCCATCCCGGCCGCGAGGTGCACGAAGTCCAGCCCCGGCAGATCGATCCCGGGGGGACTGCGGACCTTCAACACCCGGCTGAAGGAGCGCATCGCGCCGTACCCGCCGTTGTTGATGACGACGACCGAGAGGGGGAGACGGTGCTGGACCGCGCTCCACAGGGCCTGGATCGAGTACATCATCGAGCCGTCGCCGATCAGACAGACGACCCGGCGCGACGGCTCGGCGAGGGAGACGCCGACTGCGCCGGGCAGGCTGTAGCCGAGTCCGCCACTGGTCATGGTGTAGAAGCTCCCGTAGCTCCGCATCGGCAGGTGTTCTTGCATGGCAGGCCGGTGCGACGGCGCCTCCTCGACGACGATAGCGTCGCGCGGCAAGAGCGCGGCGAGGGTGTGGAGCAGAAACTCTGCGAGGATCGGGTCGGTCCGCGGCGGCGGTTCGGGCCGCCGCCGGGGGGCAGGGGCCGCCCGGTCGGTCGCGGGAAGACGTTCGATCAGCGCCCCAAGCGCCAAGCGCAGGCTGCCGATGATGCTCGTGCCGGTGGGAGCCGAAGCCGCGGAGTCGATATCCGACGTGATCTGGTAGAGCGGCACGCCGCTCCGGAACACCGCGCAGTCGCCGGCGACATGAAAGGTGACGACGGGCGCGCCCAGGACCACGATGAAGTCGTAGCGGGACAGCGTGGCGGATACGGGTTCGGGGGCGGCGGGCAGGAACCCGGCAAAAAGCGGATGCTCCTCGGGAAAGCTGACGCGGCTCGAGAAAGGGCTGACCCAGACGGCCGCGCGGAGCCGCTCTGCGAGCGCGACCGCCAAGTCGCCCGCGTTCTCGGCATCCACCTCCGGACCGATCACGAGGCCCGGCGCCGCGGCGCCAGCCAGCGCCTCGGCGAGCCTGGCGATCAAGTCCGGGTCGGGAGCCGTGTCGCTGCTCACCAACCGGGGCGCGATCGGAGCCGTGCCAGCCGCCCAGTCGTCGATGGGGATCGAGACGAAGGTAGGACCCTGGGGCCGCTGCATCGCGACGTAATAGGCGTGTGCAAGTGCCGCCGGAACGTCTTCGGCACGGGCCGGCTCGCAGCTCCACTTCACGTAGGGCTTCGGAAAGCTTGCGGCATCGGTCGCGCCGAGAAAGGGATTGATCGGAAGCAGGCTGCGAGCCTGCTGACCGGCCGAGATGACGAGCGGCGCCTGGTTGCGAAAGGCGGTGAAGATATTGCCGAGCGCGTGACCGACGCCTACTGCGGAATGCAGGTTGCAGAACGCGGCCCTGCCGCTGGCACGCGCGTACCCATCCGCCATCGCGACCGCAGAGGCCTCCTGCAACGCCAGGACGTAACGGAAGTCGTCAGGCCAGTCGTTCAAGAAGGGCAATTCCGTCGAACCGGGATTCCCGAACACGGTGGTCATCCCCAGGCCGCGGAGCAAGTCCAACGTGGCCTGCCTGACGGAGACCATGCTGGACGCGAGCGGTGGATTCGTCATGGGACCTGCTCTCGGCCGACGGGCGTGACCGTGTCCGGCTTCGCCGTTCCGACCGGCGTCGGGCGCACGTCCCGATTTGCCAGGCGCGGCCCGCGCTCAATGAGCGCCGAAATACAGCGGCACGTCATAGTAGTCGTGGACGCTTCTGCCGAAGGCCTGGTCGGACCAGTCGGGCTCCTCGCCGGCTTTGTAGGTAGGAGCGCTTCGCAGCTTGTCCCGATCGAGGTCGATCACGTAGCCGCCGCGGCCCGTGTCGTAGGTCAGGACCTTCCACGGCAGCGGGTAGTGACTCCCCTCGCTGCGGCCCGATCCCGCGGTCGTCAGAACCGCGTAGGCGACCTGGCCCGAATACTTGTCGAGCATGAAGTTCACGACGGTGCCGAGGCGTTCTCCGCCGCGGTTGAAGACGGCCGTGCCCTCGACTTTGCTCGAAGAGATCAGACGATCCGTCTCCTGGTTCGAAAGGTTGTCGGTCCCGCCGGGTGCAGTCTCGGTGCTGGTCACGGGCAATCTCCTTCGCGCTGTCCCTCTCCTCGATGCTTCTCTCGGCGAAGGGCGTCGGCCCTCCGTCGGAGGCGCGTATACCAAGAGCAAGCTCATCCGCGAAACGGGCGAACGGCTCTCCGTCAGCCGTCGCCTCGGTTCGTTTCCAGCGACACTCGATGCGCAAAGACAATCCGGCCTCGGGCCTAGGGTTCCCGGAACGAGCGCGAGATGCATGGGCGCGTGAATGACACCCCACGGGCCCGCTTTCAAGCTCCGGCTGTTACAGGAGCGGACGCGATCTCTATCGCACCTGCCCCGGTCCGGGAGCGCCCTCTCTCGCCGGGGAGGCCTGCTCTCCCCGATTTGCCTAGCGCGCCGGCCTACGGCTCGACGGTTACTTCTGCGACCATGTTCGGATGATAGCGGCACAGGTAGCTGAACGTGCCTGTGCTCCTCATGACCATGCGCCCGCTCCGCCCGGGCAGGACGTTCACGTTCCAGCTCTTGTCCCGTGCGGTGGCGGTGTGCGCCACGATGTCCTGATTGAGCCACTCGATGGTGTCGCCCACGTGGAGCGTCAGCTGACGCGGCTCGAAGGCGACGCCCGTCATGACCACCTGGTGAGTCTCCGCTGCCCGAGACGCTGGGACAGGGGACAGGGCCGACGCGATGACCAGAATGCCGCTCCAGCGGCCGAGAGCGCTTGTCATCACTGTAGTGAGGCTCCTGCCTGACCCGAGAGGGCTCGCACGAGCTGCTCCGCGTGCTGCTGGTGGCCTTGGAAGATCCTGAGACCCGTGGCAAGCAGGTCCTTCAGTTCGCCGTTGGTGGCGGACGGTATAAGGGTATTCTGAACCGCATCGTTGACCTGCTGGTGGAAGGCGACCTCGCCCTGCGCGTAAGCCTTGTCGAATGCGGCGCCCTTCAAAGAGCTCAGCTGCTTCCGCCCGGCGTCCGCCTGCTTCAGGAGAGCCCGGCTGGTGTCGTTATCCTCGGGCTTGACGTTCAGCTTCTTCACGAGAGACAGCGCCTGAGCGTTCACGGCCTTATGGTCCCGAACCATGTCGGTCGCGAAGGCGCGCACCTCCTTGTTCCTTGACCGTTTCAAGGCGAGCTCCGCGGTCTCGATGTCGATCTGCCCCGCCGTGTAGGCGATATGGGCGATCTGGGGGTCGCTCGGCTTTCGTGCCTGCGCCATCGCGCTGGAGTGGGCGAGGCAAAGGCCGAGACCGAAAACCATGATGGTAAGCTTCGACATCCGTTCCTCCGATATTCGTCTAGGGGCCGGCCGGGTTCGCCCGCGTGGTGATCCCGGACCCGCCGCATTGGATGCGGGAGATGCGGCAAGGTTCCCGGATCTGAGCGACACGCCCATCCGGTCCGACTTTGCGGATGCCCTCGGCGGAGTGCGCCCGAGCGCAGATGGGGCCGGTCGAACAGGATCCGCGGCATGCTGGCGATCATGAGCCCGTGCACGATCCAGACGCTACATGTCCGGGGCGCGTTGAGAGAAGCAATCGATGCTCCCGACCATGGTGGGCCTCACGGCCGCCTTGTTGGAAACTTGCAGCGTCGTGCCACAGCTCTTCAAGTGCCGGCCCACCGGCGAGACGGAGGGGGTCTTCGTGGGCCGCGGGCCTTGGGCCTCCTGCTGTGCGCGACCTACGGCTTTGCAATCGGGAGCTTGCCGGTCCTCGTCGTCAGCGCGTTGGGTCTGCTCCTGAGCTCGACGATCCGGATCCTCCTTGTTCGCGGATCACGGGCTCGGCCGGCCTGACCATTCTCCGGGCCGTCAGACACTGACCTCGCGAACGAGCCCGTCCATTGGCTGCCGCCCGCCGCAGCGGCTCCCTTTCCCTACTCTGGCAAGCATCGGTCTTCGCGTGACCGACCGCGCGCACCTCAACGAGGATCGGGCCGGGACGCGTTCCACGGAATGGGTCGTTGTCCGGGACGACGAACATGCGAGCGGCAAGGCTTGCCGATGCCTTCGTCCGCACGCGATCTCCAGACGCCGTCTGACACCGCGCGTTAACTATAACAATCGGTTCACCCGCTCAGGAATTCTTGCGCGCATATTCGCGCCACATTTCGTAGCGTTCATGGTGGCAATCGGCCCATTCAACCAAGCATTGGAGAGATAAAACTAATTAAGTTGCGAATACAAACGGAGTATGTATGTTTCATCTCAGAACGTGTCGCCGCAGAACCATTGCGCGTTGCAGTTGTTCTATCGGAAGGTCTGAGTTCGCGACGGCGAACAAGCAAGGATATCGACCTGCCTGCTGCGTGCGACGCCTGTTTTATTTCTTCGGATTCGGTAGGCTGTGCATCGCATTTACCCTTTTGGTTGTGGCCGAGAGCTGTTCGAGTCCGCCACGACCCACCACCACCGCCGCTACCTCGGCCGGCGAGACTGGGGCGCCAAAACATCATGATAGCAGGCCCAACGCATCTCTTCCCGGCGGAGCTCCGGCCGCGCGTGCATTACGAGAATCGGCGGCCGCGGGATCGGCAGTCAGCGCCCAGCGCGCCATTGTCCAATCAGCGGCCGTGAGTCCGAGGGAAGACCTCGCTGTTCCTCCGACAACCGGATCACCGCGTGCCCTCAAGTGGCAGGATCCGAGCCAGGTCGGGCTTGTGTCCGATGGCTCGGACGGAGCGATTGTCCGCATCGGTGCCGACTTACATTTGGCTCTCGATCTCGATCGCTTGAGCCTTCGAACATCCGACAGTGGCGGTCCGCTGCGCACCCTGCACGAGATCATGCATCGGCCCGGCGCCGACATCGGCATCGTACAGGCGGACGCGCTCGAAAGCCTCGTGCTCGAGAACCCCTCGACGACCGCCCCCCGCCATCTCCGATTTGTGGCGCGGATCTACGACCGACAGGTTCACGTCGTAGCGCGTGAACCGATCACGGACATCCGACAGCTGAGCGCGTCCAAGGTCAACATCGATGAACCCGGGAGCGGAAGCCACGTCACTGCGCGATTGGTGTTCCAAAAGCTGGCCATCGAGCCGGTCTTCACGACCTACCCGACGCAGAATGCTCTCGATCGTCTCCGCTCCGGCGAGATCGACGCGGCATTCATCGTCGCGCCGAGTCCGGCGCCCGATCTCCTCGGCTTCGAGGCCGACGGATTTCATTTCCTGAACGTGCCCTGGGATGGGGAAGCCATGAAATCCTACAGCCGCGCGGAGTTGCGCGAATCCGATTACCCGACGCTCATCAGAGGGGGCGAAAACGTGCAGACCATCTCCGTCGGGGTCGTCGTCGCGGTCTATAACTGGCCCAAAAGATCGAGGGGGTACCGGAAACTGGTACGTTTCGTGCGCTCCTTCTACTCGCGCCTGGAGCAACTGCAGCAGCCCGGACACCACTTCGACTGGAAAGATGTGGACGTGTCTGGCCAGGAGCACGGCTGGGAACGGTTCCACTTCGAAGAAGTGCCGCGCCGCCCGGGACTACCCCTCTCCCATGAGCCAACGGCTCCGCTCTCTGCCGGACGAGCAGACAAGGCATGATCGCCAGAATCGGACAGGAGACGCGGATCGAACCGGGCTCGTGGGCCCGCCGACCGCATGCACGGGACACGGCGAGGAGGACGACGTGAGCGAGCTTTCAGGACACGAAGAGTTGCGCAAGGGCGCTCGGCGATACCCGGTGATCGTGATCGTGGAACGCCGCGTCCTGGTGCAGACTTGCGTCCTTCGCCTCCTGAAACGAGAGCTCGCGAAATTCGAGATCTGGGGTGCGGAAAGGACGGCCGATTTGGTCCGTGCCGCGGGACAGGATGTGCGGCTCGTCGCCCTCAATATCGAGGACAGACCCGTGACGGACCTATCGGTCACCAACGACTTGGCGACGATCAGGGAAAGCTTCCCCCAGGCAGCGCTTGCGGTCATTTCCGACCGCGACGACGAGGTGACCGCGCACGAGGCGATCCAATGTGGCATTCAAGGGTTCTTTCCGTCGACGATATCGGTCGACGTCGTGATTGCGGGGTTCCGGCTGGTTCTCGCCGGCGGCGTCTACTGCCCGCCCCTGATCTCGCCGAGGTACGACGGACACCATAGCTTGGGCGACGGTCTCGGGAACCGCGTGCCGCAGCTGGACGGCGGCTTCGGCGATGGTGCTCACGCCGACGAGAACGGCCGCCTCGCCGTGTTGCTCACCCCCAGAGAAAAGAGTGTTCTGTCGGAGCTGCGGCTCGGGCACTCGAACAAAGTGATCGCCCGCAACCTCGGCCTGTCGGAGAACACCGTGAAGATGCACATCCAGCACCTCATGCGTAAACTCGGCGCACGGACACGGACGGAGGCGGTGTTCATTTGGAGCCGCAGCGCTACGAATGGCGGTCGACCCGCTTGGGCGAACTCGTAGCCGATTGCAGGGCCGTCTCCATTTCCGCAAACCAGATTCGTTGTTTTCTCGATAGATCCCACCGCGGACTCAGATCGAGGGACCCGGCGTCGAGGCCCTGTCGGTCGCGATTCAGTCTTCTCGGAATGCGTTGTTGAAACTGTCGAGAAGGGGCTTGAGCGCGTACACGGCAACCGTGCTGCGCCCGGTCTTGATGAGCACCCGAGTCGGCATGCCGGGTACCATCGGAGCGGCGTCGAGCGTTGACGCTTCCTCCTCTTTGACCTGTATCTTTGTCGCATAATAGGGTTGATCGGTGCGCCGGTCGAGCAGCCGGTCGGCCGAGATGTACGTAACGACTCCCTTTACCGCCGGGATGATCCGTTGGTTGTAGGCGAGGAGATGCACATCGGCGCTCAGGCCAGGGTGAACCACGTCGATGTCCTCGGCTCGGACGCGAGCCGTAACGATCAGGCGATCGTGCCGGGGCACAAGATCCATGATCGGCGCTCCGGCGCCAATCACTCCGCCCAAAGTGTGGACGCGGAGGTCGGTGACGATGCCGGCTTCCGGCGCCTTCACTTCCGTTCTAGAGAGCTGGTCCTCGACCGCCTTGACCCTTTCGCTCAGCAGCAAGATCTCGGCCTGGGTGTCCCGCAGGGACTGCGCGATCTCGTTCTGTCGATCGCTGTTCAACTTCACGAGCACGGCACGAGATTCGCCGAGAGCCTGGAAGGCACGGGAGATCTGGGCTGACAGCTCCCCCCGTCGTCCTTCGATCTCGGCCATCTCTCGTTCGAGAGAGAGCAGCCGCGGTCGCCTTTCGAGTCCTTTGTCTACGAGAACCTGCACGGCTGCCGCTTCCTGGCGCGCAATCTCACTCCGCTTCGTAGCGGCGAGCTCTTGAGCTTTGAGGCCTCCGATCTCTTTGGTGATCTGCGCCATCCGCTCTCCGACGATCGTGATCTGTGCGCGCATGACCTGCCGGCGCGCCGCCAGAATGCTCCGCTGCCCCGCGAGGATGGCGCCCACCGACGGATCTTCTTCCAGGGCGTCCTGAAACTCGCTGGGCACGACGATGTCGTCAGCCTCGCCGCGTTCCGCGAGCAGCCGGGCCTCGCGGGCCTTCGCTTCCAGGATCTGACCCGTGAGGCCTCGACGCTCCGCCCGGGCCTTCGTGGGATCGAGCCGCAGGAGAGTCTGACCAACCTCCACATTGTCGCCCTCCGCGACCAGGATCTCTCGCACGATCCCCCCTTCGAGGTGCTGGAGCGTCTTCCGGCTCGTCTCGTTTTCCACCACGCCCGAAGCGATCGCGGCGCTCTCGATCGGCGCGAAAACCGACCAGGTGCCGAAGCCCAGGACGTAACCGCATAGAAGAAGGTTGCCCGTCCAGGCCACCGCCCGCAGTTTCGCGAACGGCGTCGGAGGTGTCGCGCGTCCCTGCGGGAGGACAGACGACCCCACCGCGCGGCCATAGCGATCGCTATTTTTCACGACACCGATTCCTTCGATCAAGCCTGTGGAATGGGCTGCGGCTTGCGCGTTCCCGATCTCGAACGTGTCTTCGCGGGCGGCGCATCGCGATCTCCGGTGCGCCGGGACCTGATGCGCGCTGGCGGCTGCTCACGGGCATCGATTTGGGGTCGGCCAAGGTACTGCGTGAAGATTTCATCCCGTCCTCCGCATGCCGCGAGGGTCCCACCTTGCATGATCGCGATCTTGTCGGTCGCCCCGAGAATTCCCATCCGGTGCGTAATCACGACAACCGTCGTCTGGCTCATCTTCATCTTCTGAATGACGTCGAGGAGCATCTGCTCACCGAGATAGTCGAGGCTGGCGTTCGGCTCGTCGAGCACAAGGAGGCGCGGATTGCCGCAAAGTGCGCGCGCGAGTCCCAGGCGCTGGCGATGGGCGCGCAGGAGGACAAGGCCGCCGTCGTCGATGGTGGAATCGTAGGCCATCGGGAGCTTCATGATCATATCATGCAGACCGACGAGCTTTGCTGCCGCCACGACGTCCTCGAAAGCGACCTCCCCGAGTCGACCGATAACGTCCGTCACGCTCCTTCCGAACAGGTTGATTTCCTGCGGCAGATATCCCAGGTGACGGGCGCTTCTCGAGTTCTGCAGAACCCGGATTTCGGTGGTGCCGAGTCTCACGTGGCCTTGCGTGGGTGCAGCGATGCCGGCGATGACCTGACCCAAGGTCGACTTGCCTGATCCCGAAAGTCCTATGACACCGAGGCATTCGCCGGGCTCGAGCCGCAGCGAGACGGATTTCAGGAGCGGGTCGGGGCTTCCCGGAAGGGCGAGGCTTACGCTCTCGACGACGAGCGGCCCGTCAAGCATATCGGGCGGGAGCGTCGGAGGGCATTCCTCCGCTCCCAAGCCGTCCAGCGATCGAACGAGCCGCCGGTATGCGGCTGCCGAGACTGCGAACGCCTTCCAGCCCGCGATGGCACCTTCGACGGGCGACAGAGCGCGCCCGAACAACAGGCTGGAAGCGAAGATGATGGCGGGGCTCCGGTCGTCCTGGAGAACGAGCCATGCTGCGAGGCCCATCACGAGGACCTGAGAGAGCCCACGCGCGGGCTTTGCGAGGAGTGTGACGATCTCGCTGCGACGCTGTCCCCTTTCCCGGGCCTGCCTGGCGTCCTCGGCATCCGCAAGAATCCCTCCCGCTGCCCCGTCCGTCATGCCCATGGCGCGGATGAGGTGGACGTTTGCGAGGGCGACGTTGAGGCGAGCATGGCTCCTGGTCAGAGCACGTCCGGCTCGGGAAAGAGCCTCTTCGGTTGCGAGTTCACCGATCAGGGCGAGGCCGAAGATGACAAGGACGCTGGCCAATGCGAGGACGCCCAGCAGTGGATGGATCAGGAAGAGAACGACGATGAACAGCGGCGACCAGAAAAAGTCGAAGACAATCGGGCACGCGCTGGATCCGATGAACTGGCTCAGCGTCGTCACGTCGCGATAAATCTCCGCCGCGCGGGTCACATCTCCCCCCGCGGCGGAGCTTAAAGAGGCGCAGACCGCCTGCGCGCGGATCCGCTCGTCGAACCATTCTCCGATTCGACCTAGCGCCACGCGTCGCAAGGCGTCGAAAAGACCGCCCACCACCACTGTGACGGCGACGATCAAGGTGAGCATGATCAGAGTGTCGGCGCTTCGGCTCGACAGCACGCGATCATAGATCTGAAGCAGGTAAATCGGCGCCGCAAGGAGGAGAAGGTTGTAGCCGCAGCTATAAGCGAATACGAGACCGAGCGAACCCACACAGGCCCTAGCGGAGGCATGCACGGGTGAATGGTGCACTGTACGAGCCATGAGCGGAAACGCTGCTTTGCATTGAGGGTGATGAGCTGACGGCGCGACGCTCGTCGCCGGCCATGGGACCGGCGGCGCGACAGCCGCCGGTCTGCGTAATGGCTCAGGCAGGTATGTGGTCGTCCGCCGAGAAGTCGTAGGCGTGAATGGGGAGGCCCTTCAGCTCGGTGTAGTTGACCTCGTCATGCACGAGGGCGAAGGAGACGTCGCCGCCTTTGGCGAGGTTGCCGTTGCCACCGTCCCCTCCATTCCCGGCAATCAGGTTGGCCGTCTGGTCGAATTTCGCCCAGTTCGTCTGATGCGCAGTCGTGTCGGCGTAGACCTTGGAAACGTTTTCCCCGCTGTCCGAGGATTGAGATCCGTCTGAGCTCGTCTTGCCGCCGTCGGCGCTTGCCTTCCCCTTCTTCGCGATGGCTTTGCCGCCGTTGGCATCGCCTGCATCCCAATACGCCTTCTGTTTGACGTGATCGCCAGTGTCCACGTCGACATGCGAGCCGTAAGCCTTGTTGTAGGGACTGAAGTTCGCCGATTGACTGCTAGTCAAGGTCCCCTTGTTGTACCCATCGCCCCCGTTCCCCGCAGAGTTACCGCCGGTATTGAGGTCTTTGAACTGAATTACGTCTGAAGCGCCAAACGACATTTGAGCCTCCGTTGCTTTCCTGAGCAGCCCGCTCTGAGCGAACGATACTGCGACGATCACCTTGAATGAGTCGATCATCGCGGGTCTACACGCTCATCCTGATGTAACCTGTTCAGGTGCCCTTCTTGCCTCAGCTGCTTCTGGGCTCAATTTGGTCGAAAACTCGACATGCGGTGGTCGGCAGTTCTGTCGTGGCAGCTGGAAAGTTTGTTGATAACTTGCCGAAACGCTCGATCCGCTTCGCGGCGCGGTGCAAAAGCCTCGATCCTGCGAGGCGCCAAGTTCAAAGCTGATCCGCCTTCGGCGAATCAGCTCTTCAACGGCGAACGGAGACTCGCTGTGCCTTGATGCGCTTCAGCTGAGCAGGTGAGCCGCTGCGAGGAAGTCGAAGAGCAGATCGACGTCGCCAGCGTGATTGCCGTCTCCGCCGTCGCCGCCGATGCCTGCGAGCTGCGTCGAGGTCTGGTCGAGGAGCAAGGCGTTGCTCTGATGGGCTTCGGCTACGGAATGATACCCCGCGACCGCGATATTGATGGGGGCGTAGATTGCGATGTCGACGTCGACCATAGCGCCGCTGAAGTGACCGTCCCCGCCGCCGCCCGCCAGGGCAACGGCATCGGACCCGATCAAGCGCAAAAACGAAGCATCCGCGTCAAATCCACCGAAGGCAGCGTTTCCATTGCCGCCGTGTCCTCCGATGCCTGCCACCTGGAGGGCGTGCTGGTCGATGATCACGTCGTTCGTCTGAGTCGCCTCCGCGTGAGACTTGTATGCTGCGAT
>Ga0126314_10000502_pt1 | contig 18793 bp, 17 predicted proteins | sample Plot105B_FD_92535 | JGI IMG/M metagenome (GOLD analysis project Ga0126314, IMG submission 92535) | Serpentine soil microbial communities from UC McLaughlin Reserve, CA, USA - Plot105B | ecosystem: Environmental > Terrestrial > Soil > Grasslands | place: USA: UC McLaughlin Reserve, Lake County... | reverse complement strand
TGGGCGCACGAGCCGCTTTACGTGCTCGCGCCCGCGGAGCTGCTCGACACGCCACCGCCTTTCGCGGAGGCGGTGCTGCGGTCGGTGCCGCCAGGGGAGCCGGTGCGTGTGGTCACGGCGGTGCGCAGCGTCAATCATGAGCGGAGCGTGCCGGGGCTCGACTACCACGGGAGGATGGGACTCGCGTTCCTGACGGGGCTGCTTCCGGACACGACGACGCTCTGGGGCATCGAGAGCGCGAACGGCTACATGCCGGGAGAGAACGTGCGGGTGCGGTGGCTGAGGGAGGACCTGGCGCACTGGTTCGGCCAGGTCGCGCCCCGGCTCGCCACGCCGTTCTCCGTGCACAGCATTCAGGCCGGAGGCGGGCTGGTATTGCCTCCGTCGTCGCGGGTGGTGGCGGAGGACCCGTTGTTCGGCACGAAGCTGGTGGTGCATCCGGAGGCGGTGCCTCGGGTGTTGCTGGCGCGGCCTCGCTGCGTGGAGGGGACGGAGCAGGCGCTGAAGCTTCTGCTGGCGCCCCAGCTTCCTCCTCGCGACACCGCCGTCGTGGAGTGCGCGGTGGCGCTGCCCGAGGCGTCGGAAGGGCTGACGGGCACGGTGAAGGTGGAGCGGCCCTCGCCCGAGCGGCTCGTCGTGGACGTGGAGTCGTCCGAGGCGGCGGTGCTCGTCGTGAATGATGCGTTTCAGCCGGGATGGACGGCGACGGTCGACGGGAGCGAGGTGCCCATCCTTGCCGCGAACGTCGCGGTCCGCGCGGTGGCGGTGCCGGCGGGCCAGCACCGGGTGGAGATGCTCTACCGGACGCCAGGGCTTCGCGTGGGGCTGCTCGTGGGCCTTGGGACGTTGCTGGCGCTGTGTCTGCTGGGGGTTGCGCGGCGCGCTCGCTGAGGCAGTTAGATGGCCTCGGCTCCGCTTGCTCCTACCGCTGCACCTGGATCGGCTTCAGCAGCCCTGCTCGGTCCAACTGTTCGCGCACCATCTCAGCCAGCGCGAGATGCTCCGGGTTGTTGGTGGTGAAGCGCTCGGGAGTCAGGATGATGAGGGTTCCCTTGTCCGTCACGGGCTCAATGCGCACGGGAGCGGGGAGTGGTGGCAACGTGCCCCGATTCCGCGAAAGGTATGTCCCCCATCCCACGAACGTGCCGGGATCCGCGAATTCCGATACGGCGTCCCGATGGTTGTCGGACGTGAAGACCCCCCATTCAGGGTCCCATGCCTGCACCATCGCGCTCATCACTTGAGTGAGCACGGATGCCGAAAGGAATCGCCCCGCGACATCCCCCTTTGCCGGAGGGGTCCAGACACAGAGGTCCACTGTCTCAGGTGATGGAGAGCCACAAGAGAAATTGACCACGCTGCTCGCGTTCGACTCTCCATTCCACGCAGCGAAGAAGAACTCACCATCCGCCAACTGATACTTCTTCTTTGCAAACAAGCCGAGAAGGGTTTCAGCACGCGGCACGAACTCGCCATGGATGGCGACGTCCCGGGATGCAGCCTGCTCAAACCATCTTGAAAGGCTTGGGTCCACGGAGGAAAGGCTCTGAAATAGAAGCGCTGCCCTCCGAGAGTACGCTTCTAGCGGCTCGGGTCGCCCAGGCCAATACACGCCCGAATAATAGGTTTCGGTCATTCAGTGGGGCCTCTCAGTTCGGAGGTGTGTGGATGACTGAGATTCTTCCCAAGCCATTTCGCTTGAAGAGGACTCGCACGTAGTCCGCGACCCTGCGCTCCGCGAAGTGCCACTCAATGGGGAATCCACGGGAGACACGCTGTTGACTCCTGGCCTGCTTGATCATGCCCATGAACCCCTCGAACCACGCTCCTTGCTCCACGGCCTGCCCAAGAAATTTCTCATAGCCTGGACGTGGCTTCTCCTGTCTTGCACCGCGCCATCGCTCACGGTGATGCGGCGCGAAGCTGCTTGAGGACCCTCTCGAGCACCTGTCGCTGGAGGTGCTTCTCGGGAATGGACGCCCGCTCCATCTCACCCAGGGCCTCCGTCAGCACGCGGATCGCTCGCTCATGTTCACCTCTCGCGCCGAGGATGCGCGCATGTCCCGCGAGGACCACGCCTCGCGAAGCGTCCTTCGCGAGCGCCAGCGCGCGCTCACTGGCCGCCAGTGCCTGGTCCTTCCGCCCCGCCATCAGGTGAAGCGTGGCCAGCCGCGCGGGTGGGTTGTAGTCCTCCGGCAGCTCCCGCTCACTGCGCTCCAATCGCGAGACGGCGGCATCCGGGCGGTTCAACAACGCCACCGCCATCACCCGGTGCGAGTCGAGCGCGGCACGCTCCTCGGCACTGCCCGCGCTCGCGGCCTGCTGCTCCAGGAAGCGCCACCACGCCTCCGCCAGCTCGCGCATGCGTGCTTCATCCCCAGCGACCTCGTGGGCCTCGCACTCCACCTCGTACAGCGACGAGCGCTGTGCTGGCGTGAGCGTGTCCTCGGATTCCTCCCGCGCTCGTGCCGCCTCCCGCGCGAGCCACGCCCTCAGCGTGCGCGCCTCCTCCGTGTCCGCATCCAGCGCGCAGCCCATGCCCACGTACAGCACCCGCGTGCGGTCATCCACGCGCGCCAGGCGCGGCAGTTCCTGGGTCGCCACTCGCATGCAGCCGACCGCATCCCCCAGCGCGGCGAGCGACTTGAGCCAGGACACGACGACCCCGGCCCGGCGCGGGTCCTCGGGCGTCCCATGCTCCACGGCCCGCTGATACGCCCCCGCGGCCTCCGCATGATTGCCCGCGAGCACGAGCGCATCCGCCCGTGCCAGCTCCTCACCGCCTGTGAGCCCCCGCCGGAAGGCCCGCTCGCCCTGGTCGAGCAACCCCAGCACCTGGGGCACGGACACCGCGCCCAGTGAGCGCACCAGGACCGTCCCCCGCGCCGGCTCCAGGACGAGCACCGTGGGCCACGTGTCCACCGGATATCTCTGGAGAAAAGCCACGTTCTCCAAGGCATCCGTGTCGACGGCGAGCCAGACGAAGCGGCCCGCCTGCTCCCCCAACGCGGGAGAAGTCAGCACCGTCGCCCGCATCGAACGACACGCCTGGCACCAGGGCGCCCACGCCTCCACGAACACGGGTCGCTGTGTCTCCCGAGCCTCCCGAAGCGCCCTTTCCCAATCATTCTCGATGAATACGGGCCCTCCTTCCGTCGTGGCGCGCTGCGTCGAAGGGCTGCTGGAAGCACAGCCCCAGAGCAGGAGCAGGACTCCGAGGACGGGTCTCATCGCCATGGTCTCTCCAGGGGAAGGCGTCGCGATGGCGCCCCAGACAGTCCCAAAACCGGCCGGGTTCCCGCCCATGACGCAACTTCCACGGGCCTCTGTGAGAAAATGACTGAAACGCCCAGCACCCCCATGGGCGGGAGCCCTTCATGAGCCCCATCGACCGCAACCGTCCCGCTTCCACGCCGCTCGCCTCGACGCAGACCTCGCGCACGGCCCTGAAGAACCCGCTGGGCGGACTGGTGGAGGCGGCGAAGAACGGCCTGAAGGAGGTCCCGCGCTTCCTGGAGCAGGGCAAGGACGTCTTCGAGTCCACGCACCTGAGCGAAATCAAGAAGCTGTTCGGCGGGGACTCGAAGCCGGACCGGACGCAGGACGGCAAGCTGATGGGCGCCAAGGGGCAGACCTTCGCGCCGGGCACGCCGCTCAAGGACATCCCCGGCGTCACGCCGCAGAACAATCCGAACCCGTCGAAGACCATCCTCTACGTCAACGGCATCATGACGCCGGCGGCCAACCAGCTCAGCGAGATGAAGTCCATCGCCGAGAAGGCGGATGCGCGCGTCATCGGCATCCACAACGCGACGCAGGGAATCGTGGCGGACCTGGCCCAGTGCGTGGGCGACAAGCTGGACAAGGGCAAGAACCCCGCCGTGGACACGCTGGCGGACACCGTCTACGGCGAGCTGAAGGCGGGCCGCGAGGTCCACCTGATGGGCTACAGCCAGGGCGGCCTCATCACCGCGCGCGCGCTGTTCGACGTCGAGCGCCGGCTGCGCATCGAGGACGGCCTGTCCCCCGCGCAGGTCGAGAAGGCGATGAGCAAGCTGAGCGTGGAGACCTTCGGCGCCGCGTCCACCAAGTACCCGGACGGCCCGAAGTACGTGCACTACGTCAACAACGCGGACGCGGTGCCCACGCTCACCGGCCTGGGCGGCAGCTTCGACCCCATCGCCTTCGCCAAGGACGCCGGCAAGGGCGCCGTCGTGCACCGCTTCACCGACGGCAACCTCAACCTCATCGGCAACCACATGCTGGACACGATGTACATGAAGCACCGCGTGCCCTTCGAAGAGGCCCGCGCCGGCAACTTCTAGTTCCTGACGGCGGAAGAGAGGGCCGGCGCCACGCCGGGGCACGGCCCTGCCCCGGTGGAGTTCCCAGTCGGGGCGGCGCTAACCCTCTGTTTCAAGGTTCTGGACGACGCGCTGCAAGAGCTCCCGAAGGAGCGCCTTCTCCTTCTGTGTGAAGCCCGCGGTCGCCTCGTCCTCCCCAAGCAGCAGCGCCGCTTTCGCCTCGGGAAGCCGGGCGCGGGACTGGGAGGTGAGCGACGTGAGGCTCCCTCGCTTGTCCTCCGGATTGGGTTCTCGCCGGATGACGCCATCGCGCTCCATGCGCGCGAGCATCTCCGCCATGGTCGGCTGCTCCACGCGCGCCAGCTCCGCGAGCGTCTTCTGAGGCAGCGGTCCGCCATCCTCCAGCGCAATCAACACCGGGAGCTGGCTCATGCCGAAGCCCAGCGGACGCAGCCGTGCCTCATGCAGCCGCATGAGCAGCCGCGACGCCCGGTTGATCCAATACGCCGACGTGGACTCGGGGTTCCAGGGGCGTGCCTTACGTTCATGTTGCATAGGGCCCTTTGTAATATTAGTTAGGGACCTATGCAAACTGGAAAGCGAATTGGAATCGTGGGCGGAGGGCCGGGCGGGCTGACGCTCGCGCGAGTCCTCGCGACGCGGGGCATCGACTCCACCGTGTTCGAGCTGGACGAGCACCGGCTGTCGCGTCCGCAGGGTGGCTCGTTGGACCTGCACGAGGGCTCGGCCCTGCTCGCGCTGCGACATGCCGGGCTCGAAGCGGGGTTCAAGGTGCTCGCGCGCTACGACGACCAGGGCGACGCGCTCTATGACCACCAGGGGACGCTGCGCTTCGAGCTGGGAGGAGACCCGAGCGGCGGGCGGCCCGAGATTGACCGTGAGCAACTGCGCACGCTCCTGCTCGACAGCCTTCCGCCCGGGACGATTCAGTGGGGGAGCAAGGTGCGCGCGGTGGAGCCCCTGCCGGATGGGCGCTATCGCGTCGCGAATGAGCGCGGCTCGCTCGGAGAGTTCGACCTCGTGGTGGGCGCGGATGGTGCGTGGTCCAAGGTGCGCCCGCTCGTGTCGGGTGAGGAGCCTCGCTACACAGGGGTGATGTTCGTCGAGCTGAGCATCGACGACGTGGACGCGCGGCATCCCGACGTGGCGGCGCTCATCCCGCGCGGCAAGGTCTCCGTGGTGGGGGACTGCCTGAGCCTCATCGCGCAGCGCAGCAGCAACGCCCACGTCCGCGTCTACCTCATGTTCCGCGTGGCCGAGGACTGGCACCGACAGGGCGAGGTGGACCTGTCCTCTCCCGAGCGCGCTCGCGCGGCGCTCAAGGCGCGGTTCGCCGGGTGGGCGCCTTCGCTGCTCCGGTTCATCGACGTGAGCAACGACACCATCGTCCCGCGTCCCATCCTCGCGTTGCCGGTGGGGCATCGGTGGACCCACCGGCCGGGCGTGACGCTGCTGGGGGACGCGGCGCATGTCATGCCGCCGTTCTCCGGCGAAGGCGTGAACATGGCCATGCTGGATGCGGCGGAGCTGGCGCTGGGGCTCGCCGAGGACTCCGACTGGAGTCGCGCGGTGGCGGCGTATGAAGCGCGCATGTTCGTGCGAGCCGCGGAGGCGGCGGCGGGCGCGATGGAGGGGCTCGACTTCGTGTCGGAGCACGCGCTCGCTCACACGCTCGAACACTTCGAGGCGATTCAAAGGATGGCGGGTGCGCCGCATCCCTGAGCCTGAGGGCGTCCTCGCCGCGAGCTTCAACGCGCGAGCTTGAGGCTGACCACGGCCTTGTCCTCGACGGAGCCCGACAGGGTGAGCCGCAGCTCCCAGGCGCCCGGCATGAAGAGGTCCAGCTCCGATATCTCGAAGTCACTCGTGCCCTGCGGCGTGATGCGCGCGGGGCTGTCGAGCCCGTGTCCCATGGTGGGCATCCACGGCTGGAGGGCCAACGCCAGGCTCGGGACGGCCTTGCCCGTGGCGACGTCGGTGACCCGGATGCGCAGGCGTTGAGGGCCTCGGCGGAGGGGGACCGCGTCGGCGAGGACTTCGATGCGCAGGCGCCCCGAGGTGCTCGTCACGGACGTCACGGGTGTCGCCAGGGTTGAGGACTTCTCCGTGGCTGGAGCGGTCGACGTCGGAGTCGGTGCGGCGCTCCACAGCAGGCACAGCAACATCGCGCTCTTCATTCATCCTCCAGGGCGGACTTGATGCTCGGGAGCTTGTAGCGACGTGCGACTCGCCGTGGCGCGCGGCAAGTTGCCACAGCGTGCTCGCGGTCCATTTGCGCGAGGGTGTGCACATGAGTCCTTCCTCTTCGCGTCTGTCGCGAGGTGTCCCCTGGTTGCGCTCCTGGGCCTGGTGGTGCCTGGGCGTCTCGAGTCTCGCCGGGGTGCTCGCGCTCTGTGTCGCCATGTTGTCGGTGGCGAGGCTGCTGCTGTCGGAGGTGTCCTGGCTCCCTCCTGACACCGTGTGGGTTCCCAATCCCTTGCCCCTCCATGGACAGCTTCCCCGGTTCGAGCTCCGGGACGTGGACGGGGCGCTGTTTGGAACACGCCAGCTCCGGGGACGGGCGTATGTCCTTCAATTCCTTCCGGATGAGGGTCCGTCCGGCAACCAGCACCTCGTGACGCGGCTGTCCTCGGTGGAGCGCGGACTTGTGGCCGAGCGCATGGCCTTCCGGTTCGTCGTGGTGGCACGTCCTTCTTTCACTCGGGACGAGGGACTGGCGCGTGTCGAAGGCGAAGCAGGCAGGAGCGGCCCGGCGTCGTGGCACGTGCTGGCGGCGGACACTTCGTGGGAGGCGGAGGTGCAGTCGATGCTGAGAGCGGGCGGGCTCGTGGAGGGTGGCTCGTCGGAGCGGCGGTCCACGTTGCTGGTGGACCAGGCAGGCGGGCTGCGAGGCGTCTACGACCTGACCGAATCCCCACGTGCCGTGGAGGCGCTGGTTGCGGACGCGCGACAAGTCTTCGAGAGCGGCCCGGTGCCGGCCCTCGCGGGGCTGCCCTTGGACCATCCTCATGTGCTGGGCGTGGGCTGCGCGGGCGAGCGGGGGAGGTACTGACATGGCTTCCCCAGTCGTCAATCGCCCCCGGAGTCGTCGCTGGACGGGATTGCTCGTCCTGGGAGTCCTGGCGCTCGTCGCGGCGCTCGCATTCCCGTTGCTGCGCGAGTCACGCGCTCGACTGCGGGCGCGGGGGCTGCCCGAGTTCGGTGCCCTGCCGACCTTTCGCCTGACGGACCAAATGGGACGCTCGTTCTCCGATGCGGACCTGCGCGGCGCGGTCGTCGTCGCGGACTTCATCTTCACGCGCTGCCCCACCGTGTGTCCGCTGCTCACGGCGAAGATGGCCCGCCTCCAGCGTCAGGCTCGCGAGGCCGGGCTGTCTTCGGTGCGCTTCGTCTCGTTCAGCGTGGACCCGCGCTACGACACACCGGAGCGGCTCGCCGCGTACGCGAACACACGGCATCTGGACACCAGCAACTGGTCCCTGCTGACGGGGCCGCTGGAGGACGTGGAGGCCACGGTGCTGGAGGGCTTCCGCGTGATGATGGGGCGGGACGCGGACGCGGGAGACGACGACTTCCTCAGCATCTTCCACGGCGAGCACTTCGTCCTCGTGGATGCGGACGGGCGCATTCGTGGGTACTACCGCGTGCTGGACGACTCCGACGGACTGGAGTCGCTTCAGCGCGACCTGGGGGCGCTGGTGCACGCGGTGGATTGAGGGAGACCCGCTGAGCGGGGAGAGACGTCACCTCGCCAGGCTCGAAAGTCACTTCACGAGCCCGGCGAGGGTGGTGCGTGCTCAGCGGCCCGGGGGCTTGAGGTCCGCGGGCAGTCCGCCGCCCGGGGTGGGAGGCCGCTCCAGGCCAGTGGGCTGGGTCAGTCCCTGGGAGGGCAGGGGGCCCGACACGGCCGAGGGCGTCTTCGAGCCGCTGTCCGAGCACGCGCAGAGCGCGCACGCGGCTACCCATGCAATCAAGTATCGAGTCATGGCTGTCTCTCCCGCCTCAGTACTTGACCCAGATTTCGGTGCCCGGATGAATCTCCGTCAGCACGTCCGTGTCCTTGTCGGACTCGATGAGTTCCTTTGTCACCGGATTGGGGCTGAACGCGCGATTGCCGGCCCAGACAATCTGGGCGTCGCTGAACACGGCGAAGTCGTGCACGTGCTCCTCCACGGTGTACTTGTTCCAGCCCGGCGTGCGCTTGGGATAGACGAAGAGCGAGGGCGCGGGCTCGGCCTGAGGCGGGGTGCCCGCGTCCGTTCCACCGTGGTCATGTCCACCCGACGTGCCCACCCACTCCACCGTCGTCTCCGCGCCCTCGGCATTCCGGCACGTCTGCGTGGTGGGGAAGTACACCGTGGTGAAGGCCGCATCCGGCATGCGGGCGCGCAACACCAGTCGGTGCGCATGCGTGTCGGCGGGGAGCACCTCGGCGGCGCTGCTCCGCGTCCACGTGACGGACGTCACGTTGTTGTTCGCGTCCTTCTCCACCACGGCCTTGCCGAAGGTGGAATCCAAGGGCCGCACGGAGGTGACGCCCGCGGGAATGGCGACCTTGATGCGGTAGGTGTCCGCGCCGCTGCACCCGTGTCCCACGGTGAATTGCGCCTCGTAGGACGTGCCGGCGATGGCGGGGCCCTGGCCGGAGACGGCGATATGGGCGTGGGCGGCGGTGCCGACCAGCAGGCTCGAGAATGCGAGCAACGTCTTGAGAGTGGACTTCAAGCGGGGCCTCCAGGAGGGAATGACTGCACCAGCGCCTTTGGCGTAGCAGACCGCTCCAAGCGCACCGATGCGGCCATTTGCCGCAGCACGGCGGGGCAGGCCCATCACTTGCGCCCGACAATCATCTGGAACCCGGAGGGTGGTCCGCGACAATTCGCCGCACCCCTGTCGTTCACCACACGTCGTGTTCTCGCAGCAGGGCCCCCAGCGGCCGGGCGCCGCTGCGGTGGGAGTCGAAGAGCTGCGCGGCGAGCTGCCGCGTCGGGTGGGTCCAGCCCATGCGCTCGTGTCCCTCATGCCTCACCGGTGCGCAGCGGATGAGCGCCGAGCGCAGCTCCTCCTCGGAGGCGAACACGGGATGCTCCAGCGGCAGCGGGTTCTGCGTGGCGAGGAACACCTGCCGCCCGGCCAGCTCGCGCAGGCTCGCCTCCACCCAGCGCGGGTGCAGGCCGTTGGCGGGCTCGTCCAGGATGGCGAAGTCCTCGTTGACGTCCAGGTAGTACAAGAGTGACAGCAGCCGCTTCTGCCCGAAGCCCAGCTCCGCCTGCGTCAGCTCGCGCCCGTCGCGACGGACGAAGTGGAAGGAGAACCCGCCGAACCCCACGCGCCCGCCGTTGTCGAACGAGCGCTTCTCCAGCACCTCCACGCGCAGCTTCCCTGACTCCAATCCCGCCAGGCTCACGAAGCGCGAGAGGAATGAACGCTCCAGCGCGTCGTGACGCAGCTCCAGCGCGTCGACGAGGGGCTCCTGCTCCACGCGCTCCCTCAACCAGCCGGGCATCCAGCCGGGCAGGGCCATCAACCCCAGCGGGAACACCTCTCCGTCGCGCACCTCCATGGCGTAGCGGATGGTGCCCAGGCGTTCGAACATCCCGAGCGCTTCATCGAAGCGCTGCGGCGCCAGCAGGAACGTCCGCCTCAAGAGCTCCTTGAGCCGCTCCTTCATGCCCGCGTCGATGTACTGCGCCGTCATGAACAACAGCGTCCACACCGAGCGGTCCAGGAGCGACCAGTGCATGGTGCGCGTCCACGCGGGCGCGCCGTCCACCTTGCAGTCGATGCCCTCCGCGTCCGCGCGCATGACGAGCCGCGCCGAGGGCGAGGACAGGAGCAGCTCCACCTCGATGAGCGGCTGGAGCCCGGTGTCGAGCGTGGGCGTGCGCAGCGGCAACAATCCCGCGCCCTGCCTCGCGGTGGGCTCCGTGCGCTCGGGCACGCGCGTGTCGTTGCGCGCGTACACGTGCAGCTTCATGCCGGGAAAAGCCAGCTCATACTCCAACGCGAAGCGCTCGTGGATGAGGCTGGCGAAGTCCGAGGCCAGGACGATGGAGATGAGCTCCAGCAGCGTCGTCCGCCCGGTGCCATTCTCACCGAGCACCAGATTGAGTGACGGCCCGGGTGTCAGCTCGGTGCCAGGAGCGACGCTCCGGAAGTGGTGGACGGTGAGCCGGGTCAGCTTCATGCGGAATCCTCGCCCGGCAGCTTCGTCTTCCCGGGGTACGGCGGGAATACCTCGGTCACTGGAGTGTCTGGTGGCTCGCCCGAATCGTTAGGTGAGCGGGAGTCTCGTCTATACACTCCGCCCGCCTTCGCACCCCCCATGCTTCTGTTCCGAAAGGATGATGTGAGGCCGATGAAGAACGTTGCCCTCGGATGTCTGCTCTCCGCGCTCGTGGTTTTCGTGGCCGCTCCCGCGTCCGCCCAGCTCGAGCTGCCCGCCTCCAGCCCCTCCGCCAAGGTGGCGCAGGAAGTGGGCGTCACCTCGATTTCCATCGACTATTCCAGCCCGGGTGTGAAGGGCCGGAAGGTCTGGGGTGACCTCGTTCCCTGGGACAAGCCCTGGCGCTCCGGGGCGAACCAGGCCACCAAGATTACCTTCAGCCACGACGTCACCTTCGGTGGCAAGGCTGTCCCCGCCGGCACCTACTCCATCGTCACCCTGCCCTCGCAGAAGGGCTGGAAGGTGATGCTGAACAAGGAGCTGGGGCTGTTCTCCACCGCGGCGCAGTACGCGCCCGCCAACGACGTGGCCACCGTCTCCGCGACGACGGCCGCCATTCCCAGCCGTGAGCGGCTGACGTACGTCTTCAGCAACACCACCGAGGACAGCACCTCGCTGGACCTCGAGTGGGAGAAGCTGCGCGTCTCCGTCCCCATCAAGACGGACACGGCCACGCTAGCCAAGGCCAACATCGAGAAGGCGTCGAAGGCCAGCGCGAGCGAGCACGCCCAGGCGGCCCGCTACGTGGCGGACTCCACCAAGGACTACGTCACCGCGCTGAAGCTCGCGGACGCGTCCGTGGCCATGGACTCCAACTGGTTCAACCAGTGGGTTCGCGCGGACATCCTGGCGCGTGACGGCAAGTTCGCCGAGGCCCGCAAGGCCGCCCAGATTTCGTGGGACCTGGGAGAGAAGGACCCGAACTTCTTCTTCAAGGCCCAGGTCTCCAAGGCCCTCGCGGACTGGAAGAACAAGTAGTCGTCCCGGCGCGAGTGGGGCCCCTTCAGCGCCGGGGGGCTCCGCTCACGAGCCGGCGGTAGAGCGCCTCATACCGGTCCAGGGCCGGCTCCATCCTGAAGCGCTCGACGACGTCGGCCCGCGCTCGGACGGAGAAGTGCTTCCAACGAGTCGCGTCACGCAGCAGGCCCAGCACGTGGCCCGCCATGGCGCGCACGTCGCCCAGCGGGGCCAGGAGGCCCGTGTCGCCGTGGCGAATGACCTCCGGAATGCCTCCGACGTCGCTGGCGACCACGGGGACGCCGCAGCTGAGCGCCTCCAGCGCCGCCAGGCCGAAGCTCTCCTGCTCGCTGGGGAGCAGGAACACGTCGGACGCGGCGAGCACCTCCATGAAGCGCTCCTGCTTGCCGGGAAAGGCCACGCGGTGCGCAAGGCCCAACTCGCGCAGCATCCGCTCCGCCGGGGCGCGCTCGGGGCCGTCTCCCACCATCACCAGCCGACAGGGAAGCTGTCGGTGGACCTCCGCGAAGACGCTCACCACGTCGGTGATGCGTTTGACGGGGCGGAAGTTGGAGACGTGGATGAGGACGGGCTCGTGCTCGCCCAGGTCCGGGAAGAGGGCGCGCAGGTGCGCGCGCTCCCTGGCGGGGGCATAGCGCTCCGTGTCCACGAAGTTGGCGATGACCTCGATGGGGAAGCTCTGCGGCAGGCTGAAGCCGCTCCACGTCGCGTCGCGGAGGAACGAGGACGGCGTCGTCACCGCGTCGCTGCGCAGGATGGAGTAGCGCGTCATCGGCAGGTAGCTGGGGTGCACTCCCACCAGCGTGGTGTCGGTGCCGTGCAACGTGGTGACGATGCGCGGCCCATGCTCGCCCAGCACCTCGCGCGCCATCCACGCCGCCGTGGCGTGCGGCACCGCGTAGTGCACGTGCAGCACGTCCAGCCGCTCGCTGTTGGCCACCTCAATCATCTTGGATGCCAGCGCGATGGGGTACGTGCCGGAGCGCTGGAGCGCGGGGTAGTCGCTCTCCGTCACCTCATGGAACGTCACGCCCCGGGGCAGGCTGTCCAGCCGCGCGGGCGGCTCCCGGGCGATGAAGTGGACGCGGTGACCTCGCTCGGCCATTCCCAGGCCGATGCCGGTGGCGACCATGCCGCTGCCCCCGAAGGTCGAAAAGCAGGTGATGGCGATGGAGAGGGGCGGACTCATCGGCGGTGAGGAAAGAACAAGGGCTTCTCGAAGCTATTCCGGCGGAAGTGCTCCACCGGGTCGATGAGCCCCAGCGTCTCCCGGACGACATACGGCTCGCCGTGGGCGACACCCACCTGGGCGCCATAGAACCTGTCCCGCGCCTCCAGCGAGGAGAGCGACAGCGGCGAGCCCACCAGCGTGGCGGGCGCGTCCGGCCGTGGTTCGACCTGGCTCGCGTAGCAGCGAACGGCCGCTGACTTGCTCGCGTACACGGCGGACACATCCACGACGAAGCTCGGCTCGGCCAGGTGGCGCAGGGGGTAGTAGAGCACCTGCCGAGGGGTGAACGGGCCGCCGGGGGGCTCGGTCTCGAACTTGCGCACCCCGGCGAAGAACAGCGCGCGAGTCACCAGCGCGCTGGCGGCCTCGTGGTCCGGGTGGCGCTCCTCCTCCCACGGGACGATGACCAGCTCCGGCCGCAGGCGGCGCAGCACCTCGACGATGCGGGCCACCGCGGACTCGCGGATGCGCTCGGGCTCGCTGGCCTCGAAGCCGGCCCACGGGTTGAGCCAGCCGTCGGGCAGGCCCAGGTTCTCCCTCACGGCCAGGCCCAGCACGCGCGAGGCGGCCTCCGTCTCCGCCGCGCGCGTCTCCGGCGTGCCACGCGAGCTCTTCTCGCCGCGTGACAGGTCGATGATGCCGGTGCGGTGGCCCAGGCTCGCGAGCTTCGCCATGAGCCCGCCGCAGAACAGCTCCACGTCGTCCGGATGCGGGCCGAAGGCGAGGGCCTCCAGTCCGTACGTCGCGCCGCTCGTGCTCATGGCGTCAAGTCCCGGAGGTCGCCGGAGAAGGGGACACACGCGTCGAGCACCTGGCGCGTGAAGGCCCGGGAGCCGAAGCGACACGCGTAGTAGGCCATGCCGTGGATGCGCTCCTGGGGGGCTCCGTCCGGGACGAGCATGGCGCGCAGCCGGTCCACGCGCTCGGTCGTGACTTCGTCGCGCAGCGCGAGCGCGCGGCCATAGCGGGCCGACAGTCGCGCCACCGCGGCGCGTACGGTGCCCCGGGTGCGCTTGAGCGCGTCGAGCAACTGGGGGTCGAGCTTGAGCATCGCCTCGCCCATGCGGTCCAGCTCCGAGGCGAAGGCGCCGAAGAGCCGCGTCTCCAGCGTGCCCGCGGGCTCGTAGGGCTCCGCCGCGTCGCGCGTGGAGAGCCTCGTCAGCAGCGCGTCGCGGGGCTCCCCCACCTCGTCCGGCGTGAGGCCCAACTTGTGGAGAAGTCTGCGGGCCCGGTCGTCCAGCACGCGGAAGCGGGCGCGCGGCACCACCAGCGGCATGGGCAGGCCCGCGTGCTCATAGAGGGGGGACAGCTGCGCGAAGTAGGAGACCTCTCCCGGGCCTCCGACATAGGCCGCCGTCGGCAACCACGTGTCCTGGAGGAGCGGACGCAAGAGCGCGGAGGTGGTGAAGCGCAGCGGCTCGCGCGCGAGCCAGTCCAACAGCTCCTTCGTCGTCACCGTGGCGCCGCGCGGGTGGCCCACCAGGGTCCACGTGTCGGGGCCCGCGGGGTCCATCCGGTAGCGCGCGCCCTCGATGCCGTCGGGAGAGAAGAAGCCGAGCGGCGAGCCGGGACGGATGTGGACCTGCTCGGAGAAGCCCGCCTGCGTCAGCGCCTCCACCCGACGCGAGAGCGCCGTGGAGATGGCGGAGGCGTCCTGAATCGCGAGCCGGTGGATGGGCGCGGCGAAGGGCGCGAGGCGCGCGTCCCTCGGGTCGATGAAGACCAGGCCCTCCTCGGCGAAGAGGGTGGCGAGCACCTGGGTGAACGCCTCCGCGAGCGTCGCGTCGGGCTGGTAGGCGCGCGCGAGCAGCTCCAGATGTTCGGAGGCCTGGGGCTCTCCGCCCAGCTCACCGCGCAGGGCCTCCAGGGCCTGGGTGACTCCAGCCCCCAGCTTGCGGTGGGCGACGGGCGCACGCGAGGCGGCGGCCTCCGGAACGTCCAAGGCCACGCGCTTCGCGGAGCCTCGCGGGCTCGCGACGAAGCAGTGGTCCACCTCCGGCAGGTCGTGGTCCTCGGTTTGAAGCCAGAAGACGGGAACACAGGGCCGCCCGGTTTCTTCCCGAAGCGCGCGCGCGGCGCTGATGGCGGCGGCGGCCTTGTAGAGCGTGAAGAGCGGACCGAGGAACAACCCCATCTGCTGGCCCGTCACCACGGCGATGGTGCCAGGGCGGGCAAGCTCCTCCAGATGACGCTCGCGCGCGGGACTGGGCGCGAGGCGTGCGTTCTGGGCCGACACGACGTCGAGCAGGGCCGACGACATGGGGCGTGAGGCGGCGGCGGCCGCGGCCTCCGCGCGAGCGGCGCGGTGACGGAAGCGGTCGGGCAGGAAGGCGAGCGCGCGTGGGTCTCCCTTGAGCCACGCGGTGGGAAAGGAAGGCGTCACGGGGCGCGGTGATAACAGGTCATCTTCATGTCGGCACGGAGAAGGACGGTGACTGTCACGCAACGTGAGGCCGTGGCTGGACGCGTCATGGGATGAACGCCAGGCGCGCGTGGGTGGAGACCTTGTTGTAGGGTCCGCCGCGGATGCGAACCCTGCTCACCTTTGGCATGACGCTGGCCATGAGTCTTGGATTTGGGACTTCGGCTTTCGCCCAGGCACCTCGGCAACCCCACGCGGGGGAAATCGCGGCCGGACTCCGACGGCTCGGAGTGACGGGCAGCGTGCTCTACGTCGCGGCCCACCCGGACGACGAGAACACGCGCTTTCTCGCCTGGCTGGTCGGTGAACGCGGCCTGCGCGCGGGCTACCTGTCGCTCACGCGCGGTGACGGCGGACAGAACCTCATCGGCACCGAGCAGGACGAGCTCTTGGGGCTCATCCGCACCTATGAGCTGCTGGCCGCGCGCCGCGTGGACGGCGCCGAGCAGTACTTCACCCGCGCGCGCGACTTCGGCTACACGAAGTCCGCCGACGAGGCGCTGCGCATCTGGGGACACGACGCGGTGCTGGCCGACGTGGTGCTCGCCATCCGTCGCTTCCAGCCGGACCTCATCGTCACGCGCTTCAACACGAAGCCGCCCAACCACGGACACCACACCGCGTCCGCGCTGCTCGCCGCCGAGGCCTTCACCGCCGCCGCGAACCCGAAGCGCTTCCCCGAGCAGTTGGACCTGGTGAAGCCGTGGAAGGCGGACCGGCTGCTGAACAACGTCTCGACGTGGAGCCTCAAGCCCGACGCGGACATGTCCGGCTACCTCAAGGTGGATGTCGGCGGGTACGACGCGCTGCTCGGTCGCTCCTGGGGGGAAATCTCCGCGGAGAGCCGCAGCCAGCACAAGAGCCAGGGCTTCGGTGTCCCGGCCGAGCGCGGTCCGCTGCTGGAGTACTTCACGCCGCTCGACGGCACGGCGCCGAAGGCGGACGTGTTCGAGGGCCTGGATTTGTCCTGGCGCCGCTGGAAGGGCGCGGAGGCCGTGGCCCGCGCGGTGGATGACGCGGTGAAGGGCTTCGATGCGCGCGCGCCGTCCCGCACCGTGCCCGCGCTCCTGCGCGTCCATGAGACGCTGTCCGCGCTGCCCGAGGACCACCCGTGGAAGGCGCTCAAGCTGCGCGAGACGGAGACGCTCATCGCCGCGTGCGCGGGGTTGTTCCTGGAGGCGAGAGCTCCGGAGGCCACGGGCGTGCCGGGCACCCCGGTGGCGCTGAGCCTGTCCGCGCTGAACCGCTCGCCCGCGGCGCTTCGGCTGGTGAGCGTGACGCTCCCGGGTGGAGAGAGCGTGCCGGTGAACGCGGCGCTCGCCGAGCACACGCCCTTCAAGCTGGAGAAGAAGGTGACGCTGCCGGAGGGCGCGACCATCACCACGCCGTACTGGCTCCGCAAGCCCTTCGCGGGAGGACTCTTCGCGTTGGAGGACTCGGACCGCGCGCTGACGGGGTTGCCTGAGGGAGGTCCCGCGCTGTCGGTGACCTTCGTCTACGAGGTGGGCGGCCGGCGCATCACCGTGGCGCGGCCCGTGGTGCACGTGTGGACGGACCCGGTGCGCGGAGAGCTGTACCGCGCGTTCGAGGTGGTGCCCGCCGTCACCGCGACGCTGGAGCGCGACCGGGTGATGTTCCCCAACGGGGCGCCGCAGGCCCTCTCCGTGGTGCTGGGCGCCGGACGCGCGGAGGCCACGGGCAAGGTGCGCCTGGAGCTGCCCCAGGGCTGGCGCTCGGAGCCGACGGAGCACGCCTTCCAGCTCGCCGCGCGCGGTGACGAGCGCACCGTCCAGTTCCGGGTGACGCCGCCCAAGGGGGCCACGGAGAAGGGCCGCCTGCGCGTCGTCGTGGACAGCGGAGGCCGCTCGGAGTCGTGGCGCGTGCGTAACGTCGCCCACGAGCACCTGCCGCCCCTCGCGGTGCGCCAGCCCTCCGAGGCGACGCTGATTCCCTTCGCGCTCGCGACGAAGGTGAAGCGCCTGGGCTACATCCCGGGCCCCGGAGACCGCGTGGCGGAGAGCCTGGCGGCGGTGGGCTACGAGGTGACGGTGCTCCCCGAGGAGCGGCTGGCTTCCGAGAAGCTGGAGCGCTTCGACGCCATCCTCGTCGGCGTGCGCGCCTTCAACGCGAACCCCCGCCTCGCCGTGCACCGCGAGCGGCTGCTCGACTACGTGAAGCAGGGGGGGCGCCTGGTGGTGCAGTACAACACCAACAGCCGCGTGGGCCCGCTGGCCGCCTTCGTCGGGCCGTACCCGCTGGAGATTGGCCGCGAGCGCGTGACGGACGAGACGGCGGTGATGACGCCCGTGTCCAAGGACGAGCCGCTGTTGCGCACGCCCAACCGGCTCACGGCCGCGGACTTCGACGGCTGGGTCCAGGAGCGTGGCCTCTACTTCGCGTCGAAGTGGGATGACCACTACCGCCCGGTGTTCGAGCTGAACGACGCGGGCGAAGCGCCCCTGCGCGGCTCGCTGCTCGTCACCCGTCACGGCAAGGGCGTGTTCGTCTACACGGGCCTGGCCTTCTTCCGTCAGCTCCCCGCCGGAGTCCCCGGCGCCTACCGCCTCCTGGCGAACGTCCTCGCGCAATGAGCCCTCCCGTGAATCCGCCTCCCAACCAGACGCCTCCCCAGAAGAGGCCGGAGCTGGATGACGCGCCGCCGCTGCTGGGCTCGTGGCGCAACGTCTACCTGTTGGTGTTCGGAGCCTTCGTCCTGTTCCTCGCGCTGTCGTCGCTGCTCACCTGGGTGTACTCGTGACCTTGCTTGACTGGGTGGTGCTCGTCGGAACGATTGCGTTCATCATCAGCTGGGGGATGTGGAAGTCCCGGGGCGCGAAGAACACCGAGGACTACCTGCGCGGCACGCGCGAGCTGAAGTGGCCCACCATTGGCCTGGCGGTGATGGCCACGCAGGCCAGCGCCATCACCTTCCTCTCCGTCCCAGGGCAGGCGTACGAAGACGGCATGCGCTTCGTGCAGTTCTACTTCGGACTGCCGTTCGCGATGATTCTCATCAGCGCGGTCTTCGTCCCCATCTACTACCGGCTGAACGTCATCACCGCGTACCAGTACCTGGAGTCCCGCTTCGACTTGAAGACGCGCCTGTTGGGCGCCTTCCTGTTCCTGGTGCAGCGGGGCCTGGCGGCGGGCATCACCATCTACGCCCCGGCCATCATCCTCTCCACCATCCTCGGCTGGCCGCTGGAGCCCACCGTCGTCGCCATGGGCGCGCTGGTCATCCTCTACACGGTGACGGGCGGCTCCAGCGCCGTCAGCCAGACGCAGAAGCAGCAGATGGTGGTGATGATGGGCGGCATGGTGGTGGCCGCGCTCGTCATCCTCTGGCGGCTGCCCAAGCACGTGTCGTTCGGCGACGCCGTGGACGTCGCGGGCGCGTTCGGCCGGATGAACGTGGTGAGCTTCGACTTCAACGTGCAGGACCGCTACAACTTCTGGTCCGGCCTCACCGGCGGCTTCTTCCTGGCGCTGTCGTACTTCGGCACGGACCAGTCGCAGGTGGGCCGCTACCTGACGGCGCGCTCCATCACCGAGAGCCGCCTGGGCTTGCTGTTCAACGGCGTCCTCAAGCTGCCGATGCAGTTCCTCATCCT
>Ga0126314_10000501_pt1 | contig 18808 bp, 18 predicted proteins | sample Plot105B_FD_92535 | JGI IMG/M metagenome (GOLD analysis project Ga0126314, IMG submission 92535) | Serpentine soil microbial communities from UC McLaughlin Reserve, CA, USA - Plot105B | ecosystem: Environmental > Terrestrial > Soil > Grasslands | place: USA: UC McLaughlin Reserve, Lake County... | reverse complement strand
TTGCTAGCCACTATACGCTGATGGGAGGCACCGTACCAAGATCGTGCCTCTCCTGGAACATCACCCAAACGGGGTAATTTGTCGTTGCTTGTGGTTGCTAGCGTGTGGCGAACCTCTTTGAACTCCGGCCCCTGCAGCCGTTTCGGAGTAGTAGCATCGGGTACATATATCCCGTCCTTTAAGGAAAGGAGGACAGATGTACTGGTACAATCCTACGACCGGGACCTCAGAAAGGGTGGAGTCCCCACCTAACGACGAGCAAGCCATACGCATGCTTGCAAGTGCTCCAGCCTCCACGACGTTTGTTAGCCAGTACGCAGACCTACGCCACTCGGGTACGCCGATAGAACGCGCCCTAGTCCTGGTAGGCCACGAGGAGAGGCTAAGGCAGCACGATCAAATGCCGGTGCGGCTGGTGGAGCACGAGCGTGCGAGGAGGGCGAGGCCGCGTGCTAGTGGGTACGAGCTGCTTGTGGCGCTGCGTCTCCGAGAAGAAGGCAGACTCCGTCAAAGGGCGAAGGGTATCATGAAGAAGTCAAGATAATACCCTTGGGCTTCCCCCGGTGAGAGGATCATTCTAGAGTGGGGGCGATGAGTCCCCAAGAAGGTCCGCAACGTGCCAGGACCGACACCGCACCACCCACCGAGGTTCAAGCGGGAGGCCGTGGATCTCTACCGCTCCTCCAAGAAGTCCATCCCGAAGGTGACCAACGAGCTAGGCACCCAGCGGCTAGGATCTCGCCTCCTGCCCCACGCTATCCTCTGAAAGGTGTCTACGCCGTAGTGGGAGAGCCTTACAAGGGAGGGATCTATGCCGTTGCGGATCAAGAGGTCGCGGGTGAGCCTCGTGGGGGCAATGACCCGATCTGCCATATTGATGGCGTTCTTGAGGAACGCTATTCGCTCGACGACCGTACGGGTACGGTGCATACGCTTTGTGGCCCTTGCTATGGGACTTTTGGCGGCCGCAACCGATGCTCTGAACCACAAGTCCAATTTCTCGAGATAGGTGTCTTTGGCCTCCTGAGATGTCTTGAGTCGCGCGACAAAACAGTGCAGCCAATCTGTCCCCGCACGGTTGGGCCCCAGGCAGAGCTCACCGGTGTCTGCCCTCTTGAGGTGGATCACCCGGCATAAAGACCAGAAATCCGTAGCGGTGAAGATTACAGGCAGGCCGAACTCTTTGGCCGCCGGGATTATACTGCCCGAAAGGCGTCCAGCGTGCATGATGTGGACCACGTCTGGCTGTATCTCTTCCATGTAGCGGCGCATAACCGCCGCCATCTCAGGGTTGTCGAACTCGTAGCGAAGAGGGTCTGGGGTGGCTTGCATGTTCAAACCGATTACCCTAACCTTCAACCCTCGGTAATCGTAGTCCCACACCTTCTTGTGCGGTAGCGAAGGCGAAGCCGTATCCGTGGTTAGAACATAGACTTCGTGGCCACGGGAGAAAAGTTCCCGTCCAATATCGAAGGTCACCCTCTCCGTCCCGAAAGAGTACTTGGGCAGGAATTGATGCACTGTCAGGAGTACACGCACGTAACCTCCAAGAAAGATACTGCTATAGGAGCTGTTATCTGCCCTACCGAAGTCGCCTGCTCGGAGGTCATATCCTCGCTCCTACTGCCCGGCGATGCTTTGCGACGAGACTTGCTAGCGCCCTTGACCAAAACCTTGCGCCTGTTGAAAGCGTCATACGCCTCCTCGACGAAGTTCGACGGTGACTTAGGTGAGGTTGCTCTTATTCCGGCCATCCGTTCGAGGGTGAAGTTGCGCGTGCCCCACGCGCTTAAATGTCCCGATATTGCCTGAGAGCCAGCCACAAGCCGAGCACCACCTGGGCAGCGCCGACGACCCTCATCCGGTCCGGCTTCTCCACGAACCACATCCCGATCCTGCGTGTGCTACGGGGGCCGAGCACCCATAGCTGGGAATGCTCCCTGGGGACCAGGAACTCTATGAGACCATCGCCGAGCGTGATTATCGCAAAAGCCTCTATGAGTCTCCTCTTCCACATGGCGCCCTCACTTCCCGTTTTCGTGCTCTGCATCACGAGCCCGCTGATTCTACAACTTCGCCTGCCAGACCGACGATAAAGTGGTCAAGATCACCTGTTCGACAGAAACATGGTCCCGCGCAGAATGCCGGGGTATCGAGAAGCTCTATCCCTGTTCAGGTGTGAGCAGCTGACCTTCGGACGCCCGGCTGGCGATCTGGGCCCGCGCGTGGAGTTCCAGCTTCTTGAGGATCCTGGCTACGTGGTTTCCTGCTGTGCGCTCGGAGATGGAGAGTTCCGAGGCGATCTGGCGGTTCGTGAGACCATGGGCGACGAGGATCGCTACCTCCCGCTCTCGGGGGGTAAGGTTCTCCATCTGTTCGTCGTAGACCGATAGTTCTTGTTCAGTCGTTGCCTCGGGCTGATCGGTCTCCGTGGAGAGGGCGTATTCGGCGGCCTCTTCTAGTGACATCGTCCCTCCCTCGGCCAGCGCTTCTTCCCACTCCCATTCTCCTAGCTGGGAACGGGCCGAGGTCAGGTGTGGCTCGTGCAGCGCCCGCTCGCCGGGTGACAGAGCGATGCCGGTAGTCTCGCGTGCCGCCTGTGCGGCCCCCCACAGGTGTGCTGCGCGAGCGCCAGGCGATTTGGACGTTCCGGCCAATTACCGTTTTGTTATCGACCTTTGTCTGCACTGTAACCCACACTCGCTGCCGTGGTGTTAGCTTGGAATAGCAATGCAACCGAAGCGCAAAGTGAGAGGATGAGGATGCGCAGAGCTTTGATGCTAGTGCTGATGGTGGCGCTCGCCGCGCTGGTCTTCGCGCCGGCCGCCTTTGCCCAGGACGACAACTCCACAGGGGATGATCTTGGCGGCGACGATCAAGGGGGAGAGCGAGGCTTCGACGACAACCCGAGTAGGGATGATCTCGGAGCTGACGATAACGGCGGAGAGGGCGCCTACGACGACAACCCTACCGGCGACGACGTGGTTGCCAGCCCGACCTCGAGCGCTAGGTCCACGGCCAGCGCATCGCCGACGGCGAGCGCCACGCCCACCGCGTCAGCAACGCCAACGGCGACAGCAACGCCTGAGGCTTCTTCGAGCCCGTCTGCGGATGCTGGCACGCTACCGGAAACCGGAGGCGTGCTCCTGCTAGCGGTCGCTGCTGGGGTCTTGTTTGTCGGTGGCGGGGTTACGGCGGCTATGCTGCTGCGCCGAACCTCCTGATTCATACAGGGCGCTCACTCCTCCTGGGGAGGCGTCACGTTCATTGCTTCTAGCCGGGGTTCTGAAAGGGACCCCGGCCTTTTTCATGCCCTTGTTTGCCGGATTGCGTAGAAGGTCGATATACCGAACTTTGTCCTGATGGCATTCGCACAAACGCGTCGATGCGAAAGCGCGCACGGCGAGGATACTCACGAAGCCACCCTGGATCCACGGTGGAAAGTGACGGCGAGTTGGCGGGAGGAAGGCGACCCCGACCGCCGCGGTGGGGTCAAAGTATTACCCGCGGGTAATCCTGGTGGATCGCTACTCAGGTCGCTTGAGCTACCAATGCATCGTGCCGCCGGCGCTGATCCCGAAATGGACCTTGTTTACCTGCTAGCCAGGGCGTTCGCTTTTGGGCCCGGCCGTAGGGCGCAGCCACAGCGAGATATAAGCGGGCTGCATGGCTTCACCGACCGCCCCCGTCAGGTGCTCGCCGAGCCTCTCCAGGTCGGTCTCGTCCCGTAGTCTGGCGGAGAAGGCCTCGAGTGTCTTGGCGGCGTCGTATTTCTTGCGATAGAAGCGCCGGTCTATAAACGACTGGACGCGGCGTCTGAGGGGGTTGAACAGCGCTGCTATCGCGAGGGTGGAAACGACCACGGCGAGTTGCGGCTGTTCCTGTTGGCCGGTTAGGACGCCCAAGACGGCCTGCGTGGTCGTTACGCCGCCGAAATACACCAGCGCAAGCGTGACCGTGAGCGAACCGTATACCAACGCCCGGTTGATAACCACGTCTATGTCGTAGAGACGGTAGCGAAGCACGGCGAAGCCGATCGCCACGGGGACCCCGGCGACGCTCAGAATCACCATGTACTGCGTGAGAGCAGGGGCCACCTCCGGTAAGACCAGCGAGCGGACCGCATGGCCCAGGTACACAAGGCCCATCAACGAGGCGGCGAAGGCTACCCACTTTATCTGTTGTCGTACCTCCCCGCCCGAACTTCGGTAGCGCAACACCAGGCTCAGGGCCGAGACGAGAATGCACAAGGGTAGCAGCGGGATCAGGACCCACTGTGCATCCGCCACCCAGGGGAGCGCCTCCAGCCCGAACGGGTTGCGCGCGCCACCGAGGCCGAGCAGGGGTCCGGGGGTTAGGAAGATGACCACACTGAGCAACGCCATCTCCGCCCCGAAGAGCCAGGCCAGCGGGCGCCACTTCCTGTTCGGGAGTCGCCCGTCGGGGAAGAGCAGGAGCAGGTAGATACCGAACAGCCCCACGGCAGGCACCCACATCCAGGCGGTCAGCGCGAAGATCCCCACCGGGAAGGGGACCGACCCGGGTGCGGCGAGGCCGTAGAGGCTATAGTCCTCGATCATGGTGATGAGCGTCCACAAGAGGCCGTCGGCGAGGCAGATCCAGCCTATGGGGTTCTGGGGACGCCTGGAGGCGATCAGGACCCCGACAACGGGGAAGGCCAGGAAGGCTACGGAGAACAGCAGGTCGTCGGCGATGCTGTTGGTGGGAACGTGGACGGATCGGGCGAGGAACAACAGCGCGACGCCCGCGGCGGACATGGTCAGCGTGAGGCAGGCGAGCGACCACGCCAGCCAGGCGGCGCGGGTGTTCGGCCCGCCGACTCCTCGTGCCCGGTCCCTAGCGCCTGCTGTCACGACGCCACTCTAGCGCAATACCGTCTCCCAAGCGTTACGGCAACCGTTACGAAGGTCGGTGAAGAGACGACCTCCGCCTCGAACAGCCGCAAAGGGGCCTGCGGGTCACGTTGCCCCCTTTTTACGTCGCACGGCTAATAGTATCCTTGTATACGTACTTCCGACCGCGAACTATGTTAGAAATCGGGGACCTTGTCGGGAAAGGGAAAGGAGGAGGGGCCATCTACGGTGGCACAAGTCCCCACGGGAGAAACGCGCATGCACTCTGAGGAAGCGCGGATCGGCAAGCGGGTGAGGGTACGAGCAGACCATCTTAGTGCGCCCCTGCGAGGATTGGTTGGCACGATCGAGAAAAGGTGGGGAAATCCCGACTACGTCGCCCTCGACGTGCTTTTCGACGATGGGCGCTCGGAGCTGTTCTGGTATCACGAGCTGGAGGAGATCGCCCATTCGGTAGGAGGAGAATAGTGTGGAACAAGATCAGACCGTCTCGGAGATGGCAGAGGAAGTCCTCGACCGCCAGGCGAAGGCCCTGGCCCATCGGAGCGGGCAGTCCCTGGAGGATGCACGCCGGGCCGTAGCCGCCACCCAGGCCGGCCGACAGCTCAGTGATCTGGCAACCGGCGAGCATCGCCATGAGCAGGCCAGGCGGTGGCAGGTGAGCGTGTTTTGGGAGCGGGCTGAGGAACGATTTATGTACCAGGTTGGCTCGGAGGTTCTCTCGCGCTTTGTGGCCGAACGCTCTTACTCGCGGCAAGAGAGCTACATGGAGAGGCTGGAAGGCAAGGAGGAGCGAGCACGCTAGAACGCGCCCACGTAGAAGCCTTCATTCCTTCTCCGTGGGCGCGTTGGAGACAGAGTACTCTTCGATTTACTGCGCCTTCTGGGTGATCCACCGGACGCGGAGCCGTAGCTGGCGGCGACCCCCTTTGCTATCCTGACGAACCTGTGGCGCGTAAGCAGTAGCCTGTAGAAATCGGTGAGGGGTTAGTGAACCCGCAGCCGGAACGCACCGTCAGTAGTGGGGCGACGAAGGAGACAGGGTCGGAGCGTGCCCCACCGGCAAGAACGAGGACAGGGGTGCTCGACCGTGTTGGCTTCCCAGATAATACGCAGTTTCCTGACCCGGTCAGGGAGCGAGGGGGAGATGCTCACCCACGATACGAGTGCCGCGACCGCGCCGAACACGTGCAGAAGGTCCCCCTTCCACCGTACGTCGACGGAAGCTGACCGGCTGAAATGCTGACATGCTAAAGCAAGACCTAGTGGAGATAGTCGAGCGTGCCAGCACGGTGGAGGAGCGCCTGGGCGGCGACTTCACCCCCGCCGGAGGGAATGAGGCCGTCGTGGACGAACGGCTCGAGGCGTGGTGCCAGGCCCTGGGGAAGGGGGACTGGGATCGGTTGAAGCGGCGGCTGGCCTGGGACGGCCTGGACCCGGAGACGGTTCGCCCTGCTCTCGGTAACGTGCGCCTCCGTGACGGCGCACCGCTACCGGAGTGGTCGGAGATCCTCGCGGAGGCGCTCCGGCTGGCTCCACCCGAGCGACATGAGGATGAGGCGTGGCCCGCACAGATGGGCTTTCTGAACGCCGAAGATCCCTTGCCGTTCGAGGAGGTACTCGCGCCGTTCGCGCTCGTGGCCCGTGAGAGGCTCGCCGGGCGCACGGTAGCCTCCGTGACGTTGCTGTCGGCGGCGGCGCGGGCCGCCCTGGAACGCTCCCTGCTGCGTAACCTGTCATCCGTCTCCGGCGAACTACTGCTAAGCGAGTTCGAGACCATGCGTGGTCGGGAACAGTCGTCATGGGATCGGTTGTTCGCGTTGGCACAGGAACCCGAGGGACGCTCCCTGTACCGGCAGTTCGTCCGTCGATTGGGTGAGGGGGGGATGGCCCGGCTGTTGAGGCAATATCCGGTGTTGGCGCGACGACTGGGCACGATCTCACAGCTCTGGGTAGAGGCGAGCGTAGAGGTCCTCGGGCGTCTCGAGGCCGACATGCCCGAGCTCGAGCGCCTGTTCAGCGACGACGAGGAGTTTGGCAACGTCGTCGAGCTCGAAGCGTCGTTATCGGATCCACACGGCGGCGGGCGCAGTGTTATCGCGCTGACGTTCGCCTCGGGCCGGAAGGTGGTGTACAAGCCGAAGAACATAGGCACGGAGGCAGCCTACCACCGGCTGCTAACATGGCTCAACGAACGGGGCGCGCCGCTACCGTTCAAGTTCCTGAAAGTGCTCGACTGCTCCACGTATGGCTGGGTGGAGTTCGTGGAGCATGACACGCTCTACCACATGCAATACATCGAGGGCTATGCCCTTCCCCCTTACATCGTTGACTGATAACCGCTCCTTCCCTGGACACACGTCATTCTCGGAGTCGGCATCCGGGCAAGAACCTCTCACCAGACTAGAATGTACGAACAGCAACCCGACCACAATGAGGAGATCGTGACATGGCAGACTCTACCACTCAGGCCGAAGGAGGGTTCTTCTCCCGGATAGCCGCGGATTTCACCACCAGGGCCTGGGTTTTGATCCCCATCGGGGTCGGCATCAATTTCGTCGGAGGGACCCTGGTAACCGTGCTGAAGTTACCGATTTTCCTCGACACCATCGGAACCATACTGGTGGCGCTGCTCGCGGGACCGTGGGTCGCCGCCCTGACGGGCCTCATTACGAACCTGGTCCTGGTGATATCGGACCCGACCTTGATCGCCTACGCCCCGGTCAACGTGGCCATAGGCCTGATCGCCGGTTACCTGGCGCTCTGGGGTTGGTTCAAAACCTACCCCAAGATCGTCGCGAGCGGTCTGATCATCATGCTCACGGGCGTGATCCTGTCGGCCCCCATAGTGGTTCTCGCCTTCGGCGGCGTCACCAGCTCACCGAGCCGCAGCGCCCTGACCGCTTTCTTCCTGGCCACGGGAGGCAGTATCTGGCAGAGCGTTTTCACCACGGGGGTGATCGTCGAGATAGTCGACAAGTTGATCAGCGTCTTCGTCGCCGTCTTCGTCGCCAGGGCCATCCCCGAACGCTACCGTCCGCAAAAAGCCCAGCAGACGCTTTAGTGCCCCGCCGACCTCACGAGTAGATGTTCGACTACAAGCCGGGAGACAGCCTCGTTCACCTCCTCAACCCGGTTACCAAGCTGGCGGTGACCGCAGGACTCACGGTGATAGTCTTCTTGCTGCCGAACCCCTGGGGACCGGCGATCCTCGCCGTCGCCCTCCTCGGCGTCGCGACCGTAGCCGGGTTCGTAGGTAGCGTGGTGAAGCTCGCCGCCGTTACGACCGGACCGCTCCTCGTAGCAGTTGTGATCGTCCAGGGGCTCTTCTACACCGGCAACGCGACCCCGTTGATCGTAGTAGGCCCGGTGACCTTCTGGGAGGAAGGGTTGTACTATGGCCTGCTGGTTTATTTCCGGGTGCTTGCCGTCGTGTGCGCCGTCTCGATCACGGTGTTCTCCACTTATCCCAAGACCATGATGGTCGCCTTTATAGACAAGGGGTTATCCCCGAAACTGGCCTACGTGTTCATGGCCTCACTCCAGTTCATCCCCGACATGCAGCGGCGGGCCAGGGCCATAATCGAGGCCCAGCAAGCCCGCGGGCTCGACCTCGAGGCAAACCTCTGGCGCCGTTTCCAGGCACTTCTGGCCATGATGATCCCACTCCTCACGGGGGCTTTGATCTCCGCCGAGACCAGGTCGCTGGCGCTCGAGGCCAGGGGATTCAGCAGGGGAGGAGTGCGCACCCACCTGATCGAAGTTCCCGACAGGCCGACCGACCGCGTGATCCGGTGGTCCATGGCCGCCATCGTAGTGCTGGTCGCACTATGGCGGATAATGCTGTGATACCGAGCTGGGACCGCAATCTTGCAGCGGGCGCAAACGGAAGGTCCTCCCACCCGTCATTCCCGCTCTCTCCTCACCCGTCATCCCCGCGAAAGCGTGAATCCACGAGTTGCATTACGCTCGTGGTAATGGCTGGATCCGGCGTAATATGAGCCTGATAGAGATCGAAGACCTCACCTTCTCTTACACCTCGCAGAAGCACGAGCCGGCCCTCAGGAACCTGGGTTGCACCATCGAGCAGGGGAGCTTCGTTGGGATCACCGGCCTCGCCGAGGCCGGCAAGTCCAGCTTCTGCCGCCTGATCTCCGGCTACATACCGCACTTCTTCCATGGGGAGCTCTCGGGTACGGTGCGCGTCGCCGGAACAGACACCAGAGAGACCACCATAGGGGAGCTCGCCGCGAGGGTCGGCTTCGTCTTCGAGAATCCTTTCGACCAGTTGACCGGCGCGAACCTCACGGTGCTCGAGGAGACGGCCTTCGCCCTGGAGAACATGGGTCTTGCGCGCGAGGAGATACGAGCGCGGGCGCAGAAGAACCTCGCCCAGGTAGGCATGGAAGACCTTATGGACAGGCACCCCCAGCAGCTCTCCGGAGGACAATCCCAGAGGTTGGCACTGGCTTCGGTCCTCGCGGTTCAACCTGAGGTTTTCATCCTGGACGAGCCAACGTCGCAGTTGGATCCCCTCGGTGTCGAAGAGGTCTTCGAGGTCATCTCGGACACGCACCGCAGAGGCTACACCATCATCCTCGTTAGCCAGGACCTCGACCACCTGGCGACACGCGCCGACCGTCTGATCGTCATACACGAAGGCGAGATTAGGTGGGACGGCCAACCGCGAGAGGTCCTGCTCGAGGCCGCGGAAGCCAGATACCCTATCCTGATCCCCGACGTACTGGAGATCAGCCGCAACCTGCGGGAAGCAGGACGATTACCTCTTGGTTCTCCTTTGCCCCTCACCGTCGAAGAGGCCGCCAGGGAGTTGTCCTCCTTAGACGGGCGAGGTTCTGCGGCAGAGACCATCGCTGCGAGGAAATCTCCTCGTTCCCTCTCGAAGGAGCGTAGTAATGAGCTCGTATTCGAGGACGTTCACTACGACTATCCGACCGGGGTGTCCGCGATACGCGGCGTCTCCTTGAGTCTGGATGAGGGCTGCGTCTGCATCGTCGGCCAGAACGGAGCCGGCAAGACCACCTTTGCGAAGCATCTCAACGGTTTGCTAAGGCCGACGCGGGGACGCGTGCTGGTCAGGGGCAAGGACACGCGGGAGTACCGGGTCGCCGAGCTCGCCAGGGAGGTTGGGCTGGCCTTCCAGAACCCGGACGATCAGCTCTTCAGGAGTACGGTGGAGGAAGAAGTGCGTTTCGGGCCCGACAACGTGGGTGCTCCTGCTGAGGAGGCAAAGCGTCTGGTCGATTCCGCGATGGAACTCATGGAGTTGGAAGCGGTACGCGAGAAGAAGCCCCACGACCTGGGAGTGGCGGAGCGTAAACGGGTGGCGACCGCGTCCGTGATCGCCATGAACACCCCGGTCGTGGTACTAGACGAGCCGACAGGGGGACAGGACGCGGAGGGAATCGAAATGTTGGGCAACCTGGTAGTCCATCTCGTGCAGCAAGGAAAGCTGGTGATCGTCGTGTCCCACGACGTGAAGTTTGCCGCCAGGCACGCCAACAGGATAATAGCGCTCCATCAGGGACGGGTACTGTTGGACGATGATCCCAGGACCGTCTTCGGGCAGGATGAGACTCTGGCCCGCACCCATGTGGAGCCACCGGCAGTCACCCGGTTGGGGAAGCTGCTGGGGTTGGGCGAGACCTTGCTCTCGCCCGAAGAGCTTCTGGCTGTCTTCGCGCCAAAGTAGAGGAGGCAGATGTGGGGACCAGGGGCGAGGTGTGTAGTACCCTGATGATCCGTAGGTTCTAGACGTGCTTTGAGAGGAGAGTAGGAGTGTTCGCGGCCTGGGGACGCCTGGTGTATCGCTTCCGGTGGCTGGTTCTCGTCGCGTCCATCCTCTCGATAGCGGCCCTGATCTTCTCGATGGGATACGGGGGCCGGTTGGGCACGGGCGAGTTTACGGCACCCGAAGGCACCGAATCCGGGCGGGTCGAGGATCTATTGGATGAGGAGGTGGCGAAGACCCCGCCCAGTTTCATGCTCATCTTCGGCAGCGAGGACGAGAAGGCCACAGACCCGGCGTTCCGCGACCAGGTGGAGCGAGCGCTCGAGCCGCTCGAAGACGACGAGAGGGTGCAGGGCGTCCGCACCGCCTATGAAAATGGCGCCATCGATGAGACCATGATCTCCCGCGACGAGCATCACAGCCTCGCCGTAGTCGAGCTCGAGGAGGGCGGCTACGCCGAGCTGCAAGACGACTACTTAGCCCTCGAGCAGAAGGTGCAGCCGGGTCCCCTGGAAGTCGTCGCCGCGGGTGAGATGCCGCTAAACGAAGACTTCGAGAGGGTTACAGAGGCGGACTTGAAGCGGGCAGAGACGGTCTCACTTCCGCTGGCCCTCTTGATGTTGCTCTTCGTCTTCGGTTCCGTTGTCGCCGCCGGATTGCCCATCGGGGTTGGCGTACTCGCCGTCACCGGCGGCTTCGTCGGGACCCTGCTTCTGGCCAGGGCGATGGACGTCTCCATCTACGCGACCAACATAGTCACCATGATCGGGCTCGGCGTCGCCATAGATTACTCGCTCTTCGTCGTTAGCCGCTTTCGCGAGGAGGTGCGCCGCCAACCCGTGCCAGATGCACTGGCGCGCACGATGGCGACGTCGGGACGCGCGATCCTGTTCTCCGGCCTCACGGTCGCCATAGGCTTTATGGGGTTCCTGTTCTTCGACGTGGCCGACCTGAACTCCATAGGCTTCGCCGGCTCTATCGTGGTCGCCTTCTCGGTGCTCTACGGGTTGACCTTCCTCCCCGCGCTGCTCGCGATCCTCGGCCCGCGGGTGGACTTCTTGCGGGTGCCCTTCGTTCACCCGGAGCGGACCGATACGAACGTCGGCTTCTGGCACGGGTTGGCGATCGCCGTCATGGGGCACCCGTGGCGCACGCTCTTGCCCGTGGTCGCGCTCCTCCTGGTGCTAGGCTCGCCTTTCCTGGGTCTCCGGCTCGGGCTCTCCGGGGCGGATACGCTCTCCAAAGACGCGGAGTCGCGCCGGGGAGAGGATCTGCTGGACCGCCAGTTCCCCGATGCCAGCGCTTACCCAATGGTGGTCCTGATCGATTACCCGCGGGGATCGCCACTCACCGAAGAACGGATAGGTGAGACGTACGATCTGAGCCGTTGGCTCGCGGACAGGCCTGGCGTCAAGGGGGTGGAGAGCATGGTGAACCTCGACCCGAAGCTCTCCCGCAAGCAGTACCAGGAGCTCCTCTCGACGCCCCGCGAAGATCTTCCTCCGGAAGTGCGGGACGCGCTGAAGAGGACCACCGGGGATCACGTAACTGTACTGACCGCATCCACCTCGGTCGGCTACAACACCGAAACGGCCTACGACCTGGTGCGCGAGGTCCGCGGGCAACATCCCGCTGTCGGCGGCGCGGTGCTGGTCGGCGGTTGGGCTGCCTTCGACCTCGACCTCACAGAATCGGTCTACGATGCTGCGCCACCGGCGATAGCTTTCGTGGTCCTGGCCACGTACGTGGTGCTGTTCTTGCTCCTCGGGTCGGTGCTCCTGCCCATAAAGGCGGTCGTCGTCAACTTCCTGTCGATCAGTGCCTCCTACGGGGCCCTGGTCTTCGTCTTCCAGGAAGGACACCTCTCCGGACTGCTCGACTTCACCCCAGGCCCGATCAACACCACCACCCCGATCATCATGTTCTGCATCCTGTTCGGACTCAGTATGGACTACGAGGTGATGCTCCTCAGCCGCGTCAAGGAAGAGTACGAACGCACGGGAGACAACCGTTCGTCCGTCGCCCTCGGCATCGAGCGTACGGGCCGACTCATCACCGGGGCCGCCCTGATCATGGCTACAGTCTTCTTCTCTTTCGGCCTCGCCGAAGCGGTCGTCATTAAGGCCATAGGTCTCGGGATGGGGCTCGCCGTGCTGGTGGACGCGACCATCGTGCGCGCCCTCCTAGTCCCCGCGACGATGCGCCTGATGGGAGACTGGAATTGGTGGGCGCCGAAGCCTTTGGCCGGACTGCATCGGCGACTCGGCCTCTCCGAACAGACCATCGACCCTCCGGATCCTGCATCGTCTCCTCCTTACAAAGCCACACCCCCGGCGCGACGCCGATGAACACGGATTGAACGGAGCGGAGACGAACCACGTCGGGTGCATCCAGCGTACCGTATTCAGAGCACAGAAAAGCCGCACGCGAGGCCCCTATTCACGATGAATCACTACCCCTTGCCATAGTCGCTTGGGTGAGGACAAGCGTACATGTACAAGCCCTCCGATCCTGACCGCAATCTCGGCACTGTCTGTTCGAATGATGAACGAGTGTTCGGAAACGAGAGGCTAGTATAGTACCTTGCGAGATCGGGAACACTGAAGACCGTTGTGACAAGGAGCGCCAGATGAGATTTCGTGCCGAGATCCGGCTCAGCGGCAAGACTGCCACCGGCATACCGGTTCCTACGGAGGTCGTCGAAAGCCCCGGTCGTGGAAAGTGGCCGTCAGTGCGGGTCACCATCAACGGTCATACTTACCGCAGCACTGTGGCGACTGCGGGTGGGGATTTATCGGTCAGGGAGCTGCGAGAGGGCCGCCCGGAGGGACAGACCAGGGGTGAGAGGCAGAACATATGTTTGATGACCACGACAGGGGATAAGCCTGATGCCGATAGATAGTGCGCTGGTGGGCGCGTTGCATGTCGAGTTTCTCAGGGAGCAAGACCTCGGAGGAGACGAGCACCTTCACCACACCCTTTTCCAGACTTCGACCATCGACGCCCTGCTGGAGGGAAGTTACGAGGGCGACGTCAGCTTCGCGGAGCTCGGGGCCTGTGGAGATTTCGGCCTGGGCACGCTCGACGCCCTCGACGGAGAGATGATCTGCCTCGACGGCACCTTCTACCAGATTAAGTCGGACGGACGAGCTTACGCCGTCGACAGAAATGCGAGGACTCCTTTCGCGGTGGTGACGACCTTCGAGCCCGACGTGTCCCAGACGCTCTCGAATCCGATGAACTTCGAAGCACTTTGCGACTACGTGGAGGAGGTCATCGGTGGAGGTGCAGTTTGCTGCGCTGTCAGGGTGGATGGACGCTTCGAGTACGTCAAGACGCGCAGCGTGCCCCGCCAGCGCAAACCCTACCCACCCCTCGTCGAAGTGGTCCAGAACCAGCCCACCTTCGAGCTTCCTGACGTCTTTGGGAGTCTCGTGGGCTTCCGTTTTCCCGACTACGCGCAGGGTCTGAACGTCTCCGGTTACCACTTCCACTTCATTACCGCAGACAGGAGTGCCGGCGGTCACGTGCTCGGCTGCAGGCTCACTCATGGCGAGCTTCAGATCGACCGTGAAGGAGACCTCCAGCTCGAACTCCCACCCGACGTAGGCCTGCCTGCTCCAGATCAGTCGACGGCAAAAAGCGAAACACTAGACCGCATCGAGAGGCAGTAGCGTACAACCTTCCTCTTCGCAGTGGATTCCCGCTCTCGCGGGAATGACGGCTATGGGAGGGCTCGGCGTGTCAGCAGCCCGAATGCAGCTCCTTCAATTGGATTCGGCATTACTTGCTGAAGTGCTGACAAGCGCCCGACAGGGCGCGTGCTGACAAGCGAAGGCGTCAGCCTGAGTGTGCTGAACTGCTGACATGGTACTCTTTTCTGATGCAACCAACGAGCGCCCGTGGGGTTCCGCAAACCCTGGATAATTGGGAAGCAGTCCCTATTGTGGTCCCTCTCGAAGATGCAGGCGAAGCGGCACGGATAGAGCGTGCCTGGACGCCGGTACGCGTTCCCTGGCATTGGCAGCTCGAAGATGCCTTCGCGGCTTACGAGGGATTCGTACTGTACCGGTGCCGGTTTGCGCACGGGAGACCTCCTGTTGGCACGATGGTGTCTCTCCGATTCAGGGGCGTCTACTATGCGGCGCGGGTCTGGCTCAACGGCGTTTACCTGGGAGATCACGAAGGATACTTCTCCGCGTTCGAGTTCGACGTCACCGATGCAGTCATCACCGATGGTGAGAACGAGCTGCTCGTCGAGGTTTACAGTCCGGAAGAGACGGAGGAGAACGACCGCAAGACCATAGGAGGCGTGTGGGCCATGTGGGACGGTATGGCCCCCCACATAAACCCAGGTGGCATCTTCAAAGAGGTCAGCCTCGTGCCCGATGGGGAGGTGCGCATCAGGTCCGTCGAAGCAGCAGCCGACCACACCGGGCGCGGTGTGGCGCATGTGGACCTCTACAGTAGGCAGAAAACGCGCGCCAGACTGGTCGGCCGGGTAAGCCCGCTCGGTTTCGAGGCCCCGGACGTCGAGTTCGAGAGGGAGGTTCGACTCGAGGAGGGGAAGAACCGCTTCGACATGGGCTTCCACGTGCCTGACGTAAAGGTCTGGTCGACGTGGGACAGGGGCGAGCAGCCGCTGTACGAGCTCGTATTACAGTCTGCCGGAGCAGAACAGCGGACGCGTTTTGGTGCGCGTACCGTGGAGTTACGTGACTGGAAGGTCTACCTCAACGGAGAGCGTGTATTCCTGCGCGGGATCAACTACCTGCCCTCCGACGCCTACCCGGCCAGGGCGACAGAGGAGCTTCTGCGGGCGGACGCCTCCCTGGTGCGTGAGGCTGGCATGAACGCGGTCAGGGTCCACGCCCACGTGGCGGACGGAGCGTTCTACGAGGCCTGTGACGAGCTCGGGCTCCTCGTACTCCAGGATTTCCCGCTTCAGTGGACCCACAGGAAGAGCGTACTGGGGCCAGCAGTAGCCCAGGCCAGGGAGATGGCACGAATCCTGCGCCGCTATCCTTCCGTGGGGATCTATCTGGCGCACGACGAACCTTTCTTTGTGGCGCCCCCCGAGAAGTGGAGCCCCTTCGGGCTTCTGCGCACAGCCGCTGAGGTGCTCTCCCCGAGATGGGTGCTCTGGCAGCGGCGGGTCCTCGACCCCGCGGTGATGCGTGCGATCTCGGAGGAGGACGACGCCAGGCCCGTGATAGATGCGGCTGGTCATCCCCTGACGACGAACCATCTGTACTTCGGCTGGTACTACGGGACGTTCAGAGATCTGGAGCGGCTGGTGAAGGTCTTTCCCGGGTTCTCGCGGCTGCCGACGGAGTATGGGGCGCAGGCGCTGCCGGATCCCGAGTCGCTCGAAGAGATCTGGCCTTCGGAGACGCCGCCCGACTGGAGCGACCTCACGTCAAACTTCCGCCTCCAGGTCCGGCGCATGGCCCGCTACGTCCCCTGGAGGGGTGATCGTTCGGCTTACGTACGCGAGAGCCAGGAATATCAGGCGGGGGTCCTGAAACACGCCACGGAGCTGTTCCGGCGCCGTAAGTACAGGCCGACGGGGGGAACCTTCGCCTTCATGCTAAACGATCCAGCACCCGCGGTGACCTGGTCGGTCGTCGACTGGCGACGCCGGCCGAAGAAGGCCTACGATACGCTCCGTGCGGCTATGAGCCCCGTTCTGATCTGCGCCGAGTACCCGAAGGAGTGCTACGAGGTCGGCGATACGATCTCCCTGCCACTCTACATCATCAATGACCTCTCACAGGAGCTGGGTCGAGTACGCTGGGAGTGGGAATTGCTCGTCGGTGAATCCAGCATCGCCAGTGGCGAAGGAGAGACAAGAGTACCGCAGGACTGTGTGGTGAGGGTCGGAGAAGCGGTGGCCACACTCCCCGCTCCGGGACCCGCCATACTCAGGCTAAGGCTCTATTCGGAGGAAGGACCGCTTCAAAACGAGTACGAGTTCTCGATCGGCACTTCAGCAAAAACCAAAAGCTGACAAGCGAAGGCGGAGCCTGAGCGTGCTGACTAGCTCGGGATGAGGAAGGGCCAGCCCTTCCTCATCCCGCTACATGGAGATCCATAAGTTCTGGGATGGTGCGGAAGCCGTACCCGTTCGCCTTGAGGCTGCTGATGATGTCGGAGACGGCCGCTACGGTGTGGGAACGGTCGGCCATGGGGAAGGCTTGCGTGTCCTGACCGTCGTGTAACAGGGTGACGCCGCCCGGGCCGACGCCGTGCAATATGCGGCTCTCTATGACGTCAGCAGGGGGGCGGTCCCAGTCCCAGGCCATCACCGACCAGCCCACGCACTTCATCCCGAGATCTCCGGCCACCGAGATCACCTGTGGGCCGTACCACCCGTGGGGCACGCGGAAGAGCCGCGGCAGGGTGCCTGTGGCGTTGTAAATAGCCTCCTGGCCCCGGAGCAACTGATCCCTGACCGTGCCAGGGCGGCTCCACGTGAGGTGTGGGTGGGTGAACGTGTGGTTGCCGACCTCGTGCTGGGAGGCTACCTCCGCGGAGAGGTTCGGCTCGCGCATGACGTTGTTGCCCACCTGGAAGAAGGTGGCCCTGATGCCTTCGCGGTCCAGGATTTCGAGCAGTTGTTCCGTGTAGGGGTGACAGGGGCCGTCGTCGAAGGTCAGGGCGACCACCCGCTCGGCGGTACGAGCGTGCCAGAAGACGGGGCCGTAGAGCCACGAGCGTGGCGTGAGCCATTCGTAGGCCATGAGCCCGCCGGCCGCAAGTCCGGCTCCGGCCGCCGCGAGCGTCGGCGCCGAACGTACGGGACGGCCTGTCGCGGTTCGAAGTCCCACCAGGCCAAGGCCGCAGACGGTGGTGGCGGCTGCTGCTTTCCAGGCGTGGGTACGGGGATGTTTCACGACAGGCCAGCCAGGATCAGGGAGGCGGCCGAACGCGCTGATTGGGGCTTGTGGGCGGCTTTCGCCGCTTCGACCATCTGATCTCTCTGGTTTGCGCTGGTCAGGATCTTGAACGTCTGGCCCAGGATATCCGATGCCTCGCGGGCCATGACCCCGGCGCCGTAACGGACGATCGCCGCGGCGTTATCTTCTTCCTGGCCGGGGATGGGATGAAAGAGGACCTGGGGCAGTCTCGAAGCCAGGGCCTCCGTGCAGCTCATGCCGCCGGGTTTGGTGACCAGTACAGCGCCTCCCGCCATGAGCTCCCTTACCCGGTCCGTGAACGCGAGGAAAGTAGCGTCCTTCCCCTTTCTCGTCGCCAGGCGCGCCAGCTGGCTGCGGGAACGGTCGTTCGAGCCGCAAAGCACGACGAGGTGCATGGCCTCGCTGGCTTCCAGCAGCAAAGATACGACCTCCTCCAGGTCCCCCCCGCCGAGGCCCCCGCCCATCACGAGCACGATGGGGAGGTCATCGTCGCCCAGGTTCAGGACCTCCTTGCGGGCCGGGCCGGGATCGACCGGCTCCTCGAAGACGGGGTCTATGGGGATGCCCGTCGGGTGGATGCGCTCCTCGGGCACGCCGAGCTTCGATACGGCTTCGGCCGCCGCATCGTCGGCGACGACGTAGAGATCCAGGTTCAGAGGAACCCCGATTGGATGCGGTACGTAGTCCGTGAGCACCACGGCGCTGAACATCCCAGGGTTCTGTTCCTTGTAGACCCCGAGAACCCCTGCGCCGTAGAAATGTGGCCCCACGAGGGCCCGCGCGCCGGTGCTCGCCACCAGGTCCTCCAGGGTCTTGATCCCCGCCGTCTGAATATATTGCATGTAAGTAGTGCTTTGCTGGCCTGTCCCCGAAGACTGGTAGAGCCTACCGTACGCCTCCGGCCACAGCTTGAGGGATTCCAGGTAAGCGTCGCGCAGCAGGCGCTCGATGCCGGGCGAAACTTCGTGAGGAAAGTCTACGATAGAGCAGGTCTTCTCGGGGTCGAGGAGCGCCATGCCGCGGACCACTGCCGCGCTGGCCCGCATGTGGCCGCTTCCAATGGCGCTCGAAAGGATCAGGACATCCGCTTTGTTATCTGTCGAAGCCATGGTGGCATTATACTGCTAGACGGCCGCCAACCGCACCAGGACAGCAGGTGCCGGAACGAAGGAGGAAAGTCAAATGGCTCAACGGAGTTCCGAAGACGTCCTCGTTCATCAGGCCAGGGCGGTGCTCGACTTCAACTGGACCGGTGAGTACAC
>Ga0126314_10000500_pt1 | contig 18835 bp, 16 predicted proteins | sample Plot105B_FD_92535 | JGI IMG/M metagenome (GOLD analysis project Ga0126314, IMG submission 92535) | Serpentine soil microbial communities from UC McLaughlin Reserve, CA, USA - Plot105B | ecosystem: Environmental > Terrestrial > Soil > Grasslands | place: USA: UC McLaughlin Reserve, Lake County... | reverse complement strand
TGATTGTGTTTCTGTTGATGCGGAGGTGGAAAAGGAAGGCTCTGGCTTCGCTTGGAAACCGCTCTACTGTATTGAAAATGATTCCTGAGGTTTCTTTTACAAGACCAGCATTGAAATTTGTGTTTTTTCTGCTTGCTTACAGTGGTGTTGCGGTTGGGCTGGCGAATCCGCAGATAGGTACTAAGATAGAGGAAGGTAAACGAAACGGTGCTGATCTGATGATCTTACTGGACGTTTCTAACAGTATGCTGGCGGGTGATCTGTCGCCTAACAGGCTAGAGAGTGCCAAACGTGCGATTTCACAAATGATAGATAACCTGCACAATGACAGGGTGGGGATTATTATTTTCGCGGGGGAGGCTTATGTTCAGTTGCCCATCACTACGGATTATTCTGCGGCTAAGCTGTTTCTTAATAACATTACTACCGATATCGTGCCTACGCAGGGTACGGCCATTGGTGCGGCGATCGATATGGGCATGAAGTCTTTTGATTTTGTAAATGGATCGAGCAAGGCCATGATTCTGATGACCGACGGCGAGAATCATGAGGATGATGCTGTGGGTGCTGCGAAACGGGCAAGGGATAAGGATGTAGCCATCCATGTGGTCGGACTGGGCTCGCCTGAGGGTTCGCCGGTACCTATATATCAGAATGGCAGCCCTGTGGGTTTTCGCAAAGATGAAAACGGGCAAACTGTTGTGACTAAATTGAATGAAGCCATGTGTAAGGAGATTTCGACGGCCGGGGATGGAGTGTACGTAAGGGCTTCTGATGCCAATAGCGGACTTGGGATTGTATTGGACCAAGTAGCCAGGATGGAAAAAAAGGCTTACAACAGCAAGTTGTTTAAAAACTACGAAGATAGGTTTCAGTTTTTTCTGGCCTTTGCTGCGCTGATGCTGGTGATCGAGTTTTTTATATCGAGCCGTAGGAATTTGAAATTAAGTGAGTTGAATTTGTTTGAAGCGAGAAAATAATGAAGCAGTTAATCATCATCGTTTGTATTTTGCTGCAGGGTTTTGTATTGTATGCGCAAAAGGAGAAAAAGGATATTCATAAGGGTAACCAGCTTTATGAACAAAAAAAGTACGCTGAGGCGGAGGCTAGTTATAAGAAATCGGTAGAAAAATCTAAGGGGTCTGTACAGGGTAATTTTAACCTGGGGGATGCGCTGTTTAAACAGAAGAAGTTTGATAATGCCGCCCAGAAGTTTACTGAGATTGCAGGTTCTTCTAAAGACAAGACGGTTAAGGCGAAGGCTTATCATAACCTGGGAAATTCTTTGATGGAATCGAAAAAACTGGAGGAAAGTATTGATGCTTATAAAAAATCGCTGATGAATAATCCTAAGGATGATGAGACCAGGTATAATCTGGCTTATGCGCAGGAGATGTTAAAGAAGCAGCAACAAAAGGATAAGGATAATAAGGACCAAGATAAGGACAAAAAGGACAAGGATAAGAAGAAGGATAATAAAGATAAAGACGATAAAGATAAGAAGAACGACCCGGATAAAAAGGATCAGGATAAGAAAGACCAGGATAAAGAGGGCCAGGATAAGAAGGACGGGCAACAGCAGCCCCAGCCCGATAAACTGAGTAAGGAGGATGCTGAAAGGATGCTGGAAGCTTTGAAAAATGAAGAAAAGAATACACAGGATAAGCTGAAGAACAAGAAGGCGAAAGGTGTAAAGAACCGTATTGTTAAGGATTGGTAATGGCGATAATGAGGATGAAATATTTTTTGCTCACGATAGTGCTTTTCTGGTCTGTTGCGGGTTTTGCACAGGGCATAAGGGTAACGGCTTCTGTAAGTTCAGATCAGATAGGTGTGGGTGAACAGTTTGAGCTTACTTTTTCTACAAACGGTAGTCCGGAATCTTTTAATCCACCCGTCTTTACAGGATTTCAGATTGTTGGGGGCCCCAATCAGTCGTCGAGCTTTAGTTCTGTGAATGGTGCTACTACAATCAATATGTCTGTTACCTATATCATGGTGGGGGTAAAGGAGGGTGCATATGCTATAGGGCCTGCTACCATGCTTATTGGCGGTAAGCAGTATAAATCTAACGCTGTTAGGATAAAGGTGATAAAAGGGGCTGCGACATCCCGGCAACAACAGGGGCAGTCTTCTGCCAGCGCGCAGGATGCTAATGTAGGTAGCGGAAAATCCTCTGATATCTCTAAGCGGTTGTTTCTTAGGGCTATTGCTAATAAAACTAATGTGTACCAGGGTGAGCAGATCAGCGTAAGTTATAAGTTGTATGCCAATATTAATCTGGTGGATAATATGCTGGACAAGTTACCGGATTTTAATGGGTTCTGGAGCCAGGAGATTAAGCATGACAACCAGAACGTGGAATGGAAGATAGAGGAGTATAATGGTGCGAGGTATCACGTGGCTACTTTGAAAGAGATCGTTGTGTTTCCTGAACGTTATGGAAAACTGACTCTCGATCCACTGGCGATGACTTTTGTTGTGCGTCAGCCTGTTCCGTCAAATGATCCTATTGAGCAGTTTTTTGGTGGCGGTTCTTTTAAGGATCTTAAATATAAAATTAAGAGTGCTCCGGTCGCCATTAACGTGAAGCCTCTGCCTGAAGCGGGAAAGCCGGAGGGTTTTCAGGGTGCTGTAGGTAATTTCTCTATTGGCGCTACTTTAGATAAATCGGCCATAAAAGCAAATGAGGCACTTAATTATACGGTGAAGATTGCGGGGTCTGGAAATTTGAAATTATTGAAGGCTCCTGAACTGAAGCTGGCTGCGGACATTGAGAAGTATGATCCTAAGGTTTCTGATCGCATTAATGTGGCGCTTGGCGGTGTCTCTGGCAGCAGGGAGTATACTTATTTATTGATTCCGCGCCATGAAGGAAGTTATACCATCAATGACCTGAAGTTTTCTTATTTCAACCCGACGACACAACGTTATGTGACCTTGTCGACCGGTTCATTTCCTGTAAAGGTTGCTAAAGGTGCCCCTGGGACTAATGTGACGGCGTATTCGGCGGGGCAGCAGGATGTGAAGGCTTTGGGTAATGACATCAGATACATAAAAACAAGTGATGGTTCTTTGAGGAAGGCAGGGGAAGAGTTTTACGGTTCGGCTTTGTATTATAGTTTGCTATGTCTGGCTCCAGTTGCATTTCTGAGTGCTCTTGGGTACAGAAAGTGGTACAGGGCCCGCAATAAAGACTTGGTGGTCGTGAAGGGCAGGAATGCCAATAAGATTGCCGCGAAACATTTGTCTAGTGCAGAGAGGCAATTGCAGGCTGGTGACAAAAATGCTTTTTATGAGGATGTGTACCGTGGCTTATATGGTTATCTGAGTAATAAACTGAATATTGCTTATGCTGATCTGAACAGGGAGAACATAGGTGGACAGTTGTTATTGAGAGGGATCGCTGATCCTGTTGTGAAACGCCTGACGGATACGCTTGATCTTTGTGAGATGGCGAGGTATGCTCCTGTATCGGGAATATCTGAGCAGGAGGTGTTTGAACGAGCTAAAAACATTATCAACGATATTGAAAATCATGCATAAAGGTATTATGAGAAATTTACTGATATTGCTGCTGCTTGCTTTCCCTTTGCTCTCATTAGGTGATTCAAAGCATGAGGATCTGTTTGCTAAGGGGAATGCGCTTTATGCAAAGGCAAGTTATAAGGAGGCTACAGGTGTTTACCGGCAATTATTGGATTCGGGTTTTGTTTCTGCGGATCTATATTTTAATCTTGGCAATGCTTATTATAAGCTGAGGGAGATGCCACTGGCTATACTGAACTACGAAAAAGCTTATAAGCTGTCTCCGGGAGATGAAGATATTTATAACAATATTCAATTGGCAAACCTTGGGATAAAGGATAAGATTGAGGCTGTTCCGGAGTTTTTCCTTGCCAAATGGTGGAGGTCGGTTTTGTTATTCGTTTCGGCCGAAGTGCTGTCGATATTGAGTGTTATAGGCATTTTATTGGCTGCTGCCTTGCTTATTATTTATTTACTCTCTGTTGATATTAAAATAAAGAAGCCTGCTTTTTATGCCGGTATTGTTGTACTTGTTTTGTCTTTGCTGACTGTTTCTTTAGGGGCGCTTCAAACCAGTTACCTGAAGAACAGCAATAATGCGATCGTATTTACGGGTACAGTAAATGTGAAGAGCGGACCTAAGGAGAGTTTTAAGACCTTATTTGTAATTCATGAAGGTACTAAGGTGGGTGTGCAGCAAACGACTGATGGATGGATTAAGGTTTTATTGCCAAATGGGAGCATAGGATGGATCGAGTTCACTGATGTTAAGGGGATTTAAGAACAGAAAAGAGGTTAAATAAAAAGCGGAACTCAATTGAGTTCCGCTTTTTTGTGGAGCCGAAGGGGTTCGAACCCTTGTCCAGTTGTGTGATAAATTATGCCTTCTACATGCTTATTTTCCAATCAATTGTCGGGTTATGGCGGGCTGGAAACCGACCTTGCCTTTCACCTTATGTGCTTTATCTCACAATTGCATCACACCCTGCAATTGCCAGCGTTGTTATTTCGATGCCCCATATTCTAACCTAACATCGCAGCAGTCAGAGGGACAAAAGCTAGGCTAATTCTAAATTAGGCAGCTAAGGCGTAGTTATTTTCGCCAATTATAGTGTGAACGTTCTCTTTAAAGTGCTCTCCGTACAACGCACTGCATGCTAACATACTCAGCGCCACCCTGTCAAATCCAAAACGGCCCCATTTGTTAGTAATGGCAAAAGTACTAAAATTATGCCAATGTTCTACCGGGATATTGTTCCAATGCCTGCTCTAGACAGTCCATAGCCTTGTTTAGATCCTCTGTATTAAGGACATATGCAAGACGAACTTCATTTTTCCCTGAGCCTGGAGTCGAATAAAAGCCGGTGGCAGGTGCCATCATGACAGTTCCTCCCCTATAGTCGAACTTTTCAAGAATCCACTGACAGAATTTGTCAGCATCACCTATGGGTAGTTTTGCGACTACATAGAATGCCCCGCCCGGGTTCGGACAGAACACACCCGACATATCGTTGAGCCTTTTTACCAATGTGTTTCTTCGTAGTGTGTATTCTTTATTTACGGCATCAAAATAGCTGTCTGGTGTGTCTACTGCTGCTGTACCGGCAATCTGCTCCACCATGCCCGGACTTAACCTGGTCTGGGCAAACTTCAAAGCGGCTTGAATAACTGCTTTGTTTTTTGTTATGATACAACCTAGTCTTGCACCGCATGCACTGTATCTTTTGGATACGGTATCGAGAATGACAACGTGTTCATCCAGACCTTCCAGATGCATAGGTGATATAAATTCCTGGTTATCGTAACAAAACTCACGGTAGGCTTCATCTGCCATCAGGAAAAGACTATGTTTAATGCACAGATCTTTTAATGCTTCCATCTCTTCCTTCGAATATAGGTATCCCGTAGGATTGTTTGGACTGCAGATCATGATTGCCCTTGTTTTTTGGGTAATCAGTTTTTCAAACTCTGATATTGGGGGGAGCGCAAAGCCGTTTTCTATATAAGATAGGATAGGTTTTACGACTACATTACTCATACAGGCAAAGCCGTTGTAATTGGCATAAAACGGTTCGGGGATGATCACTTCGTCACCTTCGCTTATACAGGTTTGCATCGCAATAGTGATCGCTTCTGAGCCACCCACAGTGACAAGGATATCTGCAGGTGTGATGTTGTAATTTAGCTTGTTGTAATATTCTGTTAGCTTGGTCCGGTAACTGAGTGTTCCTTCTGAGGGTGTGTACGCCCATACATCAAAGCTGATGTTTTTAATGGCATTGACCATCCCTTCCGGAGTTTTTATATCAGGTTGCCCAATGTTTAGATGATAAACTTTTTTCCCTTCGGCCTTCGCTTGGTCTGCATAAGGTGTTAGTTTTCTTATGGGAGATGCAGGCATCTGAATCCCTTTCTCTGAAATAGTTAGCATGTGACAAAAGTAAAAAACCTCGTTGATTAACGAGGTTTTTAATGAAAATATCTTTTAGTGTTTCTATTTTGTAGGTGTGGGTGGCACGTTTCCTTTGATGTAAAGAACTTTTGTAGTTGTCTTCGCGTTAGAAAGGATAGTGATTGATTTGTTAAAAGGCAATGTGCTGGTAGGATTATATGTAACCTTAATAATACCTGTTCCACCTTTTTTCACAGGTGTTTGTGTGTATTCCGGAACGGTACATCCGCACGAAGTTTCAACTTTGCTGATGATTAAGGGCTCGTCTCCAACGTTGGTAAATTTAAAATCTATCACCGCAGGTTTGTTCGCCTGGATCATTCCGAAGTCGTAAGTTTCCTTGTCAAACTTGAATTCTGCAGGTTTTGCCTGAGCATTTGCCGCAACATTTATTCCTAAAAATAATGTAAATAACAATATTAACTTTTTCATGTTATGTGGTTTTTAAAACAAATTTAATGTTTTCAGTGGTAAATCAAAAAGTATTCCAACATATAAATTACTGTTCACAGTTTAGTCATACTTTAGATTTTATGTATCTTTGCAACATACCGATTTGCTTATGATGCCAGATATCAAACTCACCACTAATCCAATCGATGCTTCAGAATTAAGTTTTGAGGATTTCAAAACGATAGTAATTAATGACTACAAAATTGCTTATGAAAGCAGACAGGCTAGCTTGCTTGGCCGCAAAGAGGTATTAACTGGTAAGGCCAAGTTTGGTATTTTCGGTGACGGTAAGGAGGTTCCCCAGATCGCAATGGCCAAGGCCTTTAAAAAAGGTGATTGGAGAGCGGGCTACTACAGGGACCAGACCTTTGCATTCGCAACAGGGATCTGTACACTTAAAGAATTCTTTGCTCAGTTGTATGCAAATCCGAGTACAGATGCTGATCCTGCCTCGGCGGGAAGGCAGATGAATTGTCATTTTGCTACGCGATCGCTGAATGATGATGGCAGCTGGAAGGATCTTACCGAAATTAAGAACTGTTCTGCGGATATTTCGACCACCGGTGGACAAATGGCGCGTTTGGTGGGGCTTGCATATGCTTCTAAGCTTTTTAAGCAGAATCCTGAACTGGATTATCTAAAAAACTTTTCTGTAAAAGGCAATGAGGTGGCTTTTGGTACTATTGGAAATGCATCAACTTCTGAAGGTGTTTTCTTTGAGGCTATTAACGCTGCAGGTGTACTGCAGATCCCAATGGCGATCTCTATATGGGATGATGCTTATGGTATTTCTGTTCCGGCTAAATACCAGACTACCAAGGAAGATATCTCAGAGATACTGAAAGGTTTGCAGCGGGATGAGCGTGCCCCAGGTTATGAAATATTTAAGGTGAAGGGCTGGGACTATCCTGCTCTTTGTGAGACTTATCAGCGTGCGATCGATGTTTGCAGAACGGAGCATGTTCCTGTGATGATTCATGTAACTGAAGTAACCCAGCCACAGGGACATTCTACGTCAGGATCGCACGAGAGGTACAAGGAGAAATCGAGACTGGATTGGGAGAGGGAATATGACTGTCTTGTTCAGATGCGTAAATGGATGATTGAGTCGGCTATTATTGCTGAAGAGGAAGTTGCCGAACTTGAATCTACTGCTAAGAAATTGGTACGCGATACTCAAAAAGAGGCTTGGAACGAATTCCTGGCCGGAATAAATGTGGAGAAGGAAGAGGTAATTGAAATGGTCAACGCACTCGGACAGAATAATTTATCATTAAAAAAGCTGGCTTTACAATTGGGAAATACTCCTGATGCATTGCGCAAAGAAGTGATTTCTACGGTTAGAAAGGCTTTGAGACTTAGTTTGAATGACACCAGCGCACAAAGGAATGAACTGTTGGACTGGTACAACAGTCAGATATCGGTTAATGAGGAAAGATATAATTCAAAACTATTTACTGAAGGTTCTGAAAGTCCTTTTCTGGTGCAGCAGGTCGCTGCGTTGTATACTGAAAGCAGCAAAATGATCGATGGGCGTGAAATATTGAATGCTTGTTTTGATGCCAATTTTGAACGGGATCAGCGTTTGGTCGCCTTTGGTGAAGATCTGGGTGCAATAGGGGACGTGAATCAGGGATTTGCAGGTCTGCAGGCTAAGTATGGAGAATTGAGGATTACAGATACTGGGATTAGAGAAATGACAATTGTTGGTCAGGGTATCGGATTGGCAATGCGTGGATTGAGACCTATCGCTGAAATACAATATCTGGATTATCTTCTTTATGCATTGAACGTGCTTAGTGACGATCTGGCAAGTTTATCTTATCGTACTAAGGCGGGGCAAAAGGCTCCATTAATTATAAGGACCAGAGGGCACAGGCTTGAAGGAATCTGGCATTCCGGCTCTCCAATGTCTATGATATTGGGAGCGCTTAGGGGGCTTCATATTTGTGTTCCCCGCAATATGACACAGGCCGCAGGCATGTACAATACTTTATTCAGATCTGATGAACCTGCTTTATTGATTGAGTGCCTGAACGGATACCGGTTAAAGGAAAAGTTGCCGGAAAATATAGGCGAGTTTACTGTTCCTCTTGGAGAGGCGGAAGTCATAAGAGAAGGAGTAGACGTAACAGTAGTTTCCTATGGTTCTACGTTAAGAATAGTGGAAGAAGCTGCTGAAGAACTTGAACAAATGGGTATCTCTGTAGAGATAATTGATCCTCAAACACTTTTGCCATTTGACAGGGAGCATTTATGCGCTCAGTCTTTGTCTAAAACAAATAAGTTGCTAGTTGTTGATGAAGACGTTCCGGGTGGCGGTGCTGCTTTTATTTTGCAGCAGATCCTGGAAGGACAGAATGGTTATTATCACCTCGATGGTCAGCCTAGGACATTAACGGCTAAGGCACACCGGCCACCATATGGTACGGATGGTGATTATTTTAGCAAACCTTCTGTTGATGATGTTCTGGAAGCAGTCTATCAGATTATGCATGATCATAATGCAGTAAAGTATCCGGCGATATTTTAACTCATGGACTTTGTTTAAATTTTACTGCATAGATTATCTGAATTTTATACTTATAGAAGTGTTAATAAATGAAAAAAAGCTGTTTTCCCAATGAGAAAACAGCTTTTTAAGCAGTGGGCCCAGCTGGGCTCGAACCAGCGACCAAAAGATTATGAGTCTTCTACTCTAACCAACTGAGCTATAGGCCCTGAAAATCTTTTAGATTTTGCGAGTGCAATGTTACATATTTGTATTCAATTATGGAAACAGTTTTAGCACAAAAAATAAAAAACATTATTTTCGATTATGGGAACGTTATTTTCGAAATAGACTTCTCCAGGGCACAAAAAGCTCTTTTACAATTAGGTATCCCCAATATTCAGGAGTTTTTTGCGCACAAGGCTCACAATGAGATTTTCAATGATTTCGAAACGGCTTCCATCGCGCCGGAAGAGTTTAGAAACAGAATTAGAATTGCTGCCAATAACAACACTTTAACAGATCAGCAAATTGATGATGCCTGGAATAGTTTACTTGTCGGGGTTCCTTCTGTAGAGATTCACAACACTTTGTTGAAAGTTAAGGAGAAGTACAGGACATTCTTATTGAGCAATAACAACCAAATTCATTACGACTGGATTACGAACTATTTGAAAAGGGAATTTAATGTACCCGATAATAATCACCTATTTGAAAAAGCATACTATTCTCAGCAGATGTTCTTAAGAAAGCCAAATGTGGAAATATTTGAAAAGGTACTTGAGGAAAATCATTTAATTGCTGATGAAACGATATTTATAGATGACAGCCCGCAACATATTGCCGGTGCAAAACTCGCAGGGTTAAACACATTGCTCATGGATCGAAAACCACACGATCTTGAGGAATTTCTAATTGAGCATAATCTGCTTTAGATTCTCCTTTCTTGCCTGTGATGATTAGAAAGAGATTGTCTATACTGATACGAAAAATAGGTGTTTTAGCGACTTTGTAGAGGCGATAGATAAAACTGCAGGGAAGAATACTTTCTTACGCTGATGCACATCGGTACCGATAATTATTATCCAAATAGTTTGGTGAAATAGAACCTGATGAAAGTTATAAAGAACCAGCGTGGGAGCTGGAAAGTACTGTGACAGATTGGTTTGACCGAAATGCAGGTACTGGTGATGGTGACCGTTATACTCAACCCGGTGATTTATATCGTAAAGTACTCTGTCCTGAAGATCGAAGCAACCTGGTAAGTATGCAGCATATTTAGGAAATGCTTCTACGCTTTTTTTCTCTAATGATTAGTGAGAGTTCGCGGCTTGTCTGACCTGCAATAGATGTGTTTTCCTGGGCTCGTCTGAAGAGATAGGGCATGACGGCTTTAACAGGGCCATATGGAACATATTTAGCTACGTTATAGCCAGCATCGGATAAATTAAAGCTAAGATTGTCACTCATGCCAAGCAGTTGTGCAAAATATACATGCGGATGGTCATGCTTTATGCCATGATCATCCAGCAACTGGGCGAGTAGCTTGCTGCTTTCTTCGTTGTGTGTCCCACAAACAATAGCTATAGTTTCAATGTGTTCAATTGCATAAACTAAAGATTCGTCATAGTCTTTGTCTGTTGCATCTTTTGTAGGCTGTATTGGTGACGTATAGTTCATTTCAGCAGCTCTTTTACGTTCCTTTTCCATATAAGCTCCCCTGACCATTTTGACGCCAAGTATAAAGCCTTCAGCCATCGCAATCAAATGATTTGCTTTCATGCTGTTGAGTTTGTCGTGACGATACATTTGATAAGTGTTATATACGATAATTGATTCTTTATTGAAGCGCTCCATCATGTTGAGTGCGAGCCTATCGATTGTGTCTTGTATCCATGATTCTTCCGCATCGATCATTACAGGTACTTTTTTATCGAAGGCCATTTTGCAGATACGCTGACATCGCTGGCTTACTTTTTCAAATTCTGCTTCTTCTGTTTCGGTCAATTTTTGCCGCGTGTCCATCTTTTCGAGCAATCCGAAACGTCCTATTCCCGTGATCTTAAATACGGTGATTGGTATCCGATCATCTCCAGCACCTCTTTCGATGGTTCTGATGATCTCTTCGCAGGTAAAATCAAATACTAATTCTTCATCTTCACCTTCAACGGAGTAGTCCAGTATTGTGCCGACTTTTCCTGAACTGAGTTGTTCAATAGTATGTTCACATTCAGCGATAGTCTCTCCGCCACAAAAATGCTTAAATATGGTAGCTTTTATAATTCCTTTTATAGGTAAGCCAATGGTTAAAAAAAAATTTGTAATAGGGGGGCCAACTTTGGTGAGGAAATTACTGCTAATGATCTTGAAAAGCAAGTATGCTGCATTGAGTTCGGTATTGGTTTTGTTGCGAAATGCAACTTTAGTATCATCAAAGTTCAATGATTTTTTGTTGTTTGATCCCATTTATGAATGTCAGTTAGTCGATTCGATGACAAAAATATGAATTCCAACGCTAGGAGTGGTAAAACACTTTATAAATAATTGTAAGTTTGCCATAACATGATACAATTTAAACTGGAGGGCGAGTTTATCCCCCTTATTCAATTGCTAAAAGCAACTGCTCTGGTGCAAAGTGGCGGAGAGGCACAAACCGTAGTAGAAGATGGTTTGGTTAAATATAACGGGAAAATTGACTACCGGAAGCGGCTGAAGGTACGCGTCGGGGATGTAATTGATTTTATGGGCCAAAAAATAACAGTAATTTAATGAATAAGCTTGATAGTGCCGGGCATACCATACATTTTGAGTCCAGGCTCGCAGCATTGTCTGAGACTCTGAACTCGGATAAATACAGTAAGATATTTGTGTTTGCAGATTCGACTACAGCAGAAGTATGCTTGCCTCTATTTCGGCAAATGCTAGATGATTATACCGGATTTGATTTAATCGAGACCGATCCCGGAGAAGAAAATAAAAATATCGATTTCTGTATTGGAATCTGGAAAACACTTTTGGATTTTGGTGCAGACCGCAAATGCCTTATGATTAATCTTGGTGGTGGGGTGATTACAGATATGGGTGGTTTTGTGGCTTCTACTTACAAACGGGGAATTGATTTTATCAATATTCCTACAACACTTCTTTCACAAGTTGATGCTTCGGTAGGAGGCAAAACAGGAATTGATATAGACAATGTGAAAAATATGGTTGGCACTTTCACTCTGCCGCAATCTGTATTTATTGAAACTGGCTTCTTAAAAAGTTTGCCTAAACGGGAATTACTTTCGGGATTTGCGGAGATGATTAAACATGGTTTGATCGTTGATAAGGATTATTATGAGGATCTGAAAATGATCGATTATGAGGGGATTACCTCAGGCGCAATTTACCGCTCTGTCGAAATAAAGAATGACGTGGTAACTGAAGATCCACATGAAAAAGGGCTTCGTAAGATTCTGAACTATGGACATACCATAGGTCATGCTGTAGAAACTTATTCTTTGATCCATGATAAAAGTCCGCTGACACATGGTGAGGCTATAGCTATAGGAATGATTTGTGAAGGATACTTATCGGCAAGTAACAATACGCTTAGCCAAGAAGAGTTGGCAGACATCAGTAAGTATATCCTTGAACTGTATCCGAAGTACCATATTAAAAAGGAGAGCTTTGGACAGTTGATGGAGTTTATGCAAAGCGACAAAAAGAACGAAAACGGACAGATTATGTTTTCGCTGCTTAATAAAATAGGTTCTTGTGATTTCAATTGCAGGGTATCGGAAAAGGATATTTTAGCAAGCCTTGTGTACTATAATGAGCTGCCAAAGTAAACTGATATGCAGAAGTTTTGTAGTATGGAGACAGATCTTGGAAAACAGAAAATAATTTTTTTTAAATAAGTATTGACAAATTAAATTTTGTTAGTACATTTGGCGAAACAAAAAAGAAAAATGCAAAATATTACTACATATTGGTTTGGTTACTTTTACTACTTTAGTAAGAGCAGGGACTAATATGCAATGATATCATAACAAGATAAATGTATACGAAAAGTCCCGGCCAAACGCCGGGACTTTTTTGTTAACGACAAAAAAACTTATCAAGCTCAACAAAAAGATAAAGCATCATCAATTAAAATGAAAAAAGCAGTAAAAGTAGCAATTCAAGGTATAAAAGCCTCTTTCCATGAGGAAGCCGCATTCAAATTTTTTGGAAAGGATATTGAGACCATTGAATGTAGTTCTTTTAAGCAAACCTGTGAGGTGCTGGAAAATAAGGAGGCCGATTATGTAGTTATGGCTATCGAGAACTCTATTGCCGGAAGTCTGTTGCCAAATTACACCTTGATCAGAGAGTATAATTTTGCGGTGGTAGGAGAGGTGTATCTGGCTATTCAGTTGCATTTGATGGCCCTGCCGGGCGTAAAATTTGAGGATATAAAATTTGCTACCTCGCATCCGATAGCTATCCGTCAATGTGTAGATTTTTTTTATGATTTTCCGCATATTCAGGTGATTGAGGGAAGTGATACTGCAGCCTGTGCTAAGAAAATTAAAGAGCAGCAGTTGACTGATACTGTTGCTATTGCCAATACGCTTGCCGCTGAGCTTTATGGATTGAATATTATCGAACGAAGAATAGAATCGAACAAGAAAAATTTTACTCGTTTTCTGATACTTAGAAAAGATAAATTAGAGGAAGAGAAGGAGATTAATAAAGCTTCTATTTGTTTCCAGGTGAGCAATCATGTTGGTGCCTTGTCGAAAGTGCTAAATATATTTGCTGAACAACAGGTAAATCTTACTAAGATTCAGAGTATGCCGGTACTCGGGAAAAGAAATGACTATTACTTCTATGTGGATATGGAATGGAGTAGTCCACAAGGTTATGACAAGGCCATAAGACAGGCTTTAAAATACACTGTAAATTTTAACATCATGGGCGAATATCAAAAGAATGACAAGGTTTAGTCATTTAGATCCAACCCTCTAAACAAAATATTAACACATTATCAAACCCCAAAAAATGAAATTACAATTAAACATTCAGCCATTAAATACATGGCTAAACATCAACAATGAGCCATTGATCATTTCTGGACCATGTAGTGCAGAGACTGAAGAACAATTATTAACTACTGCACATCTTTTAGCTGCTACTGGTAAAGTATCTGTACTAAGAGCTGGTATCTGGAAACCACGTACCCGCCCGGGGGAATTTGAAGGGATAGGAAGCATTGGTCTGGAATGGTTGAAAAGAGCAAAAGCGGAAACTGGTCTTCCTACGGCAGTTGAAGTAGCTAATGCTAAACACGTAGAAGAGGCGTTGGCAGCTGGCGTGGATATTCTTTGGATTGGTGCACGTTCAACAGTGAATCCGTTTACTGTTCAGGAGATAGCTGATGCTTTACAAGGTGTAGATATTCCTGTTTTAGTTAAGAATCCTGTTAACCCAGACCTTCAACTATGGGCTGGTGCACTGGAACGTATTAATCGCGCAGGAATTACCAAGTTAGGTGCGATCCACCGTGGCTTCTCTTCATTCGAAAAAAGTTCATTCCGTAATGAGCCGATGTGGGAACTTGCAATTCAACTAAAAACTTTGCTTCCTGATCTTCCAATCATCAACGACCCGAGTCATATTTGCGGCAACAGAGAATTGATTCCTTACATTGCTCAGAAAGCTTTGGATTTGGATATGCAAGGATTAATGATCGAATCTCATGTTGATCCTTCTGTTGCCTGGACTGATGCTAAACAACAAGTCACTCCTGCCGCATTAGCAGAACTTGCTGACCGACTTACAGTTCGTGAGCCTGAATCTAAAAATGAGGCTTTTACAGATCAGCTTGCGGAATTGCGTAAGCAGATTGATAAAATTGACGATCTGTTGTTGCAGAAGTTAGGTGAGCGTATGGCTATCGTTGGCAAGATCGGTGAATTTAAACGTGATAATCAGGTTACGATCCTTCAGGTAAATCGTTGGGATGCAATTATTAAGAAAGGTATCTCTTTTGCGAAAGCCTTAAAACTAGACGTAAATTTCACTGAGAAATTCCTGGAGCTCGTTCACGGGGAGTCTATCCGCAAACAAACTGAGATTATGAATGCTGGTAAAGCCGAACAAGGTATTGCAGCTGAAGCGCATACAGAAGTTAAATCTTAAGGATGAGTAAGAATGCGCTTGTTTCCTTTACAGGAAACAAACAAATCAATACAGAAATAACCCTTACAGGATCAAAAAGCGAGTGTAACAGGGCATTAATTATCAGCTCACTTAGTAAGGGGTTGGTAAAGGTTGATAATATGTCCAATGCTGCTGATACTGTTACTTTAAATGGTATTCTAAATAATATTTCGCAAAATAGCCCGCATCAGCAAATTGTTGATGTGGGGCCTGCGGGTACGGCAATGCGGTTTTTAACTGCTTATCTTTCTGTACTTCCTGGTAATTTTCTATTGACCGGAACGGAAAGAATGAAGCAAAGACCGATCGGTGTTCTTGCGGAAGCGCTAAAAGCGATTGGTGCTAAGGTATCTTATGCAGAACAGGAAGGTTTTCCTCCTCTTCTGATTAGCGGACCATTGGAGCAAGGTAGGCCTACTGTTCAGATCAAGGGTGATATCAGCAGTCAGTATATTTCAGCATTATTGATGATCGCACCTACCCTTCAACAGGGTCTTAATCTTGAAGTTATAGGTGAACTAACCTCACTTCCTTATGTCAGAATGACTTTAGATATGCTGGAAGAAGCTGGGATTAAGCACAGCTGGAAAGATAATAGCATTATCATCAAACCGCAACCATTTACGCAGGCGGCACTTGCTGTCGAACCAGATTGGAGCGCTGCTTCATATTGGTATAGTATAGCTGCTTTGGCTGATCAAGCACAAATTAGTCTTCCGTTTCTTAAAAGCAAAAGTCTGCAGGGTGACAGCCGTATAAGTGAGATAATGACAGCTTTTGGTGTAAATACAGATAAAACGGATAAAGGAATTGCGATTACTTTGACGGAACAGCGTTTCGGTGATGAGGTTCTAAACTTAAAAGATTGTCCTGATCTGGCACAAACCATTATTGTTTGTGCCGCGGCACTCAAGAAAAATTTAGCTTTTACAGGCTTGGAAACTTTAAAGATCAAGGAAACTGACCGTATACTTGCCTTACAAAATGAGCTTGCTAAATTTGGTGTTAAGTTATCCGAGGACAATTTTATCTATACATTAGATTGTGATAGGCTTCATTTTCCTGAACGAGTGAGTTTCAGAACTTATGAGGATCATAGAATGGCTATGGCATTTGCTCCATTAAGCTTGCTGATCAACGAAGTCGTACTTGAGGATATGGATGTTGTTGAGAAGTCCTATCCGGATTTCTGGAAGGATCTTCAGAAGGCAGGATTTACAGTGGAAGAAATTTAAAAAAAAATAATAACTCTAAAATGGCTGGTAATACATTCGGACAAATATTTCGCATCACAACCTTCGGTGAATCTCATGGGGTCGCTATTGGAGTAATTTTAGACGGTTGTCCTGCACAGTTGCACATTGATACTGATTTTATACAATCAGAACTGGATAAGCGCAAGCCTGGTCAATCCAAGATTACCACTCAGCGTAAAGAGAGTGATATGGTACAAATTCTTTCAGGTACTTTTGAAGGGAAAAGTACCGGCACGCCAATAGCGATGCTGATTCCCAATGAAGATCAGCGTAGCAAAGATTATAGTCATAATACAGACGTTTACAGGCCATCGCACGCGGATTATACTTATGATGCCAAGTACGGTATCCGTGATCATCGCGGAGGCGGCCGTTCTTCTGCAAGGGAAACAGCTGCCCGTGTTGCTGCAGGGGCGGTTGCAAAACTATTGCTAAAACATCACGGAATTGAAATATTCGCTCATGTCTCATCAGTAGGTAAAATACAGGCACCTAATCTTGAAAGTAATCATATTCCTGAATTGCTTGCAATAAGGGAAGGTAATATTGTTCGCTGTGCAGATCCTGCAACTGCTCATCAAATGATTGAGTTCATAGATGGTATACGAAAGGATGGAGATACAGTAGGAGGAAAGATCAACTGTATTGTGAAAAATTGTCCTGTAGGCCTGGGTGAGCCGGTATTTGATAAGCTTCATGCAGATCTTGGAAAGGCAATGCTTAGCATCAATGCCGTTCATGGTTTTGAATATGGATCTGGGTTCGCAGGAAGTGCGATGAAAGGATCTGACCATAATGACATTTTTCTGGCTAATGAAGGTACTCCAAGAACATTGACCAATTTCTCTGGTGGAATACAGGGAGGAATTTCAAATGGAATGGAAATCAACTTCACAGTTGCTTTTAAGCCGGTTGCTACGATAATGCACAATCAACAAACAATAAATGCTGCGGGTGAAGCCGCGGAGATTAAAGGAAAAGGGCGTCACGATCCATGTGTAGTGCCTCGTGCGGTTGTGATTGTTGAAGCGATGGCTGCTCTTGTACTTGCTGATCATTTGCTGAGAAATAAAACCAGTCAGCTTTGACAACGGGTTTTATTGGATAAAATAAATAAAGAGGGGTGCTTATTTTTTAGCCCCCTCTTCTAGTTAGATATATAATGTCCGATACGGTTAGTAAAATCATTCAAATCGAACGGTTTATTTATAAATTCATCTGCAGCGCACTTCGATTTTACCTTGCTGATATAATTATTTGCAGACATGACCATAACTGGAATGTCATGAGTTTTACTGCCACACTTTAGTTGATTACATATCTCCATTCCATTACCATCCGGTAGCATAATATCAAGTACAACCATATCTGGGATATGCTGTTGCATTTTTTTCCAGAATTCGCTTACAGTTGCAGAAATGACTACATCGTATTCTTCTTCTGTAAGCATAAACTCAATGATATCTCTTATTGCAGCATTGTCTTCTACAACATAAATACATTTTTTCATAGCTTATGATCTTAGACTTATTTTAGTTAACGGTATTGCTCTCCAAAAGTTTATCGTTTTTATTAACGTTTAGAAAGTTATTAACTTTCACTAAGCTAAGACATCTCCGGGCGGAGCTATTTTGAGTATTTATTAAGAACTTCTTCCAATTCTTTTGGGAACAATGGTTTTTTTAAAAGTTTGATGACATACGGATTTGCTTCGGCTTTTTTTATGTCTCCAAAATCCAGTGTGGAAGAAAGTATGGCAACCTGACATTTTTCCTTCAGCTTATCAGGAAATTTTTTAAAGACCTCCAGAAATTCAAAGCCATCCATTTCAGGCATTTGAATATCAAGTAGTATAAAATCAGGCAAATTTTGTTCATCTTCAGCATGCCGGCCCAAATAGGTGAGACCCTCATCTCCTGAGTGACAAATAATGATTTCGTCAAACAATCCTGAGATATTGATGATTTTAGAGTTGATTTTCAGGTCAATCTCATTGTCATCAATCAGCATGATCTTTTTATACTTATTTGACATTTGGGATATTAATTTTAAAAGTTGTACCATCTTTAAGATCGGAACTTACTGATATTCTACCATTAATTTTGTTTAAGGCCTCCTTAACAATAAATAAGCCTAGTCCGGTCCCATGATTCGTTTTGATCTTGAAAAACTGGGTAAAAATCTTTTCGAGGTGCTCATTTAAAATTCCCATACCGTTGTCACTGATTATAATTTCTGCAGATCCTTTGTCAACTTCAATCGCAATATTGACCTTTTTGTTTTTTTCATCTTCTTTTTGATACTTAATGGCATTAGAAATGAGATTACCCAATATCACTTCAATTCGAAAGGCATCACCATAGAAATCCTCTTCTTGTTTAATATTTACGTGAAAATGGGTGTCTTTGTCTGTATATGCGTAGAGACTGATCAGATCGGGAATTAGTTTTTTAAAATCGACGGGTG
>Ga0126314_10000499_pt1 | contig 18836 bp, 20 predicted proteins | sample Plot105B_FD_92535 | JGI IMG/M metagenome (GOLD analysis project Ga0126314, IMG submission 92535) | Serpentine soil microbial communities from UC McLaughlin Reserve, CA, USA - Plot105B | ecosystem: Environmental > Terrestrial > Soil > Grasslands | place: USA: UC McLaughlin Reserve, Lake County... | reverse complement strand
CGGCGCGTTCGAGTGCCAGGTCGGGGGTAGTCGTCAGGAAGGCGTTGACCTCGTCGTCGACCTCCCTGACGCGCCTGTTGGCGACCTCGGCCGCTTCGCTGGCCGAGACCTCGCCGGCTTCTATCTTGCTCGCGAGTTCGTGGGCTGTCAGGTCGAGCGGGTTCTCCGGCATCTCAGTCGATCCTCGGGACGACGAAGAGGTCGTCGACACGCTCGGGGGCTGGAGCGAGGGCCTGTTCCTGGGAAAGTTCGGGGCTGGGCTCGTCGGCGCGGAGGACGTTGGAGAGGTTCAGCGGGTTCGCCGTCGGCGGCACGTCGGAAAGGTCGAGCTCCCGGATCTTCTCTATGCTGTCCAGGATCGCGTCGAGCTGCGTGCCCATCCTCGCTATCTCATCGTCGGTCAGGCCCAACCGCGCCAGATTCGCCACGTGGCGCACCTGCTCTTCGGATATCATGTTTCGCCCCCGGTCTCTCGCTTGCAGAATTAGAACGTATCTTAGCGCAGCGTCAATGTCCCATCGTGAGTGGGACACGGCGGCGTTGTCTCAGGCTTCTCCCGTGGCCCGCAGGGCGGCGAGGAGCGCTTCGAACTCTTCGCGGCATTCCCCACACAAGTGGAGGTGTTCCTGGACGAGCGGCATCGCCCTGGCGGCGTCCAGGCCGGAGAGCTGTATCGTTACGAAGCGATCCAGTTCCTCGAAGCACTCGTCGCAGCCGATCTCCCTATCACGGGTCTCGGCTATCTCCTGTAGCACGGCTTTGAAAATACCCTCGTCGATCACGGGTCCTTTGTCCTGGTGCCTGAGCACCTCGATTAGTAGATGTGCCGGGAGGGCCGGATCTTACCTCACGCAAATGCGCCAAGCACGTCCTCAGCCGAGAGCCTCTCCGCCTCCATCCTTCGCTTTAGCCGCTTGCGGGCGTCGTAGAGGAGCTTGTAGAGCGCGTTGCGGTTCGTGCCCATGCGGTCGGCTATCGCCTCAAGGGGCATGCCGCCGAGCGCGGCTCGCAGGGCGACGCGTTGCTTCTCGGTCAGGTCTTCATCCATAAAGCGCCTGAAGTCGGCGAGCATGATGCTCTTCGTCGTCGCCCGCTCGGGGTCTGTCAGCGGGTCAGATCGCGCGACGGCGCCCTCACCCTGGCGATTGATCACGTCTTCCAACGAGACGTCACGCCACCGGCTGCGCCGCATCTCGGCGAACGCCGTGCGCACGCAGATCTTCTGCGCCCAGACGGTAAAGCGGCTCTCCCCCCTAAAGGAGTCTAGGTTGTCCAGGATCTTCAACAGCGCCTCCTGCACGAAGTCCTCGACGGAGGGCTCTACGCCGCCGGTCCTGCCGCGCAGGGCGGCCCTCAGGCCTCGCACCAGCAGGACGCGCAGGTCCGCGAGCGCCGCCTCCTTGTGCGGCCCCCGCAAAGCGGCGAGCCACTCTTCGTTGCTGCGCTCTTCTATTGGGAACCACCGCTGTCGCGCGTGCCGGCCAAGTGGGTTTCAATTGTACAGGCGTCGGACGCCACGGTCGCTGTCGAAGGTAAGAGTTTGGCCCGTTGGGGCCTCTATATCGGTGAGAGGGCCAACGAGGCGACGACAAGGCATTGAAACCCCATCACGGAGGAGGAAGCAAGGAAATGGAGATCCACGAAGCGGAGGGCGCATCCGGCCAGGTCGTTCCACAAGAGGGCACGCCAGGCTACCAGCCCATAGAGAATTACGGGATCATCGGCGATTTGCACACCACGGCCCTGGTGGGCATGGACGGTTCCATAGACTGGCTGTGCCTGCCGCGCCACGACTCCCCGAGCGTCTTCGGGGCGATCCTCGACGATGCCAGAGGCGGAAGGTTCAAAATCTCCCCCGACATGGAAGGGACCACCTGCAAGCAACTCTACTGGCCCGACACCAACGTCCTGGTCACGCGGTTCTTTACGCCCGACGGGGTCGGGGAGATCACGGACTATATGCCGATGGACACCTCTGGTAGCGGCCAGGGGCGGCACCAGATCGTCCGTCGCGTCGAGGTGGATCGCGGCACCATGACCTTCCAGATGGATTGTACCCCGGCCTTCGATTACGCCCGCGGGGAGCACGAGACCGAGATCGCGTCCGGCGGGGCGACGTTCCGTTCCCCCGAATTGAGCCTCGGCCTGGCGTCGTTCTTCCCCCTACAGCACAAGGACAACGGGGCTTTCGCCGAGTTCACGCTTCACGAAGAACAATCAACCGTCTTCGTGCTCAGGCAGATAGAGTACGAAGACGAGTGCGGGGTCTGTTTCTCGAAGGCGGAAGAAGAACAACTCTTCACGCGTACCGTGGACTACTGGCGCCGCTGGCTCTCGCGGTGCACCTACACGGGCCGGTGGCGAGAGATGGTCCACCGCTCGGCCCTTACCCTCAAGTTGCTCACCTACGCGCCGACGGGGGCGATAGTGGCAGCCCCAACCATGGGATTGCCAGAGGGGGTCGGCGGGGAGCGCAACTGGGACTACCGTTACACCTGGATCAGGGACGCCGCCTTCACCCTCTACGGCCTCCTGCGCATCGGCTTTACGGAAGAGGCGGAAGGGTTTATGAGGTGGCTGGAAGCGCGCTGCCAGACGTCCAACCCCGATGGATCTTTGCAACTCATGTACGGGATAGACGGACGCATGGACCTGACGGAGACGACGCTCGATCACCTCGACGGCTACCGTGGCTCGCGTCCAGTGAGGCTCGGAAACGGCGCCTACGACCAGCTCCAGCTCGACATCTACGGCGAGCTCATGGACGCCGTCTACCTCTACAACAAGCACGGCTCCCCCATCTCCTATGATCTATGGACGTACCTACGGGTTCTCATCAACTGGGTCTGCGACAACTGGCAGAACAAGGACGAGGGGATCTGGGAGACCAGGGGCGGCCGTAAGGACTTCGTGTACTCCAGGCTCATGTGCTGGGTCGCAATAGACAGGGGTTTGAGGCTCGCCGACAAGCGCTCCTTCCCCGCCGACCGCGAGAAGTGGCTGGCGGTCCGGGACGAGATCTACGAGGAGATCATGGACAAGGGCTGGAGCGAGGAGCGCGAGGCGTTCGTCCAGTCCTACGGCGGCGATACCTTGGACGCGTCCAACCTGATCATGCCGCTCGTCTTTTTCCTCTCCCCGAGCGACCCCAGGATGCTGAAGACACTCGACGCCACAAATCGCCCGCCGAAAGACGGGGGGCTCGTCTCGAACAGCCTCGTCTACCGCTACGACGTAGAGAAGTCCTCCGATGGCCTGACGGGCGAGGAAGGCACCTTCAGCCTCTGCACCTTCTGGCTCGTCGAGGCGCTAACGCGGGCGGGGCGCCTCGAAGAATCCCGCCTTATCTTCGAGCATATGCTCGGCTACGCCAACCATCTCGGGCTATACGCCGAGGAGATAGGCCACCGCGGCGAGGCCCTTGGCAACTTCCCTCAGGCTTTCACGCACCTCACGCTCATAAGCGCGGCCCACAACCTCGACAGGGCGCTCGGAAGCAGGGGTTAACAACTTCAGAAAGGAGTCTCCCTCTATGCAAGCACAGCATTACGATGCCGTGGTGATCGGGTCCGGCCAGGGCGGAAACCCGCTGGCCAGGGCCCTGGCCGAGGCCGGAAGAAAGACGGCGATCATAGAACGCGAGCACGTCGGCGGCACCTGTATCAACGAGGGCTGCACCCCCACCAAGACGATGGTCGCCAGCGCCAAGACGGCCTACATAGGCGGGCGTTCGGCAGACTACGGCGTTCACGACGGCCCGGTCGCCGTCGACATGCACGAAGTACGCCGACGCAAGCAGGCGATAGTGGACAGCTTCAGGGGGAGCAATGAGAAACGCATCGAAGCTTCGGAAGGCCTGGACCTGATCGACGGCGAAGCCAGCTTTACGGGCCCGAGATCGCTCGTGGTACGCACGAACGACGGTGAAACCTTCGAGATCGGCGCTGACAACGTTTTTATCAACGTCGGCGCGAGGCCGGCCAACCCCCCGATCGAGGGCCTGGATAGCGTGCAGGCCCTGAACTCGACCTCCATCATGGAACTGGACGAGCTGCCCGAACACCTGCTCGTGCTCGGCGGCAGCTACGTCGGGCTCGAGTTCGCCCAAATGTTCCGGCGCTTCGGCAGCGAGGTAACCGTCGTGCAGCGGGGCGGACAGTTGATGGGCCGCGAGGACGCCGACATCGCCGAAGCGGTCGCCGCCATCATGCGAGAGGACGGTATCGAGGTCCTGCTAGATACTCAGACGCTGCGCGCCGCGCAGGATGAGCACGGGAAGATCCTACTGACGGTAGACACATCCGAAGGGGAGCGTACGCTTGAAGGCTCCCACCTCCTCGTGGCGGCAGGCCGCCCGCCCAACACGGAAACCCTCGACCTCGACGCGGCCGGCATAGAGATGGACAAACGCGGTTTCATCAAGACCAACGATCGCCTGGAGACCAGTGCATCCGGCGTCTACGCCCTTGGAGATGTTAAGGGGGGACCCGCCTTCACCCACATCTCGTACGAGGATTTCCGCATCATCAGCACCAACCTGCTTGAGGGTGGTAGCGCCACAATCGCAGACCGCCTTGTCCCCTACACGATGTTCATAGATCCACAGCTCGGTCGAATCGGCTTGAGCGAGCAGGAGGCCAGGGCCAAGGGCCGCGACGTGCTCGTCGCCAAAATGCCGATGAGCTACGTTGCGCGGGCCATTGAGATGGACGAGACGCGCGGCTTTATGAAGGCCGTCGTCGAAGCCGAGACCGAGCAGATCCTGGGCTGCGCGGTGCTGGGAATAGAAGGCGGTGAGATCATGGCGATGATCCAGATCGCCATGATGGGCAACCTGCCCTATACGGTCCTCCGCGACGCCGTCTTCGCCCACCCCACGCTCGCCGAGTCGCTGAACACCCTCTTCTCGACAATAGAGCAGCGGTGAGAGGTGCAATGAGGTTGATCTCGGTAAACGTCTCGCTGCCCGGCCAAACCCAGAACAGAGGCAAGTCGGTAACGACCGGTATATTCAAGGAGCCGGTCAAAGATTGGATCATGCTCCGATCCTTGAACCTCGAAGGTGACGGGCAGGCGGATCTCGTAGGCCACGGCGGAATCTACAAAGCAGCCTACGCCTACTCGATCGAGAACTACGATTAGTGGAGTCATGAGCGCGGTCAAACAGACTTCCCCCTCGGCCAGTTCGGGGAGAACTTTACCCTCGAGGGGATGGTAGAAGACGAGATCCAGCCACGGCCCGAACACCCTCACGTCATACGCGCCCGTTACGAACCCGCGGTTTACTTGTAGGGGCGGTTCGCGAACCGCCCAAATACGAACCGGCCTAACCGATCGCTCCCAGCCGGGCGGCCATGACCGTGTTGTGGAGCAGCATCGCGCGGGTCATCGGTCCGACGCCTCCGGGGACGGGGGAGATCCAGGCCGCTCTCGGCTCGACCTCATCGAAGCGCACGTCCCCGACGAGACCGCCTTCTTCCCTACGATGGATGCCGACGTCGACGACGACCGCTCCTTCCTTTACGTGCTCGGCCCCGATCATCTCCCTGCGGCCCGCGGCCACGACGAGGATGTCAGCGCGCCGGGTGACTTCCGGAAGGTCGCGCGTGCGCGAGTGGCAGACCGTGACGGTCGCGTTCTCCTTCAGAAGTAGCTGCGCGAGCGGCTTGCCGACGAGGTTCGAGCGTCCGATGACAACGGCCTCCTGCCCCGCCACCTCAACGCCGTTGCGTCTGAGAAGCTGGATGATGCCGTGCGGGGTGCAAGGACGGAGGGAAGGCAGGCCGACGGCGAGCCGCCCCGCGCTCTCGGGGCTCAGGCCGTCCACGTCCTTGGCCGGGTTTATGCTCGAGACCAGGGGCACGGCGTCGAGTCCTTCCGGCAGGGGAAGCTGGATGAAGAAGCCCGAGACCGCCTTATCTTCGTTCGACGACGCCACGAGGCCGGCGAGATCTTCCTGTGGCACGTCCGCAGGAAAGCGGTGGACCCTCGATTCGATCCCGACCTCGCGGCTGTCGCGCTCCTTGGCGGCGACGTAGGTGACGGAGGCCGGGTCCTCGCCGACGAGTATCACGTCGAGGCGGGCGGTGACGCCCCGCTCTCCGAGCGCGGCCACCTCGGAAGCCACTTCGGAGCGGACCTTGGACGCCGCGGCCTTGCCGTCGAGTATCTTCGCCACGGGCCTTCTAGAGGACCGAGAGGAGTACGGGGGCAACCTGCTTTTTGCGGCTCATCACGCCGGGTAGGTCGATGACGCCGTTCCGTGCCTGGGCTTCGAAGGCCTGGTGCACGGGGGAGCAATCCCCGGCGCAGAGAAGTTGGGTGCCGCCCTCCATGATGTCCGTAACCATCAAGGCTGAGAACAGATAGCCGTTCTCACCTTTCAGGTCCTCCAAGGCTTCAAGAAGCTCGCCCTTGCGCTCTAGCAGACCGGTGCCGACCGTCTCCACCTGGGAGACGCTCACCTTGTCTCCCGAGCTTGTACCGTACTCCTTCGCGTCGCGGACGACGATCTCCGCCGCCGAGAGCGACGAGACGTCGGAGGAAGCCTCGAACATCTCCGTCCCGAACCCTTCCGCGTCCAGGTCGAACGTCTCCTCGAGGTACTTTGCGACCTCCCGGTCACGGTCGGTGGTGGTCGGGGAGTTCAGGATCACGGTGTCTGAGAGCAGGGCCGCGAGCAGCATTTTGGCCGTCGGCTCCTCGGGCACGAGGCCGCTCGCCCGAAAGCGCTCCACGACCAGGGTCGCCGTGGAGCCGACGGGGTCGAAGGTGGCGGGGATGGGAGATGAGGTCTCGATGTCCCCGACGTGGTGGTGGTCCAGAATCTCCACGACCTCAGCCTTCTCGACGCCGGCGACGCTCTGGCCTATCTCGGCGTGGTCGACGAGCAGGACGCGCCTCGGTTTGGGGTTCAGGAGGTTCGTCCTCGTCACGACCCCGATGGGCACTTTCCTGTCGTCGACGGCGATCGCGGCCCTGTAATGGACCTCCATGACCTGCTCGGTTATATCGGTTATGAGGTCGTCCGGCCTGACGGTCAGGGGGTTCTCGTTCATTACCTCCCAGCATGGGACGGAGAGCTGTATGAGGCGGCTCGTGACGTAGGAGTCGAGCGGGGAAACCACGACGGCCGTTCCGCTCTCCCTGGCTATCTCGAGGACCTCGTCGTCGGGACGTACACCGTTGGAGACAACGACCACGCCGGCTCCCAGCTCTATGGCCCTAAGCTGGCCCTTCGGGCGGTCCCCTATAACGACAACGTCGCCCGGGTTCATGGACTTGCCCATGGAGTCCACGCTCATCGAGATGACCCAGAGCTGGCCCGAGAACTCACTCTCCTTCTCGCCGACCAGAAGCTCGCCCTCGAGAACCTCAACTATAGCCCCGACCGTGACCGGGCTGTCGGCGAAGCTGGAAGCCCCGCGCGATTCACGCACGTACATGCGCGCCAGGTTCCGCTCCGTGATGATCCCGGTAAGCGTACCGTCTTTTTCGACTATCGGGAGCTGGCTTATGTTCCGCCTGGCCATCGTCAGGCCCACGTTGCGCAAGGGATCGTTCTTGTTGGCGACCGCCACGTCGTCGGACATGACGTCCTTGACCCGCAGCATTATGTGCCTGATCCGCCTCGGTGCTTCGGTCCCGCTCTTCTCCAAAGCCCACGCGGTTTGTGCGTTCGCCTCCCCGAGCCTGACCGCCTCGTAGTTGTTATCCGGGTCGACGAGGTTCTTGTACTCAGCGTAGCCGATGGCCGAGGCGATCGTATCCGTATCGGGGTTCTTGTGACCTGTCACGTACACGTGTGGCATAGTTCTCCTTTTGCCCCTTACTTGAGCCTGGTCGCGGCCCGTGGATGCAGGCTTTGACGCCGACCCGCAGCAAACCGATTCTCAAACCCTACTCCCCAAAGCGTATCAGAATCCGTAACCTACAGGGCGCACGGGTCACAACAACAAAGATAGTTCCATTTGAGAGATATACTGCCCCAACCTCGCCTGTAAACTGGGAGCATGTTACGTTGTTGTCGTTTACGCGGCGTTTAGCCCCACCTATAAAGGAGGAGATGAATGCCTAGGACCGGAGGACTCGCGATCACTACTATGGGCTTGGTCGCCTTCCTGGCAGCGTTCGTGGCGTTGCTGGCTTGGCGCAACGGTCCGGCCTCGGCGCAGGTCTCCCCGCAGCAGCGGGTACCACCATCTTCGTGAACACCGCATCGGACGAGTCGATTACCAATGGCGACTGCTCCTTGAAGGAAGCCATAAGGGCCGCCAACTCCAACGCGGCGGTCGATGCGTGCGCGGCGGGCAAGGCGAGGGCGCGCGACGCGATCAACTTTTCCCTGGGCCGGGAGCGACCATCGCCCTAAAGAGAACGCTGCCGGCCATCACCGACGCATCGGGGCTCACCATCTTCGGCGGCGAGACGGCGAAGATGGTGGTGAGCGGTGACAACAAGGTACGGGTGCTCGTCGTTAAGAAGGACGCGCGCCTTACGCTGCGCAGCATCACGATCGCGAACGACTCTGCGCCTGAGGATAGCTCCGACACGACCGGCTCCGGCGCCGGCGTAGCCAACCGCGGCGGCACCCTAAGGGTGGTACGTAGCACCTTCTCCAGCAACGAGGCAATCTTGCGGGAGGTCCTATCTGAAACATACGTAGTGCAAGGGTCGTCAGGGTCATCAACTCCACCTTCTCGGGCAACAACGCGGGCGAAGTCGGCGCCGGCATCGTCAACGCCAACGTCCGCAACTCTACGATGCGTCTTGCCAGCTCGATCTTCGCCAACAGCGACAACAAGGGCAACGTCGCGAACCTTTGCTTTTCTCGTCCTTGCAACGCGAAGCTGATCGACGGCGGCTACAACATCTCGGACGATAAAATCTCCCAATTGCCCGCCTCAACCTCCATGAATAACACCGATCCCAAGCTCGACCCCGACGGCTTGCAAAGCAACGGCGGTCCCACGCCGACTATAGCCCTGAAAGAGGTCTCCCCGCCATCGACTTTATCCCCAAAGGCACCAACGGCTGCGGACCCTCCGTAAAGATAGACCAGCGCGGGGTAGAGGGGCCACAAGGCAAGAGGTGCGACGCGGGAGCCTTCGAGAGGAGACAATGACGGCGCTTTAGCCAAGCCCGCCGGAACCGGGTCACAGCGACAAAAGGCCGGAGCCTTGAGGTGGGGACCCCGGCCTTTGCCCGCCAATGCTACAGGGTTCGCGTGAATAGCAACGGCAAGACGGAGGCCCGCTACGGTGCGCAGGTCTGTACCTGGCCCCGCGATAACGATGGATGAGACGGACTATCGGGTGCACCCGCAGCCCGAAAGCGCTACCGACCAAACGGACTCGGTATCAGACCTTGCTCAGCGGCGCTATCTCGGGTACGAAGGTCCTCTCCTCGGTCCCGAATCGGATGACGATCCTGCCGGCGCCGGCCTCGACGACCTCCCCTACCCCGAACTTGGCGTGACGGACCCGCTCCCCGGCCCTGTATTCCGTTCCGCTCGAAGCGGCCCTCTCGGGACCTCCGCGTCCTGACAATGCCACGCCCCACCCGCCTCGGCCCGCGGTGTTGGTCAGGCTGCTCGGCACCGAGCCCGACTTGTACTCGTCCGGTATCTCCGAGAGGAAGCGCGAGGGCATCCTGTACTCGCGCTCACCCCAACTGGATCTCAGCCTGGCGTGGGTGAGGGTGAGCGTCTCCCTCGCGCGCGTGATGCCGACGTAGGCGAGACGGCGCTCTTCTTCGAGGTTGTGCTCGTCGAGAGAGCGGGCGTGCGGGAAGGTACCCTCTTCCATCCCGACGACGAAGACGTGGGAGAACTCCAGGCCCTTGGCGTTGTGGAGCGTCATCAGCGTCACGCTGCCGCCCTCCGAGCCCAACGAATCCGCATCCGAGTACAACGCCTGCTCCTGCAAAAAGCCAGCGAGCGTCGGTTCGGGCTCGACGCGTTCGTACTCCTTGGCCGCATTTGTGAGCTCCTCCAGGTTCTCCAGACGCGACTCGGCCTCGATCGTGTCCTCGGCTTCGAGCTCTTTCCTGTAGCCGGACTCGTCGAGGACGGCCCCGATCAAGTCTGTCGGCGGCGCCTCGACGGCGGCCACCCTGAGCCCATCGAAGAGGTCTCGGACACCCCGGCAGGCCTTCCTGGCGGCACCGGTGAGGCCGGCAGCATCCGCCTCAGACAAAGCGTCGTAGAGCGAGATGCCGTTCTTGCGGGCGTGGTCCTGAAGCTTCGCAACCGAGGTGTTGCCGATGCCCCTCTTGGGCACGTTGATTATGCGTTCCAGGGAGCCCGAGTCGTCCGGGTTGGCGATCATCGACAGGTACGCCATGGCGTCTTTGATCTCCGCCCGCTCGTAGAAACGAACCCCGCCGACGACCTGGTAGGGAATGCCCTCCCGCACGAGCACGTCCTCAAGAGCCCGGCTCTGGGCGTTCGTCCTGTAGAAGACCGAGATGTCACGCGGCGAAGTCCCACCGTCTGTCAAACGCTCGATCTCCGAGACCACAAAGCGCGCCTCCGCGTACTCGTCGGAGGCGGCGAACACCCTGATCCTATCCCCCTCATCCCCCGCGGTCCAAAGCGCCTTCGACTTGCGCGAAGCATTGTTGGCCACCACCGCGTTCGCCGCATCGAGGATGGTCTGCGTCGAGCGGTAGTTCTGCTCCAGCTTGACGACCTTCGCCTCCGGATAGTCCCGCTCGAAGTCCAAAATGTTCCTGATGTCCGCTCCGCGCCAGCTATAGACTGACTGATCGTCATCCCCAACGACACATAAGTTACGATGTGCTGCCGCGAGGATGTTGACGAGGCGGTACTGGGCGTGGTTTGTATCCTGGTATTCGTCGACGTGGATGTATTTGAAGCGGGTCTGGTAGCGTTCGCGGACTTCGGGGAAGAGTTCGAGAAGGGCTACGGTCTGCATTATGAGGTCGTCGAAGTCCATGGCGTTGTTCTCGTAGAGTCGCCGCTGGTAGAGGTCGTAGACCTCGGCGACGTTCTCGGCGATGTAGCCCTCGGTGTTGCGCAGAAAGTCGTCCGGGGCCATAAGGACGTTCTTCGCGGCGCTGATCTGGGCCTGAAAAGACCGCGGGTTGAACCGTTTGGGGTCTTTGCCGAGCTCCACGATGCACCGCTTGACGAGCCTGACCTGATCCGCCCCGTCGTAGATGGTGAACTCCCGCTTGTAGCCGAGTTTCTCGGCGTGGACCCGCAAGATCCGGGCGCAGAAGGCATGGAAGGTGGAGACCCACATCCTCCTAGAGTTGGGGCCGACGAGGAGCGCCACCCTGTCCTTCATCTCGCGGGCGGCCTTGTTGGTGAAGGTGATCGCCAGAACCTCCTCGGGCGCGGCGAGCCCCTGGTCGATGAGGTAGGCGACCCGATGCGTGAGCACGCGCGTCTTCCCGCTCCCCGCCCCGGCGAGGATGAGGAGGGGGCCTTCCGTGTGCTCTACGGCGTCGAGCTGGGTCGGGTTTAACGATTCCAGAAGCACAGGATAAGAGTATAACAGCAGGCCTTTCTCTATCCCGCCCCCGAAACGCCCGCCTCTTTCTCGTACAAGCTCATCGCAAGGCCCCTGACCACGGCCCGTCCCCTGTAGCCGAAACCCGCCTGTCGGTAGTATGCGTTCAACGCCTCGTTGTCAGCCACGCAGTCGAGCCTGAGGTACTTCTTGCCAGACAGCGACACACTGTTCTCAGCCCACTTGAGGAGATCGCGCCCGAGCCCCGTGCCTGCGACGTTTCTACGGATCGCCAGCCCGTGGACGTATCCGGCGTCATCGGGAACGTTGCCCCAGGTTTCACTGTCGGACCACTGAAGGGCAAAGGTACCGACGGGTTGCCCTTCGAGTACGGCCAGGTACATCTCGCCGCTCTCTATCAGGTCCGCAATGCGCCTCCGGGACGACGAGCCCGGTGTCCAGCCTTCGATCCCCCGCCAGACCATCCATCGCGCGGCCTCTTCGAGCATGGACATCACCGCGTCGAGGTCCGCGCTGCGGGCTTCCCTTACTTCCAGTCGTCCGTACGTCTTCGCCATTAAGCGGAACGGCGCCTCGCGTAGAAGGCGGTCACTGGCCTGACGAAGAACAGCAGGAGCACGCAGTATCCGGCGGCCGCGGTGCTGAAGAACGAGACGCCGATGGCGAGCACGAAGGCGAGCACGAAGGCGATGGGCAGCGAGAGGATACTCGCGTAGTTGTACCGGATCACGATCGGGTCGATATCGGGGTCCACCAGCTTCCGGCCACTTGCCGCGTACCACCACAACAGGGCCATGCTCAGGCTGGTCAGGATCAAGTGCGAGAAGTAGACGACCTCCGCAAGTTGGTACGAAGCGTACCAGCCGAGCAGCGAGGCCGAGAACGGCATCAGTACGATCCACATTAGGAAGAGGAGGTTGATGACCAGGAGCCTCCGGTCGTAGGCCCTGATGTAATGGAAGATGTGGTGGGCGAGCCAGTAAACGGCGATGATCCAGAAGCTGATCGTGAACCCGTAGAAGTGCGGCAGCAGCCCGATCAACGCCTGCGCGAGCTCGCGCGTCGTGGGACCGTGCATCTCGGGCAGACGGATCTCCAACGCGAGCAACGTGATGGCGATGGCGAACACGGCGTCGGAGAAGTAGACGAGCCGATCGACGCCCGAACCACCCTCGATCCAACTGTTCTCGGAACCCGCCAGAAAAGACACCCTTCCGCACCGACAACCGCGACGGCTGGCATTCTACCGCCGCAGCCGGTGCAAGAGTACCTTCACCCCTCTCTCCCCCTGCTTGACCGTGGCCTCTCCCACCGCGTCCTCGAATCCGAGTTCTTTCATCGCCGCAAGGAAGAAGGGTGCATCGTCGCGGCGGGGGTCGGCAAAGACCGCCTCACCACCGGGCGCGAGAAGCCTCGGTACCAGCCCGGCGAGGGCCGCGGCGTTCTTGCGTTCGTAGAGCACGTCTGCGGCGAGGACGAGGTCGAATGTTCCCAGGCTTGCGATGTCGGGCGCGCGCCAGTCGAGGAGGACCAAGTCGGGTTCCCGGCCCAGGTTCTTGCGGGCGTTGTAGGCGGTGAAGGCGAGGGCGGCTTCGTAATGATCCGTGGCGAGCACCGTTGCGCCGCGGGCGAGCGCGACGACGGTGGGCAGCCCGACGCCGCATCCCAGTTCGATGGTGCGCATACCAGTGAGGTCACGCTTCGAGAAGTTGCGGGACAGGGCGAGGGCGCTGGGCCAGAGTTCCGCCCAGTAGGGGAGTCGCTCGTCGCGGTCGAAGTCGTCCTCGTCGATCAGGTCGTCCGCCGAGACAGGGTGAGCGATGCGATAGACCTCATCCCCCACCTCGACCATCGATTCGCTCAGCCCCGTGCGGCCGCGGAGCTGGGCTCGGAGAACGTTCTCCGAGGGGTTTGTCAGCGGCCCGCGGGGGCGGCCTCGTGGGCCGCGCGTTCCTCGCGTTCGGCGGCGGCGAGGGAGGCTATACTGTAACGTCCGAACACGTCTTCGAGGGCTTCTCGGGCCTCGTCCCAGACCTTGCTCGTGGCGCACAGGGGGGCGTCGGCGATGTAGCAGACCCCGCCGGCCGAGCAGCGGGCGGGCCGGATCTCGCCGTCCAGAATCTCCACGATGTCGAGGACGGAGATCTCCTCCGTCGGCATCGCGAAGCGGTATCCTCCGTGCGCGCCGCGGCGGCTTTCTATAATGTTCGCCCGCCTCAGCTCGCCGAAGATCTGCTCCAGGAACCTCTCCGGGATGCGCTGACGACGGGCTATCTCGGCCACCCCGAGCGGGCAGTCGCGTTCGTCGAGCGCGAGCTCCATAAGCGCCCGCACCGCGTACTTGCTCTTCTGCGTAAGTCTCACGAAAGATCACCCGACCACCGAAAACATACCGCCAGGGGAGATTGTAGCAGAGATACGCAAGCGACAAATCCCCGGAAGGCGCCGGAAGCGCATTCCGGGGATTTGTGGAGTTCCCTCCAGGCTAGGCTTCGTCGATGGCCCTTTCCATCTCCCTGGCGTCGGCCCTGACGTCTTTCTTCAACTCCTTCTTGGCCCACTCGGTTGCCTCCGCGACCGCGCGTTCGATCGTCGCCTCCCCCACCACGATCAGCGCGGCTTCGCTGTTGTCGAGCAGCTCCCCGACCTCCCTCACGTCCGAGCTCGACATGCCCCCTTCGAGGTGGCCGATCAGGGCGCCGGCCCCGGCCCCATGAGGCCACCGAGGAGGATGCCGGGAGGGAAGACGAGGCCAAGCGCCGCCCCGACCGCCGCGCCGTACCAGCCGCCGTGCTGGGTCGGCTTCTCTATCTTGTCGACGATCTCGACCTTGCCTTCTTCGTTCTTGGTGACCACCGCGGCGTCGTAAGTGCCGACGACGTGTTCCCTGTGTAGCTCCTTTAACGCTTCGAGAGCCGCCTTGGCGTCCTCGACGTCATCGTACTCGCCGGCGTAGATGAATACCGGATTGTCGCTCACGACGCGCCCCTTTACGATTCCTTGCCTACCCTGAGATCTTCCGGCCTTGCTCGAGATCTATCCCGATCGCCCTTCTTCGCTAGCTTGTCCCTCTCAACCAGGACTTGTAGTTCAGGTTATCAGCTCGCCGACCTGAAGAATACCTATGCCTCAGGAGTCGTCCCCGCCATGGCTCGCGTTTCGGTCGAGGTAGTGTTGCATGGCGTCCTCGATGCGTTCGCCGCTCACCAGGAAGATCGTGCGTTCACCGATGTCGACACCGTGGTCCGAAATCCGCTCCAGGTAGTGGACTATCAACGCAGCCCGCATCCTCCACTCCGGCGCGCCGCCCCTGCCGTCCGAGGGGTTGGCGATCAGGTTCATGGCCTCGGAGTAGAGGAGATCCACCTTATCGTCTCTCGCCTGGAGGATGCGGGCACGGTCCACGTCGCGGCTTTCGAAGATGTCCAGCCCCTCGTGGAACACGTTTCGAGCGGTCCGGGCCATCTCTATGAGGACCGCCTCAAGGTCCTCATCCCGCTCCTGACCTTCGGTCTCGACGATAGCCCGGCAGATATGCTCGCAAAGAGTCCCCGACCGCACGAAGTGATTCGTCACCGACTGCACGGTGTAGATGTGCCCGAGGTGCTGGGCGGCCAGCGCCCGACGAGCCTGGAGGATCATACAATCCCTCTCCGCCTCCGTACCCCAGGCCTTGTAGCGGGCATCCACCCCGAGCTCGCTACGCGCCAGGTCGGCGTCACGCGTCTCCATCGCCTCGAGCATAGTCTCTATCGAGTTTTCGACCTCCTTACCGAGGTCGATGACCTCTGTGACCAGCTTCTCTAAACCTTGTTCTAAAGTCGTGCCCTGTGGCATTCTCAATCTCCTAACCAAGCAGCCACGCTATTCTCCAATTCTATATCGACCGTCGCGATGCGTCTTTTGGGAAGCCGTTACGGCTGCGGCGACTTTCCGGCGTTCATCACGAACGCTCTGCGAATCGCCGTTCGAGCTCACGTTTCCTTTGGTGATAACCGGGTCGTCCATCGGCTCCATTGCGAAGTCGGTGATCAGTTGCTTGCGTCGGCTCCTGCGCACCAGCGAGACGATGACTACGCCGCCAATGACGAGGATCGCAAGCGTTACCGCTACCGGTCCGGCTTCGATCAGGAGCGCGGCGAGTGCGGCGAGGATGGCCGAGGCTGGTATGGTACATGCCCAGGCCCACACGATGCGGCGGGCGACGCCCCAGCGTACCGCGCTGAACCGGCGCGTCGCGCCCGCGCCCAGGACGGAACCGGACACGACTTGCGTCGTGCTCACGGGCAGTCCCCACGCCGTAGCGAGCTGGATAACGGACGCCGCGACCGTCTGCGCCGCGAACCCGTGGACGGGCTCCATCCGGATGATCCTGGTCCCCATGGTCCGGATGATGCGCCAGCCGCCAGCCCACGTCCCGAGGCCGATCGCGAGCGCTGCGGCGAGCGCGACCCACACCGGAACCTCGAACTCCGTCAGGTACCCCGAGCTGAACAGGGCGAGGGTTATGATGGCCATTGTCTTCTGCGCATCGTTGGCCCCGTGGCTGAAGGCAACGAAACCGCTGGAGAAGATCTGCAGTTTGCGGAACGTGCTGTTGGCCTGGCTCGGGCGCGCCTTGCGGAAAAGGTTGAGGAGGACCACGGTGGCGATGTACGCCAGCACGAGCCCAGCGATCGGCGACGTGAGGAGGGCGATAAAGACCGGGTAAACCTCGGCCCACTGTATCGATCCGACGCCGTACACCACCAGCCCCATGCCGATGAGGGCCCCGATCAATGCGTGCGAAGAACTGGAGGGAAGGCCCGCGCGCCAGGTGATGAGGTTCCAGGTGATGGCACTGAACAGAACAGCAACGAGCATCGAGAGGGCAACGCCGCCCGCGGGTGCCACGAGACTACCGACCGTGTTTGCCACCTCCGCGTGCAGCAACTGCGTCGTCACGACCGCGCCTACGAGGTTGAGAACGGCGGAGAAGGCGACGGCGACGCGAGGGGTCATTGCCCGCGTCCCTACCGCCGTCCCGATAGCGTTCGCCGTATCGTGGAAGCCGTTGGTGAAATCGAACAGGAGCGCTACGGCGATCGTGAGGACGAGAAGGAGCGTCTGTGCGTCAGGCATTCTTGCTCGCGATGTTCTCGATCACGTTCGCCACGTCTTCGCAGCGGTCGAGCGCATCTTCCAAGAGACCGTACAAATCCTTCAACTTGATGACCTCTAGCGGGTCACGCTGGCCCTGGAAGAGCTCGGCGATCGCATGGCGCGACGTCGAGTCTCCGAGGTCCTCGAGGCGGTGAACCTCGATGGCGTACTCACCGTCCTTCTTGCCCGATCTGAGCTTGCCGACCGCCCGCTCGAGCTGCACCACCGCCTGCGCCAGGAGGTCCGCCAACTCGCTCGCCGGCCGGGGTACAGTCGTAATCCTGTACAAGTTTACCGTGTCGGCGATCTCTTCTATATAGTCGAGTATGTCGTCGAGGCCGGCCGCCAGAGCGGAGATGTCCTCGTGGTCGAAGGGGGTGACGAAGGTCTCGTTGAGGCTGCGCATGATCTCGTACGTGATCCCGTCACCCAGCCGCTCGAGGTCCTTGACCTCCCGCCGGCGGTCCGACAGATCCCCCGCCTCGTCGAGGGTCTCCTTAAGAAGGGCGCCCGCACTGACGAGAATGGAAGCCTGCTGCTCGAAGAGGTCGTAGAAGCGCTTCTCCCGGGGTACGAGAGACAATGCCTTCACGTTCTTGCTCACCCTCTCGCGAAACCGTGGGCGGGACGATGAAGGGGAGGATGGCGTTCGTGATGGATCGGGCACGTCAATTCTCCAATCCTGCTAGGTTTTACGCCGCCAGAGGGGATGATAATGCACCAGCCCCGCGCCTGAGTTTCCGCTCTGTAAACTCCTCTTTAAATCTATGTTAAATAACACTTCAACTTGTCAGGTAATGTGGCGAAGGGCGCACCCGGGCTGGGGGCTTCGAATGGTCCTCAAGCTGAAACGCTGACAAGCCGCCGCAGGCGGTGTGCTAGTTCATTCCCACTCGATAGTTCCTGGCGGCTTGCTCGTGATGTCTAGCGCTACGCGATTCACGCCGGGGACCTCGTTGATGATGCGGTTGGAGATGCGCTCGAGCAGGTCGTAAGGGAGGCGGGCCCAGTCCGCCGTCATGGCGTCGTCCGAGGTGACGGCCCGGATTACCACCGGGTAGGCGTAGGTTCTGGCATCGCCCATCACGCCGACGGAGTGGATGGCGGGCAATACGGCGAAGCTCTGCCACAGGTTGTGGTAGAGGCCTGCTGAGCGGATCTCGTCCTGCAGCACGGCGTCGGCTTTGCGGAGTATTTCCAGCCGCTCCGCCGTGATGTCGCCTATGACCCGGATCGCGAGCCCCGGTCCAGGGAAAGGCTGCCGCCAGACGAGCCTCTCGGGCATCCCGAGCTCGGCGGCGACGACGCGTACCTCGTCCTTGAAGAGGTTCCTCAAGGGCTCGACGAGGTCGAGGTCCATGACCTCAGGAAGGCCGCCGACGTTGTGGTGGCTCTTTATTCTGGCGGCGTCGCGCGTCCCGCTCTCTATGACGTCAGAGTAGAGCGTACCCTGCACGAGGAACTTGGCGTCCTCCAGCTTTCCGGCTTCTTCCTCGAAGGTGCGAATGAACTCCTCGCCGATGATCTTACGCTTCGCCTCTGGGTCGGTGACGTTGGCGAGCTTGTCCAGAAACCTTCCCTTGGAGTCGACGTGAACGAGCGGCACGTCGGAGTTCTCGCCGAACGCCTCGACGACCTGCTCGGCCTCGTTGTGCCTCAGGAGGCCGTGGTCGACGAAGACGCAAGTCAGGTTGTCGCCGATGGCCCTGTGCACGAGCATCGCCGCCGTCGCCGAGTCGACGCCCCCGGAGAGGCCGCACACGGCCCTCGCGTCCCCGACCTGCTCCCTTACCCTCTCGACCGCGTCGGTGATGATGTTGACCGGCGTCCAATCGGGCTTGCAGCCGCAGGCCTCGTACAGGAAGTTCTTCAGGATCTCCATCCCGTACTCCGTGTGCCCGACCTCGGGATGGAACTGGACCCCGAAGCGTCCACGCCCGCGGTTGGGCTCCTCGAAGGCGATGATCGGCACGGACGGGGTCTCGGCCGTGACCTCGAAGCCTTCAGGCACAGAGAAGACGGCGTCGCCGTGGCTCGTCCAGGCCTTCTGCTCGTCGGGGGTGCCGGCGAAGAGGCCTTTGTGGCTCTTCACTCGCAGGGCGGACTGTCCGTATTCCCGGATCTGGACGGCACCGACCTCGGCCCCCTCCGCGAGCGCCATGAGCTGCATCCCGTAGCAGATGCCGAGCATCGGCG